>Ga0316626_10000775_pt1 | contig 13135 bp, 11 predicted proteins | sample OWC_Aug_T1_C1_D5_FD_207656 | JGI IMG/M metagenome (GOLD analysis project Ga0316626, IMG submission 207656) | Wetland soil microbial communities from Old Woman Creek delta, Ohio, United States - OWC_Aug_T1_C1_D5_A | ecosystem: Environmental > Terrestrial > Soil > Wetlands | place: USA: Ohio...
AGCGCGAGGGCGCGCTCCAGGACCTGCGCCGCCTCCCCTAGGCACCCCAGCTGCGTCAGCACGCCTCCACGGAACACCAGCACCATTCCGTACGGGCTGAACCCGAACACCTGCGCCCCAACGTCAGGATCGCCGCCACAGAGCGTCTCGACTTCTCCGGTAACCGCCAGCGCTTCGCGCAGGTCCCCGCGCGCGGCCAGGACCGTGGTGAGCGGCCCTCGGGCCAGAAAACGCAGCACGTCATTCCCCGATTGGTCGGCCAGGCGCACTCCTTTGCTGAGGTGAGTGAGGCCCTCCTCGACCGCACCTGCGTAGAGCTTCGCAACGCCGTAAGCACCGAGGAGCATCACTCGGGACTCCGGACGGCCCAGGCGTTCCACAAGATCGATCCCTTCCGCAAACAACGTGCCGGCTTCAGCCTGCGTCTGACCGAGAAGAAGCCCACTCTGGATCATCTGGGCGCGGGCGAGCACGCCGAGGGCCAGCGTCACGGGCGACTCGGGCACGCGCCCGAGCAGGGCGCGCACGTGCTGCCAGTGCTGCAGCGTCTCGGCGCGATCGCGCCCACCCATCCACTCCGCCGCCCGGCGGTGCCATTCGGCCGCGGTGAGCGGTTCGTCGGCGGCCTCCCAGTGGTATGCCAGCACGGCGGCCTGTTCATCGAGCTTCGCCGGGTTCAGCGCCTCGACGGCGCGGGCGACCGCGGCGTGGACCTGTTTGCGGCGCTCGCCGAGCTGCGAGTGGTACGCCACTTCCTGCGTGAGTGGATGCTTGAAGGCATACTCCGCCACCGGATACAGCGCCTGCGGGTAGAGGAACTCGGCGGCGGTCAGGGTGTCGAGCGCCGCGCGGAGATCCGTTCCGGTAGGGGCGGGGCAAGCCCCGCCCGCGGGCGCGGTGAACCGCGCCCCTACAATGTCTACAACGTGCCGCAATACCGGCTCGCTGACCTCCTTCCCGATCACCGCCGCTGCCTGCAGCGCCGCCTTCTCCCGTTCGCCCAGGCGATCGATCCGGGCCGCCAGCACGGCCTGGACGGTGGCGGGAATGGGGGGCTCCTCCACCGGCGCGGTGAGCCCGTACGCGCCCCTCCCCCCCGTCAACCGGCCGGCTTCTTCGAGCGAGCGCACCACCTCCTCGATGAAGAAGGGATTACCTCCCGTCCGCTGGCCGATACGCTCCGCGAGCGCTCCTACCGATGGGTCGTTCCCCAGCAACTCACTCAGCAATTGTGCCGCCGCCTCCGGGCCGAGCGGGTACAGCGGCAGCTGTTGGTACGAGGACTTCCCCATCCACGCCGCCCGGTACTCGGGGCGGAAGTTGAGCAGCAGCAAGATGTGAGTGCCCGCGACGGCGTCGGCGAGCTGGGCCAGGAACACGTCGCTGGCCGGGTCGATCCAATGCGCATCGTCGAGCAACAGGATGGCCGCGTCGCGCGCGCGGTGCTGGACGAGGCGGCGCGCCACGCCGAACAGTTGGCGCTGACGAGCCTCGGGATCGATGCGCGGGGCGGGGCGCTCGGGATCCGGAACGCCGAGGAAATCAAACACCAGCGGCAGTATCTCCTGAAAGGCGGGGTCGACGAGCACCAGCGTCCCGGCGATCTTCCTGCGTGCCGCGTCGTCACTGTCGGCGCCGGTGATGCCGAAGTAGCTGCGCAGCAACTCGAGCATCGGTCAGTCCTCGTTGTAGGCGCAGTTCGTCCGCGTAGCGCCGCAGCTCATCCCGAAGGTGCAGCGCCGCGTAGCAGGCGCGCTGCGCGTGGTCCTCGTGGGCGATGGGCGCGCCGAACAGGGCCATGATGCCGTCGCCGGTGTACTGGTTCACCGTGCCCTCAAAGCGGTGCACGCCTTCGGTGAGGATCTGGAAGAACCGATCGAGGATGCGGTGCCACTCTTCCGGATCGACCTGCTCTGCCAGCTCCATCGAGCCCTTCACATCGGCGAACAGCACGGTGACCTGCTTGCGCTCGCCTTCGAGGGCGGTGCGCGAGGTGAGGATCTTGTCGGCGAGATGTTTCGGGGTGTAGCTCCGTGGATCGTGCTCGTGGCTCGTGCTCGGGGAAGTATCTTCGTTGAGACGTTGGACCTTGGACTTGGGACCTTGGATCAGGGAAGCCCCGCATTCGAGGCAGAACTTGGCGCCAGCCGGCAGCCTCGTGCCGCACGCGCTGCACTCGGCCAGCACTGGCGCACCGCACTCCAGGCAGTACTTCGCCTCCGGAGGATTGTCGTGCTGGCACTGCGGACAGCGCATCCGCCACCTCATTATTGGCAGGCTGGGCAGCCGGCTCTCAGCCTCGGCGCTCGTCCAGCTTGGGTGCCCTGCGCGGCTTGCATCCAGGAATCCGCGCCAGCTGAAGCACGAGGCGCAACGCTTCGTTGATCGCCTCTTCATCGTTGGCAAAGGCGTCGGCCACGTCGGGAGCCAACAACACCAGGTTGGTGCCCGCCCGGTACCGCTGTGCATACTTGCCGCGAACGGCACCCTTGAGCAGGCGCCGGAGGTCGTACTCCGGGCGCAGGTCGTCGTCCGTTTCACTTCTGCGTTTCTTCTTCATAGGCCTTCCGTTCCGCGCGCGTCAGTTCGCGCGCACTGATGATGCGAATCCGGTCGCCACGCTCGGTGTGCGCCACCAGCAAGAGTCGGCCCCGGTTTGAACTCCCGACTGTGATGTAGCGGTCTTCTGCTGATGAGTGGTCGGGATCGGAGACCGTGGCGCCAAGTGGATCGCCCAACACCGTCGCGGCCTCGCGGAACGACACCCCGTGTTTGGACAAGTTTTAGTCAGCCTTCTGGGGCTCCCATTCGAACTTCACGGTCGCACGCTAACCCTTTTCGGGGGAAACCATCAACTGGCGACACCGGACAAAGGCCGGTCTCCGTCATTCGCTCATTGCTCCTCTGGCTGAGCACCGACCGCTGAGAGCTCACGGCTGATTCTCTCCGCGTGCCCCGTCGCGCCCATCTCGGTGAACAGCCGGTGCGCCTCGCGCAGCTCGCGCTGGTAACCGGCCTCGTCGCCGCGCTGCCGCGCCAGCTCGGCGCGGGCCTCGTGGATGTCGGGCTGGAACAGGCGGGCGCCGGTGGTGTCGACGAGGACCTGGGCCGCGGCCAGCGCGCTGTCGGCCGCCGCCAGTGCCGCGGTGTCCCCCGCTCGCAACGACGCGTGCGCCAGCGCCAGTTGCGCTCGCATCTCGCCGTTCTTGGCGCCGCAGGAGCGAGCCACAGCGACGCCTTCCGCTGCGCAGCGTTGTGCCCGAGCCCAGCCCCCGTGCCCGAGCAACGCCTCCGCGAGCATCGCCAGAATCTCACCTTCCCCAATACGGAAGGCACGAAAGTCGCGCGAAATGCGGAGCGCGTCTTCCCAGACGGCAATCGCCTCACTCCATTGGGCAGCGAGCCCATGGGCCAGCCCGAGCGGAAACCGGGCAATGACGCGCCCGGTGGCGGTGGCGGACTTCTCCGCCAACTCGACCGCGAGGCGAGCCCGTTCCAGCGCCGCGGCGGTGTCTCCGAAGCGCGCCGCAACATCGACTCGGTGATACTGCATCCACGCGCGCACCGCTTCCGGCCCGAGGGGCGTGATCGGAATCCGGCGATAGTAGGACTTCTGCATCCAGCCGGCGTGATACTCGGGGCGGAAATTGAGCACCAGCAGGCCGCGCGTGCCGCCGAGCGCCTCGATCCACTGCTCCAGAAACGCTTCACTGCCGCCGTCGATCCAGTGCAGGTCCTCGATGAGCGTCACCACCGGTGCGGTTGGGATCTCCGGCCGCACCAGCCGCCGCAGCACCGCGAAGAGCTGGCGCTGGCGCACCTCCGGGTCGAGCCGCAGCGGCGGCCGATCCGGATCGGGCACGGCGAAGAAATCGAACAGCACGGGCAGCACCTCGCGAAACGCCTCGTCGAGCAGCAGCATGCGCCCGGCGATCTTGTCCCGCGCCGAGCGGTCGCTGTCCTCCTGGGTGATGCCATAGTAGGCGCGGAAGACCTGCAGCATCGGCAGGAAGGGAATGTTCTTGCCGTGCGCCACTTCGTGGCCTTCCACCTGCAGCCCCTGGGCGCGGCAGCGTTCGAGGAACTCGAAGCACAACCGGGTCTTGCCCAGCCCGGCTTCCCCGACGACGCCGGCCACCTGGCCGTTGCCGTGCGGGCGCTCTCCAACGCCGCGTCGAGGGCGGCCAGATCGTTGTCGCGGCCGACGAAGCGCGTGAGCCCGCGAGCGCGCGCGACGTCGAAGCGCGATCGCTGTGGCCTATGTGCGCCTGCAGCTGTTTCTCTGAGCGGCACGAAGTGTCGCGCTGACGCCCCCTTTGAGTTTCATGTCTGCCGGACCTAGGGTGGCCGACATGAACCCACTCGTCGAACTCGTCTTTGGCCCGTTGCTCACCGTGCACCAGTGGCTCTACGAGCACAGCGACGGGCGGATTGGCGCGAGCCTCGGTGGCCGGCCTATGCTGCTTCTGCGCACCGTCGGCCGCCGAACCAAGCAGCCCCGCACCGCCGCGCTGCTTTACGTACGCGCCGGCGACGCGTACGTGGTGATCGCGTCGAAAGGTGGCGCGCCCCAGCACCCGGGCTGGTTCCACAACCTCACCGCCCAGCCCGACGTGGAAATCCAGGTGGGGCGCGAGCGGATCCCGGTGCGCGCCCGGGTCGCCGAGGGCGAGGAGCGCTCCCGACTCTGGGCACGGGCCGACGAGATCAATCGGGGCCAGTACGCCGCGTACCAGTCCCGCACGAGCCGCGTGATCCCGGTCGTGGTGCTCGAGTGTCAAGGACCGAGAAGACGGGGAACGTAGGTACCTTTCGGACTTTTCTCAAATGATGAGGGCGATCTCACCTACGCGCCGCAGTCGTCACTGATTGTACCGCGGCCCCAGGTCGGCCCACTTCGCGGGGTAGCGGCCGCCTTTCTCGTCGTAGCGCGTGAGCGCGTCGACGTCCTGCTCCTTCTTGAGCAAGGCACCGACGAAGGGGATGTGGGCCTCGATCTTGTCGATGCTGACGCCGGCGCGGACGAGCGCGCTGATCCAATCGACCAGCTCGGCGGTCGAGGGCTTCTTGCGCAGCTCGCTCTGCTCGCGCAGCCAGTAGAATTTGATCAGCACCTGGTCGAGCAGCGTGGCGTCGAGGTGCGGGTGGTGGACGTCGATGATCTTCCGCATCAGCGCCGGGTTGGGGAACTCGATGAAGTGGAAGATGCAGCGGCGCAGGAAGGCGTCGGGGAGTTCTTTCTCGTTGTTGGAGGTGATGAGCACGACCGGCCGGTGGCGGGCGACGACCTCCTCGCTGGTCTCGATGACCGTGAAGCGCATCTCGTCGAGCTCGCGCAGCAGGTCGTTGGGGAATTCCAGGTCGGCCTTGTCGATCTCGTCAATGAGCAGCACCTGCCGCTCGGCCGCGGCAAAGGACCGCCCCAGTGGTCCCAGCTTGATGTAGCGCCGGATGTCGGAGACATCCCCGCCGCCAAAGCGGCTGTCGTTGAGGCGCTGCACGGTGTCGTACACATAGAGCCCGTCGGCCGCCTTGCTCGTCGACTTGATGTGCCACTGAATGAGCGGCATGCCGAGCCCCCCGGCGACGTGCTGGGCAAGCACCGTCTTGCCGGTGCCCGGCTCGCCCTTGAGCAACAGCGGACGCTCCAAAGCGATCGCGCAGTTCACCGCATCGACCAACGGCCCGGACACAATGTAGCCCGGGGTCCCCTCGAAACGCAGAAACCCGTTCTTCTTGCTCATAGCAATAGGATTAACGTGCAAGGCGGATACGGATCAAGAGACTGGGAGCTCACGCTGGTGCGAACGGATCGAGCACATCGACGCCGGACCTCTCGACGTCCTCGACGTTGCGTGTGACCAAAGTCACGGGGGAGGGATTCGCTTCGCGGAAACTCGAGCGCTCCAGCCTCCCCCGTGGCGCCTCTGGCCACGGGGGGAGGTGCAAGAGGGGGCCGTCCTTTTCAACGAGCTTCTGAGACGGGACAGGCGGATGGCCCTGCGGCTCGGGCCGCGTTATACGGTGTCGAGTCGCAACGTTTGCAGCCGATTCGGATGCCCGTCAGGGCGCGCTGCTGATGCCCTTCAGGGTTGCCGGCCCCCACGACTTCAGGTCTCGAGCCAGCTCGTTCCCGAGGTACTCGGAAACCTTCCTCACCTCGCCGAGATAGGTGGCCCAATCGGCGCTGGGGCTGCGAGCGTCATCCCAAGCGTCCATCTCGGTTTCGCTGGCGAAGCCGACGGAGATCATATGGGTCACCGGTGAAAGGCCACCCGCGACCACACCGGAAAGGTAGACCTGGCCGGGAAACTTCTTGCCGGTCTCGGACGCCATGAACTTCTCGAGGGCCGCGAGAAAAGCCGCCGGATCGTTCACTTTGAAGGCATAGCCCGCCCACACGCGATCGCTGTCGGCGAGGTCACCCCAGCTCTTGAGGGTCTTGTACCAGACGGTCGACACCGGCTGGCTCTCCTTCACCATCACAGCCAGGAACTCGCTCCACGCACGGTCCGCCTGCATCTTCTGCGCGAACGCCTCGCGCTCGGCCGCCGTCTTGTAGATGGGCACGAAGCTGTGCGTCGAGGGATTGTTCCCGTCGGCCAAGTGCACTTGCAGCAGGAGCTTCCCGGGAAATTGTTTTCCGACCCCAGAGCTCATGAGCTTGTCGGCCGCCGCCAAGATCTTTGGCGCGTTCTGCGGCGTGGTCGTGAAACTGACCACCGACCAGCTCGGTGCCGCGAGAGCCACGCGGCTCGTCAGGAGGAGTGCCGTCGCAATCCATGCAGTACGTTTCATGAGAAGTCTCCTTATGGTTCGGCGAGGATCGTGTCGCCTTGGCTTTCGTTGAGCCGCGCCGCCCGCTGGTTGCCGCGCCGATCCTCACGCTCGACGAGCAGTCGTGGCCACTTACCTGGAGGCGCGGCACTGCGCCGCACCTCCGCCGCCGTCCTGCACTGTCGCGTCCCACTCCCAAGTGCGACCTGCAAGATTGTTGCACGCATGGTCTATCTCATCGGACGGTCCCGCGTCTGAAGTTATCGCTGCGGGCAACGCGGCGGGCCGCGGTTAGGGAGGCTGGTGAGTGCCTCGGTGGCCTGTGACGCGCGGAACGTATCGGAAGGTCGATGGTCAGCGTACGAGCAGAAGCCTACGCCAAGTATCGCTCTCGCCGCAGACCACCTGTCAACTTAGGAAAAACCCTTGCCCCATGTAGGGAAAACCCTGACCCCGGGGGGCCGGAACCGACCGGGCGTGGCGGTAAAGCCCTGTGCCGCAAGGCCTTGCATCAATTCGTGGGGAGGCCTCTCCACGTCTCCCGCCGCTCTGCCCGCCGGGGTACTCATGACCGAGATCCTGTGGTTTCGTGTCGAGTCGCAGCCTTTGCAGCCGATCTGGACGTCGCGGCGTGGAGCAAGCGGGACGCCCCCCTCCTTGCATCCCCCGTTCGCGGAATTGCTCACCGGGGGAGGGACTCGCTTCGCGGAAATTCGAGCGCTCCGGCCTCCCCCGTGGCCGTCTCTGGCCACGGGGGAGGTGCAGGAGGGGACCGTACTTTCACCGTGCAGCTGCGCATCGGACCGCCTCTACCATCGACGGTGCAACCCTCCGAACATCCCCTGTCGAATGCTCTGGCCATCTTCGGACCGGCCGACGTGGCCGCGCGAACGCTTGCGGGAGCATGCCATCCGTTACGGGCCCGCCGAGAAGACGAAGTCCGCAGAGGCCGGACAAACCCACCCAGCCCTCGCTCCATCCGGAGCCCCGTGCCGGCGAGTCGTCGAGGCCTTCGCCGCTCGATGGCGACTGTGCTAACCATCGGCAGCGGATGAGCCGTTCTGAGGGAGCCGCCATGATCGACTACCATGCCTTCGACAGAGCCATCGGTCTCAACTGGTACACGACTGATCCCAACTTGCGGGCGCTGATGGACCGGCTGCTCGACCCACCTGACCGGGCATGGGCGGAGGAGCACCTGCAGCGCATTGGCGCCCTGTGCGGGGGGCCTATCGCCGAGCGCGCGGAGATCATCGACAAGAACCCGCCGCGCTTGGAGCGCTACGACCGCTGGGGCGAGGAAGCGAATCGGATCGCGCACCACCCGGCCTCCGTCGCGGCAAAGCAGAACTGCTGGGAAAGCGGCATCAGCGGCGCGCGGCTGCGGCGCGAGGCGCGGGAGCGCGGACGACCCTTCCCCGGGGTCATGCAGACCGCGTGCAACTATCTGCTCTCGCAGGCCGACACCGGGCTCGTGTGTGCGACCGGCATGACTAGCGGCGTGGTCGGTCTGGTCGAGCGCTTCGCCTCACGCGAGGTCAGGGAGCGGTTCCTGCCGCGCCTGACGGCGGACCGGTTCGAAGACGCCTGGGACGGCGCAATGTTCATGACCGAGCGCACCGGCGGCTCCGATCTGGGCACGCTGACCACGACCGCCCGCCAGCGGGATGGGATGTGGTATCTGAACGGGTTCAAGTTCTTCTGTTCCAACATCGACGCGGCCGCCATCGCGACGCTGGCCCGCGCCGACGGCGCGCCCGCCGGCATCAAGGGAGTGGCCCTGTTCGTCGTCCCCAGGCACCGCCGCGACGGCTCGCCCAACGGCATCGTGATGCACCGCTTGAAGGACAAGCTCGGCACGCGCACGGTCCCCACCGGCGAGGTCGATTTCGTGGAGGCCGAGGCGTACCTGCTCGCGGGTGAGGACGGCTCCGCCACCGACGGCCGCGGCATCAACCGCATGATGGAGATGGTCAACGAGTCGCGCCTCGGCGTCGCGTGCATGGGCCTCGGCCTCATGCGGCGCGCGTTCCTCGAAGCGGCGATCTACGCGGCGCATCGGGAAGCCTTCGGCCGGCGCCTCGAGGATCTGCCGATGATCCGGGAGCAGCTGCTGCGCATGCTGGTGCAGCTCGAGGCCGCCGCGGCGCTCGTCTTCGCCGCCGGCGACGCCGCCGATCATCCGCAGTCCGAGCTCGCCCGTATTCTCATCCCCCTCGCCAAGTTCCGCGCCACGCGCCAAGGCATCGATCTCACCTCCACCGCGGTGGAGATCCACGGCGGCAACGGCTATGTCGAGGACTGGCCGACGGCCCGCCTGCTGCGCGAAGCGCAGTGCCACACAGTGTGGGAGGGAACGGAGAACGTCATCTGCCTGGATGTGCTGCGGGCGCTGCGCGTCGAGGGCGCCGCGCAGGCGCTGCTCGCCCGCGGGAAGGCCGCCATGCGTGGCAGCGGCGACGCGCTGCTCGACCCGCCGCGTTCGCTCCTCGCCCAAGCAGTCCAGCGTATCGAGGCGATGCTTGGCTCCGTCGCGGGCATGGACCGCGCCGGCGCCGAGTACCGGGCGCGCGCGCTGACGGGCCGACTGTGCGACTTCGCGCAGACGGCGCTGCTGCTCGAAGAAGCGGAGTGGGAGTTGACGGCGCACAACTCTGCCCGCAAGGCCGTCATCGCCACGCTGTTCACGATGCGCCATCTCTCGCGCGACGAGGATGCGGCCATCGCGCTCGAAGAAAGCGCCTGCCGCCACCTCTTTTCGCCGCTGGTGCGCTACGGCGGCATTCTCCCGGGAAGCGCGAAGGACGCGATGCGGGGGAACAGGGATTAGTCCGTTACCGGGAAAGTCTCGAGCCGCACGGAAAAGAAATGGAAGACCGGAAACAGGAAACCGGAAACCGGGAACTGGTCAATTTGCCGGTTTTTCATCTCCGGTTTTGTGTTTCCTGTTTTTCATTTCTTCCCGTTCGGTTCCGGCTCTGCCGTCGGGGTTAGGGGTTCCGCGCCACGGGCAGGCGCAGATCGGCCGCGATGACCGACTCGCGGTAGGCGCCGGCGTTGCGACCGCCGGGCATGAGCGTGTCGGCGCACTCGATCAGAATCCGCTGGCGGTCGGCGAGGCTGAGCGTTTGGGGATCACTGCCGCGCGGAACCGAGCTGCCGCACTGAGCGAGCAGGTCATCCAGTGCGCGCGGCGTTGCCAGCGTGCCGGGATCGGGAAACGCCCACGGTGACAACGCAACGAACTCTCCGATCAGGGGTTTCGTGCCGAAGAGACGGATCGCGTCACCCGGAAGGGTGGCGACGAAGTCCCGCCGGGGCGGCCGATGTGCCCTTCGGGTGATGGTGCTCTGTCCGTCGAAAACGATACCCGTCGGGTTCCCGCTCGCATCCAAGACCCCGGGGAAGAAACCGCCGGTCATCATCGACGTCGCGTTGTAATAGATGTTGGGGTACTCGTCGGCCAGCATGCCCATGATCGAGTCGAGCCACTCATCGGGCTGCCAGCTGTCGGGGTTCGGTTCGCCCACGGCGTTCGCCCACTGGCCCGGGTTCGCATCCGGCTGCACCACCAGCACGGCGCCGAGATCGTTCAGTCGCTGCACGTAGTCCGGAATGAACGCGTCGAGGCTGATGGCAATGCCGATGCGGCCGATCGGCGTGTCGAACGCTTGCACATCCTCGAGCGCGCCGTTGCTGAGGTTGAGCAGATCGATCTCCGGCGCCGTCAGGTTCACCTTGCGTGTCGTGCCGATCAGCTCTCCGTCCGGCCCCCAGAAGAAGGCCGTGTTGTACGTATCGATGCCGACCGGGAGATAGACATCGGTGCGGGCGGGGTTGTCGATGTCGCCGAAGAAGCTCACGTCAGCAGCATCCGTCGACAGCACGGACGGCGCAACGTTGGTGCAGGCGACCAGGTAGACGCCGTGGGCACGGGCGGCCGCAGCCAGCGGCGGGAGGAAGGCGCGGGTGAGGGTGTCGGTCAACGCCAGCTCGAGTGCCCGCGCGAGCGGCTGCAGCCCGGTGCCCGGCAAGGTGAAGTTGGCGGAATAGTAGCCCGCCTGAGCTCCGTACGTGATGAACAGGTTCGTCAGCGCGGTGAGCGGGTCGGCGTCCCTGGCCGCCCGCGCAGCGGCACCGCGCGAGCCGATCAGGGCCGCCGGCAGTCCAAAGTCCTCGGTGAGCACCACCAAGTTGGGGACCCTCTTGCGCAGGCGCGGCCGCACCAGATCGCGGAAGATGCGGTCCACCTCGGCCTGCCACGTCGCAAAGCTCTCATACGCGGCGAAGTCGAGCTTGTTTCCGACCACGATGACGTGGACCCGCTGGACGCGCGGCCGCCAGCGGAATCGCACTCGTTGCGAGTCGGTCGTTCCCCCCGACCCGGCGACCGAGACCTGGAGGAAATTCAGCCCGCGGCGCGGCGCCCCGTGGCGGCCTGGCACGCCGGCCAGGATCGCAGTGCGCTGGAACCCAGCCGACGAGAGCCGATCGGTGATCGGGATCCCGTTCAGGGCGACCGACAGCGTGCCGGGATCCGCCTCGGGAGCCAGCGTCACCTGCAGCGATATCGCGCTGCCGGTCTCGACGGCGCCCGGGGTGGGGTTCTCGATCGTCACCAGCGCCGCGTGCGCAGCCGAAGACAGTGCAGTACAGAGAGCCAGCAGCGTGCCGAGCATCTTCCCCCATCCGGCGCGCTGACACCGCGCGGTTCTCATAGCACTCCTCCGTCGCGCAGGCGCGCGATCGCGTCGCCGCCAAACCCGAGAGCGCGGAGCACCTCGTCGGTGTGCTCCCCGACTCGCGGTGCCGCGGTGCGAATCGAAGCGGGGGTTCCCGAGAGCTTAATCGGCGGGCCCGGCGCACGGAGCCGCCCGGAGGGCGTCTCCATCTCGACGATCATGGAACGGTGCACCACCTGTGGGTCGCGCATGGTTTCCTCCGGGGTGTTCACCGGACCGAAGCAGATCTCCTTGTCGCCCAAGTCCTGCAGCCATTCCGCCAGCGTCTTCTCGCGAAAAGCGGCACGGAAGAAGCGCAGCATCTCCTCGCGCTTCGCACCATCATCCCACTGCGGCTCGATGAAATCCTCGCGCCCGAAATGGCGGCAGAGCGCCGCCCAGAAGCGAGTTTCGTAGGCACCGACCGTGACGTGGCGGCCGTCCCGAGTCTCGTACACGTTGTAGCAGGCATAGCGTCCGGTCAACTGCTCGCCCCCGCGCTGGGGCAGATGACCCGAGAGCTGGTACATCAGCAAGTGGTAGACGTTCCACGCCACGGCGCCGTCGAGCATGGCGATGTCGACGAACTGCCCCTGTCCAGTCTGCTCGCGGGCGCTAACCGCCGCCAAAATGCCCACCGCGGCCATCAGCGCGCCGGCCCCAATGTCCGCGATCTGCACGCCCGGAACAACTGGGGGTCCGTCGGCAGGGCCGATGAAGTTCAGCACCCCGGCATACCCGAGGTAGTTGAGGTCGTGACCGACGCGCTCGCGGTACGGACCGTCCTGACCGTATCCCGAGATCGAACAGTAGATGAGGCGCGGGTTCAACACCCGCAAGGTGTCGTAGTCGATGCCGAGGCGCGCGGTAACACCCGGCCGGAACCCCTCCAGCACGACATCCGCCTGCGCCGCCAGGCGGTGAAGGATCTCGCGGCCAGCGTCGGTCTTGAGATTGAGGACCATGCTGCGCTTGTTCCGCGCCAGGAACGGAATGCCAAGCCCGAACGGATCGTTCGGGGGCGTCACGACGAGCACGTCCATGCCCAGGTCGGCCAGGATCGTCGAGCAGAACGGGCCCGGCAGCTGTCGCGAGAGGTCGAGCAGCTTCAGGTGACCGAGGGCAGTGCGATTCATTCAGTTACGTTGTTAGGTTGTTACGTCGTTAGGTTGTTACGGCTCTGGTCCACACGGCCCAGCAGCCTAACAACGGGACAACCTAAGCAACCTAGTCCCGGTTCTCACACATGCCGCGCCACGGTGCGTTGCAGGCGCCGCACGGTCCGGCTTCGGCGGGTGCCGGTTCGGCCGATGTGCCATGCACGGCGAAAGCGGACAGCAGACGTTTGACCCGCGCGCTGCCACAGCTTCGGCAGACCACCGTTTCGTCGCTTGCCTGCGACCGGGTCAGTTCCTCGAACTCCGCTCCGCACTTCCCGCAGCGGTACTCGTATATTGGCATGGTTCAGGCCTCCCAAAACTCGCGATCTTTTCTGGATAGCAGGTGGTCGTTTAACAACCAAGCTCACGCCGGACGCTTCACGTCCCCGTGCTCACCATCCGCTTCCCCCTGGCCTCGCCGCGCCACGCGATGGAGATCCGCGGCTCGCTGAACGGGTATTCGCGGCGCATGCGGTA
>Ga0316626_10000776_pt1 | contig 13128 bp, 15 predicted proteins | sample OWC_Aug_T1_C1_D5_FD_207656 | JGI IMG/M metagenome (GOLD analysis project Ga0316626, IMG submission 207656) | Wetland soil microbial communities from Old Woman Creek delta, Ohio, United States - OWC_Aug_T1_C1_D5_A | ecosystem: Environmental > Terrestrial > Soil > Wetlands | place: USA: Ohio...
TGTGACACCTGCTCTTATTGTGAGGACAACTAATGTTTGACATCAAGATCATCGGTAATCCAATTGACGTGCTGCGCGTACAGACAGGTCTATACTCGTTCGATAGAGCCTTTGTCAATGCCAAAGGCGATATTGGACTGCCAATTACAAGCGCAGAACTGTATGGTCCCACCCATTGTGGTAAGACTACGATGGCTGTGTCTCTATCCGGTCTGGTTGCAACTAAACTAATTGAACACACCAAACGGCACATTGTTATAGCAGATATGGAAGGGATTGATCCTGACTTCCTCATTACAAACTTGGGCAATCAAGGATTTGCAGGTAATGTCTATGATGCCAGAAAAGAAACTGATGAAGAAACCCTAGACAGATTTATAGACCTGTTGAAAACACCAGAAATATGTTGTGGCATCTTCGATAGTGTGGCTGCTATCTCGCCTATTGCCGAGCTTGAAGGAGAGCATGGCGAGGCAAACATGGGGAAACGTGCTAAACTTATGGCACAGCACAGCAGGAAGCTAGTCCACATCTTGCGTGAGCAGCACAAGTTAGTGTTCTACGTCAACCACCAACTCACCAACATCGGTGGAGTGTCTTACAAGTACACCCCAGGCGGGGATGAGTTGAAGTATCTGGCAAGGATAAGGATGTCGGTAAACAGAAATGAGGAGTTCCCTGACGGAAGCTATACTATCAAAGGAAAAGTTTCAAAGAATGGTTATGGGCTTAGAGATCGCATATTTTTTGTGTTTGTGCTATCTGGAATTGGCATACATCAGGGCATGTCTGCTGTGTATGACTGCATTCAAGCCAAGATACTAACCAAAGGTAAAGGTGATAGAGTGTATGCTTGGAAGGAAACAGGAGAAAAGATTTCTGGACTGTCCACCTTTGCTAAGTTAGCCAAGGAAGGCAACACAGAAGCATTCACTCCTTTCCATGAAGCCCTGAAGGGTGTTGAGATTGAGCAGGTAGAAGAAACAGGAGATGAAGAATGACAGATGAAATTCCAACCAACACAGAAACAGAAGAAATGTATGATATTTGTAGTATAGAAGAATTCTATGCTTTTGTTCAAAAATTTGGAGGAGAGATTGTTGCTATCGATAATGGTGATGGAACATTCACATACACAATAGAAGCAAAGAAGGACAAAGAATGACATACTCAGCAGTCATCGGAATTGATCCTGGTCTATCAGGTGGAATTGCCATCATGCGTAGCACACAGTTGGTAGATGTCATTCCCATACCAACCACAGAGAGAGACGTGGACGCTGCCAAGCTAATAAAATGGATCAGGCTGCACACATTTGCCGACCCATACATTGGTGGGCTGAGCGTGATAGCTTATATTGAGAATGTGCATTCCATGCCTGGGCAGGGAGTGGCTTCTGTATTCAAGTTTGGATTTGTAACTGGAAAGCTGGAAGGGATTATTGAAACCCTGGAAATACCGCTAAAGAAAGTCACCCCCCAGGCTTGGAAGAAAGAACTTCTCGAAGGGACACCCAAGGACAAGCAAGCCACTATTGATTACTGTCTGAGGGTGTTCCCTGGTGTCAACTTAATCGCTCAAGGAGCCAGAACATACCACTCCGGCATGGCTGATGCTCTATGCATTGCCGAGTACGGATACAGGAAGGAAGGTGCTAGTCATCTATAATGGAATAGAGGTTGACTGTAGACCTTACTTCATCGATATAGGTTTTTCTAACTCTAACCACTCCAGTATCAATCAGATTCTTCATGCTCCTCCTGGCTTTCCACGTGCTGAAGCCTGATATTTTCATGTATTCTTGTATAGTTATTTCCCCCTCCATTCTTCTTGTGCTTTCTTTTTCTTTGTCTATTATTTCTTTCCAAATCTTGTCTAGTTTTTCCGTGTTCATTCTGACCTCTCGATTCTTCTTGAATCCAAACTCTGTATAAAGGGATACGTCTGGTGTAGTCGTCCATTTATCACCTCAAATGCTACCAGTCCAACATTGATTCGATATCCAGACCTAGTTGCCTGATGTGTGTAATCGCTTGGAAAACACATGGGAGGCATGATAACAATCCAGCTTTCATAGTCCACTCCCATCCTGGTTATACAGCACCACTCTTTTACAAATGAATGATAGTGTCCTCTCATCACAAGGTTAGCTGGAGCAGACCCACTATCGAGGTCATCCATCATCATAGACCTTAGATATAATCTGGCTATGTTCCCGCGTAGCCAATTGCGATTGCCTGGGCTTGGTCCGTGGTGGGCATAGTCAATAGAAAACTCCCCAAACTCTTTCAGTCCGTGGTATGAAACGCTGACTGGCTTGTTTGGGACTTTCTCATGCAGCAAGTCTGCTACCAGAATTTCTGCCGACCCCTCTCCAAATACATGAGAGGACGTTCCTATAGCCATGTCGAGAGACTTTACATTTTTGATTTTTAGCAGTGGGAGGAGAGAGTAGCAAGCATAAGATATCTGATCTGACATCCTGGTGGATATCTGTCCTGTTGGAAACCTTATTCCATGAGTGATGTCTCCAAGGAAGAATGCATGTATATCATCTCTGCCAGCCAGATCAATGGTCTGTCGCATTCCAGGGAGATACACGTCATTCCACAAAAAGTCCTGGCTCTCATTTAGTTCCGGTCGGCCTTTGTTTCTTAGTTCTGTTTCCGGGTTGGTTAAACCCAGCTCATACCCACAGTGAGGGTCTGATATCCCCAGTATTATTTTCCGTTTGACGTTTGGCAATATTCATTTTCCCCTAGTTCAGTGAGATTTTCCTCCAGCATACAGTGCCGTTTTCAAGATAGTAATCTAAATCTATGGGTTCTAAATCAAAATAATTCTCACTTACATCTTGAACAAGCTCCGGCGTGGCCTCTGCTGGATAGTCATGCACTTGAATCAGATCGCCACATCGCAAAAGCGGATAATATAAATAAAACTCTTTGACTTTATTTCCATTATCACAAAATAAAAGGACTGTGCCATTGGAGGAATTGATAATATTGGAAATAAAGTTCACGGTGTCTTCTTGAAAGACATCACGTATATGTATTTGTGGAAGTCCAATGACCTTCTGGTGCAGGTGCGACCCATCTACATCAAAGCTGTAAACGGTCATCTCTGGGTATTTCAGGATCATCTCATAAGCAAGGCCACCAATGAAAGTCCCCAACTCGATGAATGTCTTTACTTGATACTTATCAATGAGCCTGTGAAACATGTTTATCTGCTCTTCAAGCTGGGCTGTGGGAATTCCGTTTAGCATCATGATGTCATGCCCTTCTTGAACACAAAATTCATCTCGACAGACCTCACCCAATCATTTCCAAAGTATGATTCCAAATCATTACACCTGACAAACCCACTGCTTGTGAACCTGCTGTCCCACCACTCGATTGGTTTGCAATTCACATGGTAGTCGATCCCATTCTCAGACCAGTGGTGTTCCATTGCGCTTCCAATAAACAACCCACCCGTCTTGAGGTGATAACGTATGTTTGATATCATGCCCACCAGATCATCCTCTGGAATATGCTCAAGCACTTCCCAGGCCGTAACCACATCAAATTGATACGGAAATTTATCTCCAATATGGAGTATAAAGTGCTTGGTGATGTCGCAGGTAAACAAATTTTTAGGGATGGTGGCCCACTCTGCCCTCTTATGCAACAAGCTGTAATCGCTGCCTTCTAATCCGGCTGCTATGTGTCCGTCATCTAAGATGCTTTTCACCATCCCCCCACCAGCACATCCAAGGTCAAGCACCGATATCATCTGATCTGGAAACAGACCATACAGCTTGCGGTTGAACTCTGAATTGACGCTGTTATCCCTTGATGTTCCACAGGGATAGATATGGTCTACGCTGCTGACTGCAACCGGATGTTCAGTCTCTAAATAAAAGGTCATCTCTCACAATCCACCAGAGCATACGCCTCTAGAACTGATCCACCTATAGTGAATTTGATTTCAATTCTGTAGTTATCTCCAATAGCTTGTGGAATAAACACAGGCAGGGTGATTACATTGCCTGACGAAGAGACAGAACCAGTCGGGAAGCAAGCCCCTGTCGCATCCACCCAATCTGTACTCACCCATTTATAACAAACAAAGGACACACCGGATGGGTTGCTTCCCCAGTTAGTGACATCCAAAGAAAACTTGGGACGCTCATCGATCCCAACAACCTGCAAACCTTGAACGATCTCTCTGTGGCTCATAGACTTGCCTTGACCTCCACTGTCCAAAGATCAACATTATCAGGTAAAGTATAACACAACGATCTGTGTGCAACATCAAAGTCCAATGACCTTGGCTTCAAAGTCCAGATCGCCACCTCAATAGAGGGAAGAGACGGGCTTGGGCTGGCAGATGGGGTTGCCGATGGGCTTATAGATGCACTTACAGATGGTGACAAAGACGGTGAGGCCGAGACACTCACGCTGGCAGACGGGCTTATGGACGGGCTTTCCGATGCGCTCACGCTCGGTGACTCTGATGGAGACACAGAGGGTGAGACAGATGGACTTACACTCGGTGATCCACTAATGCTGGCAGATACCGATGCAGATGGACTGACACTAGGACTTTCACTGGCACTCCCTGATATGGATGGGGAGACGCTCGGAGAAACTGACGGGCTTACACTCTTAGATACACTAGGAGATACACTGGCAGACGGACTTACAGATGGGCTGACACTGGCAGATGGGCTGACGGATGGAGACACTGATGCAGATCGGCTGATGCTGGGAGACGCTGATGCCGATCCAGAAACTGACGGGCTAACTGATGCTGACCTGCTGATCGAGGGGCTTGCAGAAGCAGAACCACTGATGCTCCTGGACACGCTCGGAGATACAGAAGGACTGCCACTGAGCGATCTACTGCCACTGGCTGACGGTGATATCGATGGGCTGACGCTTGCGCTTCTACTGATGGATCGACTTGCGCTTGCAGAGCCAGACCTGCTTGCTGATGGAGAGATCGACCTGGATACAGATGGAGAAACTGATGCGCTTGGAGATACAGACCTGGATACAGAAGGCGATACGGACGGGCTGACTGACGCGCTTCTGGATATGCTAGGTGAACCAGATGCGCTTGGGCTGAGGCTTGCCGATCCACTGCCAAAAGATGGGCTTGCGCTTTCCGACCCTGATCCAGATATGCTGGGTGAAACCGATGCGCTTGGAGATACAGACGGAGAGACGGAAGCACTTGGACTTACGCTGGGCGATGCTGAGGCTGAACCACTGACACTGGGTGAAACACTAGCGGATGGAGATACGCTAGGTGAGACAGAAGCAGATGGGGAAACAGATGGACTTACGGAAGCACTACCTGAGATGCTAGGACTGACGCTGGGACTAACAGACGGAGAAACAGACGGAGAGACGGACGGGCTAACGCTGGCTGATGGGCTAACGCTGGGTGAAACACTCGGTGAAACGCTGACCGATACAGACGGGCTTGGTGAGATGCTGGGTGAAACCGATGGTGATACGCTAGGACTTACACTTGCACTTGGACTGAGACTAGGAGATACGGAGGCCGAGCCAGAAACACTAAGACTGGCTGATGCTGACGGTGAAATGCTAGGAGAGACAGATGCACTTCCACTAACAGAGGGAGAGACAGATGCAGATAGAGATACTGAGGCCGAACCTGAAACCGAAGGTGAGACACTAGCTGATCCACTTATGCTAAGACTGACCGATGGGCTGGCTGATAAGGAAGCACTACCACTTACACCTATTGATGGAGAAGGACTGGCTGAAGCAGATGGAGATAAGGATGCAGATGGACTGATGCTTGGGCTAACAGATTTAGATACTGATGGGCTAACAGATGGGGATACCGATGGGGATACCGATGCGCTGTGGCTAACACTCGGGCTGGCTGATGCACTTGGACTGATGGATGGAGAAACAGACGCGCTTCGACTTACCGATGGGCTTGCAGACGCTGACAGAGAGATAGAAGGAGAGACGCTTGGACTTCTAGATATTGATGGGCTTGCTGATGCCGATGGACTTATAGACGGGCTGGCACTAGCCGAAGGGCTAATGCTGGGACTGACAGATGCAGACCTGCTTATTGAGGGAGATGCACTGGCAGAGCCAGATATAGATGGACTGACAGACGGAGAAACGCTGGGAGATACACTCGGACTGACGCTGGGAGAATAAGACAGGCTCGGAGAAGCACTGGCTGATAGAGATATAGAAGGACTGGGTGAGACGCTCGGGCTAACAGATGCCGAGGGGCTAACACTAGGGCTAACCGAAGGAGAAACAGATGGGCTAACCGAAGGAGAAACGGAAGGACTGACAGATGGAGATACGCTTGGAGATGCAGAAACTGATCTGGATGCGCTGGCAGAGCCACTAATACTTGGGCTGGCTGAAGCAGAACCAGAGACAGACGGGGATGCACTGGCTGAGGGAGATATTGATGGGCTTACCGAGGGTGATGGACTTACGCTAGGAGAGACAGACGCAGATTTGCTTATCGATAAGCTGGCAGATGCAGACCCGCTGATACTGGGACTTACACTTGGAGAAACAGACGGGCTGACAGAGGGAGAAGCACTTGCGCTTCCACTTCCACCGATCCGCAATACGATGTCCTCTACACACTTGGTGGCAGTAGATGGGCTGGGACTGGCTGAGACTGATGATGACGGAGATATTGATGGAGATACTGAAGGAGATATTGATGGAGATACTGAAGGAGATACGCTTGGAGAGACACTCGGGCTTGCGCTTGGAGAGACGCTTGGAGAAACAGATTGACTGACACTTGCGCTTTCCCATTCCAGAATAATGTCATCTACAAAGAATGCGGGACTTGGGCTAGGGCTGGCCGAGACTGATGACGATGGAGATAAGCTGGAACTAGGTGATGCAGATACAGAAGGACTAGCACTTGCTGATTGGCTGACACTAAAACTTACGCTAGGAGATATAGACGGACTGATAGAAGGAGAGACGCTTGGGCTTATGCTTGGACTAACTGACCAACTAACGCTAGGACTTACGCTGGGAGATACGCTAGGACTTATGGATGGAGAAACACTAGCTGAACGGGAGACGCTGGGGCTGGCACTGGCACTGGCTGATATAGAAGGAGACGCAGAAGCAGAGCCACTAACAGATGGAGATACGCTTGCTGATCTAGATATAGATGGTGATGCAGAAGCACTCTGGCTGATAGAAGGAGAAACGCTTGGGCTTACACTTGCCGAACCAGAAACAGAAGGAGAAACAGATTCGCTGGGTATAGCCAGTGGACCTATATAGTTTCCAGTATCATTGACAATTAATTCGTCTAGATAGTATGTTCCTATTGCTGCTGCATCTATTCCAGAACAAGCTCCAAATCTAAGCTTACTCCAGCTATTAAAACGATCATAGTTAATAGCAGATGCACCTGTCTGCGCAGCATCATCAACCCACCAATCAATAGTTCCTGGTTCATCAGGAGCAGAAGACCTCTGTAAATAAATTTCTACATAAAATGCTCTGTTAAGAACAAGCTCATACGGAGTTCCAAGAACAGGAGAACCTCCTTCAGCAACTATCGCACAGTTGAAATACCATTCATCTACTACGTATGAATAAGCTAAGGTTACATATGCAACTAAATTCGTTCCATTATAAAACTCTAATACGTTGTGAGTTACAACTCCAGATGAAGCCTCAAATGTATTCGGATCAATATAAAACCTTGCTCGTAAGTCTCCTGTTGTGTTAGGAGAAATTTCCTTTTCGCCATAAATAGCAGTTTGATCATCAATTACACACTGCAATCCATAGTTAGTTCCACCCAATGCTGCCGCGGCAGTTACAGATAAATCGCCTCCATCTGTAACTGTTGTATTATATTCATTGAGATTATTTTCTTCATGATCTATGTTTACAACAATGCCAAAAGGCTGGGATGGAGAAGGAGATGCCGAAACCGACACAGACGAAGACGGGCTTACGCTTGGGCTTACGCTGGGAGAAACAGAAGGGGAGACAGAAGGTGAAACAGAGGGAGATGCAGATGCTGATCCTGATACGCTTGGACTTACAGATGCTGATCCTGATACGCTTGGACTTACTGAAGCCGACTCTGAAATAGATGGAGATGCTGAAGCACTTCCACTTATACTGGCTGATGGACTGATGCTTGGAGAAGGACTTATTGAAGCAGATGCAGAATGAGATGCTGATGGGGATAGTGAAGCAGATGCACTTGGTACATCATATGTTATGGATAATCTTACTGAGTAAATTCTGATAACTGGATTAGCATCACTAGAAACAATACCAATAGCAGCAATAGCATTAGCACCAGTATATGTCCAAGGACTTCCTGTAGATGGGTCATTCGTCCATGTTTCTGTGTCAAGTTCTATTGTAGCATCGGCAAGAGCAGATACAGCACCATCATAATAATTGCCCCCTATTTTGATGCGCCCACCACTTCTACTTGTTGCACCAGATTTATATCTATAATAAAGTACATTTACGACAATATTAGTAGCATTAGATGGAACAGTAGGAGCAGATATGTTCCAGGTAGCATTGCCAGAAGTAGTTCCGTGAGTAAGATACGTGGTCTGATCTGGATAGTCATTGATAGTACCAACAGTGGTTGCATCCCAAGTTCCGCTGCTGGCATCAAAACTGGTAGGATCACGGGTCAAACTAGCCATTAGTACGCCACCTGAACCTGAACAAATCCTAGAGACACAAACTGTCCAGTATAAAGATTCCAACCAGCAGACAGACAAGCAGCTTCAGTGGCCCCATGCCTGTAATTGATTGTGATTGTGTCTCCGACAGCATAGACATTCTGCAACAGGGTTATCGTGACTGCTCCCGTTTCTACTACCTCTGATTCCATAGTCTCTCCACTGTCCACACACAACACCTCGGCATCACCAGAGCCAGAGATCGATCCAGTCCCTGTCCAGTTTCCTGAGAACGTCCTGACATTATCTTCTAACACTCCTGTTACGTGGCCCCAGCACACCTCTCCTATTGGCATAGATGGGCTGATAGATGCACTTACAGATGGGCTGATAGATGCACTTGGAGAGACTGAAGCACTGACACTTGGGCTTATACTCGGTGAAACAGATGGACTGTAACTGATAGATGGAGACGCGCTTGGCGACCCAGAGATGCTAGGAGACACGCTTGCGCTGGGACTGACGCTTGGAGAAGCCGATGCAGAGCCACTGATGGATGGGCTAACGCTTGCAGATCGACTGAGGCTAGGAGAGGCAGACGCGCTCGGAGATATACTTGGAGAGACTGACGGGCTGACTGATGGAGAGATACTTGGGCTGACTGAAGCACTGTAACTAACACTTGGACTTGCGCTTGCACTCAGACTTATGCTTGCGCTAGGACTTATACTGGGGCTAACAGATGGGGAAAGGCTCAGGCTTGGGCTTGGACTGAGAGACGCGCTTCCAGAAATAATACCAAGCGTTACATTTACCCATATATGACCAAGATATAAAGCTCCAATGCTGGAACTCGTGACAGTTTGCCCGTCATAAGTTGAGTTATCAGCAGGAGTAAAAGATGATCCCTCTACCCTTGTTTTGGTGGAAGAGTTGTGAGTTACTGTCGATACATCACTAATTCCATCGTTTAGCTCAAAGCTTACAGTGACGGTTCCACCAGCGTTAACGATAGTTCCAACGATTGTGACAGTCTTGTTGAATACGTCCCACTCATCATTGTCCCAATAGTTTTTCGCATAACGGGTGGCTTCTGATGTAGAAGATGCCGTTTGGTTTGGAACTATTGGGTAGACTGTGACTGTTTTTGTAAATGATGATTGGACAACAATCAACCTGGAGCAGCGAACACGGCATGCGTAAGACGCGTTGTCCGTCTTCATGTCCACCCGATATGTAGTGCCACTTACTAACTCGGCCTTTATATCAGATGACCGCTCTCTCGATTCAGTTGTGGCTCCAGTACGAGACACCTCGCTTCCAGATACAGCGGTTCCGTCTGTTTTGGCTAACTGAGAATACGCGGTTGCAGTGGCGTTAAGTGGACCAAGAAAGCTCTCGTAATAAACAGCAGAGACACCATCCCACTCACTGGTATCCCAATGTACATGGCCCTTGTTAGGACATTCTTGATAAGATGTGTAAACCTGACTGTCATTGCTTCCAAGATCGATGACAGTTTCTGTCTTTGTTATCGTCCCCGTTTGGATAATAATCAGTCTGGCTGCATATAATGTCGTTGTTCCAGACGCGTTGCTGGATTTTATCCTTGGATAATATGCTGTCCCATTTACTAACGAGCTTGCGATATCTGCCGAACGAACCCTAGTTGGAGTAGTTTGTGTGGTATTGAGTTCAACAATCTGAGTAGAGCCGTTATACAGCTCACAATACGCAGTGTAAGTGTCCGTGATTGAAAGGACTGCTTCAAAATAAATCTCGACCGTACCATCATAGTTAGCTGATGTATAAAGCCACGGGAAATGCCACGCAGGAGTAGCATACGCCGTGTTAGCGCGGGTGGCATCTGGCCCAACAAATAGAGCTACTTGCTTTACAAGCTTGGTCACTACTGGTGGACTAGATGCAGAAATAGACGGACTTACAGAAGCACTGACACTTGGACTTTCAGATGCGCTTCTACTTATTGATGGTGAGACACTAGCAGATAACGATACTGATAAACTTTCTGAGGCAGAACCACTAATACTTAGAGATACAGACGCAGACCAGCTAACACTAGGTGAAACAGACGCAGAACCAGATACACTTGGGCTGGCACTTACACTCTCTGAGATAGATAGAGAGACTGATGGTGATCCACTTATACTAAGAGAAACAGATGGAGAGACTGAGGCAGAACCACTAACGCTAGGTGAAACACTGGCACTACCTGATATCGATCTTGACGCTGATGCAGACCCACTTACCGAAGGGCTGACTGAAGCACTTCTAGAGATAGATGGAGATGCACTGGCACTTCTTGAGATAGATGCACTGCCTGATATAGATGGACTTACAGACGCAGACCTGGAAATAGAAGGACTTACAGATGGAGATACACTTCTCGATCTGGAAATGCTTGGGCTAGGGGATATAGACAGGCTTGGGCTAGGGGATATAGACAGGCTTGGGCTGTTGACCGCTGGATGATCAGCACTGTATGTCGTCCCGTCTACCGTTGCCGCCGCCCCGCCTGTCTCGGCGGTCGTGGTGTCTGTTTTGGCACTATAATAGAATAACAGATTAGATGAATAAAACTCCGGTGTTTTTCCACCCGCTAATCCGGTGATTTCTTCTGATGCTAGTACTCTATTCCATACCGCTACTTCTGCGATCTTCCCGTCCCAGTTGCGGTTATCGTCAAAGATGCGCCCACCGATTGACCATGAGCCAGTTGGTGCTAACTCTCCCGCCCCATTTACTTGCCAATCAATGTCCGTATTCTCTGTACCATCCACATAGAAATGGATTGACGAACTTGTTGTTATAACCCCATCATGCGTCACAAGAACATGGTGCCACGACCCAACTAGATCAACATTGACCCCCTTTTCCAGATTTGTTGATCCGGCTCTTATGAGTCCAATCTCACCCGACGTTGTACAATAGAACCATATTCCATTCGCTAAATTTCCGCTTTGATGGATTTCAAAAATATAATCAATTGTTGTTTGGGTATCGTGGTAAATCCAGGCAGAAATCGTAAAAGCCGACCCGGTAAGGTCAGCAACCGATGCCCAGTCTATTCTGTCAGTCGCGCCGTTGAAATCGCGAGACATTATGCGCTTGCCTCCTCGTAGCACCCAGGCGTGGGCGGGTCTGCCCTGGCGTTGCTGTCTTTGTCATATCCATATCCAGCAATTGCCGCGCCTAAGGCTTTTAGATTTCCCCCATCGGAGGGATGCAGGTCGGTATATCTGGCGACAAAGTCAGGGACGGCAGCCAGCAGCGTACCATGCGCCTCTGCCCCATACCCGGTCCAGTCCGTCCAGGTGCGCGTAGTGCCATCGTAGAACAAAGTGGTAGCATCCCCGTGATAATAGGTGTTGTAATCGAATGTGTTGTTGCTAATCAAGTTTGCCAGGGTCACGCCCGACCCCACGACCACAGGGATATTCGATACAGCCCTATCCTGGATAAACAGGTTATCCTTATAGATTACGTTGGTCGGAAGTCCACTATCAATAAAGATCAGCCCATCTCCTGATGCCGTTGTGTTCACAAATGTATTGAAATAAATCAGGCTGCTCCTTCCATCTGACGACATAGACACGGTCCTATTAGTATTACCGTAAAACAGATTATTGTAGATGACAGAGCCTATGTTATCTGCAACAATCCCCATATAGTTGTTATAAGAAACACAGTTCGTAACGCGAGGGTGGTATGGGCTGGTAAACACACTCTGGCAGTTGGTCTTGAAACCGCCTCCAAAAGAGTTGTTGTAAGCGGTGCATTTATCAAACGTGACCCCATGCTTGCAGTAGAACCCGTGGTCTGCCCAATAGTTAGTCCCATTATCGTGGGAGATGCAATTGGTTACCAAACAATCATGTGGCCCATAAGTCCCTGCCGATGATCCGATATTCAACCCGCTGTTGTTGTTGTTGTAAATCTCGCAACTGTCCAGGGTGAGGTTATATATCTCTGCTCCCCCCGCAGTTAGAGCATAGGAGTTATACCCAAAGCTGTTCGAGGTTCCTGCCGAATCGCGGAATATACAATCATACCAGTACACATCATGCGTCCAGCATTCTACAGTTGAGCGGTTGGCAACAACTTCGCACCCAGAAAAATCTATGTGTTCTATACGGAGGTGATGATAGTCAGAATCAGCTATCAAAAATGCGCGGCTGGATGACCCATCAATAATAGGTCTGCTGCCAGTTCCGTACACTCCAAAAACAATATACTGTGAATCAGTTCCAGCCCCTTGAGGTATCAATGATCCGACAAATGTTTCCCCTCTCTTGAATAAAATGTGGTCTCCAGGATCAAAGGTGATAGAACTGACCTTTGTAAGTGTTTGCCATGCCTGATCAATGCTCAATCCAGTATTATCATCATCCCCACCTGTGGCATCTACATAGTAAGTG
>Ga0316626_10000777_pt1 | contig 13127 bp, 7 predicted proteins | sample OWC_Aug_T1_C1_D5_FD_207656 | JGI IMG/M metagenome (GOLD analysis project Ga0316626, IMG submission 207656) | Wetland soil microbial communities from Old Woman Creek delta, Ohio, United States - OWC_Aug_T1_C1_D5_A | ecosystem: Environmental > Terrestrial > Soil > Wetlands | place: USA: Ohio...
TCTCTCAAAAAATACAAGAAAATGGTTGGCCAGAGGAGGGTGGTTCTAGTAGAAGGACCACAGCGTGAACGGGGAATCCTCAAGGGGAGACTTCAAACACAAGCCCCTGAGATCGATGGCTCCGTTTTGTTGAAGGGAAAAGCCCGACCCGGCAACTGGGTGGAAGCCCGAATCACCCAGGCCCTACCTTATGACCTGGTCGCCCAGATTGAAAAAAAATCCTTCCGTAACTTGTAAGAGCCATCCTCTCCACCAAAAATATTCTTAAAGAAAGTACTTGACAAGATTCTTCAACTATGTATTTAATACTCAACACTCCGCCCGGAGGCAGGGGGTGGCATGCGGATGGGCCACTTTTTTTGAGGAGGGGGAAAGTGGTTTGAGGAAATTCAAAAAAGCCTGGCGTTTGTATGGATGCGCAGGCTTTTTTGTTGGGATATTGTAGCCAACGAGGTTTTTCTGGAATTTGGAAGCACCACAAGGACAGGTTTTCTGAGATTCTTTTGAAGTTACGCTATGCGCCTTGCTCTCTGGGATCTTCTGTCTTTTTCGGGAGGTGAGTTATGCTGCTTGAGAAAATATTTCGCACCAAAACCATTAGGGTAATTCTTGTAGTTTCTTGTTTGTTCTTGTTGGTTGCTGGGATGGCATGGGGGCAGTGTATACCGGGTGGCAGGGCAGGGGGAAGCTCCTATGCTCCATATGTGGGTGATTTGGTTCCGGAGAGTTTGTTCCCGCCAGGAGCGCCGAGTGGTGACAACAATTATGCGAGTGTGTGTGTTTCATGGATTATGGATTGTGGTCACAATTTCAATGCTGGTTGGAATGAACCAATGTATGCATGTGAAAACGGTGGATGCCCAGGGAGTGATGCGTCATATGCCTGGATAGATCCGAGTGGTGCCGGGGCTTGTGGTGGTGATTATGACGGGTATCGGTATCATGCGTGTTATACGTTTAAGACGGGGGACGAGAGTCAGAATGATTACGATTGCGATACCCTTCCTGACGACGAAGACCCCGATCCAGGTGAGCCTGATTCAATTCCCCCAGCAAACGGTGGCGATCCCGGTTGTATTTAATAGGCTGGGCCTTAGGATTTACTATGTGAAGATGCTTTAAGCAAAGGATACGACCGGAATTGAGTCATCATAAGCGAGGTGCTTTATGCAACTTAAGAAAACATTGGGAAGCTTTCTTGTAATTCTTCTGCTGGGTAGTCTGCTGTTGCCAGTTGAGAATGCAGGGGCGCGAGGGCTAATGGTAACGGGACGTGCCAGCGGAAAAACCACGAATATGGCGACAGGCAACAGATATGAAGGGGTTCTCGATCTCTCAATCTCTACTCCGGGAATACCCCTTGAGTTCAGAAGATCTTACAACAGCCACGCAAGCTCGGATGGGCCATTGGGCTACGGGTGGAGTCACAACTATGGGATCCGGATAACGGTTTGGGCAACAACCCCCATCAAGCGTCTGATCGTCTGGGACGGGGATGGCCGCGCCCTCTACTACTCCCAGGACAGGCGAGTTTACTTTGATGGCAGCGGGGTCCACTACGTTCCGGATTCCGGGATCACCAAGGACAGGCTCAGACAGGATCCTACCACAAACCAGTACATCTTCCGCAGAAAGGAAGGGAATCTCACCTACACGTTCGGCCCAGACGGAATGCTTCAAGCGATTTCCGATCCCAATGGAAACGCCCTCACGATGACCTACACAGCAGGTCTTCTAACCCAGGTCTCGAATAACTTTGGGAAAGCCCTCGCGATTCATTACACTGGCAACCGCATCGACTCTGTCACGGACCCTAACGGGAGATCGATTCTCTACGAATATACGAATGCTGACCTTACCAGAGTCACCTATCCTGATACCAACTTCGTGCGATATGCCTATTCGAACCATAATCTGACCGACAAATACGATACGAATGATAACCTCTTCGCCCATTCGGATTATACGGACGGCAAAGTTACAACTTACTATCGCTATCTTAAAGAGGGGGTTCCCCAGGAGAGGGTCGACCTTGCCTATCAGCCTAACCAGACACTCGTGACAAGCTCTCAGGGGACGACCACGTATAAAACGGCGCTTGTCGGGGTCATCGGTGTGATTACGGAGATCGAGGGCTGTTCAACCTGCGGGAGTATCCACAGGCACTTCACCTACTCCCCACGGCATGAACTTACGGATGTGACTTCCATCTCCGAAGGCCAGGAATACACGACCCACTACACCTATGACACACCACCCAAGCCATATGATAAGGTGGGGGACATCCTGACGATGACAGAGGCTGTCGGCTGGCCAGAAGAACGAACGACCTACTATACCTATACCCATCGCACAGACGACTCGTTCCTCTTAACCCAGAGCACCGAGACCGTAAAAAGCGTGGTTGATCCCCAGCAGAACAAGGTCATAACCATTTCCTATGACAATCAGGGCAACATCGTCTCCCGGCAGGAAGCAGGTTATGTGTTCATTAACGGAACCCCTACCACAAAGACCTACACAACCCAGTACCAGTACAACACCCTGGGTCAGCTTACCCAGATCAACGGCCCAAGAACCGATGTCTCAGACATTACCACCCTCGAATACTACCCAAACACCCCGGATCAGGGGAACAACCGGGGCCAGCTCAAGGCCATTGTCAATGCCCTGAGCCAAAGGACGGAGTTCTCAAACTACGATGCCAATGGAAATGTCGGCACCATCACTGATCCCAATGGCGTGATCTTCCAAAGAAGCTATGATGAGAGAAACCGGATCAAGACCATCACCAACCAAGCCACCGGGGCTCAGATCCAGTACTTCTACGATGCCAGAGGAAATCTGGACTACGTCGTCCTGCCCGAAGGAAACCAGATCGATTTCACTTACAACCTTGGCAACAGGCTGACGGAGATCAAAGACAGCCTCGATAACAAGATCCAGTACCAGTACGATGTGGAAGGAAACCGGATTCGAGAAGAGATAAAAGACCCTCAGGGGGCCCTGAAGAAATACCTCGACTTCACCTACGATGCCTATGACAACCTGAAGAGAATCATTAATCCCGACGCAACCTATACCGAATACACCTATGACGGAAGAAGAAATCCCACTGCCTCGAAAGACCCAAAAGACAATACAACCAGCTACACCTACGATCCCTTGAGCCGGTTAAAGGTGATAACCCAGCCCTTGAGCACGATTACTGGTTATGGCTATGACACCCAGGACAACCTGGCAACGGTCACGGACCCTAAAGGCAACGTCACATCTTACTACAATGATGACTTTGGGAGGAAAAACCAGACCGGCTCCCCTGATACCGGGACTACCGATTACCTCTACGATGAAGCAGGAAACCTGCTTCAGAGATTTGATGCCAAAGAAACAGTGGTTAATTATACCTACGATGCTCTAAACCGCCTCACAGCCATCCAGTTTCCCTCAGACTCCACCCAAAATGTCACTTTCACCTACGATTCAACCTCAGTGACTTATGGAATTGGCAGATTAACCGGCAGGACCGATCCCTCTGGTTCTTACACCTTTTATTATGATGCCAATGGGAACCTAACCAGAGAAGAAAAGACCGTCGGAGGCATCCTTTACACAACCCAGTATGCCTACAATAACAATAGTATTCTTACCTCCATGACCTATCCTACTGGGCGGACAATTACTTACACGCCGGACCAGATAGGAAGAACTTCCCAGGTGAGCACCACACTGAACGGCAACCCTAAAACCCTGGCCGCAGATATCACTTACCTACCTTTTGGAGGAGTCACAGGGCTGACTTACGGAAATGGCCTCACGTTAACCCGGGGATATGATAACCAATATCGGATATCATCCATTGTAGCAGGTTCAATCCTGAACCTGGCCTTTGGCTATGATGCCAACGGCAACATCACGTCCAAAACCACTCCGGACCCACCCGGAGGTCAGGTACTGGAAACGCCGGGAGTCTATACTTACCAGACCGGAACAAACAAACTTACCCACATCGAAGGGACACCACCGATCGATTTTGGGTACGACGCGAATGCGAATATCACCTCCGAAACCGGCTGGACATACATTTACGATCTTTCGAATCAGTTAACTCGAGTCCTGCAAGGCAGCAATCAGGTCGCAGAATATACCTACAATGGAGCGGGTCAGAGAACAAAGAAGGTGACACAGACAGAAACCAGGATTTTTCATTACGACCTGAAAGGTCATCTGATCGCGGAGACGAACACGACCGGCCAGATGCTGGCAGAGTATGTTTATCTTGGATATCAGCTCCTATCAATGATCAAACCCGGAGAGGCAGTGTATTATTTCCATAACGATCATCTCGGTACTCCACAGGTTCTCACAGACGATACCCAAACGATTGCCTGGAAGGCGGTTTACACACCTTTCGGTGATGCAGTCACATCGATTGCGACGGTTGAGAATTCCTTCCGCTTCCCGGGCCAATACTACGACCCAGAGACGGGGCTGCACTACAACTACTTCCGATATTACAACCCGCAGATCGGAAGGTATATAACTCCTGATCCTATAGGATTGTGGGGGGGGATTAACCTATTTGTTTATGGATTGAATAACCCCAGCAAATATACTGATGAGTACGGGGACCAGGTCCAGGGCCCATATGTCCCTGGAAATCCTCCTGATCCTCGAACAAGCGCATCAGATTTTTTGAAGAAACTCAGGAATTTAATGGAGTCTTTTGGAGCTGGCGAAGGCAGAAGGAAAGAAATTGACGATATGCTCATTAAAGACTTAGAGATGGCCGAGAAAGGTTTAAAGCTGTGGCCGAAGTCTCCTAAGAATTTCCAAACTCCCACAAACCCGCCGCAAGATCCCACAATTCCAGATGATTATATTTGTGAACCCGGGGAAAAAGGACGCGGTATCGTTTTCCGTAAACCAGGAACTAAAGGGAATGCAGGAATATTCGAGGTCATGCCACCTACAAAAGAGTATCCGGATGGCTACTGGAGGCAGTACAATCAAAAGGGACAACCCATCGACCCCTCTACTGGCGAGCCAGGCAAGTTGAAGGGAGGACCGGATACTCACATTCCGTTGCCCCATTGAATTGAGGAGGATGATAAAGATATGTATGGTTTAGACAAAGATACCGACTTGTCATTTTTTTTGGGAAAAAAATTGGAGCAAGTGTGTTTTGGATGGGTTGACATTATTCTCAATTTTGGTGGTGATATCGCGCTTTCCTTGGAATGCACCTTCGAACATGTTCTGACGGATGGTCAAGTTTTATTGGGGGATTCCTCTAAGCCGATCTCGTCTAGTTCGCTTCTGACCTTGCTCGGGTCATCTGTAGAGCGTGTCAACAATATTGGAGAAGGCAACATTGAGTTATTTTTCTCAAATGGGAACAAAGTACGAATTCATGATAGCAATGACGGCGCAGAATCATATAACATTACTTTTCCTGAGGGTAGGATAGTTGTTTAGTGGAAAATTGTGCTTGGCCCCAGGGTGCGCACTTGAAAAAATTAAATAATCTGATCTCATTCATCCTTCAAATGGGATGAAGTTTCATAACGCTCTTTGAAAACTGAATCCCAAAGGGGGTAAAAAAGAAGCCCTCTTAGGGGGAGACGTATCGGAGTATATCCGGGCCAATACTATGACTCAGAAACAGGTCTCCATTACAACTACTTCAGATACTATAATCCCCAGACGGGAAGATATATTACTCCCGATCCGATTGGACTGGAAGGTGGAATCGATCTTTTCGTTTATGTGGATAGTGTCGGAAAACCCCATTCTGGGACAAATCTATATGCATATACCGAAAATAATCCGGTCAACTTTGTAGATCCTCTGGGGCTTGCAAGGGCAACATTTGACGGAAGTTCTATTTCATTATGGTCAGACAGCGGAGTATACATTGGAACATGGTCAGCCAGTTCTGGAAGAGGAGGCGGCATAAACGAGTCGTGGCTTGGACCCATACCACCCGGTTTATATTATGCTGAACCGGGTTCCACTCAAACTGTAAGTATCTTTTCTCCGATTTGGTTGTTCTGGGGGCAGGAAAGCTGGGGAACCCAGCGGCTTCCTTTAATCCCAGACCCGAACACGGAAACGTATGGCAGGTCACATTTTTTTATTCACGGAGGTTCACGAAAGCAGACAGCCGGATGTATCCAGATTCCAAACGAACACTCTTTCTTTGAGGCTTGGGAGGGCACCAAGGAGATGCTCTGGCTTAGAGTTATTTATGGGAGGGGAACTAGATGACGAGAATTATCTATGCAAGGTGGTCATTGGCGTGTCTCACCGGTTTCGTGTTAGGGATTATAACTTCCATAATTCCATTCCTGCTTTGGCGAAAGGTTGCATTAGGTCACGGGAATGAATTTGTTGTAGATATCTTAATTATTCTCTGTCTCCTTGTAGGTAGCGGGCTGTTTACGAGGACATCTATAAATCTAATTTCTGCTTCGTTCGAACTTTTCATCGTCGTTTTAATTTCCTCCGTTATCACCGCCTTTGTTGTGCTTGTCATGGATCGTTATGGCCACGAATCTACCACTCTCGGAATTATCTTAGATGGCTTTCCGGCGTCGTTGGTTTTTGCTTTACCCTCTTTTTTATTGGTATTTATTTGGCTGCTTTTTAGGTATCGGACTCATATCAAGAGCTGATGTAACAGTATAAAAAAGAAGGTTTTACCCTTGCCATTTGGCAAGAGCATTTTTATAGGAAGGTGCCAAGAATATACACAATCTACTTCCGTGATGCCTGTTCATGTGGTAGAGTGACACAAAATTAGTTTCCAAAGGAAGGAGCATTGAGTGCTAAAACCCCGAGACAGGCAGATTGGTTTCTACGATGCTGACTATGTTTGTGAGCAACTCATTCCCCCGGACAGCTTCTATCGCAAATTCAGGGAGATTGTAGAGCCTCTGATCGAGGATGAGCACTTCGAGACCATGTACTGTGAAGACAATGGCCGGCCGGCGATCTCTCCAGCCCTTCTTGCTATGGCTACGATCCTGCAATTCTACAGGAACCTCTCAGACCGTGATATGGAAAGGGCCTGCATGTATGACATTGAGGTCAAATATGCACTTGGCCTAAAGCTCAATGAAAGACCTTTTGACCATTCCTCCCTTGGAGACTTTAGAAAAAGACTTCTGGAAAATGGCAAAGAAAAAGAGATCTTCGACCGCATCCTCAGCCATCTCGTTGAACAAGGCCTAATCGAGAAAGATGAAATCCAGCGGATTGATGCCACACACGTTATTGCCGATATAGCAATCCCTACGATGGTGACCCTTGTAAAGAAAGGAATTTATGAAATCCTGAAATCATTAAAGCGGAGACACGAGGGAACCTTCAAGAAAATGGAGGGGGAAATCAGGCTATCTGAATACAGCAAAGAGAAAATCAATCTTGAAGCTCCTGGCCGCATGGACATGGAGAAGAAAAAGAAGAAATTAGTCGAGGTGGTCAATGATGCTCACGTTGTTCTGAAGCATGCAAAGGGAATAAAGGCCGATAGGAATCTCAAGAAAGGGATTGAGATGCTAAAGAGGATTCTCCAGGAAAACATCGAAGAAGATGACGAGGGGAATCCTAAAGAAAAGAACTACAAAGAGAAACCAAAAAACATCCTGGTCTCTCCTGTAGACCCGGATGCTCGATACGGGGCCAAATCAAACACGAAGAGATTTACAGGCTACAAGGCGAGTATTACTGAGACCATCGGCAGCCGTTTCATCACGAGCATCAGGGCGACGCCAGGAAACCGCCACGATGGAGAGACTGCGGTAGCAGCGATTACGGGACAGAGATCTTATGGCCTTATTCCTCCAAAGGTGATCGGAGATACTGCCTATGGGAATGGAACCTATCGGAAGGATCTGCAGAAAGATGGGACACAAGTGGTTGCTCCTCTTAAGGAGAAAAATGGCAGGACAAAGTCGATCTACTCCAAAAACTTATTCGAATATGATCAGCAGAGACAAACGCTGACGTGCCCTCAAGGGGTGACTACAAAAGCAAGCTTTTTCGATAGACGCAGACAGGTTAAAACATTCCACTTCCTGATGAGAGTGTGCAATAAATGCCCGGTTCAAACAGAATGCACCAACGATAAACATGGAAGAAGGACGGTGGGGATCAGTCAGGTCTATAACGAGCTCATGGAGGCTGAGAGATATAACTGCACCGAGCAGTTCAAGGAGGACATGAAGCTAAGGCCACCGATAGAGGGTAAGCTTTCGGAGTTGACACGGTATCACGGCCTGAGAAGAGCGCGATACAGAGGACTCAGTAAGGTAAGCTTACAATGTTACTTCACTGCGGTGGCAGTGAACATCAAACGCTGGGTAAAGATTTTGGTTGAGAAGATGACGCCCAAGACGGCTGTAGTTGCAGTGAGTTGAGAATGAGGGGATAGAAGGGGGAAATCTCCCCACGAATTGATCCTATTCTTGAATAGAAATAGAGAAAAACCGAAATCTTCAGTCTGTTCTTTGAAAAATTAATACTTTGCTTCAGCCTGGAAGTAAATCCGTCTTCTTTATGGCCTTTTCAGACGGTATCACGTCGAAAATGATCCTATTAATTACTATGACCCTTTTGGACTCTTTGGATTTGGCGATAAACCGGCCGATTCCGTTGAGAAGAAGAAAGAAGAAGTTGAAAAGAAAAAAGAGAAGGGGGGACCTTGGCACCCACCTCCGGGGATCAAAACGAAATGTTTGCCAACAGATGATTGCGCTACCCTAAGGAACAAGATTTACTTAAATGAAAGGAGGCTAAAGTCCCACGAGGGCTGGGATGAACACGTCCCTTTTCCACGTGGCGGTGGTAAACATAAAAAAGACATCAAGCAAATAATGACTGAACTCGCGGCCTGCAGAGCTTTGTATGAGATGAAATGTAAATGTGAAGAAGGGAAAGAGGCCCCTTCACTACCAAAGCCGAAACTACCTTTTCCTATACCACCGATTATTATAGATTGACGGGGATTCGAAATGAATTTTAGCTGATTCTTATCGACATCACATAGCATATACAGAAACGTGTGGTTATTCAGTTAAGGAGATTCCCATGGCTGACTCGTTATTAAATACGATAATTTCGATATTAGAAGCGATAAATTCGGGCAAAAAGATAGACGTTCAGAAGAAGAGAATAAAAAGTTGGATGAAGGAATCTAATTTAGACATTGATGCATTAGGCGCTCTTGCTGAACTCGTAACAAACAAAAAATATTATTCTCATATTAAACCATCATTGACATTCGATGACTATCATCAATTTATGATTGGGTATTATGAAAGATGTTTTCGTGAAAATCCCCAAAGTGATTGGGCTGATTCATGTTATTCAGCAGGATCTTCATTTGTTAATTGGTTTGTTTACTTATGGAGGGACTTGGAAGTTCCACGCAAAGCAATTTCTGACTTAAAGAAACTGCTTGCAAAACTTTATATACAAGGGGATGAAGATTTGCGCAGGTGTATTATTACATCGACGCTAGAACATCTTTTTGAACATCCGCAAATTGCAAAATATTTCTCTGACTGGCGCAAAAGGAAAATTCTGAGAGGGGCTTTTAATGAGGCATTGAAATATTCTAACCAGTTAAGGAAGGGGTCCTAGGGGGCGTACTTAGAAACGCTAAATAATTTGAGCCATTCATCGATTGACTGAGGCCAAGGTCTTCACATTTGCTCTTTGAAAACCGAAGCTAAAGGGGGGTAAAAAAAGAAGCCTTCTTAGGGGGGAGACGTATCGGAGTATATCCGGGCCAAGGAAGAGATGTGAGGTTAGCCCTTGACCGGTCACAAAATGGACAAGAAGTAGTAAGCCGTCATGAGGGATTACTTAAACTACTAATGTCGATTCGGAGGGATAAAAAATGCCATCGAAAATGAGACATGGATTCTTAGTTAGCTTTCTAGTTATTAGTTTGATCATCATTTCGTTTAATACTTCATATGCTGAGACGGTCAATTACATCTACGATGAGTTGAACCGTCTGATCCGGGTGGAATACGCGGATGGAACAAAAATCATATACACCTATGATCAGGTGGGGAACCGCTCACAGGTTTCTGCCGGAATATATACTCTGGCTGTTGACGTGGTTGGGAGTGGAACCGTCACCAAGAATCCCGACCAGCTTGTTTACAGCCCAGGCACCAGTGTCACCCTGACCGCTGTCAACGGTTCGGAGATCTTTAATGAGTGGAGCGGGGACCTGACCGGGAATACCAGTCCCACCACCATTATAATGAATGGAAATAAGTCGGTGACAGCCACGTTTGTCCCACGAGCAGACTGGTTGCAAGGATGGACGTACCGCAAGGCAGTTAATTTGAGTCGTGCCTCCGGTGCGATCACGAATTACCAGATGAAACTCCTTGTGGGCGAGAGCTCCGGAGCATCGGGTGAAACCGTCGATTGCAATGGTCATGTTCAGGCGGACTTTGATGATCTCCGGTTCACTACGGCAGACGGAATAACCCTGCTCGACTACTGGATCGAATCGATCACCGGAACCACCCCAAACCAACTGGCCACGGTCTGGATCGAGATTGACTCCATCGGCACAGACGCAACCACTTTCTATATGTATTACGGGAAGACTGATGCTACTGCCTACAGTAATTTTGATAATACTTTCATCTTCGGAGACACCTTCTTGAGTACGAGTCTTGATACATCAAGATGGCCGTCGACCGTAGGATCGCCAACCTATACCATCAACCCCACCTCCAAATATATCGAGATTACCAATATGGGGACAAAGACATGGAATGATGCAACTCATGGGTTTGTCGGGAAAGCGGTGACTCTGCCATCGGAGTACAAAGTTGAGGCCTGTTATGGGAATGATTTGGGGGTCGCCTTGTGGTTCAACAATACCTATAACTCACTCGCAGGGCTTGGGTTGCGACTTGAAACCTCTGGTAATGCTTTAATCGCTCGCTTTTCTCTGATTGATGGAATGGGATCTTACGCATATTTTAATGCCTATCTTACGGTTGGGGCAACTGGATGGTATACCCCGGGCACAGTGAACGAACCAGCTTTCTACTATGCCAAATGGAGGAAGACGGGTGGAAATATTATTCTGGACTCCAGCCCGGACAACTCGGGGTTCACCGAGAGGGTGAACGCGGCTAACTCGGATACCCCCCATCATTTCAGGCTCAACGTGTTTGGATATCCTGGAAGAACGCTCACCGTGGGTAGAGCTTATGCTTTTAAGGTGCGGGCGTTTGCCTCACCGGAGCCAGCCTGGGGAAGCTGGGGGGCAGAGGAGGCAAATTGAAATGCCAGACCGCGCCTCCTTTAAGATTTAAGACAACCTATGGTCTGGTCTGGGGAAGCACCGGGGGCCAGACCTCACCAATCAACAGAGTCCTTCCCCTCACCCTATCCCTCTTTCCGCGAGCGAGATCTTCGCCCGGAAGGGGAGGGGGGAGGCAACCTCCCTACTCCCATCCTCTTCATGAAACGCCACCCCCGCCACTGCCCCTGAATCAGTAGAATCCTTCCTCCTCCCAGGGGATATTCCCTCCGAACGAATGCGGAAACTGCCTTTTCCCTTGACGGATATGGCAAAATGGGTTAGTTTGAGAAGTCGTAAAATTTATTAAATCTTAATAAGATTCATATCATAGAGAAGGTTACCGCTCGGAGTGGAAAAGATGGATGAAACGAGTGAACTGGTCCAGCAGAGGATCAAGAAGCTGGAGGCCCTGAGAAAGGACGGAATCGATCCCTACCCGAACGATTTCAGGGTGACCCATTCCTCCAGGGACCTTCATGAGACCTTCGATCCCCTCTCCGACGACGAATTGAAATCGGTTGGAGAAACCTTCTGCCTGGCAGGTCGGATCATGGCGCTCCGTGACTTCGGGAAAGCCAGCTTTATCCAGATCCAGGACCGAAAGGGAAGAATCCAGGCTTACGTGCGAAGGGATATCGTCGGCGAGGCTGCCTTTCAACTCTTCAAGACGCTCGATATCGGGGATTTTATTGGAGTCGAGGGAAAAATCTTTCGAACGAAGACCCGTGAGCTCACCCTCCAGGTTCAGAACCTGAAACTTCTTGTGAAATCTCTCCGGCCTTTTCCTGAAAAATGGCATGGTCTCACCGACATCGAAGCCCGCTATCGTCAACGTTATTTGGATCTCATTGTGAATCCCAGGGTCAAAGAGATCTTCCTGACTCGCACCCAGGCGATTCAAAAGATTCGAGATTTCTTTACCCAGAGGGATTTCATAGAGGTGGAGACTCCGATGCTTCACCCGATTCCCGGAGGCGCGACCGCCAAGCCTTTCAAGACCCACCACAATGCCCTCGACATGGAACTCTATATGCGAGTCGCGCCTGAGCTCTTCCTCAAGCGATTGGTGATCGGAGGGCTTGAAAGGATCTTTGAGATCAATCGGAGTTTTCGAAACGAAGGGATCTCCACGCTGCACAATCCCGAATTCACCATGCTCGAGTTCTATCAGAGTTATGCGACCTATGAAGAGCTGATCAAGATGACCGAGGAACTTCTCTCCTCCACCGTCAAAGAAATTCATGGTGGATTCCACCTTCCTTATCAGGGAAAGGAGATCGATTTTACTCCTCCGTGGAGAAGGATTCTCTACAAAGAGTCCCTTTCGGAATATGGAAAAGTTGATCCGGTGATCATGAAAGAGCCGTCCCGCGCGATCGAATTGGCCAAGAGCCTCGGCCTTGAACTAAAGAGGGGAACCTCCCATGGGAAGGTTCTCGACGATCTTTTCAAGGAACTCGTCGAGCCCCATCTCGTTCAACCGACGTTTGTCACCCATTACCCCACCGAGGTTTCCCCCCTCTCCCGCCGGAACGGGAAGGATCTCGAGGTGGTCGATCGCTTTGAACTTTTCATCGCCGGGCGGGAGGTTGCCAACGGTTTCTCGGAGCTGAATGACCCTGTCGATCAACGGGAACGCTTTGTCCGGCAGTTGAAGGAGCGGGCTGATGAGGGCGACGCGGTTCTCAACCTCGACGAGGATTTTCTTCGGGCTCTCGAATTCGGAATGCCTCCGACGGCAGGCGAAGGCATTGGGATCGATCGCTGGGTCATGCTCCTC
>Ga0316626_10000778_pt1 | contig 13123 bp, 11 predicted proteins | sample OWC_Aug_T1_C1_D5_FD_207656 | JGI IMG/M metagenome (GOLD analysis project Ga0316626, IMG submission 207656) | Wetland soil microbial communities from Old Woman Creek delta, Ohio, United States - OWC_Aug_T1_C1_D5_A | ecosystem: Environmental > Terrestrial > Soil > Wetlands | place: USA: Ohio...
AAGAAACATCACCTTTAAAGATACATATTCAGAAGCAGGTTCCAATACTGGAGTATCTTTTGTAGTATTTCAGGAAGTTAGATGGTGCCACCAGGGAGAAGATCCTTAGTTGCATCTTTGCCGAAAAAATAGTTGAATAGTTCAGGGCTTAGAGCGTAGGACTCAGAGCGAATGAGACATTCGGTGACTTTCAGATCGCAAGACTGCACGACCATAAGACAAAAGTGTGAGAGTGAGAGAGAGAGTGAGGAAAAAAGAGTGAGACGTTTGCTCTCGCTCTCACTCTCACACTTTTTTTGGTATCCCCAACGGATAAAAGTTGCAACCTGTTGGAAGGACGATTCATCTTTTTTTGTACATTAGAGAGTGGAAAAACATATCAATTACAATTCCTTGAAATGAAAGCACTGACTTTTTATTATATCAAAAGAGGATTATTTAAAACCATTATATCCTTCTTTTGTCTGAATATCATTGTTAACAGTAACATCGCACAGTTAAAGCCTGACACCATTCAGGATTCTGATCCCGATACTGCCTGGGTCTCCCCTGATAAGTCTGTACCATCTTTTGCTACGTATCAGGTTTATCCTACCCCGGAAAGAGGAAGAGACACTTATGGAAGTTTTATGATCTATCTTCCCGAAGAATACAATAATACCTCCAACCGCTACCCGGTAATATACTATTTGCATGGGGGGAATGGAAACCAGAGGGAGGGGAAATGGCTTATGAACGAGATAGACAAGGCAATAAAAGCTCAAAAAATGCAGCCGGTTATCATTGTAAGTGTGCAGGCATTGCCAATCGGATGGTACTGCAATGCCAATGTTGGCGCTAAAGGTGTAATAAGCGGACCTGTCGAAGATGTTATAATTAATAACCTTGTTCCATATATTGATGCTCATTTTCGTACTATTGCTACTCCCTCAGGCCGTGGATTAGAAGGATGGTCAATGGGAGGCTTTGGAGCAATAAGACTTGCTTTTAAATATCCTGAATTGTTTGGTTTCACATCATCTGTTGCAGGGGCACTGATTGAATTTCAGGATGAGCACAATCCACAATATCTTGTCAATACATTTGGTCCTGCAACTGGCCCCGGCTCAGAAAAATCCATTGAATATTTTAACTCAGTTCACCCGCGATTTTATGCCTTAAAAAATGCTGAGCTGATAAAGAAGAATGTAAAGATCAGGCTAATCGTTGGCGATCAGGATTGGTTGTATAACAATAATGGTAAACTCATAACTAAGAAATTCAGCGATTATCTCGATTCATTGGGCATTAAGCATGAGTATTCAGTACTTAAAAATGTTGGACATATGGTCCCCATTGAATTCACGAATGGTACAAGAGAATATCCTGTTCAATTTTGGGCGGACGCATTTAATACCCTTTTTACAACTTCCTCAATTTCACATCAAGTGGCTCCTTTTAATGCATCAGCGCTTATCAGTCAGGGTGACGAAGTCAGATATGGTTCTTACCTCATACGTAAAATTGGGGATAGAGTTTTTCAGATCAACGATCCTGGTGATAGAAGTACCAAAGGAGGAGGGTGGGGCGTCGACATGTATCTGATTTGTGGCACCAGGAAGGCCTTGCTGATTGACCTTGGCAACAATTACATCACAGGTTACGGAAAGGACTTAATAAAACCTCGCAGGAATGCAGCAGAAGAGCTGCTTGCCGTCATAGACGGATTGGCTGGCAATCTGCCTCTGGAAATCGCTGTAACTCACATTCATCCTGATCATGATGGAATGACCGGTGCTTTCCTAAACCGAAAGGTGACATTTTGGGCAGGTGAAGGTGAAGATTTGAAGGCATTGAAGACTCAACATAACCTCGACACAGCAATCTATAAGATATTTACACATGGTAGAAAATCCTTCGATCTCGGTGGTGGACGCATAGTTGAAACCATCCCGGTCAGGGGGCACAGCAATGGCGGTACCGTCTATTTAATAAAGAAAGACATGCTCGTCTTTTCCGGTGATGCCCTTGGATCAGGATTTGGCCAGGCTTTCCCCACCATAGAAAAACTCAAACAGGTAACAGAGGACTCTCAGAAGCTGGTTGAGTATTTGAAAGCGGATTTCACTTCCTACGAGCGTTACGGGCTACGGGTCTATACCGGCCACTGGTGGCAGAATGCCTATGGTGGGTTCCTGCACCCGAACAAATCCCCGATTGACATTGGATACCTTGACTGGCGTTTCATACAGGATGTGGCTTCCTGTTCAAATGGAATACTTCAGGGGAAATGGCTCGTTGACGGCAGCGGGCTACGCTATATAGGTAATATGGCATACACTGATGCATGGCCTTCCGCGGAAGGCAGGGCAATTATGGTCTATGGTACCGGCACGATAATAATACCGCTCAGACAAGCCTATGAGGCAGCCGGTTTGAAGATGCCGGAGTGACCCCATAGTTGACACTGTCTAGCTACAGAAATCTCCTCTTAAAGAGCTGGATCATTTACTTTTTGGTATTTCCGGCACTTTCATACCCGACACACTATATGCGACATCTTCAGGCAAAATAAGTGCCCCATTGTAAAAGACAATCTGAATTTGTTTTTGATTATTCATTCCGGAAGGAACTTCAAAGTGATAAAATCCCCTTGTTGCATCAAGCCAGGTGCCATCCTTTATCGCGTTTGCAACGTTTGCCATATCCTGGATAAATCGCCATTCACCATAACCTGCATCTTCGGGTAATGTATCTGCTGCATCTGTTTTTGTATTATGAAACATCATCTCCCCTGAATGGCCGGTGTAAACCTGCAACCTGTACCTGTCGTAAGGAGGAAGGTTGTCTTTGAGGTTATTTACAAGATTATTAATATCTATGTTGAAGTTATTAAATGCCTCTGCTGAACGCAACTCTCTTTTCCTTCTCGGCCCCGGACTGATTGCATCTCCTGTGAAGAGCATCATATCAGGTTTTAAAAGAAACACTGTGCCACCATTGGAATGGCCCCTGAACATAAATGTTTCGACAGTGCGTCCGCCTCCAAGGTCAAACGTATTTTCTCCATGCTTGAATATCCGGTAGATTGAAGGATCTATGCCATGCATGGTTTTAAGCCTTTCCATGTCTTCACCTTCCCCGATCCATAAAGGCACCCTGGTGTCAATGAAAGCTTTAGTCATGCCACTATGGTCCGGGTGCATATGGGAGACAGCGACCTCGAGCTGCCGTTTGCCGATTAACTTATTAACAACATCTAGGAACTCCTCTTTTGCATTTTTTCGGGGTTTTATGAGATCTTTCTCATAACCGTCAATATAATTATTGCCCAGATCAATCATTAATGCCTTGCTTTCACCACAAATCAGATAAATATCCGTGCCTATCAGCCCTCCCAAAATAGCTTCCGGGTCACCGGGGTCATTGATTTTATAGATGTCTGCCCCAATTTTGTAAATATTGTAGGAACCGTAATGCACACTGTCACCTAATTGTATCAAATTTGAAGGATCAAAACCAGTAGTAATTGCCTGCCGGCTGCATGATGAACCCAAAATAAAAATACCAGCCAGAATGGTTACGCATCTTAACCACGATCTCATCCGGTATTTCCTAAATGAAATAGACTGCTCGAATTCCCATGCAAAATTCCTTTTTACTGTCATAGCTTTAATCATTATTGTTTAACTAATACCGACTAAGGTTTTCATCAAAGTAAATATAATTTAAAAACTGAATTGACAAAACAGAATTCAGGTCCTCTCCGAAATGTGGAATAAATTATGCTTGTCATTTGTCTTTTTTAAACTTCCGGATTTTACAGTAACTTTCCCAAAATCATATCTATGTTGAAAAGAACAATAATTCTGACGGCAACCACAATAGGATGTTGCTTCTCCTGCTTAACAGCATCAGGACAGTCAATAGATCCCCTGATTTTTCCGAAGGATAACTTTACAGTTGAGACCAAAATTGTAAAAACATCTGCAGGTGAAAAAACGGTCACATATCACTCTTATCTTCACATACTTTATGTGGCAAAACCTGTTGATTCAGATTATCAGAGTCTGAATGTCTGTGTCCCGGTCAAGATAAATGATGTAACAATAGATGCCACAAATGCCCCAATTTTGTTTTCCATAGGCATTGGCGGATATATGTCGGTCAGGAATACCGGTACTGCCATATCTCGGGCGGGTGCTGGACGACCAGGAGGAGCAGGATCTTTGAGTAGCAGAGATGACCTGGCTTTGGCTGCAGGTTTTGTAGTAGTAACACCCGGATGCAGGGGACGTGATAATAAAGCAGATGGCGGAACTTTTTTTGGCAAAGCCCCTGCTGCAATAGTCGATTTAAAGGCTGCTATCCGCTATTTAAGGCACAATAAAGGCATCCTGCCGGGAAACACTGATCAGATTATCTCTGTCGGATGCAGCGCAGGCGGTGCGGTTTCAGCCCTTCTAGGCACTTCCGGCAACAGCCCCTTATACGGCTCTTACCTGGGGGAAATAGGCGCTGCCGATGCAAACGACAATATATTTGGCAGTGCTTGTTACAGCCCTATTACAGATCTGGAGAATGCAGATGGAGCCTATGAATGGATGTACGGTACATACCCAACCAGATCAGGACTTGTTGATCAGGATTTGTCAAAACAACTAAAAGCAATTTATGCAGACTATCAATTGTCATTGAAACTTCAGGGCAAAAATGGGTTTGGATTACTTACCGCCGACAATTATGATAATTATCTACTTCAATATTATCTGATTCCTTCTGCCAATGATTATTTAAAAGATTTAACAGAGGAGAAACGCAATACTTACCTGGCCAGCAATAAATGGATTACCTGGAATGACAGAGGAGCTTTTTTTGTTTTCCCTGATTACGTGTCACATGTTGGCAGAATGAAGAATTTACCAGCCTTTGATGATTTTGACAAGAAACAGCCTGAACCTGTTTTATTTGGCAATAAGACTACCGATTCCAGGCATTTCACCGATTTTAGCCTGCAACATTCAACCGGCGACAGGAATGCCAGGATAGACAGCGAATTAAAAAAGCTTGTCAACATGATGAATGCGAATTATTTCATAAGAGAGGGCAATAAGGATTGTGCAAATCATTGGTTCCTCCGGAATGGCACAAGAGACAACCATACATCGCAAACAGTTATGGTGAACCTGGCTGCTGGCCTGGAGAACCTGAATAAGAAAGTGGATGCTGCATTGTATTGGGATGGAGGACATTGTGCTGATGATGATCCCGAAGGTATGATCGAGTGGATGGGGAAAATAACCAATTATTCAGTAAATTAGTGAGGGTTTCAGGGTGTCACAAAAAGAAACAAGAGGTCGGTTTTGACCTCTTGTGCCTCTGGGTACCCCGAACAGACAAAAGTTGCAATCGGATTGACTGTTTCTGCAAGCAATCAGCAGTTACAATTTTTCTAATACTTCAAGTATTTGTTTATGCAATTCCGGTATTTTGTTTTTTATCACATCCCATACAATGGAGTAGTTAACTCCGATATAATCATGAATCAACCTGTCACGCATTCCCGCCATATCCTTCCATCTTACCATATCCCATTTTACTTTAAAATCTGCTGGAATCTTTTTGGTTGCTTCACCAATTATTTCCAGACTTCTGACAACAGCCCGCTAAAGGGTTTCATCGTTCAGGAATTCTTCCCTGGTAATACCTTTAACGGTGACAGAAAGAATGTATAAACTCTCATCACGAATATGTTTCAGAAATTCAATTGGGTCCTTAGACATATACCACTTCGTTAAGTATCCTGGGACCAATATAAGGACTAAGTCCATTTTTTGTAACAATTTCAACTTTCTCATTTTTAAAGAGATCTTCAAAAATATCGCAAACGGCCATGTAATTATCAAAGTTTTCCATCTCAGGTATGAAATCAATCAGGATGTCAATATCACTCTTAACTGATTGTTCATCCCTGGCATATGAGCCAAAAAGGCCAACATTTCGTATCCCCAGTCTCTTAAGCGTCTGTCTGTTAGTCTCAATTGCAGATAATATATATTCTTTAGTCGTCATATTCAACTCTTTACTGCACATGTACAAATCTTTTTTTCTGTTGACTATACAAAGATAATTGGTGGACAGAAGAACTTCCTGGAATATTAAGGGAAGTCAGACGGTGCCATAAAAAAGTGTGAGTGTGAGAGCGAGAGCGTTCGTTCGAGCAGTCTCGCAGGGGTAGCCTCTAACAAATAGATTACGGTTAGCATTTTGGGCCAGATTTAAATCTGTCATTGTGTCGGAGTTTGTCAGTCAAATAATAATTCGATAATCTTAATATTCCCCCTTAATTACAAAAAATGAACCACGAACTATTCCTGCAAGTTTTGATTTTTGTTTTGCAAACTTGAATTTCTCTACTAGCTCTTTTGGTACTTCCATACCTTCTGAAAGCTTAAAACCCACTGCTCTTTTTTTAGGATCATTAATGGAATACATAACGTTGACCGAAAGTCCGCTCTCATAGAATACGTATGTCCATTTTATACCGTCAACCACGAATTCTGATGTTTCAAGGGGCTTTGATGAAATGCTAATATCACGTTCAATTAGAAGAATATTATTAACATAATCAAGTATATCTTTGCTTTTGCTTGCAGGGATAACAGTAAAATCATGATTGTATTTGTTCTTAAAATACCTTGATTCGTTAGCGCGTAAACCTGCAAGTGATCTCGAAACAGGTGATGACTCTAAGCCCGCTAAAGACACATTTTCAAAATCAATAATATTTGACATGGTAAACCTCCTTTTTTACTAAAAACCAACAGATAATCTTTTATTTATGGCTGTTCTATAAATAGCTGATTTCATTTCGTATATTTCAAAATCACTCCGCCTGTTAATAGTTGATGTGTCGAAACGAGAGATAAATTTTTAGGAGAAATACCCTGTCTGAAAAGTGGTCGTCCACTACCTAAAATAACTGGTGCAATTCTAATTCGGTATTCGTCAAAAAGGTTGTCATTTATAAAAGTTTCCGAAAGGTTTGCACTACCGAAAACATACAAATCTTTACCTCCTTTCATTTTAAGTTTCCTGATTTCGTCAGTGGCATTTTCACTTATTAGAGTCGAGTTGTTCCAATCGGCATATTTAAGTGTTTTAGAGAAAACAAGTTTGGGAATACTGTTCATAATGTCGGCAATTTCTCCTTCTTCCTTAGTCCAATATGCCGCCATGCCTTCATAGGTTACACGTCCAAAAACAAGGTAATCAGCTGAATGTAATTGTTCAACGCTTAGTTTTTCAAGTTCTTGTCCCCAAACAACATTATGAAAAGACAAGTCCCAGTTTTGATTTCCTTCAAAGTAACCGTCAATGGTTATGATATTCCACATTATCAGTTTTCTCATTTTTATTGTCTATTATGCCGGCTTACATCCAGATTGTAAAACAGTATAGTTCATTGATTCTCACATCCTGTTTTAACATTTTTAAAAATACTTTTGTTCATTTGGTCTGAATAAGAGGACCTGCGAAGGCAGGAACGTCTGCCTTAGGCTCCAACAGTACCTGTCTTGACTTTTCCAGCACGCTTGTAGTTGGCCATAATTACACCGCCTGGTGTAACAGTACTCTCTATTAAAGTGAATGCAGCCGAAATCGTGCCTTCGTTAAACAATTTTTGTCCCTGACCCAGGGTTATTGGGTGGATATTGAGCCAAAGTTCGTCCACTAAATCATTCTTCAGCAGAAGCTGAACGAGCTTGCTGCTACCCCAAACTTTTATGTCTAAACCTTTTGAATTTTTGAGTTTTTTGATATCTTCCACGCTTTGGAGGATAACTGAGTTTTTCCAATCGGACTTTTTCAACGTACTACTCAAGACGTATTTTGTGACATCGTTGATACCTGGCCAATTATTCGCATGTTCAGGCCAGTAAGCGGCAAAAATCTCAAATGTTTTTCTACCAAGAAGAAGATCTGCCGGTTTCATCTGTTTTTCCATTACCTTACCAGATACTTCGTCGGCATAAGGTGCAGTCCAACCGCCGTATTCGAAACCATTTGATGTATCTTCCTCAGGTCCGCCAGGTGCTTGCATGACACCATCTAATGTAATAAATGATAAAACAATTATTTTTCTCATATTATTTCACCTCCTTTCAAAACTTAATTAATTCATCATTCAGATTTGTGCTTCAATAATTAGATTACAAATATTAGTGTGATTTTGTTTTCATTGCACGATAAATTATTGCTAAGGGTCCTGCAATCCCAAATCAAATCCTTAGTGATTGACTTTGATCCTGGGGTATCAAAATCATGTCGGTTTGAGGTCAGGAAGATTGATCATGACTACTCTACTGAGGTTACAGATATGCTTATCCAATTCAAGTCAATTCATTGAATCCGATCTGATCATTAAACTTAATGATGGTCAATGGGCACCTATTGAGGTAAAACTGGGAAATAAAGAGATTGAAGAAGCTGCGGCCAATCTGATTAAACTCAGTCATAAGGTTGATGCTGAGAAGATGAACCAACCATCTTTTCTTATGATACTAACAGGTGGCCAGGTTGCATACAGGCGGCCGGATGGTGTGCTGGTAGTACCAATAGGCTGCTTGAGGGACTAAGTTTCCTTCGAATTTCAGAATTCAAAAGTTGCAACCCTTTAGCTGAAAAACACCCTACATCTCATCCTTTGAATAAGTGTGGGTTTCAGAATGTCATAAAAAGAAACAAGAGGTCGATTTTGACCTCTTGTGCCTCTGGGTACCCCGAACGGACGGAAGTTGCAACCAGTCAAATTAGTCCGTGTTTAAAACAGTTACTTCTTTACATAATTTAATCCTTCATCATAATTGAAGAGAGCATAACCTTCTCCCTCCAGATATCCCGGAACATCTTCCTTCTGATTTTCCACTGCAAGGTCTGAAACAGGTGTTGAGAAAGGCATTTTGCCTGTTGGATTGAATTTGCCTGTGATCACATCGAGAAGTGCATCAGCTTTGGTACCGAAAGTGGCAAGCACACCGACAATATTTTTGGTTTTTTCGTTATACACTTCATTGATGACCCATGGGTTGGTATAGTTTACAACCAGTATTGTTGGTTTCTTTGATGTTAGTTTATTTACATAAGCGACATCTACACCGCATTTGGATAATGAAAGAGAAATAGGTTCACCAGTTGATCCGAATAATGAATTACCTGTTGGCTGAAGCCAGAGTATAAGTGCATCAGCTTCTGCAGGGGTTTTTACAAATTCAACATCGTATTTTTTGTCATTTATTAGGTAAACATTCGGAACGTCTGATACAGGTCCTCTTGCATTTCTTTGAAACGACTCAAAATATACTTTGGTTTTTGATTTGAGAGGCAGAGCATCTTTTTCATTCCTGAGCAGAACAATTGATTTGCGCAATGCAAACGCAGCTCTTTCCTGGAATATTTCATTATTGACTGTTTTCTCAGCATAATCCACATCCACATATGGGTTCTCAAACAATCCAAGGGTAAATTTTTCATTTAAGAGACGGATAACAGAGTTGTCAATAAGACTTATGTCAATCATTCCGCTATCAATGATTTCAATAAGCATTTTAGGATCAGATTCACCTGAAAAGATGTTTACTCCTGCTTCTAATGCTTTTTTATACCGTTCTTTTTTTGTAAGATTTTCGACACCCCATGGCATACTAGTAAGCGGACCGGTATCAGAGTTAATGATTCCTTTGAAACCCATCTGGGTCCTGAGGAGGTCAGATAATACACCTTTATTGAAAGCGTATCCAACCTCTTCATATTCTGTTCCTGAAGGAAGTGAATAATAAGGCATAATGGATGAAGTACCTGCATTTATAGCAGCCTGAAACGGGATGAGGTTGTTTTTGAACATTCCCCCCGGATAAATTTCTGCTTTTCCCCATTCAAAATGAGAATCCTGCCCGCCTTTACCGGAGCCACCACCCGGAAAATGTTTTGTAGTAAGTGCCACCGATGCAGGACTAAGGCTATCACCCTGGAATCCAAGTACTATCTGGGTAATCATCTGAGCTACCCATTCGGCATTTTCGCCAAAGGTTCCGTTCACTCTCGACCACCTTGGTTCTGTAGAAAGGTCAGCCATATACATATAACCTTTTCTCAGTCCAACAGCAATCCATTCCTTACGGGAGATATCGGCAAATTCCCTGGTCAGTGGCAGATCGCGCATGGCTGATAAGCCAAGTTCACCCGGCCAGGAGGAAAAGACAGTTGTTCCCACACTGGTGCCGAGTGATGCATTTGTTGTTATGTTGTTCCGGGGATTTGAAGATATAATGGCAGGAATACCCAGCGGCTCACTTTCGCAGAGTTCCTGAAGTTTGTTTGCCCATTCGGCTGTTATTCTGGCACTCTCATTTGACCTGAGAATAAAATGGCGGTTATGAAACTCCGTGACTACCTTTCTTGTTCCGCCCCCTGTTGAACCCATTGCAGCAATACGTTCACCGTTTCCTCCGGCAGCACTCTGCCGGGATCCCTGCCGGTTACCTGCCGGTGCTCCTTCAGGTGTTCCCTGCCTGTTTCTGTTTTGTCCAGTACCAACTTCGCCACCACCCTGTAAGCGACCGCTACCTTCGGAAAGATCACTGGCCTTAAGCTTGCCTTCCGATGATTCAGCTGCCCTGGTACCCACCATGTTAAGCGAGTTAATAAGCATAAATCCGGCCTTTTCTTCGACCGACATTTTTGAAAGAAGGTCCTTGCTTCTTTCTTCGGAAGTCAGACGCCAGTCCTCATACTTGTCAAGCTTCCCGTTTTTGTTAAGGTCTTTGAATTTCAGCCCCTTTTTTTCGATTATAGCAGCCGACCTGGTTCCCAGGACAGGTTGAGGTTTGTTTTCTTTACCGGTACATGAGACCAGCACTGCCACTATCAGGCAAATAACAGAAATAGAATAAACTTTTTTCATTATCAGGTTAGGTTTTATTAATAGACATAATCAATTGTCGAAATATTCAAGTTCTGATTGCAAAGTATTAATAATTAAGCTTTCTTAACAATTATTTCAACTTAAAGCAACACCTTTCAAAGTTTGTATTGAGAAAGAAATAACAATGAATGAGAATCGAGTATTCATCATTATCAAACATTAATTTGCAATCTGAATAATCAGTGATTACTGAAAGTGAGTCACAAAAGAGACGAATGTGCTCGCTCTCGCCACTGACGCAACTTCGTTGGTCAGGGTCTTCGACTCCCACACTCGCTCTGTTTCAGCCCCCCTTCGCTACCTCCTACGCTGAAGCTTCGGAGGTCAAGAAAGCTACGGCGGACGCTGTACCCCGAACGGATAAAAGTTGCAACCACTTGAAAGACCTCCTGCAACTTTTTCAGGTCCTGCTTTACCTGGAGCCATTCAACACTCTCTCCCCTTGCTTCCATTCTCATGTCCAATTCCTTTCTTAAGACAAGGGAAAGAAAGCTGCAAAACACATGACCTCTTATAGTTTCATCGATCTTAAGACAAATAGGCAATATAAAAGATTTTATCGTTAATGTAATAGCTGCCTGCAGCAGTCTTGTGATTTCCAAGTCTATATCAATAATGAAGGATCTAATTAAAACGATTATCAGGAATCTGATAAGGAGACCCACAACCAATCTCATAAACCTGCTGGGATTAGCAATAAGCATTGCATTGGTAATAATAATTTCAGTTTATTGTTATAGTGAGCTTACTACTGACAGTTTTCATAAGAACGGAGACCGGGTTTATTTATACGGCCTATCCGAGGACCGGATCTATACTCCGGGGATTCTTAAAGAGAATATCGATATGAAAATTCCGGAAGTGGAATCAACCATTAGAATTGCCGGAACATGGGAAGCTCCGATATTCCAGGTCGAAAATAACGAACCCATCTCATCCGATCTGATATTTGCTGATGAAGATTTCTTTAAACTTTTTAACTACACTTTCATAGAAGGAAGCCCGAAGACTGCATTGAAAGAACCTATGACGATTGTAATAACTAAGAGATTATCGGATAAGCTGTTTGGGAAAGAAGAAGCTGTTGGCAAGGTGATTAAGCTGAACAACAGTAAAAGCCTTACAGTGAATGGGGTAATTGAAGAACCAAAAGCCAATACCTGCCTTTCATTTAGTGCAGTAACATCCATTACCACAAGGAGAATTGTCCAGTATGAACCAGACGAATATACTAAATGGGGAGAGCGTAATTTCCAGACATTTATTCTTTTAAAGAAAGGGACGGATCCTGATGAGATCGGGAGTAAGATCCTGTCTCTTTTTCCGGAAAATGACCAGGAGTCTTTAAAGGATACAGGACTGACTCCATTAAGAAGTATCTATTTTTCAGATTTTACACTTTTCGGTAACAATTACCTCATCTCAGGGGATAAGAAGAAAGTATTGATTCTGGTTCTTGTGTCAGTTTTGGTATTGGTAATTGCACTTATTAATTTCGTTAACATTTCCTCCTCCCAATTGCATGAAAAGATAAGACAAACAGGTATCAGGAAAATAGTCGGAGCAACTCGATCCAAGATAATTCTGAATGTGCTTGCTGAGTCATTTATATTCTTCCTGGCAGCCTTTTTAATTGCAGTCGTATTTGCTAATATAGCTACACCCTATGTTCATACGTATGCAGGGATCAGCTATAACCTGGGACTAGCATCTTCGCCGGGATTTATTATTGTCTCCGTCTTGACTATCAGTATCTTAGCTGTTGTGTTTAGCATTATACCAGCATTCAGGATCTCTTCATCCCGCCCTGTTGACAACCTGAAAAAAACCCTTGAAACAAACAAGACCGATTTTTCATTCAATAATGCTTTCGTTACAGTTCAGTTTATAATTGCTATTGTGCTGATCACATTTACATTTCTTGTCCATAAACAGATCAGATTCGGGATAAATAATCTTGGATTTAATCAAAAAAATATTATCGGTATCAGAATGACAGAGCAGCTAATTCAGAAGAAAGAAGTGCTCAGAAATATGTTGCTTAAGATTCCTGAATCAAGCGAAGTAACATTTACACAGTACTATCCCGGCAATATCATCAACAATTGGACAACTCAACTTGAAACAAACGGAGGAACAAAAAAATCTGCTTTTTATACT
>Ga0316626_10000779_pt1 | contig 13121 bp, 12 predicted proteins | sample OWC_Aug_T1_C1_D5_FD_207656 | JGI IMG/M metagenome (GOLD analysis project Ga0316626, IMG submission 207656) | Wetland soil microbial communities from Old Woman Creek delta, Ohio, United States - OWC_Aug_T1_C1_D5_A | ecosystem: Environmental > Terrestrial > Soil > Wetlands | place: USA: Ohio...
TGGGAGGCGATGAGGGCGTCGATGCGGCGGTTTTGCTCGACGAGCATGGCTTCGAGGCGCGCGGAGTGCTCTTCGGCTTCACGGCGCTGGCCGTAGAGCTTGTTGAGGCGGTCGGAAACGCGCGGCTCAGAATCGGCAAAGGGAAGCGACGGGGAAGCGGGTGCCGGAGGGGCGGGTGGGGGAGCGGCGGCCGGAGGAGGGGGAGGAGGGGCCGCGGCGGTGGGGGCCGGCGGGGTGGAAAGGGGCGCGGGAGCGTCTGGGACCGGGGTGGTCATACCCTGGAGCGCGTCGACCGCGCTTACCCGCTTGCGTATAACCGTCGCTTCATTGAGGTTGAGGAATTCGTGATCGGACTTTTGGAGGTTGGCGTCTTCGGGAGGCATGTCAGATTAGCTGGGTGGTGTCTTCGGGGGTGGAGTCGGCGTCGGGGCCGGAGGAAAAATCGGGTTCGGTGTACTCGGCCTTCGAGGGGTCGAAGGTGGCGCAGGCGTTCATGGAGATGACCAGGCGGCGGAGGGCGGCGACCGCGCCGGCTGCGTGCGCGCGAGCGTGAGGGGCGGTGTGGGGGGAGAGGAGGAGACCGTCGGCTTCACGGGCAAGTTTGTCGATGAGGCCGGTGAGGGCGTCGGCGGCTTCGGTGGAGGCGAAGTCTTTCCAGACTTGCGCGAGGTAGGCGTCGGCGTCTTGTGGCGATTTTTCAGCCAGCTTGGAGGCGAGACTTGACATTAAGCTCCTGAGTTAGGGGGTGGGGGGTTCAGCGATTTCGGTTTGCTGGAAGTTGCGCTGGTCGGGGCGGACGGAGCCCTTCATTTGGGCGAGGAGGGAGGGGTCGGCTTCGAGGGTGGAGGCGGCTTGCATGAGGATCTGGCGCTCGCGGGCGTCTTGCGGGGACTTCATGATGCGGCGGGCGACGCGGGCGTCGAGGAGTTCGAAGTACCAGCGGCGGAGTTCCCACGGGTCGACGGTGCCGGTGGAGTCGTTGGCGAAGAACTGGAGGGCTTCGCGGGAGTTGGCGAGTTCGAGGGCGTGGTTGGTGTTGGCGATGGAGCCGGTGGGGGTGAGGGTGAAACGCTTGTCGATCTCGTGCTTCTTGACGGTGCGGAGGGAGGGGCCGGTGGCGGCGGGGTCGTCGGAGCGGACTTTGATGGAGACTTCCTGGGGGCGGAGGTCGAGCCAGAGTTCCCAGATGAGGGTGTGGAGCTTCTTCATGGCGAGCTGGAAGAGCGTCGCGTCGAAGGAGACGGTGGAGGCGGCGAGCTGGACGGTGGCGTTGATTTCGGTTGCGGTGCGGGCGCCGCCTTGGGCGGTGATGGCTTGGTCGAAGGAGCCGATGTAGCCTTCGGCGATCTGGCGGAGGAAGTTCTCTTCGTTCATTTCCTCGGGCCAGGAGCCGCGGTCCTGGGCGACGGGTTCGAGGCGGGAGCCGAGGGGGAGCTGGAGGACGGTGCCGGGGACGGCGCGCATGTTGCGGGCCTTGAAGCCGGCGAGGAGGGGGATTTGGTAGATCGGCGCGTTACGGAGGGTCATGGCGTCGAGGCGGCCGTTGTGGCGGGCGTTGACCTCGCGCTGTAAACCGTCGAGCATGCTGGAGATGCCGCGCGGGCTGTGGAAGCGGCGGGAAGTTTTTTCGTAGTCAAACTTGACAAAGGGCCAGCAGTGGAAGGGGTAGGGGTAGGGGCGGCAGGAGAGCTTGGTGCGGGACTTGGGGTGGACGAAGGTGACGACGCGGTCGGCGAGGCCGTCGCCGTCGTAGTCGAACCAGTGGTAGACTTCCCAGATCAGGATGTTGTCTTCGTCTTCGACGCCCCAGATGCGCTCGTGTTCGTCTTGGGTGGCGCGGTCGTTGTAGAGGCCCTGGCTGGCGGAGACGTCGCCGGCGTAGCGGCCGGTGTCGCGCTTTTGCTGGGCGTCGAGGATCTTGGCGACGGAGCCGGGGGTGAAGAAGCCGTCGGCTTCGAGCTGCTGGAGGCGGCGGACGGTGAAGACGTGCTGGACGATGACGCGCTCGGCGTTGCCGTAGTCGACGGTGCGGGGAGGGACGATGACCTGGACGGGGTCGCGGTCCCAGATGGCGGGGCGGTCGACGACGACGCGCATGAAGCCGATTTTGACGGTGGGCTTGCCGGCCTTGACGTCGTCGACGGCGCGGGCGATGGCCGTGGCGGTGCGGGGGTCGCGGGGGTCGAGGTCGTACTCGGAGATGAAGGCGGCGGCGATGACTTGGTCGTCCGGCGGGAGGCCCTTGGGGAAGAGGGGGGCTACTTCGATGACGCGGGTTTCGTACTCGCGCTGGTAGTCCCAGCCGACCTGGGCGATGCCGAAGCCTCGGTGGCACATGGAGTCGATGATGTAGGCCATGGGCTCCAGGGCTTCCATCTTGGTCTTGAAGAGCCAGTTGTATTCGGCTTCGGCGAGGCGCTCGCCTTCGATGGCGTCGGGGTTTTCGCCGGAGAATTCGACGACGGGGTCGGGCTGGACGAGGAGCCGCATGAGGATCGGCTTGTACTTGCGGATCTGCGCGTCGATGAGGGGGATGGAGAGGTTGCTGGCGTGCTTCCAGGGGAAGGTCTTCAGGCGGCGGATGCCGAAGCGGAGCTTGGTGAGGGCCTGCTGGCGGTTGAGCCAGCCGGTACGGTCCTGGTCGGCCTTGAGTCCTTGCTGGACGAGGTCGGTGATGACGCGCTGTTCGGCGTATTCGTCGGCGCCGAGGCGGACGTTGCCGAGGACGGAGAGGGCGAGAGGGAAGGAGCGGTCAGGCATGGTAGGATTCGGTCCAAAGGTCGCGCCACGGGCCGTAGCCGGGAGGCGGGAAGCGGCGGAAGATGGGAGGGGAGGAAAGGGAGCGGGTGAAGGCGTCGTGCTTGCCGGCTTCGTCAAACTCTTGCCAGTTGCGAAGGCGGAGGTCGCCGTTGAAGGAGCCGTAGTCGAGGAGCGGTGTCTTGATGTCGGCGGTGCGGCCGGAGACGACGGCCGCGTCGTAGAGGTCGTCGGGGACATTCAGCATGCGGAGGCCGTGGAAGCGTTGGCCGGGGATGTGGCGCCAGAGGAGGGCGGAGCGGTGCTCGCGGACGGTGTTGTGGAGGTCCGGGCGGTCCCACATGAAGTAGGAGGTGCAGAAGTAGGCGTCGATGGAGCGGTCGGCGAGGGCGGCGGGGAGTTCGGAGTCGATCTTGAGGGGCTCGAACCAGCGGTCGTCGTCGGCCATGTAGAGCCAGTCGGCGGCCGGGAAGCGGAGTTCGTATTCGGAGAGGTGCTGGTTCTGGGCTTCGAGGAAGTGCTCGCCGGAGGAGTCGAGGATGGGACGGTTGAAGTAGAAGGCGGAGGCGCGGCAGCGGTGGGAGCGGCAGGCGTCGAAGACGATGTCGAGGACGGCGTCGGTGGGGCGGTCCATGCCGATGCAGACGTAGGATTCGATGCCGGGGAGGGTGCCGTAGCAGAAGGCTTCGGAGAGGGCGATGCGGAGGGAGCGTTCCCGCTCGTGGGCGCGGAGGAGAACGCCCAGGATGATGGGGGCGGTCATGCTTTGCAGGTGTGCTCCAAGGCGACTTGCCAGAAGGTGCGGCCGGCGGGGATCGGCGGGGCGGGGACGGGGCGACCGACGAAGTTCCGCGGGGCGAGGTGGGCGGGGGCGGTGGGGTAGAGGCGGGGCTTAGAAGGGAGTGGGCTCGACGCCGTCCGGTAGACAACCATCTCCGTCATAACCGTCGTCGCAAATATCAGCGCGAGGGCGGAAGAGGCTGCGAGCAGGCGGAATGCGCGAAGGGCCTTCCCGTTCTGAAACGGTGCCGCAAAGAAGGCACACGCGAATGAAGCCGATTCCTCCAGGACTCTCGTCCAGGTTTGCCGTGCGGCACTTAGGGCAAAGGTCATTGCACTTCATGACTTCTTGGCTGCTTCGATGACTGCGTCGCCGATGGTCTTGACGGCCTTCGCGGCCTTGCGGGCGCGGCGGGCAGTCTTGACTTTGCGGGCGCCGAAGAAGGCGCCGACGGCGATGGTGACGGTGCCGACGATCTTGGCCCAGGCCGAGACGTTCAGCGGGTTGGCGACGACCTGCGGGATGGAGTCGACGAGGTCTTCGAGAGGCGTGGCGCCGGTGGGGCCGGGCGTGGTCAGGGCTTCGCCGGCTCGGTCGAGGTTGGCACAGCCGGCGGCGACGACGAGGCCGGCGGCGGCGGACGTGAGGGACGCCCAGAAGAGGGTGTCAAGGAAACGGGTGCGGGACATGGAGGCTCCGGGAGAGGTTTGGGGATGCATACGAGTTTGTCGGGGATGTTGTCGAGGGCGAAGGCCAGGTGCGCCTTGACTGCGTCGCTCATGGCGCAGAAGTACGAGAAGTCATTCGCCATAGCAGGAAATGTTGAGGTCGTCGTCGGAGGAGGCGCCGAAGTCGACGGGGTTAAGATCGGATTCGAGGGCGCGGCCGACGTCGGAAACCGCGACGTAGCGGACGACGTCGGCGCCGTCTTTGTAAGTTTCGTCGCGCTTGCCGTCGATGGGGAAGCCTTCGGCGTCGGTGGCGGTGGTGTAGTAGGTCAGGGAGGCGATTATGTTGGGGCAGTCTTCCGTGACGTAGAGGCGCGGGCGGTTGGTGTCGGAGAGCGGCTCTTTCTCGTTGTACGCGAGGAGTTGGCGGACGCGGGATTCGCCGAAGTCGAGGTCGTCGTTCAGGTCGGTGTGGAAGTAGATGCCGAAGCGCGCGAAGTAGGAGACGATGGATTCGTCGCGGAGGCCGGAGGCGCGGTTGATGTCGCGGCGCGGGCCGAAGTTGGGGTCGAGGAGACGGAGGGTGGCGGGCTGGTCGGCGTCGAGGCGGTGGAGGATTTCGGCGTACTCGTCGTAGGACTTGGGGTCGCGGCGGATCTTGGTGAAATCTCCCGCCGGGTGCTCTTTGAAGAAGATGACGTCGCCGCGCGGGTTGACACAGAAGTACGCGATGAACCAGGGACGGACGACGTGGGGGTCAACGACGCAACCGACGAACCAGGAGTCCGGTGGGCGGAAGCTGGAGAGGACGTGGATGTCTGGGTTGAACTGCGGGTAGAGGCGGTCGAGGAGCTGGATGAAGCGGCCGTGGATTCGGGCTTGCTTCTCGATGTCGGAGATGGCGGGGTTGTTGACGAACTCTTCGATGGCTTCGGGAGGTAGGTAGGGGTTGTCGAAGATGCTGAGGGTGCGGGCGGCGATTGTCTTGTCGTCGGCTTTGGAGTAGAGGTCGCGGAAGAGCCAGCCGGAGTGGACGCCGATGGGCGTGAAGGACATGATGATCCGCGCGAAGCGGTCGATGGCGCCGCGGCGGATGGCGGTGAAGTAGGGGCGGGGGATGGGCTCGTCGGCGCAACAGAAGTCGTGGCTGGTGCTCTCGAAAGCTACGAGCTTCTGTTCTATGCCTTGGAAGTAGATGCGGGTGTCGTTCTGGAGGATGACGAGGGCGGGCGTGCCGGCATGAGAAACCTTCACGTCCTTGATCGCAGGGCCGAGGAGTTTCTGAAGTTTGGGGAAAAGGGTTTGTCCGATGCCGGTTTTGATTGGCTGGCCGGACACTATTAACACTTCATTCGGGACGCGAATGCGAATGCCGGCGCCGGTGAAGCAGATCGCGTCTTCTGGTAGGTTCGCCGGCCGTTTCCAGATCGGATCGGGGCAGGGGATGCCGAGTTTGCGGAGGACCCATGGCCGATAGCCGAGGGCGTTCCCCGCGCCTTCAGCCATGCCGGTCTCGCTCTTGCCGGAGCGGTTCGAACCGACCATGAGCCGAACCATTGCGCGGTGAGTGTGCAGGTCGGCCACCTTTGGCACGGGCTCGTAGAAGTAGAGCGGTGAAGCGCGGCGTCGGGACTCCAGCTCAACGAGCGCGACGGCCTCGTTTCGGAGGTCGTTCACCGGGGTTTGTTCGGGCATAGGGTAAAACAGCCGCCGGCGCCGTGTGAGTTGTCACTTCACATTCCGGCTTGGTGCGCGCACATGTTTCCCAAGAGCCATGGTCGGGAAGGGCCGATCCTACACTTGGATGAACGGCGGCGACGGCAAAAGTTTCGAAGTAAAATGGACGCCGTGCAGTTTGCCGCGCTGCATTGTCCGCCGACGATGGCGGGTCCTTAGGCATTTGGACGAACGGCGACGGAAAATTCAGTGGTAGCGGTTGAGGCGGGAGAGAGGAATGGGCTTGTCGATCTTGTTAAGGAACTTGGCTAAGACGCGCGCCATTTCCCAAGAATCGCAGCGGTTAAGTTCCGCGCTGAATACGTGGATGGAGCCGTCGAGTGTGACGCCGATTGGGAAGTGCGTGCGGCCGGTTTCTTTGTCGAGGATGCCGCCGTGTTTATGGCTGATGGCGGCGACCGTTTGCTGGAGGTTCATTTGCTAAACAAATCCTTCCAGTAGACTTCGCTCTTCTCATCGTCGGTCAGCACCATCGGGACGAGAGGAGTAGAAATGTAATCAAAACGCTGTAGCCTGTGGCATTTGGCGCAAAGGCAGGCACATTTTTGAAGCTCGTTCACTATCGACGTCCACGACCGACTATCGGCGGCGTGTCCGACGTTGAAGAGTTTAGTTGTTGGATCGAGATGATGAGCATCCAGGGCTTCGGGCGCCCCGGTCCAATGACAGACCTGGCAACCGCGTTCCGTCAGAATGGTGTCGATGGCTAAAGGGCGCCATTCGTGACGCCGTCGAGATTCTATTTTCTGCCGGCGACGTTTGGCTGCATTGGCATGATAGTAGGCGCGAGATTTTTGTAGCCGGGTAGCCCGGTTTTCGTTTGTTTCAGAAGTAGTCTCACCCGCGGGGACGAGTGCGGTCGGATCAGCGGCCGGAGGGGCCGCGTCACTCACGTCTTCAGATTGCTCTCCACAGTCTTGTCTCCCTTTCCGATTGCGCGGCGCTTGAGTTCTACGAACCTTTCAAGTTCCGCATTGCTCATGTTCAACACGTTTGCCACGTCGGCCGTGACGTTCAGGTCGCCGGTCAGCGCGGACTTCTCACGAAACTCGTCGTCAAAACGCTTCAAATAAAGCTCTATCGCGGCGGGCGTGCGGGAGGTGAGGGCGAGGTGGAGGAGGCGGGCATGGACGAGACCGATACCCAGTTTGGTTGCTTGTGCGGAGTAGGAGGCGAGCCAGGCGGCGGCGCCGGGCTCTTGAAGAAGGCGCCAGATGGTGGTGCGCGAGACGCCGGACTTGGCGGCCAGCTCGACGAAGGTCTGCGCGCCGGTCTCGAAGAGGGACTGCGCCAACTTGAAATGGGCCGGCGAGGGGCGGAAGTCCTGGACGGCCGCGGCATCAGTAACGACGGCAGCGGCGAGGACCTTCTCGGCGGGCGTGGTGGGCTTCAGGGCTTGATCGGGCTGAATGTCCACAGTAGTTTCACCAGTTCTTCCCAGGACAGTCGGGTCCAGTAGATTCCGTCGGGGGTGTCGTACTCAGCGGCGATGCGTAACTCGCGCTTATAACGATGAATGGCGACGAAGCACTTTGCCGGTCGACGGTGAGCTTCGAGCATAGCCAGATCCCAGTCCCGGTCGGTGTCGGTACTCTTAAGCTGGATGGAAACTGGTAGGCGATAGCGCACCTCCGGGTGGTCGCTCGTGAAGGGCCGAAGGACGGCGAAGAGGTCCAAATCACTTCCACAGGCAAATCCGTCAACTTCACTTCGACGCTGAACGTGAAAGCCGGCATGACGGAGCTTCGTGGCGATGGCTCGCTCGAACCTGATTCCCTTCTCTCGATTGGCGCGTCCGCGTCGGCTGGCTTCATTGTCCATTACCCCTTCACCAGTCTGCGTACATTGTTCAAATGCGTGCCGGCGAGGAGCGGCTCCTTGCAACCGAAGCCGAGGATTTCCTTGTCTGCCGGCGCGTCGTACTCGCGGGCGAAGAACGTGTGAATTCCCACACGGGGGTATTGCGTTCCGTGAATCAGCGGGAAGGCGTCTTTGGCAGGGAGGAGCGCGAAGTTGGTTTCGGTGAGGAATCCAGATGCACGAAGGGAATGGAGCGCCAGGTTACCGGCGTCGTTGAAGGGTCCGGCCGCGCCCAGCCAGTCCATTTGAGGAAGGTGGAGGGTTCGGTGCTTGGCAAGGTTGAGGTAGAGGAGCCACGGGCCGAGGAGCGGGAGTCCGTCCTGTTCATAGGTTTCGACTTTCCCAGAATGGAGCCGTGTGCTTTGGTCCGGCGAATATACGCGCCGGACGTAGGGAACGCCGAGGAGGTCGAAGCCGCCGGCGCGGGCGGTCGTGGCGATCCGCAGGACGGTGTCGCGGTAGGGGAGGAAGTCGAGTTCCGAGATCAGGTGCTCGTCGTCCGGGCTCTCCAGGATCTCGGTGCTCCAGAGGCGGGTCAGAAACTCGCCATGGATTTCATTCGGGAGCGGCTCCAGGAGGTGGACGCCGGTCTCGACTCCGTTTTTCGTCGCAAATTGTGCGGACTGAGCCCAACGCTTGAACAGCGCAGGTTTCAGGCCGGCCAGCGTTGTTTCGCGCGGGCAGGAAATCCATATCTGCATTCAGGTTAGGAATGGTGGCCGGGGGCGGCGGATGCCGGAGGCGAATGCCAATAGGGCTATCACTTTCGACCGCCCGTTGCGGCCGCATTTTTCAGGGTGTAGGAATCGCGTTTGACGTATGTGGTTGATTTTCATTCACCGAATTCCCGACCGGGAGGACCTGGATCGTCCGGCCAAGGGCATCGGTGCGGTCGCCCCATGTCAGGCGGGGCTCCGTAACGTCCGCTTCAACGCGAAGATTCGGACATACACACTGCAAACCGCGTACCAATTCTGTTCGGAGAACTTCGGTTAGCGCAAGTATATGTTCTGGACGGGTTTCCGCCAAAACGGAGTCGTGGACGAAGGCCACGGGAGACCATTCGAACAACCGCTCTGACCAACTTTTGTACAGGTTCCAGAGGCCCAGCTTGGCGCCGGAGGCTACGAGGCTCTGGAAGGGGGTGTTCCGGGCGGCGGTGTAGATCGTCCGGCCGCGGACGAACCCGATGCAGTTGGTGGTTGTCTCTCTGAAGAGATCGTAGCAGGCTCGGAAGCCGGGAGGGGTCGGGATCTCGTACTGGCGGTCGCCGTTGCGCCAGGCTTGGAGGCGGCGGGCGGCTATGCGCCAGTGGACCGAGGCTTGGCCGTCGTCCGTTTCCTCTTCGGAGCGGGCGGCGCCGAGGCGCTCGGCGAGGTCGTGGACGGAGAGGCCGAGGTTGCGGGCGGCAAGTCGGACGGCCCCCTCCGCCGTGGTTCGTTCGGCCAGGTAGGCCCGAAGTGCGGGGTCGGCGGCCAGTGCATCACGACGGAGGAGCCGGGCGGCGTCCTCGGTGAGGGGGACGCGGGCGACCTTGGAGCCGTACTTGGCGAATTTCTTGGCGCCGAGGCCGCCGGGGAGACCAAAATTAACGGCCTTGGCGAGCTGTCGGAGCTTTTTGCGCTCCGCCGGGGAGAGCGTCGGCCAGTCGGGGCCGGCGAGGCGGCGGGCGGTGGCGATGTGCGGGTCTTCGCCGGAGTTGATCGCCTCTTCGAGCGGCGAGTTACCGAACATGTCGTGGTAGACTTGCGCGAGCGCGACGAGTTCCGCGGCCTTGTAGTCGGCTTCGATGAAGACGCGGCCGGCGGAGGGGACGAAAAGGCTTCGGATTCCGTCGCGGTGCTTGGGAATGTTCTGGATGTTGGGCCGCACACAGGCCGTCCGGGTCGTTCGGGCGCCGAGGTTGTGGTAGGTGGGGTAGTGGCAGGGCGAGGTGGCGTAGGGTTCGATGTAGGTGGCGAGGAGCTTGTGGAGCCGGCAGTACCGCAGCCAGACGGAGAGGCGGGCGTCGTCGACGGCCGTGGAGGGGCTGGAGAGCGCGGCGGGAGTAGGGGTGGGAAGTACGTCGGCCCAGAAGTCGTAGGAGAGGCTGAGGAGGCCGGTGGTGGAGAATGGCGGAGTGATATGGTGGTCCTTCGCCCAGGCCGCAAGTACCCGCCGAAGGGTGACGTGGGAAAGGGAGAATCGTTGGAGCTTGCGGGTTCGATGGGCGAATCCGAAAGAGACGAGAGCCGACTCAAGTTGCACTGCTTCTGCTGAGAGCTGGGCGTGAAGTGCTTGGACGGCGTCTGAATCAACTCGTAGGGGAAATTGCTCCAGCCATTTGAGCGCGATAGCTCCCTTAACCTGGACGCCTTCCGTGAGGCGGCCGAAAAGGGATTCAGCGTCAGGGCGGATAGGAATAGAAACACCAGCAGGGCAAGCATAAAGTCCTGACTCCCGCCATAGACTGCCAAAGACGCGGTAAGTAGCCAGAGCATCTTGGGCAGCATACTCCAGGAAGTTGTCGGGGACGATGCTGTCGGGGCTTTCGAAGCGGGAGAAGAAGAGGCGAACATCGGTATCCTTGTTGAGGGTCATGCCGGCGCGGCGCTGGGCCAGGTCGGCGAGGTGGGGGTTCTTGAGGACTTTGTCGTCGACGGTGTTGGAGCCGCGCGCGATCTGGACGAGGAGTTCGAGGATCTGCGTGTCGTGGACGCGGTTCTCGTCGATGGCGCGGTCCATGGCGATCTGGAAGTCGCCGCCGCCATAGGCTTGCACGAGCACGTTATAGTCGAAGGCGACGTTGTGGAAAACGAGGTGGCCGCCGGCGTTGAGCCAGTCGAGAATCCAGTCATGGATGTACGGCGGCCGCATGACGGCGACGCCGAGAGAGGGCTCGGCGACAGAGCCGAGGATCAGCGTCGGGACGGGGACCGGGCCGTGGCGGGTGCGGTTCTTCGCGTCGTGCGGCGGGGTCTCGATGAGGGTGGTCTCGGTGTCGACCGCGGCCAGTGGGAAGGTGAACAGCGGAAGCTCCGCGGGTTTTTGATAGAGGAAGGTCATTCGGTCGCCTCCCGGAAAACGAAGGTCGCGGCGTGGTGGGTGTCGCCGTTCTCAAGGTCGATGAGGCGCAGCGTGGACGGCTGGCCGGGTACGGGCGCGAAGAACTTGAAGGCGCGGGCCTTCAGGATTCGCGCGATGCTTATCTTGCGCGCGCGGTCGGACGAGATGTTCGAGAGCCGGGCCGCGAAGGATGGGTAGCGGTCGGGGTTGGATTGCACGGCGCGGATCAGGGTGTCGGCGTCGAATTCGGTGTTGACGTTGTCGAACCCGTAGGCGAACAGCTCTTGCGAGAGGTCGTCGAGGTCGGCGGACTCTTGCAGGGCCAGCGGGCCGAAGGTCTGAGTGATGCGCGCCGCGACGAAGTCGAACCAGCGCCGGAAGCGGAAGGTGCTGTTGGGCGCGAGGGTAAGCGGCTGGGGCTTGCGGAGCGCGAGGCCGAGGAGTTCGCCGTAGATTTCGGCGCGGTGGCGCTGCGCGTAGTCGCGGCAGTAGGGGACCATGGGTTGGTTCACGTCCCGGTAGAGCTTCACGAGGAGGCTCCGGTCGGCCAGGTCGCTGCTGAGCTTCGCGTCGTTGAGTGAGGCCGCGAAGAGGAGGCCGTTCGCGGAGGCGAGCCGGCTGTGGCCGAGGATGCGGATGCGCTTCGAGCGGCCTTGCGTGAGGAGCGTGCTCAGGTGGGGGTTGTCGAAGCCGGCCGCGCGGTGGGAGACGATGTTGTCGAGGAACATGAACCGCTCGTTCTCGATGAAGTGCGCGGAAACGTCCTTCCAGAACTCGCCGCCGCGGAAATTCAAGGGCGACGGGATACGGCCGGCGAGGACGTGGCCGGCGGCCTGGACGCACGAGGACTTGCCGACGCCTTGCTGGTTGCCGGTGCAGACCAGGAGGGGGGAGTCCAGGGCAGGGTCGAAGCAGACGGCTCCGAGGAGCCAGGCGAAGAGGTTGTGCTTGTACTCCGGGCGCTCGAAAGGCACGCCGGAGAAGCATTCGAGGAGCCGGCGGACCTCCGGGAGGGGGGTGATGGGGGAGCCGGCGCCGGTCCAGTAGTAGGTGAGGGCTTCGGGGTCGTAGCCGGGCGTGGTGGCGCGGTAGGACCCGTCGGCCTGCGGGATGACGACCGGCTCCGTCAGGAGGGTCTCGATGGACGGGAGGAAGCCGGCCTGGGGGCTCTCGAAGAGCTGCCGGACCTCGGTCGGGGTCAGCGCGGCCGACACGGTGAACTCCTCGTGGCCGTCCCGGCGCGCCCGGGTCTCGAAGACCTCGACTACCGCGTAGGCGACGCCGAAGAAGTCGTCGACGGTGAGGAGGCGGCGCGGGCCGCGGATGGGATCTATGTAAATGAAACCCGCGTCGGGACTTCGGTAAAGCCGGTGGCTCCCCGCCGCCGCCTTGAAGTAACGCTCCGCCCAGGCGGCGAGCGTTTCGTTCGGGAAATGTGCCTTGTTGAAAGTCAAATCAGCCACGCCCTGCTCCTTTCGGTAAACTGGATCTACTTGGGGCTCGCACGCCGCGTCCCCTTATACGGAAGTTATCAATAAGCATGTCATAATACACTACAAAGCATGTGCCAAGGGGGGTATTAGATCCCTTCTTTAGATCATCTTCAAATAGGACTTGGACTTGCGTTCGGGGAACTGACGCGAGCCTTGTTCACCATTGATCCGATTCCATCCGCTAAGTCCATTTCGTGGACGACTTAAGGCGCGGTGGAGTCTAATCCCGCTCCCGCGGCGGTGGTTCTCACGGTGTTTCAAACGTGTTTCACTGCGGGGGGAAACCTAAAGCCTTACGTGGTAAGTCTTTAGGGAATCAACTTTGGGGTCCTTCCGCCCGCCCTGTCTATATATTTATCGCGCGGCTGGCGGGGTGGGGTCGGGGGTCGAAAACCGGGTGGTCAGGCGCACGCGCGCAGAATCGCGCGCACGCACGCGCTACAACTACGCGCGCACGCGCTACTTATAGCATGTGCGAAACAGATAGTGTATCTGTTCTTGGGCATGCTCGGCATGCAGTTTGGGCACGAGAGTTGCTCATGCGCGCGGATCTGAGCGCGTGTGCCCGCGTGAAACAAGACTCGCATGCCCGCGCGCGCGCGAGCGCCGTGCGTTTGCGTGAAAATTTCCCCCCGGGCGCGCGCACGCGCATGCGCCGCGCGTGTGTGCGCGCGTGTGGCGCGCGTGCATGCGCGTGTGGCGCGTGTGACGCGCGCGTATGGCGTGGGCGCGTGGGCGCGCGTGGGAGGCGCCGGGAAGCGCCGCGCCGCGCCGCGCGTG
>Ga0316626_10000781_pt1 | contig 13116 bp, 8 predicted proteins | sample OWC_Aug_T1_C1_D5_FD_207656 | JGI IMG/M metagenome (GOLD analysis project Ga0316626, IMG submission 207656) | Wetland soil microbial communities from Old Woman Creek delta, Ohio, United States - OWC_Aug_T1_C1_D5_A | ecosystem: Environmental > Terrestrial > Soil > Wetlands | place: USA: Ohio...
CGATGGTGCGGTACTGCGCCTCGCTGGCGCGCAGCGCCTCCTCGGCCCGGCGCCGCTCGGTCACGTCCTGGACCAGCACCAGCTCGGCGCGGCGTCCGCCGAACTCGACCGTGTGCGAGGTGATCTCGACGTCGATGAGAGTGCCGTCGCGCCGCCGGTGCCGCCACACCCCGGCGTGGTCGAGACCGGCGGTGACGTGGGCGACGTTGTCGAGCAGCGCCGGCACGTCCTCGGACGGACGGATGTCGCGGATGGTCATGGCGAGGAATTCCGCGCGCGTGTAGCCATAGTCGCGCTCGGCCGCGTCGTTCACCGTCAGGAACCGCAGGGTCTCGAGGTCGTAGACCCACATCGGGCTCGGGTTGGAGTCGAACAGCAGCCGGTAGCGCGCCTCGCTCTCGCGCAGCGCCGCCTCGGCCCGTTCACGCGCGGCGGCGATGTCGAGCGATTTCAGGGCATAGCCGATATCGTCGGCCAGTTCCTCGAGCAGCGCGATCTCCTCGTCGCCGAACGCGCCCGTCTCGGCGGCATAGACATTGACCGTGCCCACTACCCGCTCGCCGAGCCGAAGCGGAAACGCTGCACTCGAACGATAGCCGAGCGCGCGAGCGCGCTCGCGCCACGGCGCGAAGTTCGGGTCGGCCTCGGTGTCGTTGCTGATCACATAGCGGGACTCGCGGATCGCGGTGCCGGTCGGCCCCTGGCCAAGCGGCGTGTCATCGCAACGGATGCCGGCTTGCTCCAGGTAACCACCCTCCAAACCGGACTGGGCGACGGGGGTCACCGCCCCGGTTACGGGATCGGCGAAGCCGATCCAGGCCATGCGGTAGCGGCCGTGCTCGACCAGGATGCGGCAGGTCTCGCTGAGCAGGGCCTCGCGCACGCTCTCGCGCACCACCATCTGGTTGATCTCGCTGATGGTGCGCAGCAGCCGGTTGAGGCGGGCCAGTTGGCGCGCGCCGGCCTGCTGCTCGGTGATGTCGATGCCGGTCGGCACCACGTACTCGACCTCGCCGTGCTCGTCGAGCAGGCAGGTGTTGGCCCAGGCGATCATGCGGCGGGCGCCGTCGCGGGTGAGCCATTCGTTCTCGTGGTGGTTGGGGAAATCGCCGGCCTTGAGGCGGCCGAACACCGCGCGCACCGCCGCGACCTGCTCGGGCGGTATCAGCAGCTCCCAGACCGGGCGCCCCTCGACCTCCGCGAAGCGGTAGCCGGTGACCTGCTCGCAGGCGTGGTTGAACGCGACGATGCGCCCGTCGCGGTCGAGCACCGCCACCAGCGAGGCGACGGTGTCGAGCACCGTGCGGCTGAAGTCGCGCTCGCGCCGCAGGGCGCGCTCGGCCTGCTTGCGCTCGGAGATATCGACGGCGCTGAGCAGCAGACAGTCGTCGTCGTGGTAACGGAGACGCTCGACCTCGGCAATCAGGTCGCGCAGTTCGCCGGAGCGCAGCCGGATGCGGAGGTCGTAATTGCGCAACGACCCGCGCTCGCGCAGGTGGCTGACCATCCGCTCGCGGTCCGCGGCGCTCGGCCACAGACCGAGCTCGAGCGCGGTACGTCCAATGGCCTCGTCGCGCGGCCAACCGGTCAGGGATTCGAACGCCGGGTTGACGTCGATGTAGCGGCCGTCGGACAGCCGCGACAGCCCTATGACCACGGGGCTCGACTGGAAGAACTGCCGGAAACGGGTCTCGCTGTCGGTGAGCCGGGCGCGGCGCTCGGCCTCGAGGGTGCGCGCGTGACGCAGGCCGATCACCAGCAGCGCGGTGACGATCACGTGGAACATCGCACCGGGGAAGCGCTCGCCGCCCGGCGGCATGATCCCGAACGCCGGCAGCACCAGGCCCACGGCGGTCGCGTGCAGGCCACCGACCAGCAGCGCGCCGCGCTCGCGAAAGAACACCGCCGCCAGCAGCGTGCTGACGGCGAGGAAGGCATAGGCAAAGACCTCGTCGGGGCGGATCAGGATCGGCCCGTACGGCGCCAGCGCGGTCACGGTCACCGTCAGCACCACCGCCGGCACAAACCGGCCGGAGCGCGCGATGCCGTAGGCGAGCGCCAGCAGCACCAGCGCCGCCGCCACTACCGCGAACGTCCGTAAGAATCCGGGAACGAGCAGCAGCTGGGTGACGATCGACACCGTACCGAGGGGAATCAGCACCACCAGCAGCGCCAGCAGCAGCTGCAGGTCTCGACGGCGCTCCGGGTCGGTGACCGACACCGGCAGGCGCGTCAGCCAATTCCACGGGCGCGCAATCCCCTTCATTGATCCATCCCCTCCCCGGACTCCCTGTTGTCGGCAACCCGAACCACCGGCCGTTTCCATACTTTAGTACAAGTCCCCGTGCGAAGTGCGGGTTGACCATTATCAAGGTCCCGGCGCCGCGGCTGGTGTCAGATGCGGACACATCCACTGACGGACCACTCAATGCCCCTGCTCGCCTCCACCCCATTGAACCCGCCCCGCGGCTGGCAGGTGTTTACCGCCGCCCCGCACCGCATGCTGTTTCTGGCCGGAGTGGCCCAGACCCTGCTGGTGATGCTGGTCTGGCTGGTCGAGCTGGCCGGGCGCCTGTGGCCGGGGCTGGCCGTACCGCTCAGCATCGCCCCGGTGCATGCCCATTCCTTCCTGATGCTGTTCGGGATCTTTCCGTATTTCATTTTCGGCTTTCTGTTCACGGTCTACCCGCGCTGGATGGGGTCGGCACCGATCCCGCGCCGCGCCTACGCGACCGCATTCGCGCTGCTGGTGGCCGGCCAGCTGCTCACCTATCTCGGGCTCTACACCCTGCGCGGCGTGCTCGGTCTGGCCGCACTGCTGATGCTGGCCGGCTGGGGCGTGGCGCTGGCCAGCCTGTACCACGTGTACGCCGGGGCCCGCACCCGCGGGTCGCACGAGCGGCTGCTCAATATCGCGCTGGCCGCCGGCGCCCTCGGTATCATCGCGTTCGTGGGCGCGCTGGTCACCGATTCGCCGTTGTGGTTCCGCGCGGCGCGCGAGCTCGGGTTGTGGCTGTTCCTGGTCCCGACGTTGTTCCTGGTGAGCCACCGCATGATCCCGTTTTTCAGCCAGAGCGTGCTGGTCGATTACCTGATGCGCCGCCCGGACTGGGCGCCACCACTGATGCTGGTCGCGACCACGGCGCACGCCGCGTTCGAGCTGAGCGGCCTGCCGCAGTGGCGCTGGCTCGCCGATGTGCCACTGGCGGCTGCCGCCCTGCACCTGTCGTGGCTCTGGCAGTTCCGGCGCAGCTTCCACGCCCGACTGCTGGCGATGCTGCACATCGCGTTCCTGTGGCTCGGCATCGCCATGGCGTTGTATAGCGCCCAGAGTCTGCTGCTGCTCGTGACCGGCGCCGATCCGCTCGGGCGCGCACCGCTGCACGCGCTCGGCATCGGCTTCATCAGCGGCATGGTGGTGGCGATGGCCTCGCGCGTCACGCTCGGCCACTCCGGGCATGCGCTGCTCGCCGACCAGCTGACCTGGCTGGCGCTGTTCGGGGTCAACGTGACCGCCGTGACCCGCGTCACCGCCGAACTGCTCCCGCACGCCTACGCCTGGCTCAACCTGCTCGCTGCAGCGGCATGGCTGGTGGTGTTCACGCCGTGGGCGCTGCGCTACGCGCCCTTGTACCTGCGGCCGCGCGCGGATGGCGAGTCCGGCTGACTTCGTCAGTTTCGAGTTTCGAGTTTCGGGTTTGGAGTTTCGGGTTTCGGGTTCGGCGCGCAATGTTCGGGGCAGATCGACAGGAACGTAGTTTCGTAGGTTGGGGTGAGCGCAGCGAACCCCAACAGACGAGGCATGATCGTGATGTGGATGTTGGGGTTCGCTGCGCTCACCCCAACCTACAAACCCCCAAACCCACGCGAACCGAACTCGAAACCCGAAACTCGAAACCCGAAACCGCTGTTATTTGCCCGTCGAGGTAGAATCGCCGCCCATGGATACGCTCAAACTGGTACACGTCAGCGCCGTCTATCTGTCCGGGGCCGGGTTCGTACTGCGCGGGGCGTGGATGCTGCGCGACTCGTCGCTGCTTCGGGCGCGGCTCACGCGCATCCTGCCGCACATCGTCGACACCGTGCTGCTCGGCTCGGCGATCCTGCTGGCGCTGCGCATCTACCAGTACCCGTTCGTGCACGGCTGGCTGACCGCCAAGGTGCTGGCGCTGCTCCTATATATAGTGCTCGGCACCATCGCGCTGAAGCGCGGCCGCACCCGCCGGGCGCGGATCGTGAGCTTCGCGGCCGCACTCGCAACCTTCCTTTATATCCTCGCCGTGGCCATCACCCGCAACCCGTTTCCTGGGCTTTCCGGCTAGCGCGCCCGTAGACTTGATCCAGATCATTTCGCCGCGCGCGCGCCTGGCCTAGGGTGCGCGCTCTATGACCGAAAACCCGATCCAGACGTCCCTGCCGTTCCTTCGTATCCGCGATCGCCAGCTGCTCCCCGTCATCCAGGGCGGCATGGGCGTCGGCATTTCCGCCCACCGCCTGGCCGGGGCCGTCGCCAGCGAGGGCGCGGTCGGCACCATCGCCAGCGTCGACCTGCGCCGCCTGCACCCGGACCTGATGCAGAGGCTGCGCAAGGTGAAAGACCCGCGCGCGCATGCCGACGCCAACCTCGAGGCGCTCGACCGCGAGATCCGTGCCGCCCACGCGCAGGCGCCGGACGGCTTCGTCGCAGTCAACGTGATGCACGCCATCAACCATTACGACGAGCACGTGCGCCAGTCCTGCGCCAGCGGTGCCAATGCCATCATCATGGGCGCCGGGCTGCCGTTCGACCTGCCGGAGCTGACCCAGGATTACCCGGACGTGGCGCTGATCCCGATCCTGTCCGAGGAGCGCGGCGTGCGCGCCGTGCTCAAAAAGTGGATGCGCAAGGGCCGGCTCCCGGACGCGATCGTGGTCGAACACCCCGGCCTGGCCGGCGGCCATCTCGGTGCCACGCGCATCGACGAAGTAAACGACAGCCGTTTCGATTTCAAACGGGTGCTCAGCGAGATCCAGAAGGTGATCCGCGAGCTCGGCATCGCGCTGGACAAGATCCCGCTGATCCCGGCCGGCGGCATCAACTCGTTCGAGAAGCTCAAGACAATGTTCGAACTGGGCGCGGCCGCAGTGCAGGTCGGCACCCCGTTCGCCGTCACCGAGGAGTCGGATGCGCACCCGAATTTCAAGCAGGTGCTGGCCGGCGCCGGTCCGGCCGACATCGTCACCTTCCTGAGCGCCGCCGGGCTGCCGGCGCGCGCGGTGCTCACCCCGTGGCTCAAGAGCTACTTGGCGCGCGAGCCGAAGCTGCGTGCCGCCGCCACCCCCGACTGCGGCCTGTGTCCGAGCAAGACCGAGTGCCTTTCGCACTGCGGCTTCAAGGACGGCAATCCGGGTGCCGGGCAGTTCTGCATCGAGACCCAGCTCGCCGCCGCCCAGCGCGGCAACATCAATCAGGGCCTGTTCTTCCGCGGTGCCGAGTCGCTGCCGTTCGGGCGGGAGATCCGCAAGGTGCGCGAGCTGCTCGAGTATCTGCTGACCGGCAAGCACACCGAGGCGCCGGCCGTCGCACCCTGAGACTCATCACCGGGCGGCGTTTTCGTATTCCCCTACGGGGTTTGCGCGATCACCAAAACCTTTTTCACCGCAGAGACGCGGAGGCGCAGAGCTTTTTCTTGAGCAATTCAGTTGCCTTTCTCCGCGCCTCCGTGCTGTACAGGGATGTACGAATGCCGCGGGCGCAGGATGCGCAGGAGCGGCCGCCTCCGCGGTGAGATTCGCCTTGTTGCTACACTTTTAAATGCACCCACCTGTTTTCGTTTCGAAGCCATGACCACCACGCCTGACGCCAAGCCATTTCCCTATCCCGGCCACTTCACCACCGCCGACGGCTCGGCCGTGGTGGTGTGGGTGGAACAGCACATCGGCGACGGCGCCTGCGCCTACCCGATCACGCCCTCGACCAACATGGGCAGCGGCTACCAGCTGGCGGTGGCCAACGGCAACAAAAACCTGTGGGGCACCGAGCTGTTCTTCCTCGAACCGGAATCCGAGCACAGCTCGGCCTCGGCCTGCGAGGGCTATGCGCTCGCCGGCGGGCGGGTGACCAACTTCACCTCCGGCCAGGGCCTGGTGCTGATGAAGGAGGTGCTGTACACCATCGCCGGCAAGCGCCTGCCGGTGGTGTTCCACATCGGCGCGCGGGCCCTGACCTCGCAGTCGCTCAACGTGCACGCCGGACACGACGACGTGATGGCGGTCGCCGACTGCGGCTGGGGCATGCTGTTCGCGCGCAACGCCCAGGAGACCCAGGACCTGGCGCTGATTGCACGGCGCGCGGCCGAGAACGCGCGCACGCCGTTCATGAATATCCAGGACGGCTTCCTCACCACCCACACCATCGAGCGTGTGCGCCTGGCCGAGCCGGAACTGATGCAGGAGTTCATCGGCGACCCGCGCACCCGCGTGCCGGCGCTGTTCGATCCGGCCAAGCCGCTCATGACCGGCGTGATCCAGAACCAGGACGCGTACATGAAGGGCAAGGTGGCGCAGCGCTTCTACTATGACGAGGTGCCGCGCCACCTGCGCGAGGCGTTCGCCGAATTCCATCGTTTAACCGGCCGGCGCTACGACTTTGTCGACGGTTACCGCCTTGACGATGCCGAGTACGCGATCGTCGGCTTCGGCTCGGTCATGGAGACCGCCATGCCGGCGGTCGACTGGATGCGCGCCGAGCTCGGCTGGAAAGTCGGGCTGCTGCACGTCACCAGCTTCCGGCCGTTCCCGGCGCGCGAGCTGGTCGCGGCACTGAAGAACTGCAAGGCGATTTCGGTGATCGAGCGCATGGACAACCCGCTCGCCAAGGACAACCCGCTCACCACCGAGCTCAAAGCGGCATTCGCGGATGCGATCGCCGGCGTCGAGGGCTACCAGGCGCTCGAACGCATGCCGCAGGTCTACTCCGGCGTGTACGGCCTCGGCAGCCGCGACACCCGGGTCGGCGACCTGATTGCCGTCGTCCAGAACATGGTCGATGCCGGCAAACGCTTCTTCGCGCTCAACATCGAGCACCCGGCAGCGCTCAAGCGCCCCCACGATCCGGACGTGCGCCCGGCCGGGGCGTTCTCGATGCGCGGCCACTCGGTCGGCGGCTACGGCTCGGTGACCACCAACAAGGTGATCGCCTCGCTGGTCGAGGAGATCTTCGGCCTGAACGTGCAGGCCTACCCCAAGTACGGCTCCGACAAGAAAGGTCTGCCGACCACCTATTACCTGACCGTGGCCGAGGCGCCGATCCGCGAACATTCCGAGCTCGAACACGTCGACTTCGTGCCGATCCACGACCTCAACGCCTTCAGCACCGGCAACCCGCTGCACGGCTTGGTGGCCGGCGGCAGCCTGTTCATCCAGAGCCGGTTCACGACCGACGCCGAGGTCTGGCGGCACATCCCGCAGGCCGCGCGCGCCACCATCGTCGAGCGCCGGCTGCGGGTGCACTACCTAGACACGGTGCGCATCGCGCGCGAACTGGCCGCGAGCCCGGACCTGCAGCTGCGCATGCAGGGCATCGTGCTGCTCGGGGTGTTCTTCCGGGTCGCGCCGTTCGTGCGCGCCGCCAAACTTTCCGACGACGAGCTGTTCGGGCGGATGGAAACGGTTCTGCGCAAGTACTTCGGCCGCCGCGGCGAGAAGGTGATCGCGGCCAACCTGTCGGCGGTGAGGCAGGGCTATGCGAACGCGCACGAGCTCGATGTGGCGCGCATTGCCAAGAGCGCGGCGGTGGCGTGAGATGCTTCGGGAATTTTCGCAGAGGGCGCAGAGGCGCAGAGAACGCAGAGGAATGAAGGTTTTCGATCACAACTCTCCGCGCCCTCTGCGCCTCTGCGTCCTCTGCGTTCTTCCCCGACTATCGTGGGACGCAACAAGGTAACGACCAATGAACATCGAGTCTTTTTCCGCCGACTTCATCGACCGCGAACTCTTCGAGCGCGAGGTGCTGCGCGCCTATGCCGACGGCAGCGCCGAGGCCTGCCTGCCGGCCGACCGGGCGGTGGCGCTGTCGTGGATGCCGCCCGGGACCGGCGCGCTGCGCGACTTTTCCGGCATCGCCCCAGACCTGCCGGAGCTCGATGCGGCCAAATGCGTCGGCTGCATGGAGTGCGTCACCCAGTGCCCGGACACCGCGATCATCGCCAAGGTGATCCCGGCCGCGCGCCACGCCGAGCTCGCCGCCCGGCTCGCCGGCAGCGCCCACGGCGCGTTCGTGGCCGCGCAGTTCGCCAAGACCACCAAGTACTTCGATGTGCCGCAGCGCAAGGGCAAGGAAGGCGGGATGTTCTTCCTGGTCACCGACCCCACCAAGTGCAAGGGCTGCGGCGAGTGCGTATCGGCCTGCGGCTCGCACGACGCGCTGCGCATGATTCCCAAGACCGACGACAACCTGCCGCGCTACCGCGCCGCCACCCGCGAGTTCCGCGCGCTGCCGGACACGCCGCGCGAATACATCCAGGACAAGGTACTGGCCGACATGATGCTGGCCAAGTCCACCCAGCTCTACTGCGGCGGCGCGGCCTCGTGCATGGGCTGCGGCGAGGCGACCGCGATCCGCATGATGCTGACCGCCACCAGCTTCGTGCACGGCCCGGAGTCGGTCGGGATCGTGGCCGCCACCGGCTGCAACTCCGTGTTCGGCTCGACCTACCCCTACAACCCCTACCAGGTGCCGTGGACCAACTCGCTGTTCGAGAACGCCCCGGCCGTGGCCATGGGCGTGCGCGCCCAGTGGAACGCGCGCGGCCTCAAGGACAAGCGCCTGTGGGTGCTGGGCGGCGACGGCGCCATGCTCGACATCGGTTTCCAGTCGCTGTCGCGCATGCTGATGAGCGGCATGGACATCAAGGTGCTGGTGCTCGACACCCAGGTGTATTCCAACACCGGCGGCCAGTCCTCGACCTCGACCTTCACCGCCCAGGACTCGAAGATGTCGGCGTACGGCAAGCGCGAGCACGGCAAGAGCGAGCGGCGCAAGGAACTGGCGCAGATCGCCATGATGCACCCGGACGTGTTCGTGGCGCAGACCACGGCCGCGCACATCAACCACTTCTACCGCGCCATCATCGCCGCCAACGAGTACCCGGGTCCGGCGGTGGTGGTGGCCTACACCCCGTGCATGCCCGAACACGGCATCGGCGACGACGCCGCCTTCCGCCAGGCGCAGCTCGCGGTCGACTCGCGCGCCTTCCCGCTGCTGGTCTGCGACCCGCGCGCCGGTGAATCGATGAAGCAGCGTATCAGCCTGCAGGGCAACCCGGCGCGCAAGGACGACTGGCTGGTGAATTCGAAGGGCGAGACCGTCGACTTCGTGCACTTCGCGCGCACCGAGGGCCGCTTCGCCAAGCAATTCGACAAGGACGGCCAGCCATCGCCGGAGCTGCACAAGGCCCAGGAAGACCGGCTCAAGAACTGGCGGCTGTTGCAGGAGTTGGCGGGGCTGCGGTAAGGGGAAAATCAACACCGGTCGCAAAGACGCGAAGGCGCAAAGAAAACCGACGTAGGTTGGGGTGAACGAAGTGAACCCCAACATCGACGGCCAATCAAGGCGCGCACGTTGGGGTTCGCTGCGCTCACCCCAACCTACTAAGACTGTCGAAGCCGCGACGCGTCCGACATTCCCGCGGTTGAACGAAGCATGTAGGAGCGGCCTCTGGCCGCGATTGATATAACATCGCGGCCAAACGGCCGCTCCTACAAGTGTAGATAGTTACGGGGATGCGCGAAGTGCGCGCCCGATCCCTAAAACTTTAAGATCTTCTTTGCGTCCTTCGCGCCTTTGCGGCAGATATTTACCTGAATTCCGCACCGTACCTGAACGTCAGAAGTCCCCCCACAACGCCTGCAGCGCCGCCAGCAGCGCTGGCGCCGCGGTTTCGGTGCGCAGCACGCGCGGGCCGAGGCGCAGCGGCCGGTAGCCGGCGCGCTGTGCGGCCGCGGCCTCGGCGTCGGTGAAGCCGCCCTCGGGGCCGACCAGGATCTCGACCGGCCCGGCCGGGCGCGGCAGTTCGCGCAGCGGTGTTTCGGCGCCGGGCAGCAGCACCCAGCGCTGGGCAGCACCGGGCCCGGCCGCCAGCCATGCCTCCAGCGACACCAGCGCATGCAGCTCCGGCACCCGGTTGCGCCCGCACTGCTCGCAGGCGGAAATCACCACCTGCTGCCAGTGACTCATGCGCTTGTCGGCACGCTCGCCCTTGAGCCGCACCACGCAACGCTCGCTCTCGACCGGCACCAGGCGCCGCACCCCGAGCTCGACCGCCTTCTGCAGGGTCAGGTCCATGCGGTCGCCGGACGACACCGCCTGCACCAGCGTGACGTCGAGCGGCGACTCGCGCTCGACCGGGTCGTGCGCCGCGACCGCCACCGTGACCTCGCGCTTGCCGATCGCGCTGATGGTGGCGCGGTATTCGCCGCCGTCGCCGTTGAACAGCGTGATCGCATCGCCGACCCGCAACCGCAGCACGTGCGCGGCGTGGTGGGCGACGTTCTCGGGCAGCGCCAGCAGCGCATCGCTGGCGATCGGCTGCGGGACGTAGAAGCGCGGCATGGACATGGGCGATGGAAAATCCTGAAAGGGCTCCGGTTACCGATCAGACGACCAATCGGTACGCAGTTGTAGGGTGGGGCCCTGCCCCACCAACACTCAGCGCCTGTAATTGATCGTCTGGTAAAGCAGCATGGGTAGGGTGGGCACGAAGTGCCCACGCGGACATGGTTTTGAGGGAACACAGTGGGCACTGCGTGCCCACCCTACGAATTGCGGTTCGATTTCCATCGGTCTTGTCCTCCGCGCCTCTGCGGCGAGAAACAATAAACAGTCCGACAACCGCTACCTCAGAATGGGTAGGGTGGGTACGAAGTGCCCACGCGGAGATGGCTTTGAGGGAACACGGTGGGCACTGCGTGCCCACCCTACGAATTGCGGTTCGATTTCCATCGGCCATTTCCTCCGCGCCTCTGCGGTGAAAAACCATAAACATCCGACGGCCCCTAGCGCGACGGTGACACCGGGACCGTAGCGCCATCGTGGAAATACACCGGCGGCGTCTTCTCGACCATATGGGTCACGGCCGCATCGACCATTTCGCTGATCGCGCGCTCGACCGGGGTGTTGGCGAAGCCGCGCAGCAGCACCGGCAGGTTGATCGAACTGCCGTGGCCGCTCTGGACGATGCCGCTCACGCCGGCGCCCCACTTGCGCGCCGTGCCCTCGACCGCGGCGGTCGAGACGATGCGCCCGGTGCGCACATCGATGACGCGCAGATCCATGGCCACGTAGCCCTTGCGAAACTCGAGGTCCAGGATGGCGGCGTCGCCGCGGCGATTGAGCGGGATCGGCACCGGGAACGCCACGCCGCCGGCCATGCCGGAGTCGAAGGCGGTCAGCGCCCCGACCACCAGCAGCTCGGCGCCCTCGATCTCCCCCATCGGGATGCGCGACTGATCGCCGACCCGCCCGGCAGCGGCGAAGTCCTGCTCGACCAGCACGTCCTGGATCGCCTCGCGTTCGAGCACGATGAAGCGGTTGGACTGAAACAGGGCGGTGGTGACGAGATCGCGAATTCCGCTGACGACGCTGGCAACGTCGTAGCTCTCGCTGGCGCCGAGCTGGCGGCGCAGAATGCCGAGGTGATAGGTGACCGAGGTCTTCCTGGTTCCGTCACCGCTCCTGTCGATGATCGCGCCGACCGCGATCCGCGCCTTCGGGCCGTCGTAGCGCTCCGCCTGGGCTTCGCCGATGGTGGCGCCGCCGCCCTTGGTGACCTCGGCGGTGTTGGCACAGCCGGCGAGCAGCAGCCCGAACAGCGCGGCAGCGCAGGCGCGGCCCAGCGGGCCGGGACCGGTGCCCAGGCCCGAAGCACCCAGAGAAATCCCGCCCCGGATGATCAAAAGCAGTTCTTTGCGCCTTCGCGCCTTTGCGACAAAGAACTCATACTAAATCTTGCTGCTGGCAATATGCTGCACGGCCGTCTCGATGCAGTTGCGGATCGCCGATTCCATCGGCGTCTTGCTCCAGGCACCGAGCCCGACCGGCAGCGTGCCGGTGGCGAACACCAGCCCGACGCCGGCCGTGCCGGAGCGGCCCTCGACGGTGGTGGCGTTCACCACCCGCCCGGTGCGGGCGTCGACGATACGCAGGTTGAGGGTGATGCAGGCCTGCTGCGCGGCCATGATCAGCACCGCCCCGCCCTTGCACTTGGGCTCGAACTCGGTGACCGAACCGCGAATGATCAGCTCGGCACCTTCGAGCTCGCCGATTGGCGCGGCGGTCTCCTTCTTCACCCGGCCGGAGGCGCCGAAGTCCTGCTCCTCCAGCACTTCCTTGATCTGCTCGCGCTCGAGCACGATGAAGCGATTGCTGTTGAACAGCGAGTCGGCCAGCATGTCGGACATGCCGCGGCCGATCTCGCCGCTGCCCTGGGCGGCCTTGAAGTCGAACGCCTTCACCGCGATGCGCTTCTTCGGGCCGCTGTACGGCTCCTGCTGGGCCTGCTGGATGGTCGGGCCGCCGCCGGAGCTGACCACCGTGGCGCTGGTGCCGCAGCCGGCGATCGCCAGCACCGCGAGCAGCAACAGTCCGATCTTCGACGACAGGGTATTCATGACCGACTCCTTTTCTCGACAAATGGACGCCAACTCGTTCAGCGCCACGTTAACATTTTCCGTCCACACCGGCACGCCGCGCCCTCAGGCCACATACAGCAGAATCGCGAGGTAGTGGCAGATGCTGCCGGCCAGCACGAACAGGTGCCAGATGCCGTGCGCATGCCGCAGCCGTGCATCGAGCGCGTAGAACACGATGCCGACGGTGTAGAACAGCCCGCCGGCCAGGAGCCAGGCAAATCCGGCACGCGGGAGCGCCGCGAGCAGCGGCTTGAGCGCGATCAGCGCCAGCCAGCCCATCACCACGTAGATCACCACCGGCAGGATGCGGCGCGCGCTGCGGCCGTGCAGCGAGTCCACGACGATGCCGAGCGCCGCCAGCCCCCAGACCGCGCCGAACAGCGACCAGCCCCAGGCACCGCGCAGCGTCACCAGGGTGAACGGCGTGTAGGTGCCGGCGATCAGCAG
>Ga0316626_10000782_pt1 | contig 13115 bp, 12 predicted proteins | sample OWC_Aug_T1_C1_D5_FD_207656 | JGI IMG/M metagenome (GOLD analysis project Ga0316626, IMG submission 207656) | Wetland soil microbial communities from Old Woman Creek delta, Ohio, United States - OWC_Aug_T1_C1_D5_A | ecosystem: Environmental > Terrestrial > Soil > Wetlands | place: USA: Ohio...
CGCGCGAGATGGGCCTCGACAAGCCCGTTCGTCTCGTCACCAGCGTGATGCATTCCGGCTGGAACCACCGCGACGACGAGCCGGACACGGTCGAGCTCTGCGCCCGCGAGGCCTTCGAAGAGGCGGGGGTCGGCCCGCAGGATCTCGACGTCATCGAGCTCCACGACGCCTCGGCGCCCGCTGAGATCATCGAGTACGAGGCGCTCGGCCTGTGCGCCAAGGGCGAAGGCGGAAAGTTGGTCGAGTCCGGCGCGACGAGGCTCGGTGGTCGCCTTCCGGTGAACACCTCCGGCGGACTGCTGCGCAAGGGCCACCCGGTCGGCGCCACCGGCCTCGCGCAGATCTTCGAGCTGACGCTGCAGCTGCAGGGCCGTGCGGGCCAACGGCAGGTCGAGGGCGCCAAGCTCGCCCTGGCGCAGAACGGCGGTGGCAAGAAGGGCAACGACGCGGCCGCGATGCTGGTGACGATTCTCAAGAGGTGAGTCCACGCCCCCACCCTCACCCTCCCCCGTTGCCGGAATCGGCAACGGGGGAGGGATCGAGGGAGGGGGTGCACCGGCCAACACGGTTGTGAAACACGAGGCTGATTGTTCATGCGCGAACGCAGCGAGATGATTCTCGCGGATCTTATCCAGATCCGCGCCGAGCAGACGCCCGACCTCGATGTGCTCACGTTCGAGCATCTCAGCCTCGACGGGCTGGCGACGCCGGACGAGGTGCGCACGTTCGCGGATCTTTACACGCGCGCCAATCGGATCGCGGCGGGACTGATGGCCAAGGGGCTCGCTCCAGGCGACCGCTTTGCGATCATGATGCGGAACCATCCCGAGTTCGTCGAAGCCATGATCGCGGCGTCCATCAGCGGCGCGATCTTCGTGCCCATCGATCCCCGCACGCGCGGGGAGAAGCTGGCCTACATGCTCGGCAACGCGGGTTGCCGCGGTATCATTTGTGCGGACTACTGTCTTGGCGAGATCGACGCGGTGCGCGGGCGGCTTCCCGGTCTCGAGTGGGTCCTCGCCGTTGAATCGAACGAGAGCGAGGCGCCGCTATCGAGCTTCAAAGGCGTCGAACCTCTTGAAGCGTTGTTGGCCAAGCCGGCGGCAACCGTCGACGTTCGCGCCGAGAGCCCCGAAGCGCCGTTGCAGATCATGTACACCTCGGGCACGACCGGCGACCCGAAGGGCATTGTCGGCGCGAACTTCCGCTTCTGCGCCGCCGGTATGCTCGGAATGCTCTTCGGCTATCGGCCCGACGAGCGGCCCTACACCGGGCTGTCCTTCACGCACGGCAACGCACAGTCGGTCACGCTCGCGCCCGCCCTCACCATGAGCTTGCGGGCGGTGTTCAGCCGGCGCTTCACGAAATCCAAGCTCTGGGACGTCTGCCGCCGCTACGGCTGCACGATGTTCTCCCTCGTCGGCGGCATGGCGACCGCGATTTACAGTGAGCGCGCCAGACCTGACGATGCCGGCAATCCGGTGCGTATGGTGGTGAGCGGCGGCATGCCGGCCGCCATCTGGGAACCGTTCGAGACGCGCTTCAACGTGAAGATCCTGGAGTTCTATGGCGCCATGGACGGCGGCGGGATGGCGTACAAGCCGATCAACGAAGGACCGATCGGGTCCTTCGGTAAGCCGATGCCGGGCATCGAGATGAGGATCCTCGACGAGCACGGCAACGAATGTCCGCCCGGCGTGGTCGGGGAGATCTGCTGCCGCCCAGCCGGAGGCGGCGAAGCGACGGTCGAGTATTTCGGCAACCCCGAGGCCTCCGCCAAGAAGATCCGGCGCGGGTGGAACCGCAGCGGTGACATGGGTCATGCGGACGAGAACGGCTGGCTCTTCTTCGACTACCGCGCCGGTGGCGGCATCCGTCACAACGGCGATTTCGTCAACCCCAGTTTTGTCGAAAAGGTCATCGCCGAGCATCCGGACGTGGCGGACGTGTTTGTCTACGGCGTGCCGGCGGCATCGGGAGCGCCGGGCGAGAAGGACGTGGTCGCGGTGATCGTCCCGGCCGCGGGCCGGCGCCTCGCTGTCGCGTCGATCTTCGCCGCGTGCCGCGCCAAGCTGGAGGCGAACTTCGTGCCCACGTATCTGCAAGTGGTCGATGAGATTCCCAAGACCAGCTCGGAGAAGCCCCAGGAGCGCTTCCTGATCGAGGAGTTCGATCCGCGCGCGGGAAACGTGTACACGGAGAGAGCGTACACATGAAGCGGCGGTGGGCCTTTGGTGTTGCCTGCACGGATCGGTGCGAAGGAACGACTCGGAGGGCGCGGACGGATGCGGCGCCTACCCTTCGACGTCGCCTAACGCGGGGTAGAACCTGCAACCCAATTAAGAAGACCCATGACCACGGATTACACTGATTCCACTGATGGATTTGATGGGAGAAGGAGTCCCTTCTTCATTTCCATCGGATCCGTGAGATCCGTGCTATCCGTGGTTTTTCGCGATCGGGTTGTAGAATCTTCGCGCCGCGCGAAGACGTTCGAATACAGCAGTTCAGGGCAGGGTCGGGCGGCGCCCTCCAGATGGAGCCGTAGGAGTGGAACGACATGAGGATGGAACATCCCGCACGTTTGGCATCTCAACGCTCCATGGAGGTCGTGCAGAAGAAAGGCGAGAACGCCAAGGAGCGATGGTTGGCCCTCTTCGCCGACGACGCCGTCATCGAGGATCCGATCGGCCCGTCGCCCTTCGATCCCGAGGGGAAAGGGCATCGGGGCAAGGCGGCGATCGCCGCCTTCTGGGACATGACCATCGCCAACGTCCAGCTCAAGTTCGACATCGAGAGGTCCTATGCGTGCGGCAACGAGGTGGCCAACGTCGGCACGATCACGTCGACGCTGCCCGACGGCAAGGCCATCCCCGTCTCGGGCGTCTTCACCTATCGGGTCGACGCCGAGGGGAAGGTCGTGGCGCTGCGCGCTTACTGGGAGTTCGACAAGGTGGCGTCCGCGTTCGGTGGATGAGAATAGTTGAGAGTCAAGAAAGCAACAAAGGAGCAGAACGATGGCGGAAGCATACATCGTCGATGCGGTGCGCAGCCCCGTTGGCAAGCGCGGCGGCGGTTTGAGCAAGGTGCACCCTGCGGATCTCGGTGCCCATGTGATCAAGGCGTTGGTCGAGCGCACGAAAATTGATCCGCTTGCCGTCGAGGATGTGTTCTTCGGCTGCGTCGACACCATCGGCCCGCAGGCTGGTGATGTCGCCCGCACCTGCTGGCTGGCGGCCGGTCTTCCCGACGAGGTGCCCGGCACGACCATCGATCGCCAGTGCGGCTCGTCGCAGCAGGCCATCCATTTCGCGGTGCAGGCCGTCATGAGCGGCACCAACGACGTGATCGTCGCCGGCGGCGTGCAGAACATGAGCATGATCCCGATTGCCTCGGCGATGACGGTGGCGGAGCAGTTCGGCTTCACCGATCCGTTCTCCGGGTCGGCGGGCTGGCGCGAGCGCTACGGGACGCAGGAGGTCTCACAGTTCCGCTCCGCCGATATGATCGCCGAGAAGTGGGAACTCTCGCGCGAGGAGATGGAGCGGTTCGCGCTCGAGAGCCACCGGCGCGCGATCCGTGCCATCGACGAGGGCCGCTTCGCCCGCGAGATCGTTCCGTTCGACGGCGTCACAACCGACGAGGGACCCCGCCGCGACACGTCGCTGGAGAAGATGGCCACGCTGAAGACCCTGCGGGAAGGGGGCCTCATCACCGCGGCGGTCTCCAGCCAGATCTCCGACGCCGCGGCGGCCCTGCTCATCGTGTCAGAGCGGGCGCTGAAGCAGCACCGTCTGAAGCCGCGCGCTCGCGTTCATCATATCAGCGTGCGCGGCGCCGATCCGGTGTGGATGCTGACCGCGCCGATCCCGGCCACGTGGTATGCGCTCGAACGCAGCGGCTTGAAGCGAGGGGACATCGACCTGGTCGAGATCAACGAGGCGTTTGCGCCGGTGGTATTGGCGTGGCAGAAGGAGACGGGGTGGGACCTCGCGAAGGTGAACGTCAACGGCGGCGCCATTGCCCTCGGCCATCCGCTCGGGGCCACCGGCGCGCGCTTGATGACCACGCTGCTGTGCGAACTGGAGCGCACCGGCGGCCGCTACGGCCTGCAGACGATGTGCGAAGGCGGCGGCCAGGCCAACGTGACCATCATCGAGCGGCTGGGATGAGCCGAGAATTCTTTCACCACCGAGATACAGAGGGCACGGAGAACGCCCACAAGAAGAAGATTGTGAATCTGTTCTCGGTGCTCTCCGTGCTTCTGTGGTGAAGCTCTTTTGGATTTCAAATGCGATTCGCGTTCAACGAAGAACAAGAGGCCCTGCGCGACGCCGCGCGCAGTTTTCTGACGGACCACTCGTCCTCCCAGCAGGTTCGCACGGCGATGGCGACCGAGACCGGATTCGACCCCGACGTGTGGAAGCGGATGGGCGCGGAGCTGGGCTGGACGGCGATCATCATTCCGGAAGCGTACGGTGGCTTGGGGCTGACCTACGTCGAGCTGGTCGCGCTGATGGAGGAGATGGGTCGTGCGCTCGTGTGTGCGCCGTTCTTTTCCACCATCGGCCTGGCCGCGAACGCCCTCCTCGTCGGCGGCACCGAGGAGCAGAAGCAGCGGTTCCTTCCCGGCATCGCGGCGGGCGAGACCATCGCCACGCTGGCGTTCGCCGAGGCGAACGGGCGCTGGGATGCCTCCGGCATCGAGACGCTGGCCGTGCCGGACGGCACGGGCTTCGTCCTCAACGGTACCAAGACCTTCGTGCTCGACGGGCACACGGCCGAGGTGATCGTGGTGGCGGCGCGGCACGGGGGCTCGCGGGGCGAGGCTGGGGTCAGCCTGTTCGTGCTGCCGGCGAGCACGGCGGGCATTGAGCGCCGCCTGCTGCCAACCATGGACCAGACCCGCAAGCAGGCGGAGATCGTGTTCCGCGACGTGAAGGTGCCAGCCTCCGCGCTGATGGGGAACGAAGGGGAGGGCTGGAGTGTGCTCGGCCGGACGCTCGACCTCGCGGCGATTGCCCTGTCCGCCGAGCAGGTCGGCGGCGCGCAGCAGTGTCTCGACCTGTCCGTCGAGTACGCCAAGCAACGCGTCCAGTTCGCACGGCCGATCGGCTCGTTTCAGGCGATCAAGCACAAGTGTGCCGACATGCTGCTGCGGGTCGAGTCGGCCCGCTCCGCCAGCTACTACGCCGGCTGGGCCGCGAGCGTCGACGATCCGGAGCTGCCGGCGCTGGCGTCGCTGGCCAAGGCCTACTGCTCCGACGCCTACTTCCACTGCGCGGCCGAGAGCATTCAGATTCACGGTGGTGTCGGATTCACCTGGGAGTACGACGTGCATCTCTACTTCAAGCGCGCCAAGTCGAGTGAGGTATTCCTGGGGGATGCCACGTACCACCGTGAGCGCGTGGCGCGGCAGATTGGGTTGTGAGTGAGGGATCAAGGGATCAAGGGATCGAGGGATCGAGGGTTGGTTGGCGCAGGCTCAAGACGAGAATGATGGACTCTTTTTGTTGGCTCGTCGCTGACCCTACTACGACACCGGTCCGAACCCTTGAACCCTTGAACCCTTGAACCCTTGAACCCTTGAACCCTCGATCCCTCGATCCCTCTTCCAGACAATGCCCAACCAACTCGATATGACCGGCAGAGTCGTCATCGTCACCGGTGGCGGCAAGGGCGTCGGACGTGGCATCACGGCACGGTTTCTCGACGCCGGCGCGGAGGTGGTGATCTGCGGCCGCAGGGAGCCCGAGACCCTGCCGAGCGGCGGCGGCAAGCCGGCGGTCTTTGCCGCGGCCGACGTGCGGCAGATCGAAGACATCGACAAGGTCGTGGCGTTTGCGCTCGAGCGCTTCGGCCGCCTCGATGTGCTGGTCAATAACGCCGGCGGCTCGCCGATCGCCGCCGCCGCCACCACCTCGCCGCGCTTCTCCGAAACGATCATCCGGCTCAACCTGATTGCGCCTCTCAACTTCGCTCAGCGCGCCAACACGGTGATGCAGCGGCAGGCCCACGGGGGCTCGATTATCAACGTTGCCAGTGTGAGCGGCATCCGGCCGTCACCAGGCACGGCCGCCTATGGCGCGGCGAAGGCCGGGTTGCTGAGCCTGACCCAGACCCTCGCGGTCGAATGGGCGCCGAAGGTGCGCGTGAACGCCGTCACCGCCGGCATGATCCGCACCGAGCAGTCAGAGATGCACTACGGCGACGCAGCCGGCGTCGCCGCCGTCGCCGCCACCGTGCCGCTCGGCCGGTTGGGTGAGCCGGAGGACGTCGGCGACGTCTGCCTCTTTCTCGCCTCGCCGCTCGCCCGTTACGTCAGCGGCGCGAGCATCCTGCTGCACGGCGGCGGCGAAAAGCCGGCCTATCTGGACGCGGCGAAGAAGCGCGGCTAGCGGTTCCCTCGACCGCGAGAGGACACCTGAGGAGTACGCGCGCTTCCTGGAGGCACACCCGGATGTCCAGGCGCCGGAGTATTGGGGCGACCGCGGCTACAACCAGGCGCGTCAGCCTGTTGTGGGGGTGACGTGGGACGAGGCGTGGCGCTTCGCCGAATGGGCTGGGGGCAGGCTGCCGTCGGAGGCGGAATGGGAGTACGCGGCGCGCGCAGGCACGACCGCGCCCTACCTCGAGGGAGCGAGCGAAGCCGACCTCGACCGCGTGGCCTGGTACGACAAGAACTCCGGCGGCCGAACGCACTCCGTGGGTGAGAAGGGAGCCAATGCCTGGGGGCTGTACGACGTGCTGGGCAACGTGTGGGAGTGGGTCGAGGATGACTGGCACGACAACTACCAGGACGCTCCCACGGATGGCTCGGCCCGGGTCGATGAGCGCCGCAGCGGCAGGCGGACTGTCCGCGGCGGCTCGTTCGGCACTGATGCTCGGCGCCTGCGCGCCGCCTCCCGCTACAGCCTCCATCCCGACAGCCGCGACCTCTACTTCGGTTTTCGGTGTGCCCAGGGCCCGGTGTAGCCCCTTGGCCCCTTTACTCCTTTACACCTCGCGGGGCAGTTGAGAGTCGAGAGTTGAGGGTCGAGAGCCGAACCAGAGAGGACGGCTGAAGCCGGATGACGTCGGAGGTGAACGCGCTTTCCAAGGCGTATGACCTGACGCTGTTGATGGCGGAACGGGTGGCGCGCTTTCCGAAAGCGCATCACTATACCGTGGGCCAGCGTATGGTGACGACGCTGCTGGATGTCCAGGAGCTGCTGATCGAGGCGCACTACTCGAAGGAGAAGCGCGAGCTTTGCAACTGCCTCGGGTGCGAAGCTATATAGACTCAATGACAGTCTCGCGAGCGAAGCCTGTCGCGACGATCACCCTGGATGCGGAGACTACGCGGTTGCTCGATCGGGCTGCGCGAGAGCAGGGCGTTTCCCGATCAGAGTTCGTCCGCCGCCAGCTGCGGCGGACGCTGGAACAGTTCCGCGAGCATCCGCGACCACGTTGCGCTGGTGTTATCAAGGGACGCCTGCGAGAACGCGGCGACGAGAGCGAGCTGTTTCGGGACCTCAAGCGTTGAGCCAGCCGGCGGTCATCTGCGATACGGGGGCTCTCGTCGACTACTTGGTCGAGTCTGCTCCTGACCATCGGGTTTTCCGCGCGGCGATAGATGTGGCCCGCGCTCGCTACATTCCGGGGCTCGTGCTCGCGGAACTCGACTACTTCCTGCGGACAGAAAGAAAGGCCATGCGCAGCCTGGTCGCTGACATCGCCGCGGCGCGTTCATCTACGCGCCGCCGACAGACGCGCAGCTCAGCCGCGCCATCGCGATCGACGCCGCGTACGTTAACCTGCAACTCGGGCTTGTTGACGCGACCATTGTCGCACTTGCGGAGGAGCTCGACCTTCCGCGCTTGGCGACTCGCGACATTCGCCACTTCAGCGCCGTGCGTCTAGCGAACGGACGGGCGTTTGACTTGGTCGTCATCCCGGGTATGCCCGAGCCAGCGCCGCCGCGACGGCAGAGGTGATGCCGTGCCTGCAGCGGAAGGGTGCGGCCGAAACTCGGAAAGAACCAAGGTGGTCCTTCTTCGTGACCGGAGTGTGGGCCCGTGCTAGCGTAGGTACCCATGGGTGTGACGGCGCGCAAAGAACACCAGGGTTCGCTGACCTACCGTGACCTCTGGTGTGCGCCGGAAGATGGGAACCGCTACGAGATCATGGAGGGGGAGGTGTACGTGACCCCACCGCCATCTGTCACGCACCAGCGAGTGAGCGGCAATCTGGGCCGGATCCTGATGAACCATGTCGTCGCACACGACTTGGGCATTGTGCTCCTGGCACCGGTTGGGGTGGTGCTGGAGAAACTGAGCGGTGTCCAGCCCGACATCATCTTTGTCGCGAGGCGGCGCTTATCAATTGTCCAGGAGAAAGCGGTGTTTGGGGCCCCGGATCTCGTCGCAGAGGTCCTGTCGTCGTCGACGGCCGCACGCGACCGCGGCGTGAAGAAAGATCTGTACGCGCGGAGTAGAGTCCAACACTACTGGCTGCTCGATCCGCGCAAGCAGACGCTCCAGGCATTTCGGCTCCAGCGGGACGCGTACACGCGCGCCGCCGAGCGAACCGGCAAGGCGATCTTCCGACCGCCGTTGTTCCCAGGGCTCGTGATCCGCCTGGCCGACGTCTGGGCGTAGTGCGGGCTTCACGCCTATCCCAAACTCCTCCCGTCGGTCTCCACGGCATCGCGCTACCGAACCCCGAGTCCGGGCGTTGCACCGGCGGTTCGGATTCCGCTGGGTTGGCTTCGGTTTTCATGTGCCTTCGGTGCCGCGCCAGTAGGACCACCTCCGCGTCTCTGCCGTTCGCCGGATCAACCGGAGGGAATAGCCGGGTCGACGAGGCACGCGTTCGCGAACGCCGTTGGCCGGGTATCGCGCTCCTCGGCGCGGGTGCGGTAGGCCTCCCACGCGCTGCGCGAGCGGAGGATCTTCTGTCGCAGAATCTGCCAGAAGATCTGTATCGTCACCGGGATGGCGACGTTGGGCTTCAAGAAGACCGTCTTGGGCTTCACTCCGGTCATCGCGGCGCCGAACTCGACCATGAAGGCGTCACCCCGGTGCTGGGCGACGACGTTGGCGGCATCCAGGAGCAGCGGGAAGCGACAGACCAGCCGCGCCCCGAGGGCGGAGAAGCGGAAGTCCCGTCCAAATGCCGCCATCCAGCGATCGTGATAGACCGCGCACGCCCTCTCCGAGCAGTCGCCGGTTACGAACATCTCGTGAATGGCCTGCGCAGCGAGCTTGCCGCCGATCATCCCGGTGTGGATGCCTTCGCCCGTGAGCGGATCGGTCTGACCGGCCGCATCACCGACCGCCATGAACTGGCGCGCCGTGCTGCGCGGGACGCCGCCCATGCGCAGCGGGGCGACACGGACCCGCTCCATCAGCTCCGCACGCGGTCCGAGGGCACGCTGGACGAACGGGTCGCGCCGGATCTGGCGTTCGTAGACGTCGAGCAACTCGCTGTTGCGCACGGCGCCGCCGGGGATGACGTACGAGCCGACGTCGATGTCGTCGTTGTAGTGGCGAAACAGCGCGACGTACCCGGGCAGGATGTACGGCGGGTAGAACAGTACGCCGCCGGACTTGAAGTTGTGCGTGCCGCCGCGCACGTACTGGCGGCCGGCGACGCCGTCCGCCGCGGCCGTGACGACGCCGAGGTCGCGCGCCAGGCGGCTGGTCGCCCCATCGGCGGCGATCAGCATCTTCGAGCGAAAGCGCCGGCCATCGCGGCAGCGGACCGTCCACAGACCATCGCCTTCGAGCGAGGCGCCCGTGACCGCGGCATTCTCGAACAGATGCGCGCCGGCCTCCGCCGCGCGGCGGGCGATGCGCTCGTCGCAGATGATCCGCTTGATGGCATACACGCGGGTTCCCGGAGCGCTCGGACGGTCGCCGAGTCCCATGTAGCTCTCGCCCGATGGAGAGACGAAGCCCCCCGCGGTGGCGTTGCGAACCAGCCCCTCCGCTTCGAGCTTCTGCAGGACCCCCATGTCCTCGAGAATGTCCAGCGCCGGGGCGCACCAGGCGTCGCCGCAGTATTTGTCGCGCGGAAACGTGGCCTTCTCGAGCAGCGCCACGCGCTTGGCGGGCGCGCCGCGCGTCAGGTAATAGGCGGCCGTCGCGCCAGCGGGGCCGGCGCCGACGATGACGACGTCGTAGGAAGGGGCGTGATCGACCATGAGCTCAACCTCTGGCATGCGCCCCTTTTCGCCACATCCAGCGTCGTTTCTCAACGCCTGGCCTTGTGGGTTGCCGTGGAAGCCTCGTTGCCTCGCCCGCTCTGGCTGCGATAAGAGCTCATAGGGAGCACCCCGACACCGTCAGAGAGTGAGCATGACAGTGATCAACATTCATGAGCGCGTGCTTGGTGCTCCGATGACCGAGATTGGAGAGCTGATCGACCGCCTCGCTTCGGCCGATGATAGACTGTGGCCGCGCGACCGATGGCCGGCAATGAAGCTTGACCGTCCGCTGAGCGTCGGTGCCACGGGTGGGCACGGTCCCATTCGCTATACCGTGGAGTCGTACGAACCGAGTCGACTCGTCCGATTTCGGTTTACTGCGCCAAGAGGGTTTCTCGGTAGCCATCGTTTTGAGGTGGAGGCGATGGGAGGTGAGAAAGCCAAGCTGCGTCATGTCATTGAAATGCGGGTGCAAGGAACGGCACGGTTGACTTGGCCCTTGGCGATTCGCCCCTTACATGATGCGCTGATGGAAGATGCCCTGGATCAGGCGGAGGTCTACACTGGGGGCGAGCCCGGTCAACGGGGCTGGTCGCCGTGGGTGAAGTTTCTCAGGCGAGTAATGAGCCGAGGCCGGTCAGCCACGAAGGCATGATGGCCCGCGCGGGCGTCGTTCTCGTCGGCGACGGCATCTGGGGGCTGTTCCTTTCGGCCGGGTTGTCACTCTCCCGGCCGGCATCCCCAAGAATGGGCCGACGCAGATGAACGCAGTCGAGCGGAGAGAAGCATGCTGAGCGCATCCGACGTAATCGCGACAAAAGGAATCCACAGATGTCACCGATGACACGGATACGGCAAGATAGGCTCGAGGAGATCTCGCGCCGCCGGAGGCGGGCGCACGCCAAGCTCCTGTCGCTGCGGTCGAAAGTCTACGAAGCTTTTCTGGAGATGGAGAAGGCCGCCTTCGCAGATGGGGCGCTTCCCAGGAAAGCCAAAGAGCTCATCGCGGTCGGCATCTCGGTGCGGATCGACTGTGAGTCGTGCATGCAGTGGCACATCGAGCAAGCGGCCGTGGCGGGCGCCACGATGCGCGAGGTGATCGAGGCAATCGAAGTCGCCATCGAGATGGGCGGGGGGCCCACCACCGTCTCCGCCCGCTTCGCACTCGAGGTCATCGAACGTGTGTTCCCATCGGAGGCGGAATGAAGGCTGGGCCGACCACACGCAAGGAAGAACGAGAATAGCCTGATGGCAAAAGTCCACGAGGAAATCACTGACGAACTGCGCGCCTTCATCGCCAGGCAACACGTGTTTTTCGTCGCCAGCGCGCCACGGCGTGACGAGGGACGCATCAACCTTTCGCCAAAGGGCGTGGACAGCTTCCGGGTCCTTTCGCCGACGCGCGTTGCCTACATGGATCTCGTTGGCAGTGGCAACGAAACCGCGGCCCACCTGCTCGAAAATGGGCGGATCACGTTCATGTTCTGCTCGTTCGACGGCCCCCCGAACATTCTGCGGCTGTACGGGAAGGGCCACGCGGTGCTCCCGGATCAACCGGAATGGGCAGCGTTGGTCCAGTCCTTCACGCGCTATCCCGGGACACGGCAGATCATCGTCGCCGATGTCGAGCGGGTGCAGACGTCGTGCGGCTTCGGGGTGCCGCTGTACGAGTACGCCGGCGAGCGCGATCATCTCTTGAAGTGGGCCGAAAAGAAGGGCGAAGCGGGATTGCAAGAATACCAGCAAACGCAGAACCGCTACAGCATCGACGGGTTGCCGACGCCGCTTGCCGGGCGAGAGAAGGGATGAACCCGGGGTTTTCCCTACTCACCTCCACATCTCCCGTAGCCGCGCGCCGACGTCGACGCGCACGCCGCGGCCTGGCGCCTCCGGGTCCGCCGCGTGGCCGCGGCCGTGGGTGCGGCGCTCGAAACGGTCGAGGATCGCGTCGGGAATGAACCGGGTCCGCGGCGTGTAGACATGCCGGTCGCCGAGGCGCGCCTGCTGGCGCACGAAGAAGCGCAGCGGATGCAAGAGGTAGAGGTGGTCGCGGGCGCGGGTCATGGCGACGTAGAGCAGCCGCCGCTCCTCCTCGATTTGCTCCGGGGTGCCCGTCGCCATGTCGGAGGGGATGCAGCCGTCGGCGGTGTTGAGCACGTAGACGACGTCCCACTCCTGGCCCTTGGCCGAATGAATTGTCGACAGGATGAGGTAGTCCTCGTCGAGGTGCGGGACGCCGGCCTCGTCGCCGCTCGCGCCCGGCGGATCGAGCGTGAGCTCGGTCAGAAAGCGTTCTCTGGACGGGTAGGCGGCGGCGATCTGCTCGAGCTGCTCGAGGTCTCCCGCCCGCACGTGCGCCGAGTCGTACAGCCGCTCCAGGTGTGGTTGGTACCACGTGCGCACCATGCCGATCTGTCCTTGCCAGTGCGTGCCCTGGCGGCGGAGGGTCAGCAGGAGAGCACAGAGCCGCGACCAGTCGTCGGCGACGGCCGGCGGAAGGGAGAAGTTCCGGAGCGCGGCGAAGTCGAGCTGGTGCGCCTCGAAGTACTCGATCACCCCGCGTGCGTGGCCTGGTCCCACTCCTGGGAGAAGCTGGAGTACACGAAACGCCGCCACTGAATCAGCCGGGTTCTCGACCCAGCGCAGCACGCACATGAGATCCTTCACGTGCGCCGCTTCGAGAAACTTCAGCCCGCCGTACTTGACGAACGGGATATCACGCCGGCCAAGCTCGACTTCGAGGGCGTCGCTGTGGTGCCCGGCGCGGAAGAGTACGGCCTGGCGTTTCAACGCAATGCCTGCCTCGCGGTGCTCGAGGATCCGTTCCACGACGTACTCGACCTGTCCGGGTTCGTCCTCCGCCGTCACCAGGATCGGTCGCTGCCGAGAGCACCTGGTCGAGAAGAGCTGCTTGGTGAACCGTTCC
>Ga0316626_10000784_pt1 | contig 13104 bp, 11 predicted proteins | sample OWC_Aug_T1_C1_D5_FD_207656 | JGI IMG/M metagenome (GOLD analysis project Ga0316626, IMG submission 207656) | Wetland soil microbial communities from Old Woman Creek delta, Ohio, United States - OWC_Aug_T1_C1_D5_A | ecosystem: Environmental > Terrestrial > Soil > Wetlands | place: USA: Ohio...
TGATCCCTAGCGCGGGATCACGGAAGGTCTTCCACGTTACCTGTTTGGCTGTCGCCAGCTCTGCCAGCCTGTTTTCGTAAGCGGCTTTCAGGCAGGTTTCGTTTGTGCAGCGCTCCCTGACATTGCGCAACCACTCCCGCTGTCGTCTCTTGATCTCGCCAGGATGGTCGCTCAGCAGAACCGCGGACTCGTATGCCTTCGCCAGGTCGTCGTCCAAGCTCGAGAGCGCCTTGTCATTACAGATCATCGTCTCGACGGAAGTGCTCGCCTTCGTGCAGTCAAAGCTTGCCGCAGCAAGGACGGCGGGAGCGACAACGATCGTGACCGCCAAAACCGCTCTCAAGCGATGCATCCCAGCCGCCTCGTGTTTCCCTTGTGGGGGGCCCTTACTGAGCGTTGATCCACCGCACACGGCTCGTTGCGTGGCAGTGTGTGACCATGGCAACTGCCAGGCAAGCGTCAGTCAGGATGGCTGGAGGCACAACCGCCTGCAGCTTCACGACAGCAAGGGCAGCAGTTTGGCGAAGAATCCTTTGCGCTCTTCAAAGCCATTCAAGCCACCGTTGATCCGCAGCGTAATGGTGCGGATGTCGTTTTGGTCGGCGAATTGATTCAGCTTGCCGTCGCTCCATTCTTGCACCGCGGGCTTCAGCGCGTGCTCCGGTGCCGTCACCAGATCGGGGCTGCCTTCGAAATCCACTCCGCAAGCCTGGCCCATGCGGCGATGCGCACCGCGCCCGGTCGTCTGCAAGACACCGTTGCCGCGGTAGCGAAACCCGTCGCCCGGCTCCGTGTTCTCGAGTTCGGCCGCTTTGCGCGGATTGCCGAGACCGTAGACACGTTCGGCAAGCGCCATCTCATTGTGGGCGAGGCCGGGCGCCTCTGCCGCCGTTATTTTCGCGGAATGGTGACCGACGCCGAATATCTCCAGCATGCGCGGCACCGAGTAGCTCATGCTCTCTCGGAGCACGGTGAAGCATCCGGTCTCTTGCATCGCCTGCGCCAGGAAATGCGCCATTCGCTGCGGCGTCGTGATGCCGTGCTGCTCGAACAGCGCTCCCCCCTGACGTATCGCTTCAAGATAATTGGCGCGCGCGTGCGGGGCGATGGAGCTGAGCGCCGCGAGCGTTTTGGTCACCAGTCCGGAGGTTCCGCCGCCCGCAGAAGACGACCCAAGATCCGCAACCGCAACCATTAAACTCTTGTGGCTAAAGCCTTCAATCTGCGTGCCCCCGAAGGTCGTCCGAATGCGCCACCAATCGCCTTTATCCGTATCAGCCACTTTCGTGATCAACTGCCCGTTGGGAAGCAACACCTTTCTGGTAGCTTCGCTGACGACCGGCTCAGTCCTCAGCCACATGCCGGCTGCGTTGCTGACGCGGAACTGTTGTTGTGCCATGGGATTCTCCCGCCTCTTTGGATCGTGAACCTCTATCTGCCTCGGTCGTCTCTTAATATGGAATAGTGGTCAGTCACAACACGGCGCGGCGGCCCGCGAAGTAATCAGGAAGCCGGTCGAGTTGCTCCCCTGTCAGGCTGCGGTTGTGGTGGGTCGCGTACGTGCGTCGCCCATCGTCGCGCACAAGCGCAGGGAGAGTTGCTGCTCATGCTTCGGGACCTGCTGCATGCTCGGCCCCTCATCGCGCGAGATCTTGTCGCCGTACGGGTGCCACACGCCGATGCCGTCGCTCCTATTCTTCGCCACGGAAATCGTTCCGCGCGAGCCTTCTCTCGGCCGTGCAAATGTACTATGAGGCCATGCGGAGGTGGAGATGGTTGGGGAGGTAAACGAGTCGCCGCGCAAGTCGACGGTGCCGCCCCGGGGTCGCGGCCGTCAGGTTGCCAGTCTCGCCGTTCGTGTGGGAGCCAGCTACGGCACCAGTGTGCTCACGCAGCGCGTCGGTTTGCTGGACGCAGAGGGGAAGGCCTCCCTACACGCCAGGAACGCGGCGCGGGTGCTGGAGACGGCGGCCACCCTGCGTGGCCCGTTCATGAAGGTGGTGCAGCTGTTCGCGACGCAGAGCGGGCTGCTGCCTGAAGAGTACATCGATCGGCTCTCGGTGCTGCACGACCAGGCGTCGCCACTCCCGTGGGAGGAGTTCCGGCCAGTGCTCACCCGTGAGCTCGGACGAGAGCCCGAGCGCATCTTTCGCTGGGTGCAGCGCGAGCCCATCGCCGCCGCGTCGCTCGGTCAAGTGTATGCGGGCATGTTGCACGACGGCACTTTGGTGGCGATCAAGGTGCAGTACCCCGGCATCCGTGAGGCGGTCGAGAGCGATCTGCGCGCCTTCAAGCGCGTGGTCAAAGTGCAACGGCGCTTCGCGCCACGCGCCTCTTCCCTGACTGACCTCAACCTCGATGAGATGCTGGCGGACCTGTCCGACCGCCTCCGCGAGGAAGTGGATTACCGGCGCGAGGCGGCCAACGTCGAGCTGTTCCGGCGCATGTACCGCGACTGCGACTGGGTGGTCATTCCGCGCGTCCGCTTCAAGTTGTCGACCGATCGTGTCTTGACCCTCGATCTCATGACCGGGGTGTCCCTCGGCGACGTGATGCGGTTGAGCGAGAGTGCGGCCGAACGCCAACGGCTGGTGTCGCGCCTCTGCCAGATGTTCGACTACGAGTGCTACGGCGTCGGGGTCTTTCACGCGGATCCGCATCCGGGCAACAAGCTCATCGGGCCAGAGGGGCAGGTGCAGCTGCTCGACTTCGGCTGTGTGAAGATCCTGCCGCGGAAGGTCCGCGACGCCTTGCGCGCCAGCGCGCGCGCGCTGGTCACGGAGAATGACGCCGCGAATCTCGCAGCCCTGCGCGACCTGGGACTGTACCGTGACGGCCTCGACCCCGGGCCGGCGCTGGCGTGGGCCCGGTTCACGAATCGACCGCTCCTCGCCGGCGAACCCGCGATCAGTGGCGATGCGGAGTATGCGACGGCGCTCTACCACCAGCTCGCCGAGCTGACCCGGCACGGGTACGTCCAGGTAGCCGCGCACACCTTCTTTCTCCTGCGGGCGTTCATTGGAATGAGCGGCACCCTGTCCCGCCTGATGCCCCGGAATGCCCGCCCGCACGATCGAACCATCCCGCTCTCCGAGGAACACGTGGCCGCTGGTGAGCAGATGCGAGTGGAGCTCGAGCAGGAAGGCTACCTGCGGGGGCGGTGAGTTCCGAACATTGACGGCCTCGCCTACGGAGCCATCGTGAGCCGGCGCTCTCCCGAAGAGGGATGAACGATCGGCAAATCCTCTCAGATCGAGCGGATCAGGAAAACATCGCTCAGGCGGGCTCCTCGTAGCTGATGACTTCCAGCTCGCGGCGGCTGGTTTCGGGAAGCAGCAGCAGGAAGAATCCCCCGATGAGGGTGACAAACGCGAGCAGCGATGTCATCCGGGCGATGTCCCCGGGGTGGTGCGTGCCAAGGCCCAGCAGGCCGAGGCCGGCGGCCACACCGAGGGTCTGGACCAGCGCGAGCCATCCGGATGACGTGCCCCGGTGCGACGTCGGAAACAGCTCGGTTGAGAACGCGCGAACCACCACCTCGCCCGCGGTGGCGCAGAAGACAAGCAGCACAAACGCAATGGGCACACTCCAGCCCGGGCCGTGATAGAAGAGCGCGGCGCAGAACGGAAACAGGCCAAGGAAGACGAGACCGACGTACCGGCGCCCGATCCGGTCGCCGAGGCGGCCGGCGGCGATGTTGCCGATGATCCCGATCCCGCCGCCGAAGATCACCATCGCGGAATACTGCGCGGGCGACCAGGCATGTACCTGCAGGGTGAAGTACGCGGTGAACTGAAACACGGAGATCGACCCGAGGGCGCCGAGTCCCCCGGCCATCGCCAGCGCGCCGGCGCGAAGCGGATGGGTCCGCGCGAGGCTCGCCAGTAACTGGAGCCAATCAGCGAGTGGACTCGCTGCCGGTCTGCCGATACGGCGCTCGCGATGTCGTTCGAAGCGGCTCGTCTCGCGCAAGCCGCGACGGAACCGCGGCAGGAGCAGCACGGGGACGACCCCCACGACATGGAGTGCACGCCAGCCGTAGGGCAGCAGATTGATCGCAGAGAACAGGAGCGCCCCGAGGCCGGCGCCACAGGCGGCCAGCGCGCTGAGCATGCCGATGCCCCAGCCGCGGTGCTCAGCGGGGAACTCTTCGGTGATGATGACAATGGCGACGGCCGTGCAGCTCGCCATGAACGTGCGCGCCAGCATCTGGAGCGCAACGAACTGGGCCACCGTCTGGGTGAACGCGGTCAGGAAAGTCGCCAGGCTGAGGCCGATGACGGACGCCAGGAAGATGCGGCGGCGGCCGAAACGGTCGGCGAACGGAACCAAGAGGAACGCCGGAAGTGCGCCCAGACGAATGAGGCTCAGGTACCCGCCCAGCTCCGACTCCGCCAGTGCAAAGTCCTCGGCGATGAACTTGAGCGCCGAGGTGAGCATGGCGAGGTCGTACTGCTCGAAGAACAGCCCCAGCGCGACCAGACCCAACAGGTCGACCAGCCGCGCCTCGATATCGGGAACGCCGCCGAGGAATCGCGGAATCCACCAGGGATTGCGACGAAGGCGCCGGCTGCGCCAGAAGTCGGCCAGGGACATCCTTTTCAACCGTAGCCCGTTGGCGGCGCGGTTGTCGATCGCTGATTGGTGACGCGGCCGGAAGATTTGCGGACGCCGCGTGGCAATCGAGGGGCACCGACGTTGCCGACGCGATTAACGGGAGCACTAATTGGATCGAGCGCTGAGGTTGCCGCTCAGGCTCAGGCCGCCGCGGTAGTCTGCCTTCCAACACGTCGTGGCGTTGCGGAGCTCTACGCTGAAACGGCCGCCCGCACCGGTGCCAGCGTTGCGCAGGCCGAGTTCCTCCCCGGTACCTTCCACGACGATGGCAGCCCGCCCGTCGGCGCCGGCCTTCATGACGACACGATCGATCCCGCCCTTGGCGGCGCGGCGGAGGTACCGGAAGCCCCTCCGGAATTCCGTCCAACCGGCGCCCGCGGGCACGATCTGCTCCATGATCAGATGCGACCCGTCTGAACCGTGACGGTACATGCAGACGACGAACTCCGTCTGGCTCGTCGGATCACCGAAATCCTCTTTGGTTGCCGCCGCCCCTTTCGTCCATCGCCAGGTCAGTGCGTCGTCGTGGTCAGGCGTCGTGTCTCTCAGGAGCAGGGACGCATTCCGCGCGGTTCTGGGTTTCCTACACTCGATCGGTGGGGCGGCGTCGCACCGAGCCGAGGCCTCGGTGCCTGCCCCAGCCCCGGTGGCCCCGAATGTCGCGACGTTGAGCTGATACGTGCCGTCGCCCGAAACACGCTCGACCGTTGCCCGCCATATTCCGGGAACTGGTGCGTCGAACGCACAGACTCCGTACTGCCCCGAACCATCCTGGCGGCAATCCGGCGGGACGAAGGACAGCGCTTCGCCGGCTTGTACGGACAGGTCGAAATTGGCCATGCCGTGGACGCCGTTGAGCGCGACGCGAAGGACGCTGGTTCGCGCAGGTACCTCGAACCAGTGCGTTTCCTGGCTCTGGAGCGCGTTCAGCTCACCCGAGAAAGCAAGGGCGGTTGTCCCGGGGGCGCCGACGTTGCTGAGATCGCCGCAGGTCGCACCACCCTCCGCCCGGAACTGACCCTCGACCCAGTCGCGATACGCGAAGACATCCGTGTCGAAGCTCACGTCGTCGGCAAGGCACGCCCTGTTGTTGCCGCCAGAGGTGACGCCGGCCAGCACATCGCCGGCGCCGAAGTCGACGAAGAGCGGGCCACCCGAATCACCATTGCACGTATTCGAATTCGAGCCCGGCAGACCGAACGGCTCGGCAAAATGCCACGAGACGAGACCGCTGGAACTGCCCGGATCGTCCGTCAACACTCTGCCCAGCCGCTTGAGCCCATAATCGTGATGGTCGCCGCCGGTGCGGCCGAACCCGACGATGGTGCCCGATGTTCCGCCCGCCGGTGTGCCGACCGTATTCACCGGCGCTGGCGCCACGCCGGTGACCGGGGTTGCCAGTGTCACCAAGGCGAGGTCGGCTCGAGGAAAGCGATAATCGGGGTGAACCGCGATCTGCGCAATCCGGAAGAACCCGGCGTGCTGGAGAAAGACCAGATACCCGGACGCGTCGGGAGCCCCGCTACCCTGACACGCCGCCCCGGTGTCCCCGCAGACGCAGTGTGCTGCGGTCAGAAAACTCTGACACCCGATGAGCGTACCGGTGCACCAGGAACGAGCCGTCTCAGGGTCGCCGCCCAGGAGCAACGCCCCCACCGCCGGGTAAAGCGGGGTGAGCACGCCGTTGACGACGTGCGCCCCGCCCGAATCGGTTGGGGTGGTCGTGTCGGGTCTGATCGGTTCGGCCCCGCTTGGCGCTGCAAGTGCCAAAGCGAAAACCGAAGCCGCGACCAAACCGAAAGTTGGTCTGGCCATTAGGAAGGTGGCCTACGCTATTACGAAAAAAGGATGAAAAGGACACTCAACAGGTAGCACCGCGCGCGACTCGGTACAAGAAACTTTTTCCGCGGAGGTTCGAAATTCTGCGCGCCAGAGAGGCGTCGCACAGCGGCTGCCATGCGCAGCCGCATCCGCGGGTTTCCGCCGAGACGGATCGCCGCATCAGCGACAATGGAGTAGGTTGGTACAGCTCCCCGCAAGCGGGCTCCAGCGAGGGACTGGTACGGAACTCTTGGCGAGGGGTACTCAGTACATCAGCCCCGCGGCGGTGCCGTTCCGCCGCCGGGAAACGGAGCCCCGGTCTGGGAGCCGACCCAGACCTCGCCGCCCTCGAAGTGTTCCTTCTTCCAGATCGGCACGACCTGTTTAAGACGGTCAATTGCGAAATGGCAGGCTTCGAAGGCGGGCTGGCGATGTCCGGCAGAGACCGCAATCACGACGCTCGCTTCGCCAATCGGGACGATCCCGATGCGGTGCACGATCGCCACTTTCTTGATCGGCCACTGCCGCCGAGCCACTTCGCCAATCTTGCGCATCTCGGCGAGCGCCATTTCCGGGTAGGCTTCGTACTCGAGGCGGATGACCCGCCGGCCGTCGTTCGCGTTGCGGGTGGTGCCGATGAACGTCACCGTTGCGCCGCTGCCCGGGTCGGCCACCGCGTCAACAACCACGTTCAGGTTGATAGGGGAGTCAACAATCTCGAACATGACTTGCGAACCGACTCTGCGCTCGGTTGTCCGCCGATGCAAGGGAGACGGCCTCGCTCGCTTACTGACCCGACGAGCCATAGCGGAGGGGGAATCAAGTTTCAGGGAGCTTGCCGCTGGCGTTTCGGCTGTGGTAGCTGCTGACAGGTCGGGATGTCGGTTATGGAATGTCGCCCCCACTTCACAATTTGCCGCGTCGCCGCGCCGGCGCGTCGGCGCGGCGACGGCGCGGGCGACGAAACGGAGCGGAGAGTCTTCGAGCCGACGTGAGCGTGAATATGGTAGAGCAACGATCCTCGACTCGGGTCATCAGGCGGTACGGAAACCGGAAACTGTATGACGTTCACGCCAGCCAGTACATCACGCTGGACGGCATTCGCGATCTCGTCCGCCGCGGCGAGGACGTCCGCGTGATCGACAACGATACGGCCGAAGACCTGACCGCCGTGACCTTCGCGCAGATCATTTACGAGGACGCCAAGCGCCAGAGCGGGGCGCAATCGTTGCCCCTGTTCCGCTGGCTCATTCAGCGCGGCGACGAGGCGGTTCGCGAGCTGGCACGCGGTGTCGAGCGAGGACGGGAAGCGCTCGACAGCGTTCGCGAAGCCACGGAAAAACGCGTCCAGCAGCTCGTCGGCAAGCGAGGCGGCAAGAGCCACGGTCTGCTGGACGAGCTGCTGCACGCGCCGCAGCGGCAGTTGGACAGCCTCCAGCATCAGATCGACGCGCGGGTTCGCCACTCCGTCGAACGGGTCACGCGCCACCCGGCATTCCAGAACGAGATTCGCCGCGTCGAACGCAGCATCAAGCAGCTCGAGAAACGGCTGACCCGACTCAGGACCGCTCCGTCGTCCCGCGGCCGTAAGCGCAAGCGCTCGTCGTAACGGTCTCTTCGGTTCTCTCTCGACACATTCGGGCGAAGGTGCGAAGATGATTTGCATCCACACCACATTGGTTTCCTTGACCGTTGCGAAGATTCTTCATGGGTGACCCTTGGGTTCGAGTGGCCGCACTCGATCACTTTGTCCTGCGTGTACGTGACCTGAACCAGTCTCTCGCGTTTTACCGTGACACGCTCGGACTGCCGATTGAGTGGCTCGCCGAGTACCAGGCTGGAACGCGCCCCTTCGTTTCGGCCCGGGTCGGGGCGCAACTCATCGATCTCGTTCCCGATCCGAATTACGATCCGGAGGTTGGCCTGCGCGCTGGTGGGTTGCTCCATCTATGCCTTCGGGTGCAGCGCCCGCTTGCGGAGGTGATCCCCTGGCTCCGTGCCCGCGGCGTTGAACTGATCGAAGAGACGCCGGTGTCGCGGATGGGAGCCACGGGCATGGGGTCGTCCCTCTACGTGCGCGACCCCGACGGTTACGTTATCGAGTTGAAACAAGATGCGGCAGAGTAGCGAGGCGTCGCCGCGGCGACAAAGCGAGAGCATCGGAGTTTCGCGCATCCCCGCGTCGCCGCGCGTCCCCGTCGGCTACCTCTCGTTCCCCGCCATTGCGGGTTAGGGAAGAGTGTCAACGATGCTACACGTGGGCGTGGGCCGTTCGCTGGTGACCGATAGCCACCGAGCCGTGCAGGAAGCGGTCGCCGAGGCGATGGAGCGGGCGCAGATCAACGGCCGGGCCAACCTCGCGGTCTTGTTCGCCACACCGAACCACGGCCCACAGGCGCAACGCCTGCTCCGGACGGTGCACCAGGTGTCGGGCGCCATCGACGTCGTCGGTTGCAGCGCCGCGGGAGTGTTCACCACGGAGGGCGAGATCGAGCGGGCTTCGGGACTGGCCGTTCTCGTTCTGAAGTCGAGCGACGTTGCGTCGACGCGGTTCTTCGTGCCCAACCTGCGGCACCGCGCGCAGGCGGCCGGCGAGGAGATTGGAACGTACCTGCGGCCTGCGCTGCGGACCCAGAACCTCGTTGTGTTGCTGCCCGACACCTATAACCTCAACGCGCCGCCGTTCTTGGCCGCCCTGCGCGAAACGCTCGGTGATGTCACGATCGTCGGTGGCGGTGCATCAGAAGATGGATCGGTCGGCGAGACGTTTCAGCTGTGCGGCAATGCGGTCAGCCACAACGCGGTGACGGGCTTCCTTCTCGCGGGTCGGTTCCGGGTCACCGTTGGCATCACCCAGGCGTGTCGTCCGGTCGGCCCGCCGCTGACCGTCACCCGGGCGGAGGGCGGCACCCTCATTCAACTCGACGGCCGTCCGGCCTTTCACCGCTTCCGCGAAATCGTGCCGCAACCCCTGCTGGAGGACATCCGACGTGCCGTCGCGAGGGTCTTTATTGGCATCCCGGTGGATCCGCGAGCCGAGGCGCTGCAGCCGGGGCGATACCTGGTACGAAACATCGTCGGCTTCGATCCGAGTGATGGGCGCATAGCGATGGCGCACGCCGTCGGCGAAGGGCAACGAATCAGCTTGGTGCTGCGCGAACCGATCGCCGCGCGCGAGGATCTGAAACGCATGGTGGCCGAACAAGCCCAACTCTGGCAAGACCGGCCGCCGGCGTTTGGGTTCTACTTCAATTGTCTGGCGCGCGGCGAGGCGCTGTACGGGATGGGTGACATCGATCATGCGTACGTGCAGCAGCGTTTCGGAAACCTGCCGGTGATCGGATTCTTCACTGGAGCGGAGATCGCGCCGATCAGCGGGATGCCGATGGTGCACCAGTACACCGGCGTACTGGTGCTGGTCGGAGAAGACGGAAACTCGGCATGAGAGTGGTACCGATCCCGCAATTGACTGACAACTACGCTTACCTGATCATCGATGAGGCGACCCGCGCGGCCGCTATCGTCGACTGTGCAGAAGCCGAGCCGGTGCTGGCGCGGGTGGCGCAGGAGCAGGTCGACCTGGTGGCGATCCTGCCCACGCATCACCACTACGATCACGTCGGCGGCAACACCGACCTGTTGACGGTGAAGCGCGGTCTCACTGTCTACGGATTCGATGAGCGGATTCCGGGCCTGACCCATCCGGTACGCGACGGCGATCGGGTGTCGGTGGGAAACCTGGCGGCACGGATCATCTTCATCCCGGCGCACACCAGCGGACACATCGCGTATCACTTCGAGTCGGCGCACGCGGTGTTCACTGGCGACACGCTCTTCGCAGCGGGCTGCGGGCGCCTGTTCGAGGGCGACGCGGCGATGATGATCCAGTCGCTGTCCAAGCTGCTGGCGCTGCCCGACGACACGGAGGTCTACTTCGGTCATGAGTACACCGAGAAGAATCTCCGCTTCGCGCTCACCTTGGAGCCCAACAACCCCGAGCTGAAACAGAAGCACGCCTGGGCCGTGTCGCAGACCCAAAAGGGGTTGCCAACGACGCCGACGACCATTCGGTCGGAGAAGCAGACCAACCCGTTTCTGCGCTGGGACAGCGCAGCGTTGCGACAGACGCTCCGGCGCCAGTTCCCCGATCTGCCGATGGACGACGTGTCGGTCTTCGCCACGACGCGGGCGCTGAAGGACGTATTCTGATCATCGTCGGGATGATCTACCCAGACCGTTGGGAGAACTTGACGTCACACTTCACGACGATGTGGTCTTGGTATTCCTCCTGCGCAACAAGGAATGAATCGTTCTCATCCCCTCCCCTACACCTCTCTCCCGGAGGGACTGTCGATAAATGAGAATGGGAAACCGGAAATGTGAAACCGAAAATGACAAACCGGTCATCTCGGACGGGTCGGCCTCGGTTTTCCATTTGGCCGAAGGAGGGCAGAGAATGATTCGCGGTATCCACCACACGGCGATCTCGACGGCGAACCTGGAGCGCGCGCTCGCGTTTTACCGCGATCTGCTCGGCTTTCGCGTGGTGTTCGAGTTCGCCTGGCCGGCGGGCATGGAGGTGGCCGACCGCATCACGGGCCTGAAAGATTCCTCCGCCCGGGCGGTGATGTTGCATGCGGGCAACGTGATCGTTGAGCTGTTCGAGTACGCCTCGCCGACGCCGCGGCCCGGCGATCCCCGGCGTCCGGTGTCGGATCACGGCATCACGCACATTTGTCTGGACGTCACCGATCTCGACGCGGAGTACGAGCGGCTCACGCGAGCCGGGGTGACGTTCCACTGCCCGCCTCAGGACCTCGGAGTCGGTCTGCGGACCACCTACGGCAGAGATCCGGACGGCAACGTCATTGAGCTGCAGGAAGTCCTCGACGCCGCCAGCCCGATTGCGCTGCCGCTTCGATAACGGGCCGGTCCTCGAGCCGGTGACCATCCGACGCACCCGTGGAGCGGCCACGGCCGCTTCGCCGCGCCTACATGGCGTAGTACTGCATCGTCGCGTTGGGAACGACCCCCACGCGGGTCCCGGGACCGTGCTTCTGCCGCAAGACCCGCAGTGTACCCGACCAGTCCCTGGTCCAGGTGACCGCCTCGGGATTGGCGAACCAGTCCGCGAAGGTCTTGTCCATGTGGGGCGCCTGAACGATCAGCTCCAAGCCGGGCGGGATCATCCCCACGGGATATCCCCGACCGCCATACGTCCGGCCGAAGCGGCCGAACAGGTAGTGGATCACCTGGCCTTCCGGCGCATCGGCGATGATCACCACGGTTCCCGCCGTGAAGTCCCCGAGCCCGAAGACTCCCAGGAGCAAGGCAATCCCCATCTCGTTTGGCTTCGCACAGGCGTTTGCGATCACGACCTGCTTGTTCATGGGACGCGGCTCAGAAGCAAACACGTCCTTGGCCATCTCGACCGCCTGCGCGTGCGCCGCCAGGAAGTCGCCGGCGAATGCAGCGGTGGTGGCACCTTGGCCGTTGACGATGACGTCCAGCTTGAAATCCAGCCCCGCCATGCGCGCGGCTTCCTCGATGTTGAACCGCATCACGTTCTGGTCGAAGTTGCCCAGCCCCGTGGTCTCTGGCGCTTGAGCCTGAACCTCCAGGTGGTAATGCGTAACGCTGTCGATGTGGGCCACTCCGGGCAAGATGATCTTCCCGCCGCCGGAGAAGCCCACCTGGGCGTGCGCCGTGACGCAGCCGATGCCGACTTTGACGTCCGCTTCCATCACCTCGCGGTTGATCGCGAGCTTCGTTCCGCGACGGGTGGTGCCGACCGCCGCGCAGTTCTCGTAACAGTTGTGGTTGTACACGCGAAACCGCTCCACGATTGCCGCCCCGAGCTTCTTTCGCAGCTCGTTCTGCGTGAGCGCGCCGTGCGTGCCCAGCGCGCACACGAAGCTGATGTCCTCTTCATCGAGACCGCCGGCGAGCAGCTCCCGAACCACGATCGGCGCCAACTCGTAGGTTCGCGCGGGGCGGGTCATGTCGTCGAAGACGATGACGGCCCTCTTCTTCCCCCTCGCGAGGTCCCTGAGGGGCGGACAGCCGATCGTGCGGTGCATCGCCGTGTCCAGCTCTTCGACGGTCAACGCCCGCCGGTCGGCGCCGCGCATGGGGCAGATCTCCACGTCCCATTCGTCGGGCAGCTCGATCTCGAGCGTCGTGTTGCCGTACCACAACAGCTGGGGAAGTCCGATCTTCACGGCCGCACCTCCTTGCCTGCGGGGAACCAGGAAACCAGCCCCGCATATCATGGCCGCGGACATATCACGAGACCGGCAGCGTGCCCCCGTGTGGTCTGGCCTTTCATCAAATGCCCGCTCACGGAACCAGATACGCGTACCGCGCCACGAACAGGAGCGCGAACACGTAGAGCAGCGGCCGCACTTCGCGTCCGCGGCCCGCGGCGATCATGAGCAGGGCGTAGGCGATGAAGCCCGCCGCTATTCCCTCGGTGATCGAGAAGGTGAAGGGCATCGTCACCAACGTGAGGAACGATGCGAACGCCACCGGCGGATCGCTCCAGTCGACGCGAGCGGCGCCGCGGATCATGAAGCTGCCGACGATGATCAGCGCCGGCGCGACGATCGGATAGAGCGTCATCTCCCCCACGCGCAGGCCCTCGCCGGTCATTCGCGCCAGCGGCGA
>Ga0316626_10000785_pt1 | contig 13102 bp, 11 predicted proteins | sample OWC_Aug_T1_C1_D5_FD_207656 | JGI IMG/M metagenome (GOLD analysis project Ga0316626, IMG submission 207656) | Wetland soil microbial communities from Old Woman Creek delta, Ohio, United States - OWC_Aug_T1_C1_D5_A | ecosystem: Environmental > Terrestrial > Soil > Wetlands | place: USA: Ohio...
GATGCGCGCCGAGGGCCTCAATCTCATTCCCTCGGAGAACTGGCTCTCCCCGGCCGTGCGCTCGGCGCTGGCCACGGACCTTGCCGGCCGCTACCACTCGAGCTGGTACGGCGGCACCGAGCACATCCGCAAGCTGATATCCGAGACGGAGAACCTCGCCAAACGCATCTTCCGGGCGCGCTTTGCGAACGTGACGCCGCTTTCGGGGCTCACCTGCGACCTGACGATGCTGCACACATTCACCCGGCCGGGCGACAAGGTCGCCATCCCGCCCTTCACGCGCGGCGGCTTCCCGTTCGGCATAGGCAAGTTCCACCGGGAGAGGGTCTTTTTGCCCGTGGACGAGGCGACCTACGTTCCGAACGCGGAGAAGGCAAAGGCCGTGCTGAGCGCGGAGATGCCCCGGCTGGCCTACCTCGGCTCGTCGTTCATTTTCTTCCCGCACCCGGTGAAAGCGGTCGTGGACCATGTCCGGGCCAACAACCTGCCCACGAAGGTCGTTTACGACGGTGCCCATGTCCTGGGCCTCATCGCCACGGGCGAGTTCCAGGACCCGTTGCGCGAGGGCGCCGAGGTCATGTTCGGGAGCACGCACAAGTCGCTCTACGGGCCGCAGGGCGGAATAATCCTGTCCAATTCGAAGGAGCTCGACGAGCAGATGCGCTCGTTCCTCGACGTCGACGTCGAAAGCGGCATCGGCCTGGTGGACAACCCGCACATGAACCGCATCGCGGCATTGGGCATCGCCCTCGAGGAGCTGGAGCGCGACCGCGGCTACGGTACTCAGGTCATAAAGAACGCCAAGGCCCTGGCGCGTTCGTTGGAGGAGCAGGGCGTGCCGGTCCGGTTCGGCGACCGCGGTTATACGGAGTCGCACCAGATACTCCTCGATATCAAGGAAACCCGGGCCGTCGAACTCTGCCACCGGATGGAGAAGGCCGGAATATACTGCGACGAGGGCGGCCGGCTCGGCACCGGCGAGGTCACGCACCGCGGGATGCGCGAGGACGACATGACCGAGGTCGGGGCCCTGTTCGCGGAAGTCTATAAGAGGGGCGCAAGGGACGCCACCCGGAAGGCGGTGTACAAGCTCGCGAGGAAGTTCGCGCATTGAAGAAACGGGTGAGCCGGTAAGCCGGGGAGCCGGAAAGCCGGGGCGGTAAGCCGGGGAACCGGGGAGCCTGGAAACCGGTGACGACGACGCCCAACCGGCTTACCGGTTCACCGGTCTGCCGGCTTACCCGTTCTCTTCACTCCGATCCACGCCCCGCCCTCTTCACGCCTCCCCGCCGTAAACGGCGGGGCTTCCCGCTGCGCGAGCGTGACGCTCCCCGCGCTGAAGCGCGGGGCATCCCTTACGACGCAACCCTCTTCGCTACGACGACCGCAGTGCAATCGTTTCGTGAAGAGGGGGCGGGTCATGGCCTAATCCCGATACAATATGAATTTACCCTCGACACCCCTTTTCCGGTAGCCCATCCGGAAATCCACCCGGAACCGGTCGAAGAACGGCTCGCGCCCGAGCACCGCAACCCCCGGTTCTACGGCGGCATCCCTTGAAACGAAGAATGGGATTGTCTCCTCGAACAGATCGCGGGTCGTGCCAAACCGGATAACGCCCTCCACGACACCGGTCCGGAACAACCCTCCAAGCCCCTGATGGTTCTCGCCGGACGGCAGATCCTCCGGGTGCATCCCGAACACCCCCTGGACAATTCCTCGTGGCAGAAATGAATAATCGGACCCGGAATCAAGAAGCATGTCAACACGGTGTTCCACACCTCCCAGGTTCAACACGACCGGAAGGATAGGATATCTGCGGACCCGCCCGTTTGGAAAGGATATCCTGGTAAACGAGACTGCAAGCGAACGCATAGGCCCTCACCCGACGATTGGATGCGCCGGAACCTTGACCAGGAGCGGCTTCCCGCGAAGCCCCAGGGCCTCGAGCTTCTTCATCAGAGCCTCGATGTCCACATCCGAGGCCAGGATCTTTTGCTCCAGCACCGCTATCCACTTTCCGGCGAACGGGGCCAGGTCGGTTCGGGACAACCACTCGTGGTCCCGGTTCATAGCGTCCAGGTCGGTGTCGCGCTTGGTCTTCGTCAACGGAGATATATAGCACAAATGCATTAGATAAATGTTAGGTTTGCGACCTTTATTATTCATTCGATATCACCCCATGAAACCCATTCTTCCTGGCCATAATGGCCACGACGGCGTCGGCCACGCCCCGCAGGTTCTCGCAGTCAGCCCGGTTGTAATCGATGAGCAGCCGCAGGGCGTTCCCGCTCTGCTTTCGCTCCCAGATGCGCCACAGGTAGACGGCGTCGTTGGAGCAGAGCATCTTTATGTCACGCGCCCGCTGGATGCCGAGTATGCGCTCGACCTTCTTGAGGCCGCCATGGATGCCCGCCCTCGGGGCCAGGTGCCGGATGTCTATGTGCGGCTGGTCGAGCTTCAGCCCGGGGAACGCCATCCGCAAGGCCGGCAGGTCGAACGAGCCGCCGTTGAACGTGACCAGAATCTTGGCCGGGCGCAAAGCGCGCTCGATGGCCGACTTCGAGAGGTTTATGCCGCGCACGAGAGGCGTGTGATCCCGCCCGACGGTGATGCCGACGACCGTCACGGTGGCCGGAAGGTCCAGGCCCGTGGTCTCGATGTCCAGGAAAGCGGCACGGTCCCGGAAATCGGGGTACAGGCGCCATTTGTCCGAGGCGGAAAGGGCGTTCGCCAGTGTCCCGGCGTCCCCGCGCTCGAGGCATTTGCCGAGCGCCTTCAGGTGGGCGTCCAGCGCCACCTTGCGCGCCTTTCCGATATGCGGCAGCTCGCCGCTGGCCAGAAAGGCCTTCCAGTCGGCGACCCCGAGCGAGCGGAGCCGGTTCTCGGTCCGGCGGCCTATGCCGCGAAGAACGACGAAGGACTGGCGCAGCATCCGTATGAGAAGCTGGCTTGGCACTACTTAAGGCCTTTGGGCGGGTCGGTGAAAGCGCAAAGGGCGCCTAATGCGGCGGGAGCTCCTTGACCGTGCCGATGATGTCGTTGTTTTTCATGAACAGGACCTTGAACCCTTCCTGTATTTTGGGATTGGGCTGGCCGTTGACGGTGCCTCTGAGAAGGATGGAATCGCCAGCATCCAGCTTGTTGTTCCCGCTCCGGTCGGTCCAGGTGAAATCCGAATTGGAGGCCGTGCCGGAGGTGATCTTTGCGGCCAGGGTGCTGCCGCCCGTACGCGGGTCGATGACCTCTATGGATACCCCGCCCGCGTCCTTGTTCCCGGAGGTGACGTTGATTAGCCAGTCACCGCCCGGCAGGGCTTCGGCTGTACACCCTATGTTGGTTATTAGCCCCTCTCCTGGAGGCGTCGGCTTGGGATAGAGCGCCGCGGCGGAGCTCATTAGGCAAAGGACTGCCATTACCGCCACGGCGGCCGGGCGCCATGCCCTGGCGAATATCGGCCGGGGGCCGGCAAATGCCAGGGCGAGAACGGCCAGTGAGCCCAATATCCCGGCCGCGAAGCCCAGGTACCATCCGATGCCCGGGCCCCAGGTCATTATGATATGATGGATGCCGTCCGGCGCGCCGGCCTCGCGATCGTGGACGTGCTCAAAGCGCCAGAAATCGGAGATGTTGGTCCCGTCGCTCCCATCGGGATAGCTGGTCATGAAAAAGAGCGGCATGAATATGCACCAGGCCGCCAGCGCCGCTGCGGATGCGGCGGCGATGTCCCGCCTGCCCTTCCGGAGCGCCAGCAGGCAGGCGCCGACGGTCGCGACGGCCAACAAGATCCCGATGATGACCATGTACAGCATGTGCGTGCAAAGCCGCGCCCCGCTCGCTTCGTAGTTGCGGTCGGACCAGGCAGTGAAGCTCGCGCTGTGCTCCTCTCCATCGTAGTGATAGATGCCGAACAGGCTGTAATCCCTGTACGATGTGAATTCGACCCCGGCATAGTTCGGCCCGTCATGCAGGGTGAACGAGTACCACGGGACCGCCATCGAGGCGCAGACCGTCGCCATGGCCAGTATGGCAAAGACGAGCGAAAGATACCGCATCCTGCGCGTGCGGGCTGCGCCCGTCCCGATGACAGGCGAAGGCGGCTTTGGTCCTTCGGGCATGTCCCGGTTTTCATTGGCGGGGAGGATATTAAACCCTTTTACTCAAAACCGGAAACAAACCTGAAATACCCGAAACGGCCTTTTCCGTGGCCGTTCAGGCGGAGGTCCCGGTCCCGAATGCCACCAGGCCCATATCAGACAGCGCGCAAGGAGCCAGCCGAGCGCCCTCCACCCGAAAAGGGGCTCTTCCCGGCCATGCCCGGCAAGGGGGTCAACGCCCATCCCAAACTGGTCGCCCGGCCGGTCCCGCCGGAAAAGGCGGAAGACGGCCCCGCCCCGGAAGAGTTGGGCATCCCCGGCCGCTCGGGCCTTTTCCTGGGCCCGGCCTCGGACGAGCCCTGGCGGCTGTTCAGGATGCTTTCCGGCGGAAGACGGTCGTTGGTGCTCAGCGGCGCCCACCCGGCCAGGCTCCGCCTGCGCTTCGGCCTCGACGAGGCGGAGCTCGTGTGGCTTTCGGCCTTTGCAGGCTCGAAGGAGGAGACCCTGGCGCCGCAGACGCTAGAGTACGAGCTGCTCGGGCGGACGAACCGGCATTTCCGGTCCCACCGGGGCAGCATCCTCCTTCTAGACGACCTCGACTACCTGGCCTCGCAGTGCGGCTTCGGGCCGGTGGTCCGGTTCGTCAAGAGCGTCGCCGACTCAGCAGCGGAGCTCCGGGGCACGTTCCTGGCCTGCGCCGACCCGGAGGCGTTCTCCGCGAGGGAGCGCGCCGCGCTGTCCTCGCTCTTCGACGCGGTCCGGAAGGTCCCGCCCGCTGAACGGGCGGCCCCGGCCGTCCTGAGCCTTCAGCCGGCGCCCGGCTGCCTCGTCGTCGGGCGCCCGGAGGATGCCTACCGCCGGCTCGAGGCCGCTTCCCGGTCGGGCCGGGCCCTGTGCATCACCCCGAACGCGCCGCGCAAGCTCAAGGAGCGCTACGACCTCTTGCGCGCCAGCTTCCTGTGGCTCAGCGAGAGCGCCGCGGGCGAGGGCGTCATCCGGCCCCAGGAATACGCCGTCGAGGGCCAGAGGGCCGTCCTGCGCCACCTGCGCGCCGGGCCGGGCGCGCTGGTGTTCCTGGACGGGCTGGAGAGCCTCCGGCTCTACGGCGACAACGCGCAGCTCCTCCGGTTCATAAAGGGCGCAATAGACGCCGCGGCCGAATGCGGCGGGGCCGTGCTGGCCTCGATGGCGCCCGGCGCGCTGGACCCGGCCGCCGAAGCGTCCGTGCGCCGGCGCTTCGAGACGGTGCTCGGCTAGTTCTCCTTGCGCATCACTTCCCAGAGCTTTTCCTGGACGTTGAACTGGGTCTGGACCAGCCTCTGGACGTAGTTTATTATCTGCAAAACCGGGTCCAGGCCGTTCTCCTCGCAGTACGATCGGTACTTCCTGTACAGCTCGGCGTCCATCCGGATGTTGAACTGCGCCTGGGGCGGTTTTTTCGCCACGGTATTGACTAGGTTTTTGCTACTATTTTATACTTTTGTTTCGGAACAGGTACAATATGTACATTTCGTAGCAAACTACATAACATTGTACAGCAATGGACGTGGCGGAGGGAGAAACGGATGGGCAAGAAGAAGTGAGAAAACGCAATGTCCTGCGGCATTCCGGCCGGCCGGGGTGCCGCTTTTTTTTTGCCCTCCCCGCCGTTAACGGCGGGGTTTCCCGCTTTCCGAGGGTGACGTTCCCCGCACTAAAGTGCGGGGCATCCCGGCTTACGATCTAACAGAATCTCGAATGGAGCCTCAGATCGCCGGCGCCGGCGGCGACGCGGGCGGGATGATCTTCGGCGGCGGGACGACCTTCGGCGCCTCGGGGGCGCGCTGCTCGGGCGCGCCGTAGCCCTGCGCAAAGGGCGAGGTCTCGCCCGTCGGGGCCTGAATCTGGGCCCCGTAGAGGACGTGGCGGGCGTCGGAGATCACCTTCTCCGGGTCACGGTAATACCCGGAGATGACCTTGGCGAACTCCATGTGGTTTTTGACGTTGGTCTTGACCATGTAGTTGAGGACGTCTATGCGCTTTTGGTACTCTTCCTTCATCTGGTCGTTGGTCAGGTTCTTGGCCGACATTATCTTTTCGAAGAGGAAGCTGTGGCCGTTGTAGCTGAACACGTCGTTGGCCGGGTTCCACGAGAACACCGTGTTGGTGATGAGCTCGTTGGTTTCCGGTTCTATCCCGACTATCTCTATGATGCCCTTGACCCGCCGGGTCATCTGGCGGCCCACCTTGACCTGCGCCTGCAAAAGCACGAGGTTGAGCGAGGAAAGTAAAAGCCGCGGCAGCTCTATGGGCGGGTTCTCCAGCCTGTGGACCATCGAGCGGACCGAGTCGGCGTGGATGGTCGAGTAAACGGTCTTGCCGGTCGCCATCGCCTGGAAGAGCGTGTACGCCTCCTTGCCGCGGACCTCGCCGACGATGAGGTACTGCGGGCGCTGGCGCATCGCCGCCCTCATGAGCTCGAACATGTCTATGTCGGAGACGGTCTTTATCTGGCCCTTGCCCCCGCCGCTCTGCCGGGTCAGGCCGGCTATCCAGTTCTCGTGGGGCAGGTTTATCTCGCGGGTATCCTCGATGCTGACAATCTTGCTCTGGGGCGGTATGAAAAGGAACAGCGCGTTGAGGGTGGTGGTCTTGCCGGAGGCCGTGCCCCCCACGACGAACATGGACTCGCCGTGCTCGATGGCGAGCCACAGGTAGGCCACGATGTCCACCGACATGGTCTTCATCTTCATCATGTCGCAGGGCGTGAAGGGGTTGTCCCGGAAGCGCCTTATGGTGAAGGAGGTCCCGCGCGTCGTCACCTCGCGCGCCAGCGTCGCCTGGAGGCGGGAGCCGTCCGGCACAGTGGCGTCCAGAAGCGGGTCCGCGACCGATATGGTCTTGCCGCACTTCTGGGCCAGCCCGATGATGAACGAGTTGGCCTCGTCGTCGTTTTTGAATATCAAATTGGAGCGCATCGACTGGAACTTTCTGTGGAATATGTATATGGGCACCCGCGTGCCGTCGCAGGAGACGTCCTCGATGGACGGGTCCGTCATCATCACGTCGATGATGCCGTAGCCCACGAAGTCGCGTATGAGGTAGTACATTATCCGCTCGCGCGAGACCTCGCTGAGCTTGATGCCCCTGCTCAAAAGAAGCGATTCGATGCTCTTTCGCAGGTACTCCTCCTTGTCCTTCTTGGAGGCCTCGTCGAGGGTGTAGTCCAGCGTCTTGTTGACGGTGTCCTTGAGGAACCCCAGGACATCCGTCTCCACCTTGTTGAGCTGGGGCTCTATGACCTCGTAGAGGTAGGCGTTGGTCTCGCGGTTGAGCGTTATCCTGACGTACGAGTAGGGCTCCTTTATCGGCCGGATCTCTATCTCCTCGACCTTGGCGTCCATTATGCGCGGGATGACGGTCGGCGCACGATCCGACTCCTTCGTGTGGATCTCCATCTCGTCTATGGTGGCGGACTTGGAGACCATCACCTTGCGCGGCCTTCCCCTCACCATGCCGTTGAGGAACCCGCCCTGGTTGGCGGCCTTGTTCGGTTTCTTCGCCGGTGCCTTCTCCATGTCGTCACCTCCCTATACGAGCAGGACCCTGAGCATGATGAATGCGACGAACACCATTATGAAGCTGTGCCTCAGGCCGTTGCCGAGCTGCCCGTTCTCGAGCATCCCGGCCGTCACGCCGTCGCCGAGCCCGTGGATCAGGGCCGAGGCCAGGTAGATGAACCGGACCTCGGGAATGAGCTGCGCGTTGACCGTGGTGGCGCCCTGCTGCAGGGCGCTTTCCCCTCCCTCTTCCGTCGTGGCGCCGGCTCCGGCGTTCTGTATCTGCGGTATGAACACGGCGTTGAGGATGAGCACCGTCGCCAGGAACACGAAGAACGCGACGTAGATGACGACCATGTAGGCCGTCATGTTCATCTCCTTCTCGGCGCGGTCCAGCTGGGTCTCCTTGATGTCGTTGGAGACCAGCGTGAGTATGTCGGCGACGTTGCCTCCGGCGTTGGCGGCCTTGATGATGATGCCGCAGGTGCGCTTCACAAGAGGCGTCTGGACTCGGTCGGAGAAGAGCTTCAGCGCTTCCGTCGCCGAGATCCCCCAGCCTATCTGGGCGGCCATGCGCTTTATCTCCGGCGTCAGGTCGCCGTAGCGCCCCTTGGCCGCCGAGCGGATGGAGGCAGCCAGCGTCATGCCGAACTTGCCAGACTCGGCGACATCGCGCAAAAACTCGGGCAGCTTGTCCTCCAATGACCGTATCTTGTGGTATTGGTAGTTCTCGTAGAACCCGTAGGGCCCGATGAAGGCCAGGAGCGCGATGACCAAAAAATCCAGCGTATTGAGCCCGGGCAGCTCCACCGCGCCGAACTGGACGAGCAGGGCGATGATGAGGAAGGCCATCGACACCGATCCCGCCGCCGCATAGACGAACAGCCGGTAGTTGGTCTTGTGCTCGATGCGCTCCCCGTACATCTCCTCCAATGAGAGGTCCCGCTGGGGCCTGAAGAGGGCGAACTCGGCCATGCTACTTCGCCTCCGCGGTCATCGACTGGATGGCCACTATGAACCCGATTTGCGAAAACGGTATCATGATGTAGACTATCATATTGAGGAGCAATATGGACGACCCGGCCGTCTTTCCCACGAGCGCCATGAGCGACATCATCACTATCAGGAACAGGGGCATGGCCACGACGACCGTGACGAAGCTCTCGGCGAGCATCCCCAATGTCTCCTGGTTCTTCTTGCTCTCGAGCTTGGCCACCCTCTGGAACTGCTCCGACTTCATGATGAAGTAGGGCTTGAGCTGGCCTCCCGAGAGCGTCGTGGTGACGACGCCCTGCAGGAAGTCCTGGAACTTGACCGAAGGCGTGCGTGAGGCGGCGTCCCGAATCGCCGTTAGGACGTCCTTGCCCAGGAGCTCTATGTCCCTCGTTATCCACTGGGCCTCGTTCTGTATCTCGCCGTAGATCTTCTGCTTGGAGAGCTCCAGGAATATGACATCGACCGTGACGTCGGCCGAGGCCAGTGTGGAGATGAAGTTCATCGCGTGCGGGATCTTGGTGTCGATGTCCTTGCGCCGGGCGTTGGCGGCGCTGGAGGGCATGTTCATCAGCACGAAGTAGCCGATGAGCGGGACGATGCCCAGGCCCAGGAATATGAGCAGGAGTATCGCCAGGGGAAGCTTGAGCGCGCCGAGCCCTACCAGGAGCCCCACCACGACGCAGGCGATGATGACCGCCGCGATCATCATGAAGACCGAAAACCAGACGTAGGCGAGATAGTCCTCGACCCTGAATTTCATGTGCGCCTTCGTCAGGTCCAGCTCCAGCTTGGAGCCCTCGCCGACGTCGGAGAAGTAGCGCCGGACGAAGGGCTTCATCGCTATGCGGGCGGTCCTCTGGTACGGGGTGAGGGCCTCGTGGTAGGGGACCACGCCCTTGGAGAGCCGGACGGTGTGCGGCACCTTTGCCTTTTCCAAGTCGGTCTGCTTGATGATCTTCTTCCGGGTGTAGTCCGAAAGGTCGGTGTCGAAGCGGCCGAACGCCGAGGTGGACTTTTGCTTTTCGTCCTTAGACGCCATAGAGCTCGCTCCTCACCTTGCGGATGGTCGCATCGGGGTCCTTGTAGTAGCTCGCGACAATGTTTGCGACATCTATGTAGTTGCGGACGTTGGCCTTGCCCATCCACTCGATTATCTCGACGCGGCGCTTGAACTCCTCCTTCATCTGGGCCGCGGTCATGTTCTTCATGGTCATTATGCGCTCGAAGAGGAAGCTGTGGCCGTTGTAGGTGAAGTTGTCATCGGCCGAGTTCCAGACATAGACCGTGTTGGTGATCAATTCGTTGGACTCGGGCTCGATGCCGACTATCTCGACTATGTTGCGGATGCGTCGGGCGACGCCCTTGCCGACCTTCACCTGTGCCTGGATTATGACTATGTTGAGCGACGAAAGCAGTATGCGCGGCAGGTTGATGGGCGGGTTCTCCAGCCTGTAGACCATGCTCTTGACGGAGTCGGCGTGCATGGTGCTGTACACCGTGTGGCCGGTGGCCATGGCCTGGAACATGGTGTAGGTCTCGACGCCGCGCACCTCGCCGACTATGAGGTACTGCGGCCGCTGGCGCAGCGCGGCGCGCAAAAGCTCGTACATGTCTATCTCGCCTGCGAGCTTTCCGTCCGCGTCGCGGGCGCCGAAGCCGCCCCGCGTGAGACCGGCAATCCAGTTCTCGTGGGGCAGGTTTATCTCGCGGGTGTCCTCGATGGTGATTATCTTCATGGCCGAGGGGATGAAGAGCAGGATGGCGTTCAGCGTGGAGGTCTTGCCGCAGGCCGTGCCGCCGCAGATGACTATGGATTCGCCCTGCTCCACCGCCAGCCACAGGTAGGCCAGCATCTCCGCCGACATCGTCTTGACGCGCAGAAGGTCCGGCGGGGTGAACGGGTTGGCCCGGAAGCGCCGTATGGTGAACGACGAACCGCGTGTCGTGACCTCGCGGGCCAGCGTCGCCTGGAGGCGGGAGCCGTCCGGGATGGTGGCGTCGAGCATCGGCTCGGCCACGGAGATGTGCTTGCCGCAGCGCTGGGCCAGGCCTATGACGAAACTGTCGAGCTCGTGGTCCGTCCGGAACACGATGTTGGAACGCATCGACTCGTACTTCTTGTGGTAGATGAACAGCGGTATGGCGGGCCCGTCGCAGGAGATATCCTCTATCATCTCGTCGGTCATGAGCACGTCGATGGGCCCGTAGCCGACGAAGTCCCGGACGATGTAGTAGGTTATCTTGTGCTGCGTGACCTCGTTGAGGCCCAGCCCCACCTTGCGCAGGAGGTCCCGCACGGAGTTGCGGATGTAATCCTCCTTCTCCTTCACGGTGGACTCGTCGAAGTGGTAGTCCATGGTCTTGATGAGCGCGGCCGTGACGAACTCGAGGACGCGTTCCTCCTCGGCGGTCATCTGCGGCTCGATGACCTCGTAGACGTACTCGTTCATCTCCCGGTTGTAGATGATGCGCACGAACGAGTAGGGGTCCTTTATGGGCTGGAGCTCTATCTCCTCCAGGTTCTGGCCCTGGAGCTTGGGGATGACCGTGGGAAGGTTCTTGCGCTGGGCCTCGGTCCGCTTCTCCTGCTCCTCCAGTGTCTGGGCCTTCGGCACCATTATGCGCCGGGGCTGGTTCTTGATGAAAAACCGGTTCAGTGAAAGAGAGGAGCTGCTGGCACCCCTTTGGGGGGTCTTGTTGGGTAGCCTCTCGACCATACTGATGTACCAGGTCTCAATCAAGCATGATAAGCTATATAATATTATCCTGTCGGATTCTGAAACTTGCGAGGGGAACGCAGGTCTCTCCTAGAAAGGCGAACGGGCAATGCGGGCAATGGGGGCGATCAAAGCAACGGGCAATGTGGGACGGACGGGCAATGCGGGCAATCGGGGTGGCAACCGGGCAATCGGGCGATCGGGGAGACGGGGGAACGAGAGCACGAGCGGGCGAGTGGACGAGTGCACGAGTGAGACGGGATCCCCTTTCGTCCCTCGACCGCTCAAGCACTCGTCGCCTCGTCCGTCCCCGTCATTGCCCGTTATTGCCCGCATTGCCAGTTTTCCCCGCCGCCACGTCGTCACGCTTCATGAAGAACCAGGCGTACAGCGATGTCGAGACGATGTACAGCAGGCCGCAGATGAGGAAGGGCAGCTCCCGGTTCACCGCCATCAGTGCGCCGCCGGCGGCGACCGACAGCATGTGCGGCAGCATCCAGGCCAGCTGGTTGGCCGCCACCGCGGTGCTGCGCAGGTCCTTCCCGACGAGCGTCATCATGTAGGAATCGGCCAGCGGGCGCGAGGCGTTCATGAAGATCATCCTGAGGGCGAAGAGCACGGAAGTGGAGCCAAAGTCCGGGGTGAGCGGTATCGAAAAGAGCGCCGCCACGGCCACGGCCTGCATGATGACGAGCGTGCGGACGCTGCCCCTTCTTTCGGCCACCACGGGCATCGCGATGTATGTTGCGGCCCAGATGAGCTGGGTCACCGTGAAAAGGGCGCTTATCGTCCCGGTGTCCGTGCTGAAGCGGAGCTTGAAATAGACCGGGAAGAAGGGTATGACCAGCCCGGCGCCCAGGCCCAGCACGAGCTGCGGCAGGATGAATGGCAGGAGCGTCCGGCCCTTTCCCCTCAACTCCTGGGGCGGGGCGCAGGAGCCGTCCAGCTTGCGCGTCAGGAAGACGGCCCCCGCGAGCACTATTGCCCCGGCGGCGCCGAACAGGGCGCGGAAGCCGCCCTCCTCGCCGATGAGCCCGACCATGAGCCCCGAAAGGTAGTACCCGACCGCGCTCGCGAGCATTATGCCGAAGGCGTTGAAGCTCATGAGGTACTTGCGGTCCGAATCGCACACGGTGTCGGCCAGGGCCGCGGTCAGCGTCGGCGTTATCATCGAGGTGCCCAGTCCCAGAAGGAGCATGCCGGGCGCGAAGTGCCAAAGCTCCCTGGCGAAGGCCACGGTAAGGTAGGAAATGGCCGTGAGGGCCAGGCCAGAGAAGAGCATGCGGCGCTTCCCGGCGCGCGAGGCCAGCATGCCGAAGGGCAGGATGGTCAGCGCGACCGTTATCTCCATGAGGGAGATGAGGACGCCCTGGACGGCGGTGCCGAAGCCCTGCTGGAACAAAAACAGGACATAGGCGAAGCCGAAGACGCCGTTGCCGACGGCCACGAACATGCCCAGCACGACGAGCTGCCAGGCCGCCGGCGGGAAGGCCCGGATGCGCCCGATGAGGCCGGATGCGAGGTCTGGCATGGTATTTGACGGACATCCGAATGTAGAACGTATATCATAAAACATTATGCGAATGAGGAGCGTCTGGCAGATTCGAATCCCACGATGCGCAAGGCATGCGAGGGGGGCGACCCGGAGGAATTCCTCGCTCCGCTCGGAATTCCTCCTTGTCGCCCCTCTCGCCCTGTGCACGCTACCCGGCGAGAGCGCTTTGCGCCCTCCTGTTAATTTATCCTATTGGAT
>Ga0316626_10000786_pt1 | contig 13095 bp, 10 predicted proteins | sample OWC_Aug_T1_C1_D5_FD_207656 | JGI IMG/M metagenome (GOLD analysis project Ga0316626, IMG submission 207656) | Wetland soil microbial communities from Old Woman Creek delta, Ohio, United States - OWC_Aug_T1_C1_D5_A | ecosystem: Environmental > Terrestrial > Soil > Wetlands | place: USA: Ohio...
CACTCCCCGATGATGGGGATTGCCTCGTCCGTCAAGTCGTCCACGCCGCAGAACATCGAGAGCGCCCGACGACAGACCGCCCCGGGGCCCGTGTAGCGGATGTAGGGCCAGTAGGGGCGAATACGCGCCCATTTTTCTGCGGCCGTGAGCGGGCCAGCGAGGGCGTCCAGCGGCATGCCCGCCTTGGCAAGGTCGCCGCGCGCATAGCCGAGAAAGGCCGTGAAGTCGCGCGCGTAGCCGAACGTCTCCGGCTGCTCGAGCCATTCCGCCTCGGTGGGCAGGTGGTTGTGGGCATCCACCAATCGGATGTCCCGAATCTCCTCCCGAAGGCTGCTGTACACGCTGTCGGAATTCATGAGGAATCTGGCGGATTGGTATGTGCTTTTGGGGGTTCGGCCCGATCGGCCTCCCCCGGCACGCGGGTGCTCGCCTCGGGTCTGGTGACGTTAACCTTGGGTGTCCCCGGGCACGCCCCCGCCTACCCCGAACCGGGCCGGAGTATCCGGCGCACCGCGCAGGGATGTCAAGGGCAATGTTCAGCCGGGCCGGATCACCCCGGGGGACCGGCGATACGTCGCTCGAATAGTGCGATTAGTCCCGAGTGGCACTCTCTGGATTGGAGTTGCACGTCACCGGGGCTTTCCACTACCATTCGCGGGAAGCGATCAGCGGGGCAGGCCACCTCCCGCAGGCGGACCAGGTGAGCGACGGGTTCATGGGGGCGAGGAAAGCGCGCACGCCGCGCCGGGCGGTGAACGCGAGAAAGCCGAGGGAGGTCGCACTGTGATCGCTCAGGGGCGGGACCCCGTCGTCAGCAATCGGAGCGCGGATCCGCTTGCCTCGGAGCGAACAACGCCGTATCCGGTCAGGGGCATGGGTCATGGATGAGAACGCGTTGTGCTACGAGTCAGTGGCCGGGCTGGCCGCGCGGTACCGGAGTGGCCAGCTCAGTCCGGTGCGGGTGACAGAAGCCGCCCTGGCCCGGATCGAGCAGTATGACGGGTCGTTGCGCGCGTTCGTGCGCGTGACCCGGGAGCGCGCGTTGGCCGAGGCGCGCGCGGCGGAAGGCGAGCTGCGGGCCGGACACGACCGGGGGCCCCTGCACGGGATTCCCTACGCCGCCAAGGACATCTTCGATGTGAGGGGCGTCCCCTCCATGGCCGGCACGCGCCTGCGGGCGACCCACACCGCGGCGGAGGACTGTGCGGCGGTGAGAGCCTTGGCTCGGGCGGGCATGGTGCTGCTGGGCAAGACCCACACCGTGCAGTTCGCGCTGGGGCCGGTGGGGATCAATACGGACCTGGGAACCCCGCACAACCCGTGGGCGGTCGAGCACCGGGCGCCCGGGGGATCGAGCAGCGGCTCCGCCGTGGCCGTGGCCGGCGGGCTCGCAGTGATGGCGCTGGGGAGCGACACCGGCGGGTCCGTGCGCATTCCCGCCGCGCTCTGCGGGATCGTGGGGCTGAAGACGACCGTCGGCCGGGTCAGCCGGGCGGGCGTCTACCCCCTGTCGTGGCTACTGGATTCCGTCGGGCCGCTGGCCCGCACCGTGGAGGACGCGGCGTTGACCTACGCGGCCATACAGGGGCCGGATGACGCCGACGACAGCACGCACGGCGTCGCGCCGGCCGACGTCCTCGCCGGGCTCCGTGCAGGCGTGCGCGGCCTGCGGCTGGCGGTGTGCGAATCCGTGGTGTTCGACGGCGCCCATCCCGAGGTGGTCCAGGCCATCGCCGCGGCCGCGGACGTCTTGAAGGCCCTCGGCGCCACCGTGGAGCGACGGCGCGTGCCGGAGGTCGAGGAAACCGGGGCCGACGCGGACCGACTCCTCCTCTCGCCGGTCGAGGCGTGCCATGTCAACGCGCACTATCTGGACCACCAGTTCGAGGCCTTGGACCCCGTCGTGCGCACCCGCATGATCAGCGGGCGGCAGATGCTCGCGCCGGCCTACGTCGCGGCCCTCCGCCGGATGGCAGAGCGCCGCCGCCGGCTGCTCGACACCCTGCGGGACGTGGATGCCGTGTTGGCGCCGACCGTGCCGGTTCCGGCGGAACCCGTGGCGGACATGGCCACGCTGGACGCCTATCAACGGCTTGCCCCCAAGTACTCGCGCAACACCAGCCTGGGCAACTTCCTGAACCTGTGCGCCGTGTCCGTCCCCTGCGGGTTCAGCGCGGAGGGCCTGCCGATCGGCCTGATGGTGCACGCGAAGCCGTTCCAGGAAGACGTGGCCCTGCGGGTCGCCTACGCCTACGAGCACGCCACCGACTGGCACCGCCGCCACCCCGCCTTGGATTGGGCCGCCTCCGCCGGCTGATCCCGACGGCCAGACAGTCCCGGGGCCCGGCGCCACGCGCCATGTGTTCGATCGGCTCGCGGCGTTGACGCCGCCCGGCCGCTGAGATCCAGAACGTCGCCGTCCCCAGCCTCACCTCTCGACTGCGTTGGGGCACTCTGGCCCTTTCGCCCAGGGGTCCGGGCGACGCTCCCCATGACTTAGATACGTCTTCATTAGCCAAGAGCTATCTGGCCCCTCATCTTAAATTGGCGATGTGCGGATTTCCGACCAGTCTATCATTTAGAAGACTGCCACGCTCCACGGTGTCGGGGCGAGTCAAGCGCCGCGGAGATTACCGGGGTACACCGGAGCCGGTCGCGCCGCTGGTCGGCTCGGACACGCGAGACAAGGGGGCGCGCGCGGTCTCACGTCCGGCTGAGCGTGTACGTCGCCGCGCAATGATCGCGGCAGCCGTGGGGATGCAGCATGCTCGTCGTTCCCGCCATGACCCCAACTGTGCAGGCGTCGCTCCTGGACGCCGTCCGGGCGCTGATGTAGGTGATGCCGGTAGCGGGGGCCGTCGTCTTCATGCTGGGAGCAATCTTGTATCTATGCCTCCTGAGGAGAGACCGGGCGGAGGCAGTGTGCCGGTCGCGACGAGGCTCCGGTGGGACGCGGCACGGCTACGGGTTTCGCGAGCGACCGGCCTCAGCGTCGGGCAATGCCCTGTCGCCACGGATGCCCACTGCTGACAATAGTCCGCTCGCCGGTCAGGTCAAAGGCACGGTCACCTGAGCGCCGCCCCCCGCGGGGCCCCGCGGTTCCACCCCTGCCGTGCCAGGAGTCAGTGTCCGTGCAGGATCCCGCCAGGGGGGTGTGTCTGCGTTGTGGTTGGTAACCGGGTGGGCGGGTGAGGGGTGCAGCGGGTCGACAGAGGCGCCCCCGAGCCCAGGAGGTGATGCCGTATCTGGTACTCATCGTGACGGTGGCGAGCACGGCACCGATGCCTTCGTATCCTTCCCCAGGAATTCGCCCAGCGTTTCTGATCGGCAGTCCTCACCGACCCAACACCCGAACATTTGTCCAGTTTGGAGTTGAGTCTCCGGCCGGTCTGTGGTTCTCTCTCCGCTGCGGAGAGGAGACCGCGGTGCACGGCGGCGTGCAAGGGTGTGCCAGGAATCCATCAAGGAGCGACAGATGACCCAACCGGCCAAACCGCATCGCTTCTCCCCGTTGGCAGTCGAGGCGATGAGTGACGCCCAGAAGCGAGCGGCCGAACAGATTCTGGCAACGGCGAGACGCGCCGACGGGCCGGCTGGCCGCCACATGGCGAGCAGCGGCCAGTTCCCCGGCCCGTACGATTTTCTGCTGCGCAGCCCGGAATTCGCCATGCGCTGGCGGCACATGGCCGACTACCTCCGATTCGACACCTCGCTCCCGCTGCGCCTGAACGAACTCGCGATCCTGATCCAGGCCCGCGTCTGGGCGGCACAGTTCGAGTGGTGGGCCCACTATCCGCTCGCGCTCCGCGCCGGTCTGCCACAATCGGTTGCAGACGATCTGAAGGCCGGGAAGCGCCCGGCCGGCATGCAGCCGGACGAGGAGGCCGTGTACGCATTCTGCGTCGAGCTGATGCGGGACCACCGCGTCACCGACGCGACGTTCGCCGCGCTGCAGGCGCAGCTCACCGAGCAGCAGATCGTGGATCTGGTCGCAGTGACCGGGTTCTACTCGACCGTCTCGATGATCCTCAACACGGTCGAGGCGGACATCCCGACCGGCGAGGACCTGCCGCTGCCGCCGCTGGCAGGGCCGCTGCCATAGGAGGGGCATCATGCCAACGGTCAGCGGAAACGGGGTGCAGATCTACTGGGAAGCGACGGGCGAGGGGGTGCCGCTGGTCTGGGTTCATGAGTACGGGGGCGACCTGCGCTCGTGGGAGCCCCAGGTGCGGTATTTTTCCAGACGGTATCGCGTGATCACCTATAACCAGCGCGGGTATCCCCCCTCCACGGTCCCGACTGCCGCGCGCGATTACTCTCAAGCGCTCCTGGTGGAGGATCTCCGTCAGCTCATCGCACAGCTCACGCCGGACCCGGTGCACCTGGGCGGATGCTCGATGGGGGCCAACGTCGCCCGGGATTTCGCCCTGGCGCACCCGGACGCGGTGCGGAGCCTCATCCTCGTCGGGGCGGGCGCCGGCTCCGTCAATCGGGAGCAGTTCCTCCAAGCCCAGGAGGCCACCGGCGCCAGCCTGGAGCGCGACGGGATCGCGGCCCGGGTCCGCGCCTTCGACGCCGTGCCCACACGGGCGACATTCAAGGCGAAGGACCCCCGGGGCTTCGCCGAGTTCCTGCGCCAGGCCGGGGAGCACGACGTCCAGGCGTGCGCCCACCTGGCCCGCGAGGTGATGGCCAAGCGGAAGACCATCTTCGACGTGGAGGCCGGCCTCAAAGCCTTGCGGATTCCGACGCTGATTCTCGTGGGGGACCGCGATGCCCCCTGCCTCGAGCCCTCGGTGCTGATGCAGACCTGGATGCCGCACGCCGGGCTGGGCGTCTTCCCGGCTTGCGGCCACACGCCGAACCTCGAAGAGCCGGCCCTCTTCAACCTCCACGTCAGCGAGTTCCTCGCCGCCGTGGACGCGGGGCGGTGGGCGGGATGGTCACGCGCAGGGTACGGGAGGTGACGCATGCACACAGTGGGGCTGGCCCGCGGAGAGAACAGCTACGATGCGGTGACGGAGGCCTTGGCGCTGATCCGCGACCAGGTGACCATCCCGAAAGTTCGGCCCGTGCTCATCAAGCCCAACATGGTGGAGCCCGATCGGCCGCTCTGTGCCACGCCGGTGGATGCCGTGCGCGCGACCCTGTAGTTTTTGACCGGGCCGGGGGTGCCTCGCTTCATCATCGCGGACGGGACGGCCCTGGAAAAAGGCGAGACGATGCGGGCGTTCCACGACTACGGCTACTTCACCTTGCAGGACAAGTTCGAGGTCGAATTTCGCAATCTCTATGACGATGACAAGGTGGTGCTGGAAGCGCTGAACGCCCATCTGGAACCCGTGAACATCCGGTTGGCCAAGAGCCTCCTGAACTCATATGTGGTGTCGGTGGCCAGGATGAAGACACCCCGGCTGGTCATTGCCACGCTGAGCCTCAAGAACATCGGGATCGGGGCCCTCCATAACCCGGACCGGCACTCGCCGCCCTGGCACACCATCGATCCGGCCATGTTCTCCCACTTGCCTCGCCCGCTGAACCTATCGCTGGTGCGTCTCGCGGAGGCGCCTCCGATTCACCTCGCGGTCATTGACGGAGTGGTCGGCATGGAAGGCAACGGGCCGGTTAAAGGCACAGCCGTCAAGTCCGGCGTGGCGCTGGCCGGGACCGATGCCCTGGCCGTCGATCTGGTCGGCGCGGAGTTGATGGGGTTCGACCCACGAACCATCGGGTATCTTTGGTATCTGATCCAGCGCCGCGGCTTGGCCCGGGGACAGATTGCGGTGCGCGGTGTCGATCCCACCCGGTGCGTGACGCGGTACCAGCCCGCCGAGACGCTGCCGGAGATCTTGGGGTGGTACGTCCCGGAGTGGCAGTCGTACTTGAACGGATCGCACCTCAAATCGCCGCTCGCGTGACGCGCCCATTGCCATAGCGGGCAACGTTTCACGGCGGCGGGAGGCTCAAGGGCGCCATACCACAGATCGGATCAACGTTCTCTCGGCGAATTGAGTTCGCGGCCCAAAACACAGTGCTCAAAATCCCGCGGGCTTCGGCTCATGAGGGTTCGATTCCCTCCCCCGGCACCAACATAGACAAATGATTCCCGATAGCGAGACGCCGCGCCGTTCGAGTCCCTGCCGTTCCCCACGACAGACTCGAACTGACGATGGAGGGAAGGGATCCTGGTCGAACTTTCCGTGTACCAAGACTATCGCTATTTGGCCAGGCGAGCAACGCGTATCGGCGGCTCGGTCTAGCCCTTCACCGCGCCTCGCGCCAGGCCTTCCACGTAGTAGCGCTGCAGGAAGAGATACAGGATGATGGTCGGGAGGCTCCCGATGAGGGAGGCGGCCGTCAGCATGGGCCACTTGATGATGAACTCGCCCACGCTGAACGCCACGCCGAGCGTCACGGTCCGCTTCTCGTCGATGGAGATGAGGCAGAGTGCCCAGAGGAGGTCCTGCCAGGCGAGGAGGAAGGCGAAGAGGAGCGTGGACACGGTTCCTGGCACGGCAATCGGGCAGATGATCCGCAAGAAGATCTGAAGCCGCGAGGCGCCGTCCACCAGACCGGCCTCGTCCAGTTCCCTCGGGATGGAGTCGAAGTACCCTTTGGACATCCAGGCGGCGAACGGCAAACAGATGGTTACGTACGCGATAACAAGGCCTGTGAGGGTGTTGTAGAGCTCCACCGCCGCCAGGATTCGAAAGTAAGGGCCGATCACCAAGACGCCGGAAATCATCTGGGTGGCGAGGAAGAAGGCGAGCAGGCTAGTGCGGCCGTGAAAATGAAAGCGGGAGAACCCATAGCCGGCAAGGGCACCCACCACGGTAGAGAGGATGGCGGTGACGCCGGAAACGACAATACTGTTCCAGAAATAAAGCGCGAAGGGTTTCAGCGTCCACATCTCGACGTATGCGCCGATGGTGGGCTGCTGGGGGATCCAATGGATGGGAAGGCTCAACGCCTCCGACTCGCTCTTCAACGAGGTGGAGAGCATCCAGACCACTGGAAGGAGGGCGAACAGCGCGGACGCCGTCAACAGGCTATACGACATCACGGCGTCTAGGCGCCGCTCTTTTTGATTCGAGGTCAGGGGAGCGCCGCTCATTGGCGTTCCCTCCCCACCAGCAAGACGTACGGCAGACTGAGAACGAACAGGACCACGCTCATCAGGATGGCCATGGCCGACGCGTACTCGAAGGTGAAGAACTGGAAGTACGTCTTGTACACGAGTGTCGAGAGAACCTCCGTGAGGGTTCCGGGGCCACCTCCCGTCATGGTGACGACGAGGGCGAAGCGCCGAAACTCCCACACCATGTCCAGCGCCAGGGCAATGAGGATGATCGTGCTCAGGCCGGGAAGTGTTACATGGAAGAACCGTTTCAACCTCCCGGCCCCGTCCACAGCCGCCGCCTCATACAGTTCGCGCGGGATAGCCATAAGGCCCGCGAGGAGCATGACCATCACGAGGGGATATCCGCGCCAAACGTTCGCGACGATCACACTGGGAAAGGCGAGCGTTGGGCTCGACAGCCACTGAAACTCCGCCGGAAAGCCGGGGAAAAACATCCGAATGAGCGGGTTCAGGCAGCCGTTGATGGGATTCAAGGCCCAGCGGAAGATGATACCCGCAACGACGTCGGGAATGGTCCAGGGGATCAGGGCGACCAGACGGAAGAACGTCTGGCCGGGTAAGGCCTGGTTCAGCGCAAGGGCAAGGCCGAGTCCCAGGACGAAGTGGCCAACCAGGCTCCAGGCCACGAAGGCAAAGGTGTTCTTGAACGTCTGGAACAGCACCGGGTCGCGCATGGCATTCTGATAATGGATGAGGGTGAGGTTCCAGCCGCTGCCGCCCTCCGGGGTGACGGAGAGTTTGAGCGTGATGAACGCGGGGAAGACCAGAACCGCCACCAGCATCAGCGTGGCAGGAAGGACGAAAAAGTAGCCGAGGTGCCGGTCGTGCCACGTATGCCCCGATCGCATTACACTCTCCCGCAATCAGACAACGAGCCAGGGGGACGAATTATTTCCCCTGGCTCGTTCGGAGTCAATCGGGAAGGAAGGATGTCAGCCTTCAGCGATCAGCACTCAGCCATCAGCCAAGTACCACAAGACCATCAAGGCCGTGTTCCCCAGTTTAAGCTGACCGCTGATCGCTGAATCTTACTGCACCCCCAGCGCTCGGTTGGCCGCAGTGTGTACATCCTTCAATGCCTGCTCGGTCGTCTTCGTGCCCGAGAAAGCCTCCTGCACGCCGGTGATCAGCGCGTCGCCGATCTTGGGCCACTCGGGGATGAGCGGCTCGATCTTCCCGTACGGGGCCTGCGCGCCGAAAACTTTGGCGAACTTGTTGTTCTGGATTTCGGGCGAATTCTTGACATCCACGCGCGCGGACATGACGCCGTAGATCTTGAAGTTCCGCAGCTGGACGTCCTTGCTCACCCACGCCTTGTAGACCTTCCAGGCTTCCTCGGGGTTCTTGGTAAACGCGCTGATGACGCGCATGCCGTACTCGACCGAGCTCACCCGCTTCTTGCCCGATGGGATCGCCGCCGCAGCCATCACCTCGTCGACCTTGAAGTTGGGATTGATGGCCTTGTAGATGAGGGGTGCCTGGATGACCCCTATCTCCATGGAGACCTTCTCGTGGGCGATCTGCGTGCGGACTTCCTGTGCGCCCTGCTCGACGACGCCGGGCGGCACAACCTTATGCTTGCTGAACAGTTCGACGTACGCCCGGAAGCCCTCCAGCGCCTCGGGCGAGTCGAGCGCGGAGCGCTTATTGTCCGGGGTGAGGAATTCCCCGCCGGCGCCCCAGATGAACGGGTTGAGGCGCATGAACAGGCCTTCCTGGCGAGAGCCGATGAGTCCGATGCCGTACCGGCCTGCCCGGGTCAACTTCTTGGCGTAGTCCAGGAGTTCCGCGGGGTTCGTCGGCGGCTTGCCGGGATCGAGGCCCGCTTCTTTGAAGTGCTGTGTGTTATACAGCAGCGCCAAGGGGTTCACATAGTCGTTCAGACAATAGATCTTCCCCTTGTACTTGCAGGTCTCCAACGCTTTTTGATCCCACTGGGCCAGGAATTTCTGGCCGCCTTCCTTCTCGATGAAGGGAGTGAGGTCCATGATGAATCCGCGGTCCGCGAACATCGGAATGGCGCGATGCTGGAAGTGCGCGATGTCGGCCGCCGCTTTGGCCTGCGACTGGGCGATGTACACCGTTTCCTTGTCGCCGTAGCGGCTGTCGTCGCGGACGACCTCGATACCGGGGTTGTTCTTGTTGAACTCCTTCTGGAATTCTTCGAGCGCGAAGAACACCGGCTTCTCGTTCCAGTGCCATGTTTGGAACCGGACCTTGACCTGGGCGGTCGCAGGGCTGGCCAAAACGACGGCGAGGCCGACGACCAACGCAGCGATCACCCACCACCGACAGCGCTGTGTCATGATTCTCCTCCTTATCTATGGGTGCGATTGCTGGGCGCGCTACGAGGCGCACAAGGCCTTGGATACGCGTGACAATGAACCAACGCCTGCGGAACTGTCAAGTTGATTCGACGTGCCCGCGTACACTGAGCGAGCCAGAGGATCCCTCCCCACTGGCTCTTCTAAATCGACTGATAAGAGCGGGCTACTGAACACCGAGTGCCCGATTGGCTGCCACGCAGGGCCGCCGAGAGGGGATGGCGGCCCACATCGCAGCAGCAAATTTCCAAAGGTTAGTCCTTTCCAAATGTCAGATTCGGAAGCCATAGGGCCACATCCGGCCAGAAAATAACCAGGATCACCACGAAGACAATGGACAGCATGAACAGCCAACCCTCCTTGACAAAATCCCAGAGCGAGCATTCGAAGATCGTGCACACGATATAAAGGACCGCTCCTTCCGGTGGGGTCAATAACCCAAGGGTAAGCGTCAGCACCATGATGATCCCAAAGTGCACCAGATCGACGTGGACTTGCTCGGCGACGGGAGCCAAAATCGAGGTCAACATCAGGATCAATACCGTGGAGTCCACGGCCGTTCCGGCAAAGAGTAGGAATCCGATGATGATCAGCATGACCACCCAGGGGGTATCGGAAATCCCCAGTATAAGCTCGGCCATCTTTTGCGGTATTTGATCCCAGACAATGCCGTAACTGAAAGGCGCCGACAGAGCGATAAGCAGCATGACCATTCCGATATCGACTACGGTGCTTTCCAGTGTGTGGTGCAAGCCTTTCCAGGAAGACTCCTTGTAGACGATCACGCCAACAGCAATGGCATACACGCACGCGAAGGCACCGGCTTCGGACGGCGTAAACAGGCCGAATCGCAATCCGGCGATCAGAATAACCGGGAAAAGAAACGCCCAAATGGAATCGATAAAGGTTCTTCCGATTTCCTTGAGAGGCGCCCGCTTTTCTCTTTCGGCAAGATACCCTTTTTGCTTGGCCCGCACACCTACCGCAACCATCAAGAATATCGTCATCAAAAGGCCGGGAATCATCCCCGCGGTGAATAACCGTCCGATGGAAACTTCGGCGATACTGCCATAGAGGACCAACCCGATACCGGGCGGTATCATCGTCGTGATCAATGCGCTGCAACCGATCACGGCGGCCGAGAATCCTCCGGAATACCCCTTTTTGATCATGCCCGGCCCCAACACGCGCGAGAGCATGGCAGCGTCACCAATCGCCGAACTCGTGATCCCGCCCAGCGATGCGGCTATCACCATGTTGCTTTGTGCCGTCCCGGCACGCATATGGCCCGTGAGAACCGACGCCAGTCTCATGACTCGCTCGGTAATGCCGCTCTCGTTGAGTAGGTTTCCCGCCAAAATGAACAGTGGAATTGCCAGCAGAAGAAAGTTTTGTGTTTGGGAAAGCACTTGTTGAACAGGCATCGTCCACGGCAACGTCGGATTTTGTAGAAAGAAGGCAACTCCGGAAATGCCGAAGGCAAAAGGCACCGGCATTCCCATCAACATGAAGAGGAAAAACAGAATCGCCACTAACGTCACTTTGTAAACTCCCCGCCGCCGGGAATAGTGAGCCCTCTGGTCAGATTATTTCGCCGCTGACGATTTCCTCGCGCTTCGCGATCGGCTCACCCGTCGATATCGCCCGCAGGAATGTCTTGATCTTCAAGATCGCGGTGATGAGCATCAGCGCACAACCAATCGGCACGCTGAGGGTAACCCACGTATAGCTAAAACCCGGGATCCCTTGAAATGTTCTCAGCCGGGTCGTGTAGGAAAGCCATAGGCCATATCCAATCATGCCCGCCAGAAAGACAATAATGATCAGGTAATTAAGGCATTTGAGATAGAGCTGCGCTTTCCGGGGCAGTCTACCCGTGATCACTTCGATGCAGAACAGTCTATCCAATCGCATCGCGGCATCGGCGCCCAGAAAGACCGTCCAGGCAAAGAGAAACGTTGCCGCATCCATCGCCCAGTTCATGGGATGATACAAGAATCGCGCTACCGCCGCAGCGAACACCAACAATGAGAGAATCGCCAATGACCATTTGGCGATGCGCATCTCTTGCTTACAAATAAACTCGTACACCTCTTTCATCAGCCAGCGCCTCCACGCGCGGCGGGGGGGCCGCTCCGGACGTCTACCCGGCCGCTCCGCCGCAGACCGCCGCCCGGGCGGTGATCTGCAACGGCCTGCCCGGCCCAGGGCGCCTGAGTTCGGGGCACCCCGAACCCAGACGCTCTGGGCTGGCGTCCGTTACGCCGTAAACCCGGAACCCGTACCTCCGCTCACTTCTTTCCGATTTCCGCAAAGACTTTGTTCTTTACATCGGCGATCTTCAGAACCTCATAGGCTTTCTCGCCAGCCTTCTTGAAAGCGGCGAGGTCGACGTTGTCCACGACGACCATCCCCCGCTTTGCCGTCAGGTCTTGCTTGACCTCTTTCTCGAGCTTGTCCATGATGAGCTTCGAGGTCTCGATCCCGGCCTTGTCGCACTCCTCGACCAGGATCTTCTGGTAGTCTGCCGGCAACGCATTGAACCACTTCGAGCTGATGACTTCAAAATTGACGAGCATGATGTGTCTCGTCTCGCTCACGTACTTGAGAACCTCGTAGAACCGCCCGGCAGGGATATTGTTGTAGACCAGCTCCACCCCATCCATGACCTTTTGTTGGAGCGCCGGGTACATGTCGCCGAACGCCAGGGCAACCGGGGTCGCGCCCAGGGCGCGCACCGATTCCTGCCAGATGGGCGCAGGCGGAGTTCTGATGCGAAGACCCTTCAAGTCCTCCGGGTTCCGGACCCGCTTGTTGGTGAAGAAGTGCCTGTAACCCTGCACCCAGCTATACGACAGGACCTTCATCCCATGCTTGTTCGCCAGCTCGTCGAGAAAGCCCCGCACGGTTGGCGAGTTCTTGAGCTTTGCCACTTCGTCAAGGTTCTCGGCGAAGTAGGGGCCATTCATGATGGCAATGCCGGGAACATAGTTCCCCATACGCGCCGAATCGGTGTTCTGGCCGATGTTTGCCCCTGCTCGTATCTGCTCCAGGATGTCCTCTTCAACGCCGAGCTGGGCGCTGTGGAAGACTTCGATCTTGAGGCCGCCCTTCGTCTTCTCTTCGACAGCCTTCGCCCAGTTCGTGAAGCCCTGGTGATAGGGTTCTTTTTGGCCCAACACGTGATTGAATTTCAGGACATAGGTGCCTGCCTCCGCCGTCGCGCAAACGACTGCCAGCAACAGGACCATTCCCCCGAACAACAGAATCGTTCTGGTTACAGTCTTCATGAGGAATCCCCCTTCATGGATGTTGTGTGGCAGGGTCCGGTCCGACGATAGTTATCTGTGCTTTCCTCCTTTCTGCTGAGCGTCCGGTTGCAGGGCGCGGTGGACTAGGGTCGTTCAGAGTTGAGCTGTCGCTGATTCTTGGTGGCCGCGGTTCCGTGTCCGAGTCGCGCCGAAAGATCGGCTGCCACGGCGGCGAGCGCCTTGCGGATTTCTGCCAGCCGCCGTTGCGGAAACCGGCTGGTCGGCCCCACGACGCAGAGCGAGGCGCGCACGTCGCCGGAATGATCCCGTACGGGTGTGGCAACGCAGCGAATGCCGGCGATGTGCTCCTCGTTGTCGA
>Ga0316626_10000787_pt1 | contig 13095 bp, 10 predicted proteins | sample OWC_Aug_T1_C1_D5_FD_207656 | JGI IMG/M metagenome (GOLD analysis project Ga0316626, IMG submission 207656) | Wetland soil microbial communities from Old Woman Creek delta, Ohio, United States - OWC_Aug_T1_C1_D5_A | ecosystem: Environmental > Terrestrial > Soil > Wetlands | place: USA: Ohio...
ATCGAGTAGCTTGTAAAATTGTTCTGGCTGGATTGTGATCTTATCGAGGTAGTGATTCTCGCCGAAATTTATGTTGATGGGCAGCATATTGATCTGATAATGATCAATGATGTCATTTGACAGATCACAGGTAGAATCAGTCACCAGTGCGATGTTCCACTTCCTGCTGTAAACCGCTTCGCTCTGGCGGATCATATCATCGGCTTTCTGAAAGGTAAGAGTACCGGTATTCCTCAATTCATCAAACAGCTCTGCAGGTGTATTTGTGTGGATATGGAACCTTCTGATCCGGTCGGAACCTGCAACGACAATTGAATCGCCGAATTTAGCAAGGATCTCTTTCAGTGCACTGTTTTCGAAACGGCTGTTTTTAATTATGGCTTCGGTACAATATCTGAAGTCAACCTTTTCTGCAATCACCTCCTCAATCTTCGGGAAAGATGCTGTTTCTGTCTTTGAAAGGATCAGCTCCTTCACATTCCTTGAATGGATAAACTCGATGATCCCTTCAACAAAAAGAACAAATCCCTTTGCTCCGGCATCGACAACATTATTTTTTGCCAGAATCTTTAGCTTCTCTTTGGTTTCGAGCAACGACTTCCTGAGAACTTCATACGAACTGACCAGCAGATTATTGAAGTCTGAAAACCGGGGCCAGCTCTGGTAGATATAATCTGCCCAATCCTTGATTACTGTCAGCATAGTGCCTTCAACGGGATTGGCAACGGCTTCATATACATACCTTACGGACCGCTGGATGCTTTCGGCAAACTGCCTGGTGGTTACAGATTTAAGATCACCGGTCTCGTTGCTTAGCCCGTAAAAGAACTGTGCAAATATTATTCCCGAGTTTCCCCTTGCATTAAGCAGTATTGCCTCAGCAATACGGTCTGCTGTGATTTTATATGATCTGTGGGGATGAAGCGATTCTATTACGGATCTGATAGTGGAAGCAAGATTGGTGCCTGTGTCTCCGTCGTTGACAGGGAAAACATTGATCTTATTCAGCTCGACCTGATTGGCAATTATCTTCCTGGCACCTGCAATAAAGGTGTAATAAAGATTTCGACCGTCCATCTGTACAAGCGGGGCTCCAGAGACTAATGTCATTTTACCACTTGAATTAATTCTACAAAGTTAGTAATTTTTTGGATTTCGAATGATGCCTGATTTATAAGCAGTTAGTGCTCTGTGCCTGGCGAAATCATGAGCCACAATTTTTTCAGGATAACCGGTTTCTCCCGTGTATCCGGTCCATTTCCTGACATATTCATTTTCCGGGTCAAATTTCTTCTGCTGTGTTACGGGATTGAAGATCCTGAAATATGGTACGGCATCGCATCCTGTTCCTGCAGCCCATTGCCAGTTCCCGTTGTTGGATGAGAGTTCATAATCAAGAAGCTTTTGTGCAAAATAAGCTTCACCCCACCGCCAGTCAATAAGAAGGTGTTTGCAAAGGAATCCTGCGGTTATCATACGTACCTTGTTATGCATATAGCCGGAACTCTTCAACTGTCTCATGCCCGCATCAACGATAGGGTATCCGGTTTCACCATCGCACCATCTTTTAAACTCCTTCTCATCATTTCTCCAGGTGATATCATCGTAAACCGGTTTAAAATTATTAGTTACAACATTCGGGAAATGTAACAGAATCTGCATAAAAAATTCACGCCATATCAGTTCATTAAGAAAGGAGAGGTTCTCATTGTATGCTTTATCAACCACTTTCCTGATACTTGCTGTACCAAATCTGAGGTGCGGCGAAAGATAGCTGGTTTTATCCGCTGCAGGTATATCTCGGTATTTGTGATAGTCATGAATTACAGACAAGTCGTAAGGCTTTACCAGGATATTGCTTTTCCGGAATTTCAATTCATCAGGATGAGGAAATCTGAAATGTTTCTGATAATACCTTAAATCATCGGGTGCTTTCTGATAAGTGATTGAAGGTAAGCTCTCCTTTAATTTCCGGAGCCACATATTTTTATAATGAGTGAACACAGTGTAAGGCTTACCATTGGGTTTAAGAATTTCATTTTCTTCAAATATCACCTGGTCTTTGAACTTTTTCGGTCCGTAATTATGTCTTGCAAGCAGAACCGAAATTTTACCATCTCTTTCAACTGCGTATGGTTCATAATCCTTATTGATGAAGACCTCATTAATATCATAGGATGTTATAAGTTCTTCCCATATTTTTATCGGATCACCTTTTAATATCAGAATTGAGCTTCCTGATTTCTGAAGTTCCTTATCAAGGGCAGAGAGTGACTCATAAATGAAATTCACTCTTGGATCATCGGCAGGGAGTTCATCAGTGATATTTTTGTCGAAAATAAAAAGAGGCAGCACAGGCAATCCCGAACTTAAGGCCTGGTTAAGTCCGGTATTATCTTCCAGCCTCAAATCCCGCCTGAACCAGAATATATTTATCTTCATGTTTTTGACTGTTGGAGAGCTGTTGCAAGACCCCCGAGATCTGCTCCGGCTGTAAGTATTTGTAACCAGTTTACTGGTCATAAAAGAACATCATAATAAAGCTGCAGCATTAATAAGATGTTTTCGGGATTATATAATAACTATTCAGCTCTTTTTGTTTAATGTTTCCTTTAGATTCTTCAACTCCTGCAAGATATCATTATAAAAGACACCCGATCTGTAAGCCATCATTATCAGCTTTACCGATATCAGCAGAATACCGGCCTCTAACAGGAGGTCATGAGTGAATCCTTTGGTAAACAGGGCTATAACAAAGAGGACAAATGTTATTGAAATTACTATTATTGATCCTATATCAACATACCTTCTCATTTTTTGATAACTATTTAATTAAGTATCAAGAGGTTTAATTGTTTAAGAAGTTACAAAAATAATAAATAAAACCAATCTTTATTCAGGCTGTTTCCAGATTTTGAATTGCATCTGACTATCCGGTATGGGAAATAAAAAAAATTTATTTAACTTTTAACCCGTAACAATCCTGAATCTTATGAATAAGGTAATGAATTCCTGGCTGGTGATTCTTCCTGGTGCGGTTATTGGTTGTCTTCTGACGATCACTGCATTCGATTTCAGCAGAACGATACCACAGGAGGATTTGAAAAGCAAATACTCGTACAAGGATTTTGAATCATCAAAAAAGTGTCGTTCATGTCACCCGGGATTATATGAGCAATGGTCTCAGGCAATGATGTCGCAGGCCTATACACATCACTGGGATGAAATTGAGTATTTTGATCTTGCCGTTGCACACGCCGCGGCAAAGCCTGATTTGAAGGATGCCGTTGACGGTTGCAACGGCTGCCATACTCCACTGGCTTATATCGGGGGAAAGCAATTCCCGCCGCCCAGACCCTCGGAGAAGAGTATGGCCAACGAATCGGTATCATGTGAAGTATGCCATCTGGTACAATCAGCTCAGACAGATCCGCCATTTAATTATAGCTACCTGATAAAACCCGGGATGACAAAATATGCAGGCCGCACCCCGGCGATTGAATCGCCTGCACATAAAATTGTCACCAGCGAATTCTTTCGTACGACCGAATTCTGCGGTAACTGTCATAATGAAAAAAATCCGTTCGGCGTGTGGGTTAAGAGCACGCAGCTTGAATGGAAGGAGGGTCCCTATTCAAAGGAAGGAGTCAGGTGCCAGGATTGCCATATGCCCAAAGGAGGGCCATACCTCAACGCTCTGATGACGAAACCATATAATGATGCAAGACTACATTTGTTCCACGGGGCTCATGATCCGGGAAAGGTAAGGGGGACAATAGAGTTGAGAATAGAACCCGACATACGCGAAGCTGAACCCGGGGAGACAATAGTATTTACTGTTGCACTTTTCAACCAGAAGACAGGACACAAGTTTCCGACCGGTTCGGTTGAGGACCGGATTGCATGGCTTCAGGTGGAAGCAACAGATGCAAAGGGCAATATATTTCATCTGAATGTGGATAAAAAGGGATTTGAAGGGGAAGAGTATACAATTTCAGGCGATTACCTGGCCTACCAGGATCTGGGAGTTCCGCTCAGGCAGGCCGATTTCAGGGGTGTTCAGCGCGACGGAATACCTCCCGGCAACAGGATCTTCAGAATGCCATATTTTGATCCTGAAGGAAGGATGACAATTATGCAATGGAACACTGCCAGCCTGGGTACCGATTACAGGATAGGGCCCAGGGAGGCAAAAGTGGAAAAGTTCACTTTCAGGCTGCCATTCAGTACAGCTCCCGGTCAGATGAAAGTGAGGGCAATCCTGAATTACCAGCTGCTTGTGAAACCTGTAGCCGACCTGTTAAAAGTGCCGGAAGATGAATCGGAAATAATGGTAGTAAATGAACATAGCACCTCTGTTACAATTTTGCCGTGACTGAAAATGCAAATACAATAAAACATCAACTATGAAAAAATATCTCTTTGTAAAAATTACCGCCGCCGTTGTATTTCTTCTGATAATTTCAGCCGGAGAGGTCTTTTCCATCCCTGCCTTTGCACGCAAATACCAGATAAGCTGCCAGGTGTGCCACTCACCTGCCATGCCAAGGCTAAAGGCATTTGGAGAGGACTTTGCTGGCAACGGCTTCAGGATGACGGAATATGAATCGCCAAGATATTTCATCCCTACCGGCGATGACCGGCTTTCCCTGTTCAGGGAATTGCCGGTGGCGTTGAGGATGGATGGGTTTGTTTCTTATAATTTCAACAACCAGAACTCCGCAGATTTCGGTTCCCCCTTTGTGCTGAAAATATTGTCGGGGGGCGAGATATCTGACAAAATCTCATATTATTTCTATTTCCTTTTCAATGAAAGAGGAACGATTGCAGGAATAGAGGATGCATTCGTTATGTATCACGATTTCCTGGGTTCAGGGATCAATTTCTATATTGGTCAGTTCCAGGTTTCTGACCCGCTTTTTAAAGGAGAACTGAGATATACTCTTGAACCATATAAAATATACAGCGCTGCACCGGGCAACTCCACAGCGGATCTGAAATATGACAGAGGCCTTATTATCGAAAAGGATTTCAGGACCGGAACCACCCTGGTTGGAGAAATTGTGAACGGAGCCGGCATAGGTGAAGCTGATGAAAACTACCTGTTCGACAAGGACAAGCATAAAAACTTCATGCTGAGGATAAATCAATCACTGGGAAAGGGCGTCACCATCGGCTTCTTTGGTTATACCGGGAAGGAGGAGCTTAGTGATCCGGGCATGATTTTTCCCACTTTTACAAATGAAATAAGGATGTACGGACCAGACCTTACTCTTAACCTTGATGACAGGCTGGTGCTGAATTTACAGTTTGTCCGGCGGACCGACCTGGGGGTATTCCCTGTTACCGGTGGTATGCCGATTAATGATATTATCACACACGGAGGATTTGCAGAGCTAATTTATTCCCCGAAGGGTGATATGAGTAAATGGTATCTGACAGGATTGATGAACCTGGTAGAATCGGATTTTGATGAACTCGATTACAGGTCCGCAACTCTGCATGCAGGATATTTATTAAGACGTAATCTGAGGTTTGTAGCGGAATATACTCAACAGTTCCGTAATTCCGCTTACGGAAGGGTGAATACCGGGTTTATTACGGCGTTCTGAATCATTTCAGACTGCCGTCAGAGTTTAATCAGCCCGGCCTCATCAATCTTCCTGTCAGGCACTGTACCGCACTGTACCGTCCTGAAATCAGTTACATTTTTAAGGATAAATGAAGGGACACCCCCGGCATGAGGAGCTTTTACATTAGTAAATGTGGCACCCTTAACATCTTCAAGTATGAATGGAGGCCTGAAATCTTCATTCTCAAGCTTCATTTCAATATCCGACATTTCAATATTCCTTACATGCCTTATGAAAAAACCGTAGGCAGGGATCTTTCCGAACTCCTGAGGATCGGGATATGAATTTTCTTTTTCAGGTACTGCAATTTCAGCCTGCTCCTTTGGAGCTCCGCCTTTTATAACCAGCAAAATATTGTTAAGTTTTACATCCTCGATATCATATCCGGGAATGCCGAATATAAGTGAGGCATAATCGGGATTGGCGCTGTAAACGACTATGTTGCTGATATTGACTCTTCTCATTTTACCGACCGGAGTTCCTTCAGGACCGCGCATACGGGCGCCGAGCCTCAGAAAGAAAGGAGCTCCCATCACATCACGCATTGTAACATTTGTTACATTTACGTCTTCCAGTATCCCCCCATCGACAGTCTCGAGAGCAAGGCCGCGGCAAAATTCGAATGTACAGTTTGTGATGGTGATATTCCTGAATCCGCCGTTTGATTCCGTGCCGAATTTTATTCTTCCTGTTACAACGCCGCGGTCGGGGACACGGTCATAATTCTTACGCTGGTAGGTGCCATCGAGGAAGGTGCCGATATCAAAACCGCTAACCGAACAGTTGGTTATGGTGACATCCTCGGTTACCCTGGCAAAGCCGAGGCCGAATGAGCTTTTAAGTACGATCGCATCATCAAAGGGAGAGTTGACGCTGCAGTTTGACATCCTCACATGCCGGCAGCAGTCAATATCAAATCCGTCACGGTTTGTGTCGATCTTCACATTATCAATTGTCATATTGTCGACACCGGTCGCCAGGAGGCAGAAATGGCCCCCTCTTAAGATAGTAATATCCTTGAGTATCACATTGCGGCAAAGCTTAAGTGCTATTGCTTTATTTCCAAGACCCGGAGTTGTCCTGCCCGACCTTGTCAGCCCGTTCCCGACTATCCATCCGTGCCCGGTAATTGCAATATTTTCAAGGCTTTCACCCCATATGAGGCTGTTATGCCAGTGGCTGTGGCCAAAATCCTGGTACATATCAAAGGCATTGGGTTCAGGTGGATCATACCTGCCCTGGCCTGTTTCGGGGTTTGCCCCAATAAGAAATGCTCCGTTGTCGAGATATAAGGTTATATTGCTTTTAAGGTGTATCGAGAAACTCAGGTAGTCACCTGCCGGAAAATAAACTGTTCCGCCACCGGCGGCAGAGGCAGCATCTATTGCTTTGTTGATTGCATCAGTCTCGATGGTGGCGCTGTCACCCTTTGCCCCGTATTGCCTTATATCATAGAAAGTAAACTGATCCTTCAGCAACGGCAATTCATGCTTCTGAACGGGAAAGGCCGCCGGAGCCTCTTCCCTCACAGGTCTGCTTCGCCTCTGGCTCAATAGTGAGGAGGAGACGGAACCGAAAATCATAAACAGGATTAATGGCTTAATTAATTTTTTCATTTCAACAACAGGTAAAATTTGCATTAAAGCGATTCCAAGGTAGAAAAAAAAGAAAAGAGTGACAATTATTCCGGAGCTTTAACTTCAGCCGATCTTCCCTCTTTCATGAAGACATACCAGAGCCAGAATGAAGAAATGATATATGAGACATTAAGCGAAATGCATGCTCCTGTCAGCTGGAGTTTTTTGATCAGGAGAGGCAGCAGGATGAGAGTTGCGGCAAGTCCGGCGAGGGATTTATTCCTTAATACCTTCAGGTTCCCGGTTCCGGCAAAATAGTGTCCGTACAGGTTTGAGACCGATATGGCAAGGATACCGGGCATCAGATAGATTATTAGTAATTTTACCGAACCGAACTCCTCCCCGAAAATGAACTGGTATCCTGTCCGCGGTATTAAAACGGCAACTGCAAGCGCCGTGAGACTTATCAAAAAACTCTGTCTGGCAAAGGCAACTGTTTCCTGCCTCGATTTCAGATGATCGTCGGAGTTCACCACGTTCGAAAAATGAACTGCAGACATGCTCCTGCTAATTATCCACACAGCCTCGGAAACTGCAACAACTATTGAAAAGACTCCAAGCTTATCCAGGCCAAGCATGCCTGCAATGAAATAATACGAAAGGCGGTAATTCAGGAACTGGATCAGATAATTGAATTCGTTATTAACTCCGTAATGTAATATGCTTTTAATACCGGAAAAGCCTGTTTCGGGTACCTTGAAGAGCTCATTCCTGGTCAGTCCGGCAACAGCAATAATCAGAACCACGGATAAACCCGTATAATATGAAAGCCAGATTATATTGAGGGTAGTTTTATTTAAAATGAAATAAAAGATTGCCAGGGCAGCAAGTATAAATATGGGACTCAGCAGGCTCAGCAGGTTATAGTTCGTGATATTTTTTATTCCCAGCCAGTATGATGAAACAGCTGATATTAATGACAATAATAATGTGATGAGGAAAAGGGGCAGGAAATTTTCCCATCCGAAGACGGCCGCAAATATTATTCCTCCTGCAAGTGATACAATTATTGCACCTGAGAGTGAAATGGCCAGAAGAAGGTTCCGTTCAATTACAGGAGCATGGTATGCGACTGTGCTCCCGCAAAATATATTGCTGAAGATCAGGATTATCGAGATATTTGCAATTACCAGAGCTATTTCGCCTCTTCCCCCGCTTCCCCATAATTGTGTGGTAAACACTACCAGCCCGAAGTTTGCCAGCAGCATTATGAATTTCGTAATGATCGTCAGAGTTGTGTTCCTTGATAACATTTTGTACTGATCAAAGTGCTTCAACGAATGCTAAAAAATCCTTACTGATTATTTCCCAGTTATAGTGTTCTTCAGTCATCCTGCGGGCATTCCTGCAATGGGTATAATAATGCTGTCTGTTCAGCAGATACTCTGAGATTATTTCGGCTATCCGGCCGGGCTCATCCGGCTTGACGAGAAACCCGAAATCTTCGGTCCTGACTTCGCGGCGTATGGCTTTCAGGTCGGAGAATATAACAGGCCTTCCAAGCGCAGCATAGTAAAAAAGCCTGATAGGGAGGCTTCGGCGGTTTTCCCAGGTAACCGGGCGCAGATCAAGGAAGATATCAGTATCGCTTATTAATTCAATGTACTCAGCAAATGGCTGTCTGTCATAAAAAGATATATCCGTATGATCCTTCAGTGACATAAACGCTCCTTCACAATCCTTTCTGTCATGTTTATTTTCAAACCAGCCGATTATTTTGACAACGATCTTAAGATCCCTGTGCCTGCCGGCCAGTACTTTGATAACATCGGCGAAATTGCCAAATCCCTTATCAAGGCTTATTCTGCCTGAATAGCATAATCTCAGCCTGCCATCCGGCAGTGAGGGTTCGGTACAGGTAATATATTTCAGATCGGGATAATATGTTGTAAAAGCATGAGGTTTCTTTGGAAACAAAAGGCTGTAAGGTCTGCTTTTATACCATTCCCCGAAAATAAAAGCATCAGCCTGACCTGCAGCAAAGATATTGAACAGAAGAAGCTTCAGGAAAACAAAAGGCCTGAGCACATGGTTATGTGGCGCAAGATTCTTTACAGAAGGGTACCATTCAGTAACATCATATATTATTATTGTCTTCCCTGAAACCGCTTTTGAATACTTTTTTGCGGCGATTACTGCAAGAGGTTCCGGGCATATTATCATGCCGGTACGGGAACTCATCAGACATTTCACGAACCGGTCTATTTTTTCTCTTTTGCCAAGTTCATCACCAGCGAAACAGTTCAACTTGATTCTCCGGGTATCATCCCTGAGCTCTGCCTTACTGCTGATTATTTCGACGTAATGCCCCGCTTCTGATAATGTTTCGGCAAGATGGTAATATATTCTGTCATCTAAAGGGTAATGTCCGGATGAGAGAAATGAAATTTTCATCGGGCAGCCGGCTTCTTAAGTAAAAGGTCAAGAACCGTTTCGTCACCTTCAGAATAATACAGGGATCGCGCATCAGTTTTGACTCCGGAAGGCATGGTTAATCAGATGGAAAATTCATTATAGTATCGTAAACTCTCTTTCTGGTTTCTTCAGGTGACGGATTAAGCTCTTCGGCAGAGAAATTTCCTTTAACGACATCAATCCTTTCATATACCATAAGGTAGAGTTCAAATATTATGTCGAGACTCAGCTGGTATCGGGGTGTCATCAATGGACGGATCTTTTTTATTACTTCGAATGTTTTGATCCGGTATTCATCCGCTATGGTAAGATACTCCTCAACCAGGTTGCGGAAGTTGCTGCCGGCAGGATGGCCATATGCAATCTCCCTCAGATCGTGTTTGCTAAGGCTATATTTTTTCGTCAGGTCCTCAGCAAAGTAATTCAGGTTTGCCAGCTGGTCCTTCTGGAAGTCGCGGATAATATGGACAAGATAACTGAATATGGCACAGGGTGTTGCTGATTCCCTTACGTCAAAAACAGGTTCCGAATAATTTCCATTCTGCTCTGTGAGTCCGGCGAGATGAACAAATATTGATGCAGGAGCCACTGAAGCCCCCTGTGCGTAATCGAAGAAATCTTTAAGTGAAGCGAATCCATCATTGTTGATATCGTATATCATTGAGCGGGCGAAGGATTCGAGCGGCCAGTGAGGGATTCTGAATCTTTCCATGATCCCTGTAAGCTCTTTCTGATCAGGAGGACAATCTTCCGCAACTTGAATCATTTTAAGCCAGTTGTTGACATTTACCTCGAACTGCATTCTCTCTTCCGGGACAATTCTTCTGTTTACGGCTTTATGATTATCGATAAGATCATCAATGGCTCTCATGAATTTATAAAACGATTTTGCTGCACAATACCTGTCGGGATCGAAGAAAGAAGCCGCTATAAGGATATTCGGATGATCAGTTATCTTATTAAAATCGAGTGAATTGAATATTTGAAGAAATTTCTCTTTTTGATGGTCCATTAAATTTTCGTTGTTAGTCGATTTATTATGTTATTATTTTCCTGAGAGGATACGTTCTGTAACCAGCTTTGCAGAAATAAGTATATTCGGAATTCCATTGCCCGGATGTGTGCTGCCACCAACAAAATATAAATTATGATACCGGCTATGACGGTTATGTGGTCTTAAATAACCCATCTGGTAAATCTGATGACCAAGGCTGCCAAAGACCGAACCACGTGTAATATTACATATATTTTCCCAGTCTTCAGGTGTCTGGCTGATCTCAAATTTTATATGATCATCAATATCTCCCATTCCGAACCGTTTTAACCGGTTCAGTACCGAATTACGGGTCCTGTTGCGGATCGCTACCCAATCCTGATTTCTTCTTTTATCAATATGTCCGGCGGCAACTATTACAGACAATGTGTCGCTGCCGGGCGGTGCCGATGAGGGATCATTTCGTACCGGTGCGTGTACATAGAAGCTTGGGTGGCCGCTTACTGATTTATTGATAAAAATCTCCTCCAGTCCCTCACGATATGTGTCCGAAAGGAAGACAGAGTGCTGGCTGAGCTGAGGATAAACTTTATCGAGTCCCCAGTGAAAGCAGATAGCAGAACACGAGTAATTCATCCTGCCGAGACGGGCCGCAATTCCCTTGTCCGGCAGCAATTCACGGTAGACATACGGCAGGTCGGCATTTGCCAGGATGATGTCGGCCTTAATTTCCGTACCATCACCCAAAACGATGCATTCGGCCTTTCTTTCCCTGGTTTTGATCTGCGAAACCTGACTGTCATAATGGAAAACAACTCCTGAAGATTCTGCTTCATTTAAAAGCTTCCCGACAACAGCAAACATCCCGCCCCTGCAGTAGAACGAGCCCTCGGTAAGCTCTGCTGCAGGCACCATTGAGTAAAGGGCAGAAGAGTTTATCGGGCTCTGTCCGACATATATATTCTGAAAAGTATATGCCATGAGCAGATGCTGATTCCTGAAGAACCTCTTAGTGTATCTCCAGTGTGAAATATAGGTTTTCAGCTTTATCAGAAGCCCTAAATTCCTGAAGCTGGCAAACTGAAATAGGTTGTAGAAGTTACGTGCGACCAGCCTGTCAATCCCGAGGTTGAATATTCCGTAGCCGGTCTTAATATATTTCTCCGATTTCTCAAAACTGCCGGGCTCGATCGCTTCGAGCTCTTTCTTCATTCTCACTTTGTCAGCCGTGAAAGTGAGACAGCTGTCATCGTCAAAATAAATTCTGTAAAGATCTTCAAGCGGCAGTATATCTCTGCCCTCTTCCAGTTTTATTCCGAGCGAATCAAAGATACGGTGATAGATGCCTGGCATTATCAGCATTGTTGCACCAAGGTCAAAACGGTGCCCGTCGCGGATAATCCTGCTGCACCGTCCGCCCGGGGTAGAATTTTTTTCATATACATCCACGGAATAGCCGTTTTTTGCCAGGTAGATTGATGCAGTGATTCCACCAATACCGGCCCCTATAATAACAGCACTCTTTTTTTCGACCATTTTCTTGCTACTCCCGGATGCTGAAGACAACTTTATTAAAAGACGGATAAAAATACAACTGTCACGAATTTTTGAAAAGCAAAATTATATTTTCTTTTGTTTTATTTCAGTGCTGATTTTGCGTTTTGATATTTTATTTCAAATCAGCAATTTTGTTCAACATTTGCTTATTATTGAAATTAATTAAAATAAGACTGTGAAAACCGCATTAAAGGTCATTGGAATATTGTTCCTCCTTATAGTTATAGTATTGTACCTTTGGTTTCATTTTAACCTGAAAGACCGGAATCCGGGGTATAAAGCTGACCTGAATATTTTGGCCGGTGAAAAATCAGCTTTACAGGCAGGTTTTTCCGCAATGGCCATTACACCCGAAGTAACCGACCGCTGGACAGATGCAAACGGTGATGCAAAATATGATCCAGGCGACGGTGATACTTTTTCAGATGGAAATGGCAACGGTGCCTTCGATCCCGTATGGATTGCAGGATTCGGGAATGCCCGCGCTGCCAACGGTGTACATGATGACCTGTGGGCAAGAGCAGCAGTGATTGATGATGGCAGAACGCGACTGGCCATAGTCGTGCTGGACGCGATCGGATTTATGAATAACCAGGTAATCGATGCCAGAGGCAGAATTCCCCGGGATGCAGGGATAACCTATATGATTGTTGCATCAACCCATGTACATGAAGGTCCCGACCTTCTCGGGCTTTGGGGCAAGTCTCCCCTGAAAAGCGGTATAGACAAGGAATATTTGAATTACGTCAAGAGCCAGATTTCGAAGGTGGTGGTGGAAGCTGTGAATAATCTGCGGCCTGCAGTACTTGAAATCTCGGAAGATATGACAGGAGCAACTCATCTGGTAAAGGATACACGG
>Ga0316626_10000788_pt1 | contig 13093 bp, 9 predicted proteins | sample OWC_Aug_T1_C1_D5_FD_207656 | JGI IMG/M metagenome (GOLD analysis project Ga0316626, IMG submission 207656) | Wetland soil microbial communities from Old Woman Creek delta, Ohio, United States - OWC_Aug_T1_C1_D5_A | ecosystem: Environmental > Terrestrial > Soil > Wetlands | place: USA: Ohio...
TCGACGACGACGTCGCCCTTGTAGCGGGCCGCGTCGAGGCAGGCGGCGCGGAGACCGTCCGCGTCCTTGGCGATGGCCACGCCCACCGAGGAGCCCTCGGCGCCCGGCTTGACCACCGCCGGCAGCCCGAAGGGGAGGTCGGACGGCGCCACCAGCGAGGCGCGCTCGCGCGGGAAGACCCGGTACTCGGCGACCGAGAGGCCGTGGTCGCGGAAGAGGAGCTTGGAGAAGACCTTGTCCATCCCCAGCGCCGAGGCGAGCACCCCGGATCCGGTGTAGGGGATCCCCATCGACTCGAGCAGGCCCTGGATGCAGCCGTCCTCGCCCCACCGCCCGTGCAGGGCGATGAAGGCCACCTCGACCCGGCGCCGACGCAGCTCCTCGGCGACGTCCAGGTCCACGTCCACCAGCACCACGTCGTGGCCCTTCGACCGGAGCGCCTCGGCGCACCCCTTTCCGGTCTTGAGAGACACCTCGCGCTCGGAGGACCGCCCGCCGTACAGCACCGCCACCTTCCGTCCCAGCCAGTGACCCATGACCCGCGCCTCCTCAGTCGACGGATTCGCCCCCGAAATCGCCCAGCAGCCGCACCTCCAGGTCCAGGGCGATCCCGAAGCGCTCGCGCACCCGCTGCCGCGCCAGGCGGATGAGCGCCAGGCAGTCCCGCGCCGTGGCCCCGCCCAGGTTCACCACGAAGTTGGCGTGGACGTCGGACCACATGGCGCCGCCGGCGCGGTGCCCCTTGAGGCCGCAAGCCTCGATGAGGCGCCCGGCGTGATCGCCCGGCGGGTTGCGAAAGGTCGATCCCCAGGTCGGCTGGTGGAGCGGCTGGGTCCTCCGCCGGTGCTCCACGTCGGCCTCCATGGCTGCGAGGCTCCGGGCCAGGTCCCCCGGCCGCAGCCGCACCTGGACGCGGGTCACCACCGCCCCGGGCGGGAGCCGGCAGGTGCGGTAGGCGAAGCCCAGCTCGGCGGCCGGGATCCAGCGGGCCCCGGCCGGCGTCGCCACCTCGACCCGCTCGACGACGTCCTTCATCTCGCCGATGCGGGTGCCGGCGTTCATGGCCACCGCGCCGCCGAGGGTGCCGGGGATTCCGGCCGCGAACTCGCAGCCGGTCAGGCCCAGCTCGCGGGCGCGGGAGACGAGCCGGCTGGTGGGGGCACCGGCCGAGAGCACCAGGCGGCCGTCGCCCGCCGACTCCTCGCCGAAGTCCACCGGGAGCTTCACCACCGCGCCGCGGATGCCGAGGTCGGCCACCAGCACGTTGGCGCCGCCGCCGAGCACGGTGACCGGGATCCCGCGCCCGGCGCAGAAGGAGAGCATCTCCGCCAGGTCGGCGGCGTCGGCCGGCCGGAAGAGCAGGTCGGCCGGGCCGCCCACCCGGATGGCGGTCCGCGTGGCGAGCGGGGCGTCGGGCTGGCAGTCGCCTCGGACCCGCCGGGACAGCTCGTCGCGCCAGTCCCCGGCCATCTAGGCTCCCCGCAGGAGCGACAGCAGCTCGGGCCCGGCGCCGGTCACGTCGCCCGCGCCCAGGGTGAGGACCAGGTCGCCCGGCCGGACCCGCTCGCGCGCCGCCGCCGCCAGGCGGGAGCGCTCCGCCACGAAGGTGACGTCGCGGTGACCGCAGGCGCGGATGGCCGCCGCCAGCGCGGCCCCGGAGACGCCGGGGATGGCCTCCTCGCCGGCCGGGTAGATCTCGCCGAGGATGACCACGTCGGCGTCGCCGAAGGAGGTGGCGAACTCGTCGAGCAGGTCGCGGGTGCGGGTGTAGCGGTGCGGCTGGAAGAGGCACACCACCCGGCGCCCGAAGGCCTCGCGCGCCCCGCGCAGGGTGGCGCGGACCTCGGCGGGGTGGTGGCCGTAGTCGTCCACCACCGTGACGCCGCCGGCCTCGCCCCGCACGGTGAAGCGGCGCTGCACGCCCTCGAAGGCGGCGAGGGCCTCGCGGACCCGGTCGAGGGGCAGGTCCATCTCGTCGGCCAGCGCCACCACCGCCAGCGCGTTGAGGGCGTTGTGTCGGCCCACCATCCGCACCTCGAAGCGGCCGAGCGGCTCGCCGCGCCGGATGGCGTCGAAGGCCACCGAGTGGCCCTTCACCTCGATGCGGGCGGCGCGGTAGTCGGCCTCCGGCGCCTCGCCGTAGGTGACGAAGCGCTTCTCCACGTCCTCGAGCAGCGAGCGCACGGTGGGGTGGTCGACGCACAGGATGGCCAGGCCGTAGAAGGGCACCCGGTTCACGAAGTCCACGAACCCCTGGCGCAGGGCGGCCGGCGTGCCCCAGTAGTCGAGGTGCTCCGGGTCGATGTTGGTGACCACCGCCACCGTGGGGGTGAGCCGCAGGAAGGATCCGTCCGACTCGTCGGCCTCGGCCACCATGTACTCGCCCCGCCCCAGCTTGGCGTTGGAGCCGAAGGCGTTCACCTTGCCGCCCACCACCGCGGTCGGGTCGAGCCCGGCGTGGGCCAGCAGGTGGGCGGCCAGGGAGGTGGTGGTGGTCTTGCCGTGGGAGCCGGCGATGGCGATGCCCACCTTGAGGCGCATCAGCTCGGCCAGCATCTCGGCCCGGGCGATGACCGGAATCTTTCGGGCCCGGGCGGCGGCCACCTCCGGGTTGTCGCGCCGGACCGCCGAGGAGGTGACCACCACGTCGGCGTCGGCGACGTGGGCGGCGTCGTGGCCGCGGTGGATGCGGGCGCCCAGGGTGGCCAGGCGGCGGGTGATCTCCGACTCCTTGAGGTCCGAGCCGGAAACCGGGTATCCGAGGTTGACGAGCAGCTCGGCGATGCCGCTCATGCCGATGCCGCCGATGCCCACGAAGTGAATGTGGGGCTGGAGCGAGCGGAAGAGGCTCATCGGGACGCGCCTCCCGCCGGGCCGGCCTCGGCGGTGTCGGGCCGGATGGGGCGGAAGCCCGGCCCGCGGTCCTGGCCCTGGCGCGACCCCCAGCGCCGCAGCGCCAGGTCGGCGCAGACGCTGGCGATCTCGCTCGAGGCCTGGGGGTTGCCCATCATGCCGGCGGCCCGCGCCATGCGCTCGCGGCGCGGCCCGTCCTCCAGCAGCGCGCGGATCTCCCGCGCCAGCAGCTCCCCGGTGAGGTCTCGCTCCTCGATCATCAGGGCGGCGCCGGCGTCCACCAGGCTCTGGGCGTTCAGCACCTGGTGGTTGTCGGCGGCGGCCGGGAAGGGGATCAGGATCGACGGCTTCTTGCAGACCGTCAGCTCGGCCAGGGTGGTGGCGCCGGCCCGGCACACCACCAGGTCGCCCTCGGCGTAGGCGGCGCTCATGTCCACGATGAAGTCGCGCACGTCCGGCTCGAAGCCGACCGATCGGTAGCCCTTCTCCACGTACTCGCGGTCGCGGGCCCCGGTCTGGTGGACGAGGTGCAGCCGGTCGCGCAGGTCGGCCAGGTGCGGCAGCGCCTCGATGACCCGCATGTTGAGGGCGTGCGCGCCCTGCGAGCCGCCCAGCACCAGCAGGTGCAGCTTGCCGTCCGCCTTGGCGGTGGGGCGCATGTAGTTCTCCATCAGCATGCGCCGGATGGGGTTGCCCAGCTGGTGGACCTTCCGCCTCGCGAAGTAGCGGCCGGCCTCCGGGAAGGCGGTGAAGGCGGCCTTCACGAAGATGCCCAGGATGCGGTTGGTGAAGCCGGCGATGGCGTTCTGCTCCTGGACGCAGGTGGGGATGCCCATCATCCAGGCGGCCAGGACCACCGGGCCGCTGGCGTAGCCGCCCACCCCCACCACCACGTCGGGCCGCCAGCGCCGCAGGATCGACCACGATCGCAGGAAGGCCCGGGGCAGGAGCAGCAGCCCGGCCAGCACCCCCAGGATCCCCTTGCCCTTGAGGCCGCGCACCTCGATGAGCTCGATGGGAAAGCCGGCCGCCGGGACCACCGCCGCCTCCAGGCCCCGGGCCGTCCCCACGAAGACCACGTCGTTCTTTGGGTGGCGGCCGACCACCTCCTCCGCCATGGCGATGCCCGGGAAGACGTGGCCTCCGGTGCCGCCGCCGGCGACGAGTAGCCTCACCGGCCGCCCCCGCCGGCCGCCGCCGGCACGCGCGCCCGCGGGGTGGGCCGCCTCAGGAAGCCGCCCTTGCCGGCGCTCACCGAGAGGAGCATGCCGCTGGCGGCGAGCAGCATCATCAGGGAGCTGCCGCCGTAGGAGACGAAGGGCAGGGTGAGCCCCTTGGTGGGGAGAAGGCCGAACACCACCGCCAGGTTGATGAGCGCCTGGACGGCGATGAGGGTGGTGGCCCCCAGCGCCACGAAGCAGCCGAAGGCGTCGGAGGCGTTGAAGGTGGCCCGCAGGCCCCGCCACACGACGATGCCGTAGAGGGCCAGCACCGCCGCCACGCCGATCAGCCCGGCCTCCTCGGCCACCACCGCGGCGATGAAGTCGGTGTGGGCCGCCGGGAGGTAGAAGAGCTTGCCCTTGCCGTCGCCCAGCCCCTGCCCGGCCCATCCGCCGTTGCCGATGCCGAGCAGCGACTCGACGATCTGGAACCCGGCCCCCTCGCGGTGCTGCCAGGGGTCGAGGAAGGCGAGGATGCGCTGCATGCGATAGGGGGTCCCGGCGATGAGCTTCCAGCCGATGGGCACGGCCAGCAGGACCGCCCCGAGAAGGTAGCTCACCCGGGCGCCGCCCGCGAAGAGCATGACGAAGAGCAGGGTCAGGAGCACCACCCCGGTGCCGAGGTCGCGCTCGGCCAGGACCAGCGCCACCAGCAGGCCGGTCACCAGCACGTGCGGCAGGAAGCCGATGGAGAAGATGCGGACCTTGTCGCGCTTGCGGGCCAGGGAGCGCGCCAGGTAGAGCACCAGCGCCACCTTGGCGGCCTCGGCCGGCTGGAAGCTCACCAGGCCGAGGTCGATCCAGCGGCGCGCCCCGCCGGCGCTGCGGCCGACGCCGGGGACCAGCACCGCCAGGAGCAGCAGCACCGTGAGGAGCAGGAAGGGGACCGCCAGGAGCTCCAGGCGGCGGTAGCCCAGCCGGAGCATGGCCAGGAGCAGCCCCAGGCCGACCCCGGCCGCCACCAGCTGGCGCTTGAGGAAGAAGAACTGGTCGCGCACCCGCGCCTCGGCGGTCACCGCGCTGGCGGAGTAGACCATCACCAGCCCGAGGGCGGTCAGGATCAGCACGGCGGCGAGGAGCAGCCCGTCCACCGGCGGCTCCGGCGGCGGCGGCCTGCGGACGGCGTCGCGGGTCGCGCTCACGGCTGGCCCCCCTCCGAGGCCAGGCGGCGGAAGGCCTCCCCGCGCTCCTCGTAGTTCCGGAACTGGTCGTAGCTGGCGCAGGCGGGCGAGAGCAGCACCACGTCGCCCGGCTGGGCCAGGGCCCGCGCCCGCGCCACCGCGCGGCGGAGGTCCCCGCAGCCCTCGGTGGGGCACAGGTCGCCGAGCTCGCGCTCCACCGCCGGGGCGTCCTCGCCGATGGTGAGGAGCGCCTTCACCCGGCCGGGGAACAGCTCCCGCAGCGGGGCGTAGGGCGCCCGCTTGCCGCGCCCGCCCATGACCAGGACCACCGAGGGCTTCCCGGCGGGGAAGGCCGCCAGGCCGACCTGGGTCGAGTCGACGTTGGTGGCCTTGGAGTCGTTCACCCATTCCACACCGGCGCGCTCGGCCACCAGCTCCAGGCGGTGCGGCAGCCCGGGGAATTCGTCGAGGCCCCGCTGGACGGCGGTCCCGGGCACGCCCAGCAGGCGGGCGCAGGTCACCGCCGCCATGGCGTTCTCCCGGTTGTGCCGGCCGCGCAGCGCGCGGGTGCGGACCAGGTAGTGCTCGGGGGCGCCGCGCTCCGGGGTGAAGACCAGCGGGGCGCCGGCGCCCGGGGTGGGGTCGGGGTCGCGCACCGAGCGCGCCACCGGCGGACCGAAGCCGAAGGTGTAGAGCTCGCCGCGGGAGCAGCCCGCCAGGCCCAGCGCCTGCGGGTCGCGGGCGTTGGCCACCGCGAAGTCCCCGGCCTGCTGGTTCATGAAGATCCGGGCCTTGGCCTCGGCGTACGCGCGAAGGTCGCGGTAGCGGTCGAGGTGGTCGGGGGTCAGGTTCAGCAAGGCCGCCACCCGGGGGCGCAACCGCTCGATCCCCTCCAGCTGGAAGGAGGACAGCTCGGCCACCACCACGTCCACCGGCCGCCCCGACAGCACGTGCTCGCACAGGGGCGTCCCCAGGTTGCCTCCCACGAAGGCGCGGCGGTCCTGCCGGAAGAGGGCGCCGGCGAGGGCGGTGGTGGTGGACTTCCCGTTGGTGCCGGTGATGGCCACCAGCGGGGTGGCCCCGAGGAAGCGCCAGGCCAGCTCCACCTCGGCCAGGACCGGAACGCCCTGGCGGCGCGCCTCCGCGATCTCCGGCAGGACGAGCGGGACGCCGGGCGAGACCACCACCAGGTCGCTGGCGGTGAAGTCCTTCACGTCGTGCCCGCCCAGGGCGAAGGAGACGCCCGCCGCGCGCAGCTCCCGCACCGGGTCGGCGAGCTCGGTGGCGGCGCGCCGGTCGGTGACGGTCACCCGGGCGCCCTTGCTCGCCGCCAGCCGCGCCGCGGCCACGCCGCTGCGGGCCAGGCCCACCACCAGCACCCTGCGACCCTGGAGTTCCGGTTCCATGTCCCCGAAGCGCCCCCCTAGCGGAGCTTGAGCGAGGCCAGCGCCACCAGCGCCAGCATGATCGCGATGATCCAGAAGCGGACGATGATCTTCGGCTCGGCCCAGCCCTTGAGCTCGAAGTGGTGGTGGATGGGGGCCATCTTGAAGATGCGCCGGCCGGTGGCCTTGAAGGAGGCCACCTGGAGGATCACGCTGACCGTCTCCACCAGGAAGACCCCGTGCAGGATGGCGCTGGCGACCTCGTTCTTGGTGAGGACCGCCAGCGCCCCGAGCCCGCCGCCCAGCGCCAGCGACCCGACGTCGCCCATGAACACCGAGGCGGGATAGGTGTTGTACCAGAGGAAGGCGATGCCGGCGCCGGCCATGGCGGCGCAGTAGATGGCGAGCTCCTCGGCCCCCGGGATCTGCGGGATGCGCAGGTAGGCCGCCAGGCTGAAGCCGGCGATGGTGGTGCCGGCCACGTAGGACAGCACCAGGAAGGTCATCGAGGAGACGATGGTGGGCCCGATGGCCAGGCCGTCGAGCCCGTCGGTGAGGTTCACCGCGTTGGAGGTCCCGATGATGACGAACAGCATGAAGGGGAGGTAGGCCCACCCGAGCGACGGCTCGAAGTAGCGGGTGGGGACGAAGGGGAGGGTGAGGTGCAGGTCCAGGTAGCTCCCGACCGACAGGAAGGGGAAGGAGGGCTCGACGCGGAAGTTCCAGTCGGTGAGGAGCCCGTAGTAGGTGGCCAGCACCACCAGCAGCTGCCAGGCCAGCTTGCTGCGGCCGGCCAGGCCCTTGGAGTTCCTCTTCGAGATCTTGAGGTAGTCGTCGGCCAGCCCGATGGCCCCGAAGCCCAGGGTGATGGCCACCACCGACCACACCAGGCGGTTGCGCAGGTCGGCGAAGAGCAGGGTGGAGATGGTCAGGGAGAAGAGGATCAGCGCCCCGCCCATCGAGGGCGTGCCCGACTTCTTCTGGTGCGACTCGGGCGTGTCCTCCCGGACGTTGGAGGCCCCGTACTGGATGGAGCGCATCCGCTCGATGAAGGCCGGGCCGAGCAGGAGGCCGATCACCAGCGCCGTGAAGCCGGCGGCGATGATGCGGAAGGAGGGGTAGCGCAGGACGTTGAGGACGCCCAGCTTGGTCGAGAGCGGGTAGAGCAGGTGGTAGAGCATCTAGCGCAACGCCTCGATGAGCCGCTCGAGCCGCATCCCGCGGCTCCCCTTGACGAGCACCACGTCGCCCGGCCCGATCCGGGCGCGGAGGAAGGCGGCGAGCGGCTCCACCTCCTCGGAGTGGAAGCCGGCCTCCTCCGGCAGGCCGGCTGCCCGCGCCGAGGCCAGCACCTCCCGGGACCGCGGACCGAAGGCGCCCAGCAGCCGGACCCCGGCCCGCGCCGCCTCCGCCCCCAGGGCCCGGTGGGCCTCGGCCTCGACGGGGCCGAGCTCCAGCATGTCGCCCAGCACCGCCACCGGGTGCGACCCGGAGGCCGCCGCCAGGTCCGCCAGCGTCCGGAGCGCCGCCGACATGGAGGCCGGGTTGGCGTTGTAGCAGTCGTCGACGAGCACGGCGCCGCAGGGGAGCCGGTCGAGGCGCAGGCGCCGCCCCACCGGCCGGACCTCGGCCAGGCCCCGCACGATCTCGCGGTCGCTGCAGCCCAGGGCCACCGCCGCGGCCGCCGCCGCGGCCGCGTTGGCGGCGTTGTGGGCCCCGACGAGCGGGATGCGGACCTCCAGCTCGCGGTTGCCGATGCCGAGCAGGAAGGCGAGTCCATCGGCGGCGTGGGAGAGGATCTCCAGCACCACCACGTCGCCGCGCCGCCCGCGGCCCACCGCGAAGGTGAGCAGCCGACGCCCGCTGGCCTGGGCCCGCCTGAGCATGCGCGGGTCGTCGGCGTTGGCCACCGCCACCCCGCCCGGCGGGAGGCCCTGGTACAGCTCGGCCTTGGCGTCGGCCACCGCCTCCACCGTCCCCAGCCCGGCCAGGTGCGCCGGGGTGGCGTTGGTGACCACCCCCACCTGCGGCTCGGCGATGGCGGCCAGGCGCCCGATCTCGCCGGGGTGGCTCATGCCCATCTCCACCACGGCGGCGGTGTGCTCCGCGGCGAGGCGCAGCAGCGTCAGCGGCACGCCCACCTCGTTGTTGAGGTTGCCCTCGCTCCGCAGCACCGGCCCGCGGGTGGCGAGGATGGCGGCGGCCATCTCCCGGGTGGTGGTCTTGCCGTTCGAGCCGGTCACGGCCACCAGCGGGATGCGGAAGCGGCGCCGGTGCAGGCGGGCGATGGCCCCCAGGGCCGCCAGCGTGTCCCCGACCCGCAGGAGCGGCAGGCCGGCGGCGGAGACCTCGGCCCCCTCCGCCACCACCGCCGCCCGGGCGCCGGCCCGGGCCGCCTCGGCCACGAAGGCGTGCCCGTCGAAGCGCTCGCCGCGCAGGGCGACGAAGCAGGAGCCCGGCGACGGCTTCCGGCTGTCGGTGGAGAGGCCCTCCAGCGCCGGGGGAGGCGGGCCCTCCCAGCGGCCGGCGGTGGCCTGGGCGAGCTCCTCGGGGGTGAAGCGCGGGGGGGTCATGCGACGCCGAGGGCCCGGCGGACCTCCTCCCGGTCGTCGAGGTGGCGCTTCTCGGTCCCGACGAGCTGGTAATCCTCGTGACCCTTGCCGGCGACCAGCACCGCGTCTCCGGCGCGGGCGGCGGCCAGGGCGGCGGCGATGGCCTCGCGGCGGTCCGGCAGCACCCGGTAGCCCCGCTCGCCGCGGGCGGCGGCCGCGGCGGAGATCCGCCGCAGGCCGGCCTGCTCCAGGCCGGGGACGATGGCGGCGATGATGTCGGACGGCTGCTCGGTGCGCGGGTTGTCGCTGGTCACCACCACCAGGTCGGCGGCCCGGCCGGCCGCCAGCCCCATGAGCGGACGCTTGCCCCGGTCGCGGTCTCCGCCGCAGCCGAACACCACCAGCAGCCGGCCGGCGACCAGCGGGCGCAGCGCGGCGCAGGCGCGGGACAGCGACTCGTCGGTGTGGGCGTAGTCCACGAAGGCGGCCACGCCGCGCCCCTCGATGCGCTCCAGGCGGCCGGGGGCGCCCGGGCTGGCGGAGAGCCCGGCGGCCACCGACTCCGGCGGGAGCCCGACCGCGAGGCCGAGACCGGCGGCGCAGAGGAGGTTCTCCAGGTTGTGGGAGCCCACCAGCGGCGAGCGGACCTCCAGGTCGCCGCGGGGCGTCCCCAGCACGGCGGCGGTGCCCGCGAGGCCGGAGCGGACCTCGCGCGCGGTCAGCTCGGCGGGGCCGGAGAGGCTGCAGCGCCACGCCTCGCGGCCGGCCTCGCGGAGCTCCCCGGCGAGGCGGGCGCCGTGGGCGTCGTCGGCGTTGACCACCGCCACCCCGTCGGCGGCCAGGTGCTCCGCGAAGAGCCGGCGCTTGGCCTGGTAGTAGGCCTCGAGGTCCCGGTGGTAGTCGAAGTGGTCGCGAGAGAGGTTGGTGAAGCCGGCGGCCCGGAAGGCGAGGCCGGCCACCCGCTCCTGGGCCAGGGCGTGGGAGGAGACCTCCAGCACGGCGAGCCGCGTTCCGGCCCGCACCATCTCGGCGAGGAGCGCCTGCAGCTCCTCGGCGCCCGGCGTGGTGTGGCTGGCGGGCCGGCTCGCGCCGGGGAAACGATAGGTCACCGTCCCCACCACCCCCGCCGGCACCCGGGCGGCGGCGGCGCAGGCCTCGACCAGGTAGGTGACGGTGGTCTTGCCCTTGGTGCCGGTGACGCCGCAGAGGGTCAGCGCGTCGCCGGGACGACCGTGCAGGTTGGCGGCCGCGACGGCCAGCGCCCGCCGCGAGCTCGGCGCCAGGAGGAGCAGGGCCGGGGAGACCTCCACGGCCCGCTCGGCGATCACCGCCACCGCCCCGGCCCGCACCGCCGCGGCGGCGAAGTCGTGCCCGTCGGCCCGGGTGCCCGGGACGGCGAAGAAGACGGCGCCCGGGCGGACCGCCCGGGAGTCGCTGGTGACCTGCGTCACCTCGGGATCGCCGCGGGCCGCGCCGGCCGCGCCCGCCCCCGCCATGACCTGCGAAAGCCTCATCCAGAGCCCAGGGGTCCCGTCGACGCCCCGCCCACTGCAACCGCCGTCCGGGCTGGTTTCCTCCGCTCGATCGCCGAAAAAATTCGCCGCGCGCGATCCCGCGCGCGCTCGCCGCATCCTAGCCCGACCGCGATATCAGTGCAGCTTCTTGACCGCCGGCGCGGGCCGCCGCTCAGCCGGGGGGAGCCAAGCGGAGCCGCACCCGGGCCCCGCGCTCCACCACGTCGCCGGGCCGGGGCGACTGGCCGGTGACCCGGCCGCTGCCGGCGGTCTCGCCGACCAGGTCCACCGCCTCGAGCGCCCGCAGCGCCGCCCGCGCCGGCAGCCCCTCCACCGAGGGCACCGCCACGCCGGACCGGCCGCGGGGGGCGCGCCGGGGGAGCTCCTCCAGGGGCGGCGGGGCCGCCTCGCGGGCGATCGGGGCCTCCGGGGCGGGGGCGGGGGCGGGGACGGCCGCGGCGATCCGCTCGCTGGGCGGCACCCCCAGCGCCTTGAGCGCGTGCTCGGTCACCTCGCGGAAGACCGGGGCGGCCACCTCGCCGCCGTAGATCTCCCCCTTGGGCTCGTCGATGAAGACCCCGACCACCACCCGGGGGGCCTGGGCCGGGGCGAAGCCCACGAAGGAGCTGAAGTGCCGGTCGGCCGAGTAGCCGCCGGAGACCGGGTCGGCCTTCTGGGCGGTGCCGGTCTTGCCGGCGGCGCGCCAGCCGTCGAGGCGGGCGCGCTTGCCGGTTCCGTCCGGGTCGGACACCACGCCCTCCAGCCAGCGGGCCACGGTGGCGGCCACGTCCCGGCGCACCGCGCGGCGCACCGGGGTGGGGGCCGCCTCGGCCAGGACCCGACCGGTGCCGGGGTCGACCACCCGGCGCACCAACCAGGGGCGCATCAGGGTCCCGCCGTTGGCGATGGCGGCCATGGCCTGGGTGACCTGCAGGGCGCTGGCGGTCATCCCCTGCCCGAAGGACATGGTGGCGAGCGAGACCTCGGCACGGGGGTAGGGGACCACGCCGCGCGGCTCGGCCGGCAGGCCGACCCCGGTCCGCTCGCCGAAGCCGAAGGCCAGGAAGGTGCGCTGCAGCCGCTCCCGTCCCAGCCGCTGGCCGACCTTGGCGGCGCCGATGTTGGAGCTCGCGGCCATCACCCGCGCCGGCCCGACCCAACCCATGCCCTTGTGGTCGTGGATGACGTGGGAGCCGACGGCCCAGGCGCCGTTCTCGCAGTTGATGGCGTCCCCGGTGCGCAGCGTTCCCTCCTCCAGGGCGCCGGCCAGGGAGAAGGTCTTCATGGTCGAGCCGGGCTCGAAGCTGTCGAGCACCGCCCGGTTGCGCATCTCCTCGCCGCGCTTGGTGGCGTTGGGGTTGAAGGCGGGGGCGTTGGCCAGCGCCAACACCTCCCCGGTGGCCGGGTCCACCGCCACCACCATGCCGGCGGCGGCCCGCGTCTGCGCCACCGCGGCCGCGAGCGCCCGCTCCGCCGCGAGCTGCAGGCCCTGGTCGATGGTGAGCTCGACCCGCGCGCCCTCCATCACGCGGGCCGGGGCCGGCGCCTCGCCGAGGAGGTGCAGGCCGCGGGCGTCGCGCAGCGACGGCACCCGCACCGACTCGCCGCGCAGCGCGTCGTCGTAGGCCGCCTCGATTCCCTCCAGCCCGGCGCCGTCGTCGCCCACGAACCCGAGCAGCTGCCCCGCCATCTCCCGGCGCGGGTAGTAGCGGCGGGTCTCCTTGACGAAACCCACCCCGGGGATGTTCAGGGCCCGGACCGCGTCGGCCTCGGCCGGGGAGACCCGGCGCTTCACCCATACGAAGCGCCCGCCGCGCGCGGCGCGCCGCTCCAGGCCGCGGGGCTCGACCCCGAGGACCCGGGCCAGCTTGCCGAGCGCCTGGCCGGGTCGGGTCCGCGCCTCCAGCTCCTGAGGGTCGACGAAGACCGAGTCGGCCTCGGCGTCGGCGGCCAGGGTGGCGCCGTTGCGGTCGGTGATGGCGCCGCGCCGCGGCTTGAGCTCCAGCTGGCGCAGGTACTGGTCGCGGGCCAGGCTGCCCAGCCGGTCGCGCTGCACCACCTGGAGCTGGACGGCGCGGGCCGCCACCACCAGGAAGGCGGCTCCGATGGCGGCCGCCACCAAGCCGATGCGGAGGGCGATCCAGCGCGCGGAGCGAGGGTCGATCCCCGTCCTCATGGAGCGGCCGCGGCGCCTCCTCCGCGCCCGGCCCGTCCCGACCCGCGCAGGGCCAGCCGCAGCCCCGGGGTCGGAACGGGCGCCGCCGCACCCGAACCGACTGCTGGCTCCGCCGGCGGGGAGCGGTGGCCTGCCCCGCCGCCCACCCCGCCCGCCACCACCGTCCCGCCCTTCACCACCGCCACCACCGCTCCCGGCGCCGGCGGAGCCATTCCCAGACGCTCGCGGGCGAAGCGCTCCAGGCGCCCCGGCGCTCGCAGCGTCGCCACCTC
>Ga0316626_10000790_pt1 | contig 13083 bp, 10 predicted proteins | sample OWC_Aug_T1_C1_D5_FD_207656 | JGI IMG/M metagenome (GOLD analysis project Ga0316626, IMG submission 207656) | Wetland soil microbial communities from Old Woman Creek delta, Ohio, United States - OWC_Aug_T1_C1_D5_A | ecosystem: Environmental > Terrestrial > Soil > Wetlands | place: USA: Ohio...
TGCAGCCCGGCACTCCGGGCGAGCATCGCCGCGTCCGCCTGGAACTAAGGCTCATGGCCGACGTCGGCCTGGTCGGCTTCCCCAACGTCGGCAAGTCGACGCTGATCCGCCGAGTGTCCGCCGCTCGCCCACGGGTGGCGGACTATCCCTTCACCACCTTGGTTCCTCACCTCGGCGTGGTGCGCTTTGCCGAAGACGGTCACTTCGTGCTGGCGGACATCCCCGGAGTGATCGAAGGCGCGCACACCGGGCAAGGGCTGGGGTTCCGCTTCCTGCGGCACGTCTCGCGGACCGCGTTGCTGGTTCACCTGCTCGACGCCAGCGGCTTGAGCGAGCGTGATCCGCTCGCCGACTTCGATGCGATCAATCGCGAACTCGCCCTCTTCGACCCCGAGTTGGCGAAGAAGCCACAAGTCGTCGTCGCCAACAAGATCGATCTGGTGACCTCGCCCGAGGCACTCGAGAACTTGACCAGACGCTTTCGCAAGCGTCGGATTCGACTGCACCGCATCTCCGCGGCGACCGGAGCCGGCGTCGCGGCACTGATGCGGGAGGTCGGCCGGCGGGTCAGGACCGCTCGCCAACACGAAGCGGGAAGTAGCGCCGAAGCGGTCGTCGAACATGGATGAGCAGGTGCCACATAAGCGGCGGTTGCTGCCGCAGGTCCGGCGGGTCGTGCTCAAGGTCGGCAGCAGCATCTTGTCGAACAGCCGGGGTATCAACCAAGATCGGTTACAGCGCTTGGTCGCGGAGATCGACGCCCTCCTCCACCGCAATTACGAGGTCGTCCTGGTCAGCTCCGGCGCCGTTGCCGCCGGCCTGGCCCGGCTTGGCCTGAAGACCCGTCCGAAGACCATCCCCCAGAAACAGGCCGCCGCCGCCGTCGGCCAGATCGGCCTCATGGCGCTCTACGAGGAATACTTCGCGGCACGCGGCCGCCACGTGGCACAGATTCTCCTGACCCACGATGACCTCGCGAGCCGGCGACGGTACCTGAATGCCCGCCACACCTTCGAAGCGCTGCTCGACGCCGGCGTGGTCCCAGTGGTCAACGAGAACGATACGGTGGTCGTTGACGAGATGCGGTTCAACTTCGGCGACAATGACAACCTCTCGGCCCTCGCGGCCGTGCTCGTGGATGCCGATCTGCTCGTGATTCTGAGCGACGTCGACGGCCTGCACACCACCGACCCGCGCGTGCGCCCCGATGCCCGCTTGGTGTCGCTCGTGCCAAACGTCACCGCGGAGATCGCCGGGTTTGTCGGCGGCTCGAGCAGCGCAGTGGGAACTGGCGGGATGGCGACCAAGCTCAATGCCGCCCACAAGGCGACCGAAGCCGGCATCCCGTGCGTGATCGCGGACGGCTTGCATCCGGGCGTGCTGGCGGCGGTCTTCGACCCCACGGTCAGCACGGGGACCTTGTTTCTGCCCGCCGGCGACCGCCTCGCCAAGAGAAAGCACTGGATCGCTTACACGCTCAAGCCTGCGGGTGCGGTGATCGTCGACGAAGGAGCCTACGAAGCCATCGTCCGCAAAGGCCGCAGCTTGCTACCGAGAGGGATTGTTGAGGTCCAGGGAACGTTCGGCGCCGGCGATTGCGTCTCCTGCCGCAATCCCAAGGCCGAGGAGTTCGCGCGCGGCCTGGTGAACTACAGTGCGGTCGAGCTGGACAAGATCAAACGCCTGCATTCCAACGCGATTGAGTCGGCGCTCGGGTACAAGGTCAGCGACGAGGTCATCCACCGCAACGACCTGGTGGTGCTGACTTGAGGGCTGGCTGTCCGCACATCTCAGGCTGAGCACCGTCTTGAAACAGTGGGGACAGGCGTCCCTGCCTGTCACGTGCGCGCTTTGCGCGCAAGGCGGGCACGGAGGCCCGCCGCCACCAAAAGGACTCTGCACCGCTCAACCACTTGGCGCTGCCCACGCGATTTTGTATCGTCGCGACATGTCGGTCGAGAGCACGGTGGTCCGTCTCTGCCAAGATGCGCGCCGCGTCGCGCGCCGGCTGAGCGCGGCGTCCACCGGCGCGAAGAACCACGCCCTTGAGCTCGCCGCGGCTCGCCTGCGCACCCACACGGCTGAAATTCTCGAAGCCAATCGCCAGGACGTCGCCGCGGCCACGCACGCGGGCCTGACCCCGGCACTGATCGACCGGCTGACGCTGACGGCGGCGCGCGCCGAAGCCATCGCGCAGGGTCTCGATGCAATCGTTGGCCTTCCGGATCCGGTTGGGGAAACGATCGCCCGCTGGCGACGGCCGAACGGTCTCGACATCTGCCAGGTCCGCGTTCCACTGGGCGTCGTCGGCGTGATCTACGAGTCGCGACCGAACGTGACGGCCGACGCCGCCGGCCTGTGCCTGAAGGCCGGCAACGCCGTGATCCTCAAGGGCGGCTCGGAAGCGTTCAACACCAATCGCCTACTGGCTCAACTGCTTGCGGAGGCCGCGGCCGCGGCCGGGTTGCCGGCGGCCGCGGTGCAGCTCGTCCCGACCACAGACCGGCAAGCGGTCGCCACCCTGCTGAACCAGAGCGAATACATCGACGTCATCGTCCCGCGCGGCGGAACCGATCTGATCCGCGCCATCACCGAGTCCTCGCGGATCCCCGTCGTGCAACATTACGCGGGCATCTGCCACACGTACGTCGATGCCGATGCCGACCTGCAGATGGCGCAGCGCATCTGCTTCAACGCCAAGGTGCAGCGCCCCGGCGTCTGCAACGCCATGGAAAACCTCCTCGTCCACGAGCGGGTGGCACCCGCATTCTTGCCGACCGTGGCCGCCGCATACCAGTCGGCCGGCGTAGAGTTGCGCGGCTGCCCCCGCACGCGCGCCATTCTGCCGGAGGTTGGGATGGCGAGCGAGGAGGATTGGCGGACCGAGTACCTCGATCTGATCCTGTCGATCAAGGTCGTCGGATCACTCGACGAGGCGATCGAGTTCATCCACACCTACGGCACGGGGCACTCCGACGCCATCGTCACCGACAGCTACGGCAGCGCCCAGCGCTTTCTGGCCGAGGTCGACTCAGCCGCCGTGTACGTCAACGCCTCTACCCGGTTTACCGACGGGTACGAGTTCGGCTTCGGCGCCGAGGTGGGAATCTCGACCAACCGCCTGCACGCGCGCGGCCCCATGGGTCTGCGCGAGCTCACGACCTACAAGTACGTGATCCAAGGCAACGGGCAGATTCGCGAATGAAGACGGGCCATCACTCTCCGGAATCGCCACGTCCCCGCGTCGCCGTGCCGCCGCGTCAGGCTCGCGGTCGACCTGGAACGCGCTGCTAACCTGAGGACGCGCCCCACCGGTCGCCCGCACACATGCGTCTCGGAATCTTCGGCGGCACCTTCGACCCAGTGCATCTCGCGCACCTGCGTTGTGCCGAGGAGGCACGCGAGGCGCTGCAGCTGGACCGGGTCCTCTTCATCCCGGCCGCAAGCCCGCCGCACAAGCCCGGCCGCCAGCTGGCGGCCGCGGCACACCGCCTGACGATGGTGCGCTTGTCCATCGCCGGCAACCGTGCCTTCCGCGTATCATCAATGGAGATCGACCGGTCGGGTCGCTCGTACTCCGTCGACACGCTGCGCCTCCTGCGCCAGCAGCTCCCCGCATCGACGGAATTGGTGTTTCTGCTCGGGGTCGACGCATTCCGCGAAATCCATACCTGGAAGGAGTACCGCAGCCTCTTCGCCCTTGCTGACCTCGCGGTCTTCTCCCGCCCGCCCCGCCGGATCTCATCGCTGCGCGGCCTGTTGCCGGTTGCGGCTCGCGGCGAGTTTTGCTACGAAAAGAATCAGCAGACGTTGCGTCACGCATCCGGGAGTCGAGTTCGTTTCTTGCGTTTAACTGCGCTGGACATTTCGGCATCGGCGATACGGCAGCGGGTAGAGCGCGGCCAGTCGATCCGGTATCTCGTCCCGGCGGCCGTCGAGCGATACATCCATCGCCATCGGCTCTACGCGCGAGGAAACACACCGTCTTGAAAGCCCTCGAGCCCCGCGAAGCCGCGCTGCTCTGCGTGCGATACGCCCTCGAAAAGAAGGCGTATGACCTCGTGCTGATGGATGTGCGCGAGCTCACCTCCTTGGCCGAGTATTTCCTCATCTGCACCGGACGGTCCGACACGCAGGTGCAGGCGATCGTGCAGAGCATCGAGGAAAGCCTGGGTCGTCTGGGGGTTCGTCCGCGCTCGATCGAGGGATACAACTCGGCGCAATGGGTGCTCATGGACTATGGCGACGTCGTGGTGCACGTGTTCCTGGAGCCCGTTCGGTCCTTCTATGACCTCGAACGACTGTGGGCCCGGGCCCCACGGGTGAACTTGCCTGAGCCGTACCGGAGCCAAGCTCGCGACCTCCGTCTCGCCAGCGCGGGCCGGTAGCGCGACCCCGATCGCCGGCGCCGGACGCGAATGAAGCGGAGACCGACCCACTGCCCAGCTTCCTCGCCGCGTCTCCGCGTTTGTCCAGGCATCCGGAGTCGCCCGGTTCCGGGCGTATCGAGGGACGCGTCGCCGGGTCGGTTACCGCAGTGGCAGGCACGTCGCCCTCAGGAAAGCGCCAAGGGTGATCAATGGTGAAGCGGGTTATCGTCATCGCGGCCGCAGCGGTCGTGATCGGATCATTGGGATACTTCATCTGGCTGAATCCGGCCGTTGTCGACCTCCGGTTCACGGGGGAGCAATCGCTGCGGGTGCCTCTCGGCTGGCTCCTGGTGTTCGCGTTCGTGGCCGGGGCCCTGGTGGCCGTGCTTGGCAGCGCGGTGCAGCAACTGGGGCGATCCGTCAGCGGCTGGAGCCAGCGGCGCCGACAACGCGTCGCCAACCGGGTCGCGAGCTGGGAACGAACCGGATTGGCGCTGGCCTGGGACGGTGACCTCGATCAAGCACGCCGCTGGCTCCTGAAGGCGTGGCGCCGCGCGCCGCGGAATCAGGGAGCCGCCCTGGCGCTGGCGTCCTCGTACATGGACACGGACGAGGTCGCCAAGGCGGTTGAGATCCTCACCGAAGCCATGACGCACGACGCCAGCGACGTCGACGTACGCTACGCGCTGAGCGAAGCCCTGCGCCGCAAGGGCGAAGTCAACGAGGCGATCCGCATCCTGGAGACGGTGCGCGTGCAACATCCGCGCGCGGCGCGGGCCCTGACGGCGCTGCGAGAGCTGTATCGCCAGGCCGGACGCTGGCACGACGCCGCGCAGGTCCAGGAAGCCTACGTCCACTCGCTCACGAATCCCGAGCGCGCCAGCGCCGAACGCGAGCGCTGGCTCCATTTCCGTTACCAGGCCGCCATGAGTCTCGACGGGCCGGATGCCCGGGTCGAAGCGCTTCACGGCCTGCTGCAGATGGACCACACCTATGTGCCGGCGATCGCCGCCCTCGGCGACGCGCTCGTCGCGACCGACCGCGCCGACGAAGCCACCAAGCTGTGGGAACGGGCGCTGCGCGCCACGCCCTGCCTGGTCCTGATGCAGCGGCTGCTCGCGCAGCAGCACACCGAACGCGACCGCCAGCGAACACTCAACCTCCTCCGCAAGCTGCCGGAGGTGGACGCTGACACCATCCGCTTCTTCGCCGCGCGCGCGGCCTTCGACGAAGGCAAGTTCGACGTGGCCGCCACGGAACTCCAGGCAGTCGCCAAGCAGGACCATCCCGCGGTGTACCGATTGTGGGCGGACATCCACCGCCAACGCGGCATGGTACGTGATGCTTTGAAGGCCTTTGCGCAGCTGGCCGAAGCCAGCTCTGTCGCAGACAGCCCGCCCTGCCCGTTCTGCCAGCGCTCGGGACAAATGAAGACCACCGCCGGCCCACCGTGCCGGCACTGGGACGGTTACCGGGCCGTGGTCGGCCCCACTTCCTAGCCTCCAACCAGATACGGAATCATCCGCCGCAGCCCGTCGAGGTCGTGCAGGTCCTCTTCGAAGTTTGGGACCGTCGCCAGCGCCGTGCGTCTGGGCAGCTGTTTTCGGAAGGCCTCGACCCGGAGATTGTCGCCCTGCGCCAGCGTCTCGTAGTTCAGAAACGTCTCCGCGAGCGCGGGCCCATGTTCGGCCCCAGCCGCGCGCGACACCAGATTCCGCAGCCAGTCCTCGTCGACGGTCCGCAGCTCCAGCGCCGACTCACGATGCACACGATTGAAGACGACCCCACGCAACGGCACCGCCAGCTCCGTCACCTTGCGGCAGAAGTACTCCGCCTCCGTCAGCACTTGCTCGTCGGGGCTGGCGACCAGAACGAACGCGGTCTCCTTCGACTTCAGCAGCCGATTGACTCGCGCAACGCGCGCCTCGAAGCCCTCGAACAGACTGGCCATCGACGTGAAGAAGTCCGAAACCTCGACCAGCGCTGAGACGCCGGTGGCGTCTTCCAGGCGGCGAAACAACGCCCCGACGGTGCGGTTCATCGTGCGCAACGTCGCCCAGCCGGCGGAGAAGTATGGCTTCACGAACCAGCGGATGATCTGCCGATCGAGGAAGTCGGCAATGCGCCGCGGCGCTTCGAGAAAGTCGAGGGCGTGGCGCGTCGGCGGCGTGTCGACCACGATGGCGTCGTACCGGCCGCTGCTGTGGAGCTCGGCGAGCTGCTCAACGGCCATGTACTCCTGTGAACCGGCGAAGCTCTGGGAGAGGTGCTGGTAGAAGTGGTTGGCGAGAATCCGCTGGCGGATCTCCTCCGAGGGCGCATGCCGCTCGACCAGCTTGTCCCACGCGCCCTTCTGGTCCAGCATCATGGCGCTGAGGGAACCGCGGCTCTTGATCTTCACTTCACGCGCCTCGTTTCCCAGCTCGCGCAGCCCCAAGGCATCCGCGAGCCGCCGCGCGGGATCGATCGTCAGTACGATGGTGCGGCGGCCCTGCTGCGCCGCATAGAGCGCCAGGGCCGCGGCGGAGGTGGTCTTCCCGACGCCCCCGCTGCCGGCGCAGATGATCACCTGATGCGCGGCCATCACGTCGGCAATCGACTTCATGCGCGCTGGCCTCGTCGCGCCGCCAAGGGCGCGTGACACATGTGCTCGGCAACGACCTTCACTTCGGCGAAACCGAACTCCTCGGTGAACAGGAACGGGATCTCGACGATGGGCACGTTGACCTGTTCGGCCAGGCGGGTTCGGTAGCGCGCATTGACCGCCGCCCACCCGGCGTGCTCGCGCGCCCGCGCCACCACCTCCTCGAGCACGGTCCGCTCGCGAGCATCGCGACCGCGCGCCGCGGCGGCGCGCACGCGTTGCATCGCCTCGTCACTGAACTCCCTGCGATGCATCCGGTTCACAAACAGCAGCCCGGTCGGCATGTGCAGCTCGTCGTGGAGCTGGTGATACATCCCGACCGTTTCATTGACGGGCATCTCCTCCGCCGTGGTCACGAGGTTGATCGCCGTCCGCATCGGGTCGGTCAGCTTCTGCACCAGCCGTTCCGCTTCTCGATGGACCAAGCCCGCCGTGAACGCATCGCGCGCGGCCGCCGGCATGCGCAGGTACTGTAGACTGTGCCCGGTCGCCGGCGCATCGAGAATGACCAGATCCCACAGGCGACGGCCGGTCGCCTCATCGCACCGGTCGATCTCGTACCAGATCTTGCCGAGCGTCATCAGCTCCTTCAGACCCGGAGCGGCAGCCACGAAGTACTGGTAGATGCGGCTGCTGAAGACGGCGCGCAGCAGACGGCTGACCGGGATGATCAGCTGCAGGTACTCCGCGAGCGCAGCCTTGCCCTCCAGCGCCATCAGAAACACGCCCCCGCGCGCCTCGACCACCTCACCAACCGCGCCTTCACGTCCGTGCAGCAGGTGCGCCGTGCGCGCCAGCCCGTCAACCTCGCAGAGCAGGACGCGATGGCCACGCCGCGCCCCCTCGAGCGCCAGCGCGCACGCCACCGTGGTCTTGCCGACCCCGCCCTTCCCCGCAACAACCAGCAGACGGCGACGAAACAGACTGTCGAGGGTCATGAGCAGTTCACAGTTGACAGTTCATAGTTGGTGGATGCGCTTCCGCGTTTGTCTCGTTGCTGCCGTCAGCCGCCGACTCTGAACTCTTGACTCTGAACTCTTGACCCTCGACTAGCCGGTGCCCGTCCACTTCTGAAACGCCACGCACGAGTTGGTTCCGCCAAAACCGAAGGCGTTCGAGAGGGCCACGTGGACATCCACCTTCCGGGGCTGATTCGGCACGTAGTCGAGATCGCATTCCGGGTCCGGCTCTTCGTAATTGATCGTGGGCGGCAGGATGCCGTGGTGCAACGCGAGCGCCGCATACGCCGCCTCCACCGCCCCGGCCGCCCCGAGCATATGGCCGGTCATCGACTTCGTCGAGCTCACCGGCAGGCGCGCGGCATGTTCTCCGAACACGGCCTTGATCGCCTGGGTCTCGTTCGCATCGTTGTAGGGCGTCGACGTTCCGTGGGCGTTGATGTACCCGACCTCGAGCGGGTCGATCTCCGCGTCGTCCAGCGCGAGCCGCATGCACTTTGCCGCCCCCCTGCCCTCGGGCGCGGGCGAGGTGATGTGATGCGCGTCCGCGTTGGCGCCGTATCCGATGATCTCGGCATAGATCCGAGCGCCGCGCCGCTGCGCGTGATCGAGAGATTCGAGCACCATTATGCCGGCGCCCTCGGCGATGACGAAACCGTCCCGGCCACGATCAAACGGCCGACTGGCGCGCTCCGGTTCGTCGTTCCGCGTCGACAACGCCCGCATGACCGCAAAACCGCCCACGCCGAGCGCGGTCACAGCCGCTTCCGCACCGCCGGTGAGCACGGCATCCTGATAGCCAAAGCGGATGAGATGGTAGGCCTCACCGACCGCATGCCCGCCCGAGGCGCAGGCACTGGCGGTGGAATAGTTGACCCCCTTGCAGCCGAAGCGGATGGCAATCTGCCCGGGCGCAAGGTTCGCGATCAGCCGCGGAATGAAGAACGGTGAGAGCCGCCTCCAACCCGCTTCCAGGAACTGGCGGTGAAACTCCTCGATCGTCACGATGCCGCCCATGCCGACCCCGAGGAGCACCCCCACCCGGTCCGCATCGCTCGGATCGACCACAAACCCCGCGTCGTCCATGGCCATCTGCGCCGCAGCGATTGCGTACTGCCCGAACGGATCGAATTTCTTCAAGTCGCGCTTGTCGATGAACTGCTCCGGATGGAAATCATGCACCTCCCCAGCGATGCGCACGGGAAAATCGGCTGCATTGAAGCGCGTGATCCGTCCGATTCCGGAACGGCCCTCGAGCAGCGCGCGCCAGTTCTTCTCGGTGCCGCACCCGAGTGGCGTAACCAGTCCAATGCCGGTGATGACCACGCGATGCTGCAGCCGGTGCGTCGAGCGGGACATTCCCTGGTAGGTCCTATTTCAGCGCCCGCACACGGTCAAGCTGCCCTCCGCGACCTCGGCAATCACGAACAGACGCCGTGAGGGGGTGACTGGGGGACGGGGCGAAACTCGTTCGCCAAAGTCGAGCCGCGCCCTCGCCGCGTCTGCCGATCGCCCCGTCTGCCCGTATCGCAGCGACAGAGCCGAAGACGACGCCTCAGTCCTGAACGCCGGCAAGGCGCTTCGCGTACCGCACCGGACCCGAGAAATCGTACTCGCGGTAGGTCTGCAGCTTCTCGGCTTCGAGCGAACCCTCGGCATGGACGGCCAGCACCTCCTGGTAGCCGCCGTAGTCCGACGCGGTGAGGTCGGACACGAGGTTGAGCATGCGGAGCCGATGCTCGGCCGGCACGCCGGCCTTTCCGCCCAGGTACTTGAGCACCAGCGGTCCGGTCGCCTCGCTGCGCAGGTCCTCGACGCCCGGCGCCGTCACCAGCAGTCCGCCCGCGAGGTCCTGCACCATCTGGACGGCTCCATGGTACTGCGAGGCAAACTGGTACTTGGCCACGTTCGTGAGCAGCGTGTTCGGAATGGCCAGCCCTGGCGGCTCGATGCGGCATTGCATCGCGGCGTGCTGGATGAGCGCTTCGACGCTCGCGTGATAGCTCGCGAGCCGCGTCAGCTTCTCGCGCACGTGGCCGGCGCCCTCGATGCCGTTGTATTCCACCATCGCACGGGCCGAACCGACCAGCAACTCGAGGAGCGGCAGCTTGTACGACACCGCGGTGAAACGGTGATACTTGACGAAGGTCAACGCCAGCGGCCCCGCGTACTCCGCCTCGCCGGCGAGAAAGACCCGCTCCCACGGCACGAACACGTCGTCGAAGATCGTGAGGGTCTCGATCATCTTGTGCCGCGCGCTGATTGGATGCTCGAACGGGTCCTTCTTCCCGCCGCCGTATGGGCTCGCAACCAGGGTGAGCCCCTTGGTCGCCACCGGAAGCGCGAACGCCACCGCGTAGGCCTCATCGCCCGCACGCATGGCCCGCGTCGGCAGCACGATGAGCTCGTGCGTGTTGCTGACCACCGAGGTGTGCACCTTGGCGCCGCGCACCACGATCCCGTCCGCGCGCCGATCGACGATGCGCACGTAGTGGTCGGGATCGGGCTGTTGCGCCGGGCCGAGCCCCCGGTCGCCCTTGACGTCGGTCTGCGCCACCGCCACCGCCAGATCGTGCTCGCGGCAGTGCTCGTAATACAGGCGCACGCGTTCGCGGTACTGCGGCAGGCCGCGCGCGGCCATCGCCTCGGCAACGATGTGCAAAGCAAACAGCGCATCAGTCCCGATCTCCTTGATCAGGACGACGAGGGTCGCGCCTTCACGGGTACTGGCAGCGATCAGCTCGGATCGTTTCAGCAGGTCCTCGCTGGTGCGCGGCAGATGATAGTAACGGCTGTATTCGCGCGCGCCATCCTGCACCACGGCCAGGTGGCGATACCGTTGGTCTTCGGCCATCGCGTAGTCGATGGCGGCATGCTCGACCGCGATCCCCAGGGTCGGGTGGGTGGTGACATCCAGAACGCGCTCGCCCCGGTAGTACAGGGTGCGATCGTCCTGTAGGCTCTGTTTATACTCTGCTGGAGTCTTCAAGGGCATGCGCGGGTCCTTTCGTTGGGTGCAAAGTCGAGAGTTGAGAGCTCAGAGTCAAGAGGTGGCCCTACCCTGTCGCCACTGACTCTTGACTCTTCCTCTCAACTCTGGACTCTCGACTCTCAACTCCATGAACTGCTTCGACCTCACCGACCGGGTGGCGCTGGTCACCGGCGGCAGCAAGGGCCTGGGCCGGGCGATCGCCGCGGCTTTGGCCGCGGCGGGCGCCGACGTGGCAATCACAAGCCGCACGCAGGCGGATCTCGATCTGGTCGCGGCGGAGCTGCGGCAGAGCGGACGGCAGGTGTGCCCCATCGCCGCCGACGTGGGTGACGAAGACAGCATTCGCCGCATGATCGAACGCGCCGTGCAACACTTCGGCCAGATCGACATCCTGGTAAACAACGCGGGTGTCGAGGGCACCGGCGCAGTGGTCGACATGACGGTCGAACACTGGGACCACGTCATGAACGTGAACCTCCGCAGCCAGATGCTCTGCTGCAAACACGTTGGCCCTCACATGATTCAGCGCCAACGCGGCAAGGTCATCAACGTAGCCTCGGTGATGGCCTCACGCGTCGCCCGCTACATGTCGGCGTATGCCGCCAGCAAGGCGGGCGTCGTCCAGCTGACGCGCGCACTGGCGCTGGAATGGGTCCGCCACAACATCCAGGTGAACGCGCTCTGCCCCGGGTACTTCCACACGCCGATGAACCAGGAGTTCTTTGCCACCGACACCGGACGCCGCGTGATCGCGCAGCTCCCCATGGGGCGCCTCGGCGAGCCCCACGAGATCGAAGGCGCCGCCGTCTTTCTCGCCTCCGACGCGTCGAGCTACGTCACCGGCGCCGCGCTGTACGTCGATGGCGGGCATTCGTTGGCGTAGGGATCGAGGGAACAAGGGATCGAGGGATGAGGAGGGGAAAATCTGGATACCACTTGATCCCTTGATCTCTCGATCCCTTGATCCCTAAAAGAACCCATGACCGCCCCCAAGTTCACCGGCACCGACTACTACGAGATCGAGGATCTCCTCGAACCCGAGGAGCGCATGGTCCGCGATACCGCGCGGCAGTTCGTCGAGCAGGAATACCTGCCGATCGTCACCGAGCACTTCCGCCAGGGCACGTTTCCGGTCCGACTGGCCGCCCGGATCGGCGAGCTCGGCTTCTTCGGCGCGACGTTGCCACCGGAGTACGGCTGCGCCGGCTTGAACAGCGTCGCCTACGGCCTCATCAACCAGGAGCTCGAACGCGGCGACTCGGGCCTGCGCTCTTTCGTCAGTGTGCAGTCGGGCCTCGTCATGTACCCGATCTTCAGCTTCGGATCCGAGCCACAGAAGCGCCAATGGCTGCCACGTCTCGCGACGGGCGAGGCGATTGGCTGCTTCGGATTGACCGAACCGGACTTCGGCTCCAACCCCGCCGGGATGCTCACCCGCGCGCAGCCGGTGGCGGGCGGCTACCGCATCAACGGCACCAAGCGCTGGATCACGAACGGTGGCATCGCCGACGTGGCGCTCGTGTGGGCCAAGGTCGCCACGGAAAAGGGCGACGTCGTGCGCGGCTTTCTCGTCGAGCGCGGCTGCCCGGGCTTCACGACGCGCGAGATGGAAGGGAAGTTCAGCCTGCGCGCCTCGATCACCTCGGAGCTGTTCCTCGAGGACTGTCTCGTCCCCGAAGCGAACGTGCTTCCCGGGGTTCAGGGCATGCGGGGACCGCTGTCGTGCCTGACCCAAGCGCGCTACGGCATCGCCTGGGGGGCGCTCGGCGCGGCGATGGCGTGCTACGAGTGCGCCCGCGACTATGCCCGCGAACGGACGATGTTCAGCCGTCCCATCGCTGGCTACCAACTGGTGCAGGCGAAGCTCGTTTACATGATCACCGAGATCACCAAGGGCCAGCTCCTCTGTCTGCGCCTCGGGCGCCTGAAGGACGCCGGCCGCATGCGTCCCGAGCAGGTGAGCATGGCGAAGATGAACAACGTGTCCCACGCCCTCCACATCGCCCGCATGGCGCGCGACATCCTCGGCGCCAACGGCATCATCGACGAGTACTCCGTCATCCGCCACCTGCTCAACCTGGAGACGGTCAACACGTACGAGGGGACCGAGGACATTCA
>Ga0316626_10000791_pt1 | contig 13062 bp, 9 predicted proteins | sample OWC_Aug_T1_C1_D5_FD_207656 | JGI IMG/M metagenome (GOLD analysis project Ga0316626, IMG submission 207656) | Wetland soil microbial communities from Old Woman Creek delta, Ohio, United States - OWC_Aug_T1_C1_D5_A | ecosystem: Environmental > Terrestrial > Soil > Wetlands | place: USA: Ohio...
GGCATACGCTCGCCCGTAGATCGATGAAAATGGGTACTTCTCGTCTCTCGTCATTCCCGCGGAAGGGAGTGTCGATGTTCTCCAGGCGCGGCTGACGAATGACAAACCGGAAACCGAAAACCGGAAATGCCAAATCGAAAACGGAGGTCGACCCGTCCGAGATTACCGGTTTGTCATTTTCGGCTTCACATTTCCGGTTTCCCATTCCGTGCCTCCGGTGGTGAGAAATCCAGACTCGCCATTCAACCGCCCAAGAATGACACATAAGGAACAACCATGAAGCTCGACGGAAAAGTCGCCATCATCACCGGCACCGCATCCGGGATCGGTCGCGCCGCGGCCCACCTCTTTGCGGCCGAAGGCGCGCGCGTCGTCGCTGCCGACCTCAACCCAGACGGCCACACGGTAACGCGCGAGATCACCGAACGGGGTGGCCAGGCAAGCTTCGTCGAGGGCGACGTCAGCGACCCGGCCGTGGTCACGCGGCTGGTGGAGACCGCCACGCGCACCTACGGCAAGCTCGACGTCCTCTACAACAACGCCGCCGTGGCTCCGCTCGGCCGCGACGGCATGGTGACCAACATCGAGGACGACGACTGGGACTACGTGCTCCGGGTGAACCTCAAGAGCGTTTTCCTCTGCTGCAAACATGCGCTCCCGGCCATTGCGGAGAATGGCGGAGGCGCGGTGGTCAACACCGCCTCCATCGTCGCCTTTCTCGGGCACATCGGCCAGGACGCCTACACCGCCAGCAAGGGCGCGATCGTTGCCCTCACCCGGGCGCTCGCCGTCGAGTACGCGCCGCAGAAGATTCGCGTCAACGTCATCTGCCCGGGCGTGGTGCGCACCGGGATCACGGAGCTCATGTGGTCGGATATGGTTCCAGCGGAACTCCGCCAGGGCATCGAGCGCGCCCATCTGACCCGTCTCGGCGAGCCGGACGACATCGCCCGCGCGGCGCTCTTCCTCGCCTCCGACGACGCCGCTTTTGTCACCGGCAGCGTCTTCATGATCGACGGTGGCTTCAGCGCCAACGCCCCGATCAACGCCGTCCTCGCGGGCGTGAATCAGTTCTGACCGCGGTGGCTCACGGTCCGGACGTCGGACACGGCGTGCCGGTCAGCGCGTCGCGCGCGCCGCGAACGCGCATGACCCCGGCCGGCAACCGTCACCGCGCGAAGGCCAACCTCTTCAGGTCCAGATACTTCACCTTCACCAGGCGGTGGCCGACCATGTCCAATGCCGCGCGCGACTGCTGGAGGATTGAGGACCACCGACAGGTCAGTTGCGTCCCACGAACGCGTAGAATCCCATTCCCGGGAGCAGGCTCTTCGCGCGCACAGCGCGGAACCCCGCGGCCTGCAGCTGCGCGATCATCTCGGTGCGCGCCGGCAACGGGCCACAGCCATCGGTCATTGCGGCCCACAGGTTCAGCACCGCGAAGGTGACGTTTCTTCCCTGGCAGCCGGTCGTGACCAACAGCGAGCCGCCCGGCGCCAGCAAACCGCGCAGCTGGGTCAGCAGCTCCATCCGCTGCGCGACCGGAAAGTAGTAGATGTTGTTGTGCAGCGTCACCAGATCGAACCGCTCGTCCGACCGCCACTGTCGCACGTCGGCCGCCTCGACGCTCACCCGCTTGGCCAGTCCCCACTCCGCGAGGTTTCTCCGCGCAAACGTCGCCACCTCGGGCTGCAGCTCGAGCCCGATGCCCGTGAGTGTCCGATTCCGGGCCGCGGCGTGCCGCAGGTAGGTACCTGAGCCGCAGCCGACCTCGAGCACGCGGAAGGCGCCAGCCCTGGGCACGACGTCGTCGATGGCCTCCTTCACGTACGGCTCCAGGGTCCTCGATGATCGGGCAATCAGCTCGCCGCTCTGGTCCGCCAAGGTGAGCAGCCGTCCCCCGCGCGCTCGCTGCGGCGTCTCCAGCAAGAGGCGGTGATGCAGCTCGACCATCTCCTGCAGCAGGGCGGCCACCGGATCGCTCCGCGCATCCGTGAGCTGCTTCGACAGGCGACCTCGAAGGAAATACCCGCGCGCATCCCATCCCAGTTCGCCCAGCGCGACGCCGACCTGCAGCCACGCCTCCAACCCCTCACGCGCGATCGGCTTCGCCTCCAGCGCGTCCGCGAGCTGTTCGAACGGCACCGGGCCCTTCGCCAGCCGCTGCAGCACGCCGTGCGTGAACGCCGAGGCAACGAAACAGGAACGGTAGAACGGCGGTGCCACGCGCAGCAACGACAGCTGCACCGCCCACTCTCCGCTGCGCGCAATATTCGCCAGTGTCCGTGCCTTCATGCACCACCCCCGTGTGGGCTTCTCCCGCCGAGTGTATTCCCCGCCGGGGTTTGCCACAATGTGAGCCATGACTTCCAGGCTCACGCGCCGCGCCTTCCTCCAAGCGACGGGCGCGGCCGCGCTCACGCTGTGCCTGGGGCGCTTGCGGTGGGGCAACGGAGGACTCGGCCCAGCCGCCAGCGCGGCTGCCGAGCCGTCGTATCGCGGCTGGGAGGATGTCTACCGCCAGCAATGGTCCTGGGATGCCGTGGTCAAGGGCACCCATCTCCAGGCCAACTGTGTCTCGGCCTGCGCCTGGGACCTGTATGTGAAGGACGGCATCGTCTGGCGTGAGGAGCAGGCGGCTGTGTACGGCCAAACCAATCCCTCGCTGCCCGACTTCAACCCGCGCGGCTGTCAGAAGGGCGCCTGCTACAGCGCGCTGATGTATGGCCCGACGCGCATGAAGTACCCACTGAAGCGGCTGGGCGAACGGGGCGGCGGTCGCTGGCAGCGGATTTCCTGGGACCAGGCGCTCACCGAGATCGCCGACACGGTCATCGACACCTGTCTCATCAACGGACCGGAGTGCGTTGTCTACGAAGGTGGCAGCACAAACGTCGACTTCGGTCCCGACACCGCGGCGGCGATGCGCTTCTTCAACCTCCTCGGCGCCGCGACGTTGGACTCGAACGGTGCCGGCGTCGGTGACGCGGCCCTCGGCGCCGCGCAGACATGGGGAATGGACTTTGTCGACGGCACCGCCGACGACTGGATGAACGCCGAGCACCTCGTCGTCTGGTGCATGAACCCATCCTACACACGGATTCCCGAAGCGCACTTCCTGTGGGAGGCGCGCTACCACGGAACCGAACTGGTCGTCGTCACGCCCGACTACAACGCCACCGCCACGCACGCCGATCTCTGGCTCAATCCGAAGGTCGGGACCGACACGGCGCTGGCGCTGGCCATGGCGCACGTGATCGTCAGCGAGGGCGCGTACGACGCGGCGTACGTCAAGGAGCAGACGGATCTCCCCTTCCTCGTGCGCACCGACACCAGCCGCTTTCTCCGTGAGGCCGATCTCCGGGATGGCGGCAAGGACGACCTCTTCTATTTCTGGGATACGAAAACCGGCGCACGGGTTGCAACGATGGGCGCACAAGGCCACTCCCGCCACACGCTTCGCCTCGGCGACGTCGATCCCGCTCTGGAAGGTTCCCACACCGTCACCCTGCGTGATGGCCCTACGGTGACCGTGCGCCCGGTGTTCGCGCTGCTCAAGGAACACCTGGCCACCTGCACGCCCGCCTGGGCGGCAACGATCACCGGAGTAAAGGCCGAGGTGATCGTACACGCGGCTAAGGCATTTGCACGCGCGCGCCGCGCGATGATTCTCGCCTCGTTCGGCGCCTGCAAGCACTATCACAGCGACCTCATGCAGCGCGCCCTCATTTTGCTCCTGGCGCTGACCGGGAACCAAGGGAGGCGCGGTAGCGGGCTGCGCATCGCCGCCTGGTGGAGCCTGAGCGGCTTCGAAGAGCTGGCCGGAGCGTACGACGCGCCCTTCTACATCTCCCTTCTTTCGCGCTGGCTCACGCCGTCGCCACAGCAGCTCGAGCAGTACATCACGGAGTTCTCGCGGCAGCGGTATCTGATGACTCCGACCCTGCTCTGGCTCCAGGTTCACGGCGGCCTCAACGGCGCCGAGGGCGGCAACGATGCCGTCACGGAGACGCTGCGCCAAGGCTGGATGCCGGTGTACCCTCGGCCCGGCCAGGATCCACAGGTGCTCTTCTGCACCGGCGGCAATCCGCTCCGGCGCTGGCCCGCCCCGCATGCGATCGAGCGTCATCTGTGGCCGAAGTTGAAATCCATCGTCTCGGTGAACTTCCGGATGAGCACGACGGCGATGAAATCGGACATCGTCCTGCCCGCCGCCTCCTACTACGAGAAGTCCGGAGTGAAGTACGCGCAGAGCTATCTTCCCTATGTCGTCGTCGGCGACCAGGCGGTGACGCCGATCGCTGAGGCCAAGAGCGAGTGGGAGATATTCGGCCTGCTCGCCCGCCGCATTCAGGAACGCGCCCAGGAGGAGGGGGTCGGCACCTACCGCGACCCGCTCGGGATCGAGCACGACTTGTCGACGCTGTATCAGAGCTGGAGCCGGCACGGCGAGTTTCCGGTGGAAGACAAGGGCAAGGTCCTGGACCACATCGTCGCCGGCTCCGCGCCCACGCATGGCGTCAGCTGGAAGGACGCCGCAGCGGCGGGCGCCGTGCCCATCCGCGCAACAGGACGTTACGGCCCCGTGAACGGCGTCTGCAGCGACTTCACCGCCCAGCAGACCGTGGCTCCCTCACAGTGGTTCGTCGAGAAGAAGGAGCCGTGGCCAACGCTCACCGGCCGCCAGCAGTTCTACATCGATCATCCCTGGTTCCTCGCCGACGGCGAGCAACTGCCCTGCTACAAGGAAGCGCCCACGGTCGGCGGTCTCTATCCGCTGCGCCTCACCGGTGGCCACACACGCTGGTCGATACACGCCATCTGGCGCGACGAAGCGCACCTGCTGCAGCTGCAGCGCGGTGAGCCCGTAATGTACATGAGCCTCGAGGATGCAACCGCGCGCCGCATATCCGACCACGACCACGTTCGACTCTACAACGACACCGGGAGCTGTCAGATTCGCGTCAAGCTGTCCTCGGCGGTGCAGCCGGGGCAGGTCATCGTCTACCACGCCTGGGAGCCGTACCAGTTCACCGGCTGGCAGAGCAGCCAGAACGTCATCCCATCGCCCTTCAAACGCCTGCACCTCGTCGGCAATTACGGGCAGTTGCACTACCGCACCGGCCTGATGGCACCGGGTTATGCGCCGCGCGGAACCGCCGTCGAGGTGGAGCGAGTTGGCAAATAGAAGAACGAGAGCTTGCGGAAGACTCCACTGGGGTGGAGCCTTGCGCCACATGCCGATCGGCACGAGAATCCGTTCATGAGTTGGCTGCGACTCCGTCCCCGAGACCAGCAACACGCGCGGATCTCGAGGCGCTGCCCGAGAACGTGGTGGGCGAGATCATCCATGGCGTGCTTTACGCTCATCCGCGGCCGCGGTCCGTGCCGTTGAATGTGGAAGGCGCATTGATCAGCGACCTCATGTCGCCTTTCCAGCGCGGTCGAGGAGGCCCAGGCGGCTGGTGGATTCTTGTCGAACCCGGTATTGAACTTTGACACGGACGTGGTTCGCGCTGAGCCGTTCGATGCGATCGAGATCCCGATCACCGACTGGTGGCCAGCGATCTGAGGTTTTGTTTCATCCCCACCCGCCAGTGAAACGAGTGAACCACGTCCCCAACCTGCCGGCAACCTTTCCGCTGCCCTTCGTCCTTGCGTTCACCTCCCGATACGGTGAACGCCAAGCTCCAATCCGCGCAATCCGCGGGACGTTGCTCCGATTCTCCGATTCTCGGCTCACAGCGCCTCGCTGTGCAGACGGGGCGGGAGGGAGGAGATCGCGCAACGTCCAGCTGCGTTGTTCGAGCAGTTCCTCGGCGATCTCGAGGCCGCCAGTCGGATCCGGCGCCGACGAGTGATGCCCCGTGAGGCAGTGCAAAATCCTCCCACCGCGTGTGCGGCCACCCCCACCTGAAGTCGGACCTCGTCCTGCCCGCCGCGGGCTACTACGAAAAGCGCGGGGTAAGGTCGCCACTTCCCGCCCAGAACCTTCACGGGAGTGAACCCTGGCGCCACGGCCGGAGTTGTGATCGTAATGGTTTGGAGGGAACCTTCCATGGTTGCGAGCGCACATCGAGGGCGACGTTCCCGCGAATGGTGGTGTCGCTTCACCTTGCAGGTCTTCGCGTTATGCTTTGCCGTTGCGGGCGCGCAGTTTTTGTTCTTCCCCGACGAGACGGTCGCAACGATCAACGCCGTGGGCGCGTGGCTCGGTGACTTTCCACCGGCGCCCCCCTCGGCGTTGCGCTTCTGGCTGTCGCTGGCCACCGGTTACATGGCACTCATCGCCGCCCTCGCCTACCTCGCTCAGCGCGACCTGCGCCGGCAGCGCGACATGATCGCACTGCTCGTCCTCGGCAAGGCCACGACCGCGCTCGTCGCGCTGGGATTTTACTGGTTCGCCACCGGCACCTTTGTGTACCTGCTCAACTTCGTCGTCGACGGTGCCATCGCGCTGCTCGTCCTGGCAATCTGGACTACCGTCCCGTCGCTCGGTCCAGAGGCGGATCGGCCGCTTTCGTCCCACGCCGACCGTCCCCCGCACCGTTCCGAGCCGGTCTTGAGCGCATTGCTCGAGGCCATGATCCCGCCGGGAGGCCCGTTCGCCGAAGGGGCTGACGACCGAGGATCGGCGCGCGACGTCGACGCGCTCATCACCGGCCTCGGTCCCCGTGCGGAGCGCGCGCTCCGCCTCGGTATCGGCGCAATGGAATTTGTTCCGTTCCTTGTGCCCCCGGTGCGCCTGCGTCGCTACTCACGGCTGCCCCTGGAGGACCGCATCCATCTCCTCGAAACGTGGGAGCAATCGCGGCTGCTGCCGCTGCGGCAGCTGGTTCAGGCACTCAAGATGCTCGTGATGGGACACTTTTACGCGCGGCCCGGGGTCGAGGCGCGGCTCGGCTACCCGCAGCCGCTCGAACGCGTGCCGCCACCGGATGTGACCGCATGATCGTTCGCCCCGAGGACGCCCCCGGAGATCTCGTCGAACACGCCGACGTCGTTGTCATCGGCACCGGTGCGGGTGGCGCTGTGGTCGCCACGGAGCTGGCCGAAGCGGGGGCACGCGTGACGCTCATCGAAGAGGGGGAGTTCCACACCGCCCGCGACTTCACGGGACGGCCGCTCGAGCAGACGCGCCTTCTCTACCGCGACCGCGGCATGACGGGAACGTTCGGCAACACCTTCATCCCCGTTCCTCTGGGACGCAGCGTCGGCGGCACCACGACGATCAACTCGGGGACGTGCTTCCGCACGCCGGACGACATTCTCCGGCGCTGGGAGAGAGAGTTCGGCATCCCCACTCTGGCCGATGCCGGTCTGGCGCCCGAGTTCGAGCGCGTCGAGCAGGCCATCCACGTCGCGCCGGTTCCGGAGGAGTTGCTCGGTCCGAGCGCGAAGATCTTCCGCCGCGGCGTCGAAGCGCTGGGCTTCCACGGCGCGGCCATCCCGCGCAATGCGGCCGGTTGCCGCGGCACTGGCGTCTGCGTGTTCGGCTGCCCGCGTGACGCCAAGCAGTCGATGAACGTCTCCTACATCCCGCGCGCCCTGCGCGCCGGGGCGCGGCTTCACGTTCGTAGCCGCGCCGACCGGGTCCTCATCGAGGACGGGCGCGCGATTGGCGTGGCCGCCGAACGCCTCCGTGCCAGCGGCCGCAGTCGAAACGAACGCCTGTGGGTGCTTGCCGACCGTGTCGTCGTGTCTGCCGGCGCCCTGCTCACGCCGGTGCTCTTGGCCCGCAGCGGGGCAGCGCGGCGGGGCGGGCCGCTCGGGCGCCACCTGCACATCCACCCGGCCACGCGCGTGCTGGCGCTCTTCGACGAACCCGTGCGCGCCTGGGAAGGCGTACCGCAGAGCTATCACGTGTCCGACTTCGGACATGAGGGCATCATGCTCGAGGGCATTTCGGTCCCTCCTTCGCTGCAGGCCGTGACCCTGCCCGGCTTTGGTTTTGCCCACAAGCAGCGCATGGCCGCATACGAACGGATGGCGTCTTTCGGGGCGATGGTCTCCGATACGTCCGAAGGACGCGTGTTTGCCACCGGTGCGCGTCCCCTCGTCTGGTACTGGCTGAATCGCGATGACGTCAACCGATTACAGCGCGCCATATCAATCGTCGCCCGCACGTTCTTCGCCGCCGGCGCGCGCGAACTCTATCCAGGGGTGCGTCAGTGCCCGGTTGTCGGGAGCGCACAAGAAGCTGAGGCACTCGCCTCGCGCTCCTTGCGTGCGGCCGATCTCGAACTCATGGCGTTTCATCCCATGGGCACCGCACGCATGGGCACCGACCCGAACCGCTGCGCCGTGGCTCCATCGGGGGAGCTCTTCGGCGTCCGGGGCTTGTACGTGGCGGACGCCAGCCTTTTCCCAACATCAACGCGCGTGAATCCACAGCTCACGATCATGGCCTTCGCCACCCGCATTGCCGCCGGGATCGCGGGGACTCTCGCCACACGCGCACCGGCGGCCGGCTAGGATCGCTTTGCAGGGCGGGCGAGCCGGGCGGCGTGGCGGGGACGGCTGTAGGCGCAGGCTTCAGCCTGCGGGAGTGCCGGGGAGAATCCGGAGCGCGGGCTAGAGCCCGCGGCTACAAGTGGCCGGCTGCCGGGAGATACGTACCAACTGGCCTTGCAGGACGTTGCCAGTCGACGCTAAGTTGACGCATCCAAGCGGAGGGTTCTCAGCATGTCGAAACGAGACGTCTGTGTGATCGGCGTTGGCATGACCAAGTTCGAACGCTGCGACCGCGATTTCACCGATCTGGCGCAGGAGGCGGTGAGCGCCGCCATGCAGGATGCGGGCGTGACGGCGGACTGCTTCGAGCAAGCGTATGCGGGGTACGTGAACGGCATGAGCGCGCAGGGACAGCGCTGTCTCTACTTCATGGGCATCGGCGGCATTCCGATCTACAACGTCCACAACTACTGCTCGACGGGTTCCAACGCCCTGCATCTCGGCTATCAGGCCATCGCCGCGGGTCTGAACGAATGCGTGCTCGCCTTCGGCTTCGAGAAGATGCAGAAGGGGCCTCTCGACAGCCAGCTCACCGGTCTCAAGGAAGGATACGACGAGGCGGCCAAGAAGCAGCCGCCATCGGCGGCCCTCATTTTCGGCGACGGCGGCCGCCAGCACATGGACCTCTACGGCACGACGAAAGAACAGTTTGCCAAGGTCAGCGTGAAGAACCACCGCCATTCCGTCCACAACCCACGCTCGCAGTATCGCGAAGCGTGCACGCTGGAAGAAGTGCTGGCCTCGCGTCTGATCTACGAGCCGCTGACCCTGCTCCAGTGCTGCCCGACGTCCGACGGCGCCGGTGCCGCCATTCTCTGCTCAGAGGAATTTGCCAAGAGGCACGGCCATGCGCGTCCGGTGAAGATCGTTGGCCAGGCGATGACGACGGACCTGATCGAGGACTTCGCGTTGGGTGCGTTGGGCATGATCGGCGTCGGCATGTCGCGCCGCGCCGCCAAGAAGGTGTACGAACAGGCGGGCATCGGGCCCGAGGACGTGCAGGTCATCGAGCTGCACGACTGCTTCAGCACCAACGAGCTCGTCACCTACGAATCGCTCGGCCTCTGCGAGGACGGTGGAGGTGGGCGCCTGATTGACGAAGACCAGGTGACGTACGGCGGCAAGTGGGTCGTCAACCCATCGGGCGGCCTACTCTCGAAGGGTCATCCGCTGGGCGCCACGGGCCTGGCGCAGTGCGCCGAGCTCGTGTGGCAGCTCCGCGGCCAGGCCGACAAGCGCCAGGTCGAGGGCGCCCGCGTCGGGCTGCAGCACAACATCGGCCTCGGCGGTGCCTGCGTCGTCACGATGTACAAGCGCGATTGAGCCGCCGCACCACTAATCGGGGCGCCGCCACTTCTCGAGCCAGTTTAGTGCGTCGCGCGCACGTTCGCGCGTCTGGATCTGGCAGTGGACGGCTTCCTCGGTGTTCCAGACGAACGCACGCTCCGCTGGGAGTCGTGCCACGAGAGCCTGCGCCAACGGCGCGGTGACGGCGCTGGTGGCGAAGGTGTCGTTCACCGAATACGTGAAGTAGATCGGCGTCTGGATTCCCCGTGCAGCCATCTGCGTGCCGAGGCTCTGCTCCGCCGCGCCTTCGAAGCTACCATAGTGGCCGACGTAGAACGCGTCGAGCACGGCGGGAAATTCCGGGATGCCGGCCAGCAAGTCGAACAGAGCCGGCGGGTCTTCCTTGAATCCAAGAAGGTAGTCCGCGGGGCTGTCGATGCCGCTCGCCGCCGTGGCGACTGGATCATGCAGCAGCAGCTGCGCCGTCCGTTGTCCTCCCCCGCTGCACCCGAACGAGTACTCCCGGTCTCGGTCGTGAGGGTAGCGTTCGCGGAACCAGTTCCAGACACGCTCGTCCATCACGTGCCCGTAACGCGGTGCTCGGATGTAGTAGTCGACGATCTCTCCCTCGCCGTGGCCACCGTCTCCCCAGCAATTGCCCGGCGCCACGATGCCCCAGCCGCGCTCCAGAGCTTCCGCCACATAGGCGTTGCCAAACTCGCCGGCAAGTCCGCGCAGCGCACCGGCTCGGTTGTCGATCTCGATGTACCCCACCAGCGTTGGGTCCGCCGCCAGCAGCGCCTGCGCCAGCTCCGGGTCCGTGTGGGCCAGCAGCGACGCCTCGGCTTCGATGAAATCCAGCCCGTTGCCATGAAAGGCGATCATCACGGGTTTCGACGCATCGGCCGGCGGCGCAACGTAGACGACCGCCGGCCCACCGGGAGTGGTCGTGGCCTCCGGAACATGGAGATAGTCTGTCGTGTCACTGCGAACGCAGGGCAGGTCCGGAATCTCGAACTGGATGACCTCGAACTCCCGTCCCGGGGAGAGATACCGGTTCGCCAGCTCGTCCGGCGCCGCCTCGCCAGCCGGGCGCACCACGGTGCGCCCAAACTCGACCGGCACGAACGATTGCTCTTCCTCGTCACCGCACGCGACCACCGCCACGCAGAGCGCCACCATCAGCCCGCCAACCCGAGCGTGCCGCTGCCACCTTTTCTGACCGCTCCCGGTGCGCAACCCCATCCGCTGGCCTTCCAACCATGCCCGCGTAGCAGCCGTCAAGTAGACGCCTCTCGGCGCGGAGACTGATGGCGGCCATCGTTCCGCAACCCAGCGGCGAGCCTTGGACCACAGCTCGCCGCGGCGACTCTTCGCGTCGCCCGGGCAGCGGGCCACCCGTGCTCCTCAGCCCCCGATCGCGGCCATGGACCGTGTGGCCGGCTCTCGTTCAGTCTGGTAGGTACCCTGCTCGCGACGACCTGCCACCGCAGCCTGGAAACACGAGGCAAGCGCCGCCGGCTCCACATCCGGGCGCAGGGCGCCCAACACATCCACCTCGCCCTCGCCGGTGAGACACGGCCGGAGCTTTCCGTCGGCCGTCAATCGCAGTCGATTGCACAGATCGCAGAAGCGGCAGCTCACCGGACTGATCACGCCAACTTCACCACCCGTGCGCAGCGCGTAATACACGGCCGCCTCGCCTGGCTCGCGCCGCGGCGGTTCGGGGGACAGATGGTCGCGGATGCGCTCCAGAATCTCGGCGCGGGACACATAAGATGATTCCCACCGCTGGCCGAGGCCGAGCGGCATGTACTCGATGAAGCGCACCTGCGCATCCTTGTCGGCGGCGAAGTCGAGCATTGCCGGTAGTTCCTCGTCATTGACGCCGCGCATGACCACGACGTTGAGTTTGATCGGGCGCAACCCGGCCCAGCGCGCCGCCGCGATTCCGGCACGCACTCGCCCCAAATCGCTACGGCCGCTGATCGCGTGGAACACGCCCGGCCGTAACGAGTCGAGGCTGACATTGACCCGCATCAACCCCGCGGCCTTCAGGTCCATCGCGTGCTCCGCCAGCAGCGTTCCGTTGGTTGACAGCGCCAAATCGCTCACGCCCGGCAGCGCCCGCAGCGTGCGGACGAATTCGACCACGCCCGGACGCAGCAGGGGCTCGCCCCCGGTGATCCGGATCTTACAAATGCCCGACTCGACGCCGACTCGGACGACCGCGGCCAGCTCCTCCAGGCTCAGCGCCTCCGTGCCCCGCGTTGCACCGCAGTCGCTTGGCAAGCAGTAGAAGCAGCGCAGATTGCATCGATCCGTGACCGACACGCGCAGGTAGGTCACCACCCGGCCGTAGCGGTCCCGCAGCGGACCTACCCGTGACGGGTGACCGGAGGAAAGCGAGGGGGAGGCTGTTCTCGGCGAACAGCGGGACTGACTCTCCATCTGGTCACCCGTTCACCGGTTTACCGGCCACTGCTCAGCGGCCGCACTCACGTAGGCTTGATCACGTTGGAAGAACGCGCACGCAAAGCGCACAAGAGCCGGGAAGAAGGGCAGGGTCTGCTGTTTCGCCAGCCGTCCCTCGAGCCGCGGGAGCCAACGACACAGGTGGCGTTCCAGAAAATCCCGTTGCGCCCGCAGCAGCGGTGACGCATCCGAATCGTTCTGACGCGCCTCCGCCTCGCGGAAAGTCAGGTAGTGCAGAAACTCGAGCTCGGTCGTGATGTGATCGGGCAGCTCACGCAACTCCGGAGACAGCCGTAGCTGGAAGAAGTGATAGAAGCGGGTGGCGTCCTCCATCGTCTTCATGCGATCGCCCGCGTACACCCCGCCGTACAGGGGGCACGGCGGACCCGCGGCCCCAACATCGAACAACCGGATGTACTCCGACTCGAACTCGGTCTGCGACTCGCCTCCGGTAGCCAGCCCCAGCGTCGCGACATCCGTGAGCTCGTAGGGGAGCCCAACCGAGAGATCGGTGACCACCCGCAAAAAGCTTCCGTCGCGTACCGCGCTGTAAAACTCCTCGTCCGGAAAACCAAACGCAATGGTCAGCAACTGATACAGCCGCGACCGCTGCGCTGCGATGCGCACTGGCTCGCTCTCGAGGTTTACCAACTCCATCGTCACGTCTTGCGCGGTTCGAGTTCGGCGGGGTCCTTGGTGAACGGGCCGAACAGGCTCTTCCACTCGTACACGATCAGCGTGTCGAGAATCTCCGACTTCCCCCCCGCCTTCGTCTTCGCCATCTCC
>Ga0316626_10000793_pt1 | contig 13054 bp, 8 predicted proteins | sample OWC_Aug_T1_C1_D5_FD_207656 | JGI IMG/M metagenome (GOLD analysis project Ga0316626, IMG submission 207656) | Wetland soil microbial communities from Old Woman Creek delta, Ohio, United States - OWC_Aug_T1_C1_D5_A | ecosystem: Environmental > Terrestrial > Soil > Wetlands | place: USA: Ohio...
CGGTCGGCCAGTATGACATCAAGAAGGTGCTGGCGTATTCCACGATCAGTCAGCTCGGCTTCATGGTGGCCGCAGTGGGCATGGGCGCGTTCGTTGCCGGCATGTTCCACCTCGTGACGCACGCCTTCTTCAAGGCACTGCTCTTCCTCTCGGCCGGTTCGGTCATCCTCGGTCTCGAGCGCGGGCATCATGCGCTCGCGCCGCATGGGGGCCACGAGGTGAAAGGCAAGGAGGAGGTCTTTGATCCCGGCGACATGCGCAACATGGGCGGGCTGCGCAAGACGATGCCCGTCACGTTCTGGCTGTATGTGATCGGCACGCTGGCGCTGGCAGGCATCGTGCCGTTCGCCGGCTTCTGGTCAAAGGACGAGATTCTCGCCGACGCCTTCCACGAGATGCCGCTCGTCTACTGGCTGCTGACGGCCGCGGCGTTCCTGACAGCCTTCTACATGGGCCGCCAGATCTGGATGGTGTTCTTCGGCAAGGCGCGGCACGATGCGGCCGCTCACGCACAGGAAAGCCCGCCCATCATCACGGCGCCGCTCATGGTACTGGCCGGCCTGTCGATCATCGGCGGCGTGCTCAACCTGCCCGGCGTACACACGCTGACCGAATGGCTGGAGCACACCATCGCGGTGCATGCGGGGGAGTTCAATTTCAACGTGGCGCTGCTCTCCACGGTCCTCGCCCTCGCAGCGATCGCCCTGTCATGGTTCATCTACGGACGTCGGCCGCTCCGCAAGCGGCAGGTCGACCCGCTGAAGACCGCCCTCGGGCCCGTCTTCACCGGAATGGAACGCAAGTGGTTCGTGGATGAGCTGTACTGGGCGCTGTTCGTGGATCGCTACGTCGATGCGGCGCGCTTCCTCGCCAACGTGATTGACGAGCGCTTCTGGCACAACTGGTTCCACGAGAAGGTGCTGGCGGGCTCGTACAACTGGCTGACCAACGTCGGGCTGAATCGCTATGCCGATCAGCGCGGCATCGATGCATTCTTCAACGGGCTGGGCACTCTCACACAGCGGTTCTCGGCCGGCCTGCGGCGCATCCAGAACGGTTTCGTGCGCTCGTATGCCCTCTCAGTTCTGCTCGGGGTGGTGCTTCTGCTCGGCTATCTTCTTTGGAAATCGTTGGCCTGACCGAGGGACACATGGACTTCCTTCTCCAACCGCTCACACTGGTGACCTTCTTCCCCCTCCTGGGGGTGCTGGTGCTCTTGTTCCTCGACAGCGACAACAAGAACGCGCTGCGCTGGACGGCGCTGGTCACCAGCCTGATCACGTTCGTCATCTCCCTGTGGGTTCTGACGATGTTCAACGCCAAGGACCCGGCGCTGCAACTGGTGTCCCGCTATGACTGGATCACGGTGGCCGGATGGAACATCCAGTACCACCTCGGCGTGGATGGCCTGAGCATCCTCCTGCTGCTGCTCACCACCTTCCTGACACCGATCTCCATCCTATCCACATGGACGGCTGTCGAGGAGCGCGTCAAGGACTTCATGCTCTTCTTCCTGCTGCTCGAAGTGGGCATGAGCGGCGTGTTCCTGGCGCAGGATCTGTTCCTCTTCTATATCTTCTGGGAGTTCACACTGGTGCCGATGTACTTCCTGATCGGCATCTGGGGCGGACCGCGGCGCATCTATGCGGCCATCAAGTTCTTCCTGTACACCATGGCTGGATCGATCCTCATGCTGCTGGCCATCCTCTGGCTGGGCATTTATGCCGGCACCTTCTCAGTGCCCGAGCTGATCGCCAACGGAAACATCCCTGCCAACGTGCAGCTCTGGCTGTTCCTGGCGTTCGCGGCGGCCTTCGCCATCAAGGTCCCGATGTGGCCGCTGCACTCGTGGTTGCCGGACGCCCACGTCGAAGCGCCAACGGCAGGTTCGGTCATCCTTGCAGGTGTTCTGCTGAAGATGGGCACCTACGGCTTCCTGCGCTTCAACATCCCGATGTTCCCGCAGGCCGCGTTGCAGGCCGCTCCGTGGATCGCCCTCCTGGCAACGATCGGCATCATCTACGGCGCGGCGGTCTCGTACGCGCAGCCAGACGTGAAGAAGCTGGTCGCCTTTTCCTCTGTGAGCCACCTCGGCTTCGTCATGCTCGGCCTGTTTGCGCTCAACGCTGAGGGCGTCTCGGGTGCCATCCTGCAAATGGTCAATCACGGCCTGAGCACGGGAGCCTTGTTCCTTCTGGTCGGCATGATCTACGAGCAGACGCACACGCGCGAGATCGCGGTGTACGGCGGGCTGTGGAAGCTCACGCCGGTTTTCGGCGCGATCATGCTGATCATCTCGCTCTCATCGATGGGGCTGCCCGGCCTGAACGGTTTCGTGGGCGAGTTCACCATCCTGCTGGGCGCGTTCGGTTCGGTCGCCATCGGCAACGCGTGGTTTGCGATCATCTCGGCGCTGGGTGTCATCATGGCGGCCATCTACATCCTCTTCATGTTCCAGCGCATGTTCCTGGGCCCGCAGGGCCCCGTGGTGGCGCAGATGAAGGAGCACGGGCACAGTATTCGGGACCTGAACTGGCGCGAGATCGCCACGGTGGCGCCCATCCTGTTGTTCGTATTCTGGATCGGTCTGTACCCAAAGCCGTTCTTCGACCTGATGGCGCCGGCGGTGGACAACCTGCTCTCCATCCTGCAGACCGCAGCCTTGGCGGTGCCGTAGTGCCGATTGAACGACGGCCGCAACCACCGAGTGACACACAAAGACACTCATGACCACTGCTGACTTCGACACCATTCTTCCGCTGGCCGTGCTCACCAGTTGGGCGTGCGTGCTGCTGCTCATCGACCTTCTGATACCCCGCGGTCGCAAGGGCATCACCGCGTTGCTGGCCGCACTCGGCCTACTGGTGACACTCGGCCTGACGCTCTCCCAGTGGGGCACGCAGCAGTCCGGCTTCAACGGCATGGTCGTACGCGACGGCTTTTCGGGCTTCGTCAACGCGCTGCTGGCGGTGAGCGGGCTGCTGGGAATCGCCCTGGCATACGGCTACATCAAGCGGATGCGGCTGGAACGCGGCGAGTACTACACGCTGCTGCTCTTCAGCCTGGCCGGCATGATGCTCATGGCACAGGCCACCGACCTGATCGTGGTCTTTCTTGCCCTCGAACTGCTGTCGATCCCGCTGTATGTCCTGGCCGCGTTTGCACGCCCGGACGTGCGCTCGGAGGAGGCAGGCCTCAAGTATTTCCTGCTGGGCGCATTCTCGGCGAGCTTCCTGGTGTTCGGCATCGCACTCGTGTTCGGCGCCACAGGCACCACCTCGCTCAACGGTGTACTGAGCGCCTCGGCAATCTCCGATGCGCCCGTGCTGCTGACCATGGGCGCCGCGCTGATCCTGGTCGGCCTCGGCTTCAAGGTCGCGGCGGTGCCGTTCCACATGTGGACGCCCGACGTGTATCAGGGTGCGCCCTCCTCGGTGACCGCGTTCATGGCCTCCGGCGCGAAGATCGCAGGCTTTGCCGCGCTGCTGCGCGTTTTCGCGTCGGCCTTTCCCGCCCTGGGCGATGGGATGACCGACGTGCTGTGGGCGCTGGCCGCCATGACCATGGTTCTCGGCAACATCACCGCCATCGCGCAGACGGATATCAAGCGGCTGCTGGCCTACTCCAGCATTGCGCATGCCGGCTACATCCTGATGGCATTCGTGCCGTTCGCGAACCCCAAGGTGCAGGCGGTTTCGATTGCGGCGGGGTTGTTCTACCTGGTGTCCTACGCGATCACGAACTTCGGCGCCTGGGCAGTCGTGATCACGCTGGAAAAGGCCGAAGGCAAGGGCCTGGCGATCGCAGACTACGCCGGCGTGGCGCGCCGCTATCCCGCCCTCGCGGCCGCGATGACGGTCTTCATGCTTTCGCTCATCGGCCTGCCCCCCACGCTTGGGCTGATCGGAAAGCTGTACCTGTTCCGCGCCGTGATCGCCGGCGGCTTCTACGGACTGGCCATCATCGGCGTGCTGACCTCGCTGATCTCCGCATACTACTACCTGCGCGTCGTCGTGGTCATGTACATGCGCGAGGGTGCGCCAACGCGGACGCGCGAATTCTGGCTGGACCTGACCGCCGCGGCCACCGCCACGGTTACGGTGCTCGTCAGCCTCGTTCCCGCGCCGCTGTTCGCGCTGGCCAGCGACGCGGTGCTGCAGTTGTTCTAGAGACCAGGACGCGTACGCCGCAGCAAAGAAACGAGTGGCCTTCAGCCACTCGTTTGCATTCCGCGACCTCGCTCAGTGAGTCCTCAGATGTAAAGCATACTTGACATCTGCTGGAAACGTGATAGTATGTACAGTATGCTTTACATACGGAGGCGCGTATGCAACTGCTCACTTCCCTGAAGGAGGTCCGCCTGCGGAAGGAGCTGACGCAGGAAGCCCTGGCGGCTGCCGTGGGGGTCACCCGGCAGACCATCATTGCGGTGGAGAAGGGCAAGTTCGTGCCCTCCGTGAAGCTGGCGCTGCAGCTGGCCGGCGTGCTGAACACTCCGGTGGCAAAGCTGTTCTGGCTCGAAGCGGGCCGGGGAGGACGACAATGACTGGGATGCGTGTCTACTATGTAAGCCGCGCGGTGATCTCCGCCGCGTTCGGCGCGCTGTTTGCAGCGAGCGGCACACCGTGGTGGACGGCTGCCCTGATGGGCGCCGGGTTGTTCGCCATGTTCTTGTGGGCACCGCGTAGCGACCGCTACGCGGTGCATCCGGAGCAGGGCGTGACGGCACTGCGGCGCGACGAGCGCACACAGACCATCAACGACCGGGCCGCGCGCAATGGATTCGTCGCCAGCATGCTCCTGTCGGGCGGCGCGGCGGCTTACTACGGCGCCATCGGCCTCACGGAGATCCCCATCGGCTTCTTGCCCGCGCTGCTCGCGGTCGGGGCTGTGACCTACTTTGCTTTCGACTGGTGGTACCGGCGGGCGTAGGGCGTCTACAGCTTGACGCGGTTCTGAATCTCCCAGAGCGTCTGGTAGAGACCGGGCTGCTCCAGCAACTGTGTGTGCGTCCCGCGTTGGACAATGCGGCCCTCATCCAGGACAAGGATCTGGCCCATGCGCTCCAGCGCCACCAGACGGTGCGTGACAAGGATCGCGGTCTTCGAGCGCATGAAGTCGAGCAGGTTCCCCAGGACCTGCAGTTCGGTCTCCGAATCAAGATGCGCGGTGGGCTCATCCATCAGCAGGACAGGCGCGTCCTTCAGAACGGTCCTGGCGATCGCGACGCGCTGACGTTCGCCGCCGCTGAGCCGTAAGCCCGCCTCGCCGATCCAGGTGTCGTAGCCTGCCGGCAGCCCTGCCACAAAGTCATGGAGGCCCGCCGTGCGCGCTGCCGCTTCGACCTCGGCCCGCGAGGCGTAGGGGCGGCCGAGGCGGATGTTTTCGAACAGCGACGCATTGAACAGGTACAGGCCGGGCGAGACGAGCGACATTCGCCCGCGCACATCGTCCTGCAGGTACAGCTTGAGCGATCCGCCATCGATGCGGATGTCGCCCGTGTCGTAATCCCAGAACCTGAGCAGCAGGTGCAGGAGGGTGGATTTTCCTGCACCCGTTGGACCGACGATCGCAACGCTTCCGCCCCGCGGAATTTCGAACGTGATATCCCGCAGGACAGGCTCGGCTGCGCCCGGATAGGTGAACGAAAGCCGATCAAATTCGATCGAGGGCGCGGAGCGAGCCGAGGCCCCCATCAGGCCCGTGCCCGCGGGGTGATCAACGACTGCGGGCACGGCATCCACCAGCTCGAACACGCGTCGCGCGGCCTGGCGGGCGGCCGCCCACATCTGCCCGGCCAGCGGCAGCGGTGCCGCGGCCTCGAAAGATGCCAGGGTGAGCAGCACAAGTGCGGCAAGCATCACGCCGGCGATCCCGCCTTGCGTGACCCGCGGGATGGCCAGCAGGAGCACGCACCATGCGCCGAAATGCTGAAGGAACACCGACAGGCCGCCTTGCAGAGCGGCGGAGGTGGCCAGGCTTCGCTGTGCCTCGGCGTAGCCCTGCTCCAGGTTGCGAAGCAGGAGCATGCGATCCTGCTGGCGTCCGAAGACGCGAATGTCCGCCAGACCCTGGATGCTGTCCACCATGGCGGCACGCAACGCGGAGCGCTGTGCCAGCATGGCGGCCGCCGGTCGCCGGCCGAGCCGCATCGTGAGGGGCGGCAGCGCGAGGCCGAGCAGCGCAAAGACGGCCGCGGCGACAAGGGACAGGCGTAGATCGTATCGCCCCAAGAACCAGGCCGTCCCAAGCAGGACCACCGCCGCGGTCACAGGCGGCGCGACGACGCGCACATAGAAGTCCTCGAGGGACTGCACGTCTGCGACAAACCGATTGAGTACATCGCCTGCACGGTGCTGGATCAGGCGCGCGGGCGCGAGTGGCTCGATGCGCGTGTAGAACCAGACGCGCAGCATGCCGAGCAGGCGGAAGGTCACGTGGTGCGAGACGAGCCGTTCGAGGTAGCGGAAGACCGCGCGCGCAATGCCGAATACTCGCACACCCAGCACCGCCAAGCTCAGGTCGCCGAGAGACGGATGAAGCGCGGCACTGGAGATAAGCCAGGCCGAAGTGCCCATCAACGCCACGCTGCTGCCGATCGTAAGGCCCCCGAGCATGATAGACAGTGCCGCCCAGCCCCAGCTGCCGCGCAGGAACGAAAGCAGGCGCATGAACACGGAGGGGCTTGGGCCTGGTTCGACTCCGGCGGACACCGTGACGGACGGCGCCAGAGGAGGCTGATACGCGGTCGGCTGGAGGGTATCTTCGGCGGCGGGCGTGGCGCCCCTGGCGTGCGCAGTCACCATGTGTGCATAAAGTCCGCCCGCCTGGATGAGCTCCACATGGCTGCCCGATTCCACGATTCGGCCCACATCGAGCACGAAGATGCGGTCGGCGCGGTGAACGGTGTTGAGCCGATGAGCGATCGTGATCACGATCTGGTTGGCGGGGACGCGGCGCGCGGAGTCCGCGATGAGCTCCTCCGTTCGCGGATCAAGACTCGAGGTCGGTTCATCGAGGACGAGCACCGGCGCCTTCTTCAAGTAAGCCCGGGCGTAGGCCAGCCGCTGCGCCTCGCCGGTTGACAGCCGGGCCCCGCCTTCGCCGATGACCGTCTCGTACCCGTTGGGCAATCCTTCGATGAAATCGTGAAGCTGTGCTGCCTGTGCAGCCACAACCTGTTCGTCCTGTGAGGCTTCGGGCCGGCCCAACCGCAGGTTGACCGAGATCGTGTCATGAAAGAGATACGGCCGCTGCGAAACCCACGCGAGAGAGCTGTTGGGAGGCGGCCCGTCCTCGACTGACCCGTCGTCGAACAGGGTGAGGATCCTGCCCGAGGCCGGCTGTATGAAACCGAGCACAAGCCCAGCCAGCGTGCTCTTGCCGCCCCCACTCGGGCCCACAACGGCGGCCTGCTGCCCCTCGTGAACTTCGAAGCTGATGTCGTGCAGCGCGGGCGATTCCGCGCCGGGGTACGCGTACGAGACATCGACGAAGCGCAGCCCGGCGACGCGGCGATGCGCCCCAGGCCGGCGATCGACCTCAGCCTCATCGTTCCCGCGCACCGGCGCATCGATCGTCTCGAAGATGTCCCTGGCCGCGCTGGTGCCGGCAATCGCGGCATGGAAGCGCAGGCCGAGCATTCGCAGCGGCAGGTAGAACTCGGGGGCGAGCACGAGGATGAAGAGGGCCTCCGGGAACTGAAGGTAGCCGTAGAGCAGGCGCAGACCAATCTCGACCGCGATGACGGCAGTGCTCAGCGTCGCGAGGAATTCGAGTGCCAGCGCCGAGAGGAATGTGAGCCGCAGGACCTTGAGGGACGTCCGGTGGAAGGTATCGCTGACCTTCGCGACGGTGCGGGCGTGTGCCTTGGACTGACCAAAGACCTTCAGTGTGGTGAGGCCCTGCAAGCTCTCGAGAAAATGCGACGAGAGCCTTGCCAAGGCGGCATACTGCCTTCGAGTCCCCTCCTCCGCTCCGCTCCCCACGAGATACATGAAGAACGGAATCAGAGGCCCGGTGAAAAGCAGCAGGAAACCCGAGAGCGGATCGAGCAGGAAGACGACGACGAGAATCGTCAGCGGCACGGCCAGGGCAATGACCAGCTGCGGCAGGAACAGGCTGAAGTATGGACCGATCGCTTCGATGCCCTCGGTCGCCGCGCTGCTGATCTCGCCCGCGCGCTGCCCGCCGACGTACGCCGGACCGAGGTCGAAGACGCGCGACAGCAGGCGGGCGCGCAACCCTGACTTCACGCGCAGCGCAACTGCTGAAGCGCTGAGGTCATGCAGCCAGGTCAGCAAGCCGCGAGCAAGAATGATGCCCAGCAGCGACAGCATCCACGGCAACACCAGGGGCAGTCCCTGGCGCCCAAGAAACACGCCGTTCACAACACGGCTGAGCAGGAAAGCCTGCGAAACGACGAACAGGCCGGACAGGACCCCCAGAGAGATCGTCAGCAAGAGGGGGCCCCGCGCGCGGGCAGCGACGGCCACCAGCCGTCGATCGAAGATGCGGAACCCGCCCTTTTTCTTCAGTTTCTCAGGCATGCGTTCGGTTGGTATGCTGCCAACCTCGAATCCCCATATCGAGCCAATTGTACTTGGCCGTGATGAATCACTCCGCCCGACCCGGCTTCCGTTCCGCGGGCGGGCGGAGCGCGTACATCTGAGGCGCTAGTAGATGAGTGATTTCTTCTTTGTAGAAATGCGCTTGCGGAACATGTAGTACGTCCAGCCCTGATAGGCAAGCACGACCGGGACGAAGACCAAGGCGACAATGGACATCACGCCGAGCGTGTACTGGGAGGAGGAGGCGTTTTGGATGGTCAGGCTGAAGGCAGGGTGCGTGCTGGAGATCATCACGCGCGGATACATCAGCGTGAAGAACGCCACTTGCGTGAGCACGATGTGCACTCCGGTGCTGGCAAAAGCCCAGCCCTCCCGTTTCGCATTGATGAAGTAGATGGCAACCAGCAGCGCGGCCACCGAGGCAACGGGCGTTACGCCGGGGTCAATGCCGATCTTGGTTGTGATGTCGGTAAACATGTACGTGGTCACCGCCAGCACGAGCACCATGATCGCCGCGGGGATGTACAGGCGTTTCGCATACGAGCGGGCGCGTTCCCGCATATCACCCTCGAGCTTGAGTGTCAGGAAGTTCGCGCCATGCAGGAGGAAAACCGTGACCATGGTCAGGCCGCCGATCAGACCGAATGGATTGAGGAGTGTGAACAGATTACCCGTGAACATCATATCCTTGTTGATCGGCAGACCCTGCACGAGGTTCGCCAGCGCAACACCGAAAAGCAGCGCGGGCAGGAACGAGCCGACCGCGATCATCCAGTCGAACGTGTGCCGCCAGCGTGGGCGCGCGTCCTTCGACCGGTACTCGAACGAGATGCCGCGCAGGATCAATCCCACCAGCAGCAGGAAGAAGGCCAGGTAGAACCCGCTGAACATCGTGGCATACCAGTGCGGGAATGCGGCAAACGTTGCGCCGCCGGCGGCCAGAAGCCAGACCTCATTGCCATCCCAGACGGGGCCGACCGTGTTAATGATGGCGCGGCGTTCCTCGTCCCTGCGGCCGAGGAATGGAAGCAGCATGCCAACGCCGAAATCGAAGCCCTCGAGGAAGTAGAAACCTATCCACAGGACCGCGATCAGGACAAACCAGAGCGTCTGGAGCGATTCGTGGGACATCATGCATCTCCGCTGTCAGTTCTGCGCGCCGATCGCGGCAGTGGATGGCTCCACCGATTCCTGCAGGGCGGCCTCAGGACCGGCAAGGGCGTACATTCTCATCAGGTGGAAATTGGCGGCCGCGAGGGCGCCGTAGAGCAGCGCGAAGCCGATCAGGCTGATCCACAGGTCCACGACAGTCAGGTTCGGCGAGACCGCCTGCTCCACCTTCAGCAGCTCCTGCACGATCCACGGCTGGCGTCCCATCTCCGTGAGCAGCCATCCGGAGGTGTTGGCGATGTACGGCAGCACGATCACCCACGGCACCCACTTCATCCACCGATAGTTCTCAAGCGGCTTGCGCAGGGCGTGTAGGAACAACGCCGAGAGCAGGATCATCCCGAAACCGATGGTCATCATGAAGCGAAAGGTCCAGTACGTGACCACCATGAGCGGGATGTACTGGCCTGGCCCGTAGCGCAGCTCGTATTCGGCTTGCATGGCGTAGACGCCGCGCACCTCGCAGTCGAGGTTGTTGCACGCCAGGAAGCTGAGCACGTACGGAACGCGCAGTGACCAGACCTCCCGCCTGCCGCTCAGGTCGCCAATGGTGATGAGCGAATACTCGGCCGGCTCACCCGTCACCCAGTGCGCTTCGACCGAGGCGAACTTCATCGGCTGGATACGGTACATTTCCTGTCCCTGCGTGTGGCCGCTGAAAAACACCAGTATGCCCGCCACGAGGCCAGCCGCTGCCGCAACCTGAAAGGACGGCTTGAAGATGGACAGGTGCTTCCTGCGGGCAATGTGCCACGCGCTGATGCCGAGGACAAAGAAGCTGGCCGTGGAAAGCGCTGCCACGATGGTGTGCCCGAAGAAGATCCACCCCTTGGAATTGGTGATGAGGGCGAAGAAATCGACCAGTTCGGCTCGGCCCGCGGCCTCATTGATCACATAGCCCACCGGATGCTGCATCCACCCGTTCGCGAGAAGGATCCACAGGGCAGACAGGTTGGAGGCCACCGCGACCACCCAGATCGAGGCCTCATGCACCTTGTCCGGCACGCGGCCCTCGCCAAAGATCCAGATACCGAGGAACGTGGACTCAAGGAAGAAGGCCATCAGCGCCTCGATGGCAAGTGGCGCGCCGAAAATGTCGCCCACATAGCGCGAGTAGCCGGACCAGTTCATGCCGAACTGGAACTCCTGCACGATGCCGGTTACGACGCCGATGGCGAAGTTGATCAGGAAGAGCTTCCCCCAGAACTTCACACGCTTGTGGTCATCTTCGTCGCGCGTGCGGTAGTAGCGGCTCTGCAGATAGGCGACGAACCACCCCAGGCCCAGTGTGAGCGGGACAAAGAGAAAATGATAGACGGTCGTAAGGCCAAATTGCCAACGCGACAGTACGGTTGGATCCATGGCGGCTCCTCAATGAGGGCGGGCGGACACCATGATTGTCTGGGTTTTGTGGGTGCGCACATGTGCAGCAAGTCATGGAATGGCGGTGACAGGTGTCACCCTCGGACCAGGCAGCGTACAAACGCACGCGCGGCAGGAACTTGACTCCTGCCTCGCGTTGCCGTAGCATCGAGCCATGCGAATCGGAATGGTGGCCGACATCTACCTGAGACACACGAGCGGGGTGACAACCTACATCAGCCTGTGCAGAAAATACATGGAGCGCGCCGGCCACGAGGTGTATGTCTTCACGTTCGGAGACCCGCAAGCAGGACACACCGTCGGCGATCCGTTCGTGGTGTACTCGCCCGGGCTCCCCGTACTGCCGTCCCACTACCCGCTGGCGCTCGACTACTCAAGGAAGGCGAAGGAACTCCTGCGCACGATGGACATCGTGCACGTGCACCATCCGTTCCTGAGCGGCCGCCTGGCCGTGCGTGCCTGCCGTTCGAAGGGCATCCCTCTGGTGTTCAGCAACCACACCCGCTACGAATGGTACGCTCGGTCCTACCTGCCGTTCATCCCAGCGGGTCTCAGCCTGGCCGTTCTGCGCTCGCTTCTGCGGGGGTTCGCGAATGCCATGAGCCTCGTCGTCTCACCCTCCGAGAGCATACGAGCCACCCTGCGCGCCTGGGGCGTTCGCGTGCCGATCGAGGTTGTGCCCAACGGCGTGGACTTGAGCGCCTATCGTTCTGCACGGGCCCTACCGCGCGCGGATCTCGGCTTTGACGAGCGCGAGGTACTGTTGATCTGTGTGGGACGCCTTGCAGCCGAAAAGAATCTTGAGTTCCTTCTGCGGGCGTTTCAGCGAGTGGCGGCAAAGGTACCCGAACCGCGCCTGCTGCTGGCCGGCGGCGGTTCAAGATCCTACGAGAACGAGCTGCGCCGTCTGGTTCAGACTCTGGGCATTGGCGACCGCGTGCGGTTCCTGGGCCCGGTCAATCACACTGAGATTCCCGCCTGGCTTGCGATGTGCGATGTTTTTGTCACGACCTCTGTGAGCGAGACCTTCGGGCTCTCGACCGCCGAGGCCATGGCGGCGGGGCTTCCCGTCGCGGGCATCCAATCCCCTGGCGTGGGCGACATCGTGATCGACGGCGAGACCGGCTATCTGTCCGCCGAGGACCTTGCGGACTACGCTGAAAAACTCGCGCGGCTGTGCACCGACCGCGACATGAGGCGCAGGATGGGCGAGGCCGGGCGCCGGGAATCCCTGAAGTATGACATGGAGACGGTTGCCGCCACGCTTCTCCACCACTACGCGGCCCTCGTGAACGCGCGAGCCGGGGCACCGGACTCCAGTCTGCATCCGCGCGGGGTCGAGGGCGTTCTGTCGGATGGGTTGGTGCGGCGGCACGCGGCAAAGGCTCGCGAGGAAGAATAGCAACGCCGGGCAGCAGCGAGCACGCCTCCCGCGAGGCACGCGCCCGGAGTCAACCACGGCCCCCCTAGACCTCCCCGCCCCGTTCTCGAAGCCGCCTGAGGCGGGCCGGTTCATTCTGAGCGAACCACTCGTCCTTGCCGAGCTCGTCAGCGGCTGCTGCAAAGTAGGAGCGCGCCTCCTCCGCGCGGCCCAGCGCGTCCAATAGCTCTGCGAGTTCCTCGAAGACGTACGCGTCCACCGTTCCGGCGGATGTGTGCTCGGCCTCCAGCGCCCGCTGCACGGCGAGGGCTTCCTCGTAGCGCCCGAGCGAGCGCAGGCAGCGCGCCACGGACCAGCGCGCGATGCGAACCTGCTCCGGCTTCTGGCGCGCAGTCCATTCCACGAGGCTCTCCTCAAAGAAGGTCAGCGCTTCCGAGAAGCGATCCATCGCGTGCAGATCCCACGCCGAATTGTTGAGCATGGCCGGGATGAGGGCGCGCGCTTTCGCATCACTGGAGCGGCGCGCCAGCTCGAGGCCTCGTCGGTTCCA
>Ga0316626_10000795_pt1 | contig 13040 bp, 15 predicted proteins | sample OWC_Aug_T1_C1_D5_FD_207656 | JGI IMG/M metagenome (GOLD analysis project Ga0316626, IMG submission 207656) | Wetland soil microbial communities from Old Woman Creek delta, Ohio, United States - OWC_Aug_T1_C1_D5_A | ecosystem: Environmental > Terrestrial > Soil > Wetlands | place: USA: Ohio...
GGTGCGCAGGTCCTTGATCCGCGACTGGTCGAGCACGTAGGAGCGGATCTGGCTGCCCCAGCCGATGTCGGCCTTGCTGTCCTCGAGCTTCTGCTTCTCCACATTGCGCTTCAGCATCTCCATCTCATACAGCTTGGCCTTGAGCATCTTCATGGCCGTGGAGCGGTTCTTGTGCTGCGAGCGGTCGCTCTGGCAGGCGACGATGATGCCACTCGGCACGTGGGTGATGCGGATCGCCGATTCGGTGCGGTTGACGTGCTGGCCGCCGGCGCCGCTGGCGCGGTAGGTGTCGACCTTGAGGTCGGCCGGGTTGACCTCGATGGCGAAGTCCTCGTCGACTTCGGGCGAGATGAACACCGCGGCGAACGAGGTGTGGCGGCGGTTGCCGGAGTCGAACGGGCTCTTGCGCACCAGCCGGTGCACCCCGGTCTCGGTGCGCAGCCAGCCGAAGGCGTACGGCCCCTCGACACGGATGGTGGCGCTCTTGATGCCGGCCACCTCGCCGTCCGACTGCTCGATGAGCTCGGTCTTGAAACCGCGGCGCTCGGCCCAGCGCAGGTACATGCGCAGCAGCATCGCTGCCCAGTCCTGGGCCTCGGTGCCGCCGGTGCCGGACTGGATTTCGACGAACGCGTTCGAAGGATCCATCTCGCCGGCGAACATGCGCCGGAACTCGAGCTCGCCGAGCTCGTGGTCGATCTTGCCGAGGTCGGCGGCGATCGCCGGCACCATGCCGGCGTCATCGTCGGCACGCGCCAGGTCGATCAGCTCGCTGGAGTCGGCCAGGTGGGCGTCGATGCGGCGGATGGTATCGACCACGGCCTCCAGCTTGGCACGCTCGCGGCCCAGTTCCTGGGCGCGGGCCGGATTGTCCCAGACGTTCGGCTGCTCGAGCTCGCGGTTGACCTCGGTCAGGCGCTCGGCCTTGACGTCGTAGTCAAAGATACCCCCTCAGGACCTGCGCGCGGTCGCGCAGTTCCTTGAGCTGGTTTTGCAGGGGATTGAGCTCTTCGATGGCCATGAACAGGGTGCCGGGTGCGGTAAAGCCGGTGATTATACAACGTGACGCGACGATGCCGGTCAGTCGAGCCTGATCCCGAGCACCTCGTGCACCAGCCGGCGGATGGTCTTGACCGCCTCCGGAGCCTCGATCTCGATCACCTGTTCGATCACCCACTTGCTGTCGGTGCCGGCCATGGCCTCGGCCATCTTGTCGCCGAGGTAGCGCAGCGCCGCATAACTCGGCGCGCCGCCCGGGAACTCGAACTCGGCGTAGTCGGCGCCGCGCGCGTTGAGCGTGTCGATCAGCGACTTGCGGTACTCGCCGGGGCCGAACAGGTCGAACATGTTGTTCTCGACGGTCGCGGCGAGGTGTCCGCCGAGCGCGTTGATGAACCGGGCCCGCTCCGCCTCGTCCAGCTGGCCGTACACCATGCGGTCGGCGATCTGGACCAGGAACGCCACCATCTCCATCACCAGGGCGACGACCTGCTGGTCGCCGCCGACCCGGAAGCCTTCCTTCTCCATGCGCTTCCACGCCTCGTTGGCGATCTTCCAGATGTTGAAGCCAATGACGCCGGCGCGGTCCTCGATCGACTTCGGGCCGCGGGTGTGCCACTGGGTGCGCATGCGAATGGCCATCGGTACTCAATCCCGGAAATTGCGAAGCCGCAGATCATAGACCAACGGGCCGCGACCCGCATCCGGCGCCAGCCGATTCACGCGGCCGCGTCGGGGTTTTGGTGGAGTGTGTGGCACCGCTCTGTCAGAATCCCGGGATTCATCGCCCACGGAGTCACCCATGCCCGAGATCAATGACAGCACCCAGGAATACGCCAGCGGCATGGCCGCCTTCGAGGCCAAGGAGTTCAGCAACGCCTGGAACCTGCTGATGCCGTTTGCCGAACAGGGCGACGCCCAGGCCCAGCACCGCCTCGCCATCATGTGCCAGAACGGTCTCGGCCGGGTGCGCAACGACCTGATGGCCTACAAGTGGATGCGGGCCGCGGCCGAGGCCGGGTTCGCCATGGCCCAGCACGGGCTCGGTTTCATGTACCTGTACGGCGAGTGCACCGAGAAGAACGAGCCGGAAGCGGCCAAGTGGTTCGAGCGGGCCGCCGACCAGGGGCTGGCCGGCTCGGCCATGACGCTCGGCATGATGTACGAGCAGGGACTCGGCATCCCCAAGGACGAGGCCGCGGCGAAGAAGTGGTACGCGCGCGCCGAGACCGGCACCTAGACCGCGCCGGCAACCGGCCGAAACAAAAACGGGCGCCCGCAGGGCGCCCGTTTTTCGTTCGGCCGGATCGGTTTACTTCTTGACCCAGCTCTTGAACCCGTCGGTCTTCTTGGCCGAGCCGTCGTTGTAGCCAGCCTCGTAAGCCTCGGTGATGCGCTGTTCCTCGCGCTTCGGGTTGTGCAGGAAACCGCCCGCCCAACCGTTGATGTATTCCTTGTCAACGCCGCCTTTTTCCATCTTGTCGATGGTTTCGTAGTACACGTTGCTCATGAAGACCACTCCTAAGAAGTTTGTGTGCTGCCGGAGACCCAGCCCAAAATGCGGGGCTTATTCTTACCCGAAGCCTGCCGCATTTCAACATCCCCTAATGGAGCGGTACTCTATCCCTTGCGGCATATCCGTGCGCACCGTCGGGCATTTACAGTGTGTCGCTACCGAAGCGCGCCGCCCGACCGCATAGACCCCACAAAACTGACCATTTTCGTCAGATACCGCCCGCCTATACTATATGCCCATAGCCGACCCGCAGCGGATCCGCTTCATGCTCAACTTCGGCCAGCTCGTCGCCACCGTCCAGCAGAACTGCCACATCTCGGACGCGCAGTTCGCCGGCGACTATACCCTGTGTGTATTTCTGCTCAAGATGCGCGAGTTCTATCGCTGGGAGAACCAGATCCCCTATGGCGGGGCGCTGCCGCGCGAGGACGTCGGCCGCTGGATGCAGGAACGCGAACAGATGTGGGAACGGCTCGAGGCCAGTCCGTTCGAGACTGTCGCGCTCGCCGACCACCAGATCGACCCGTTCGACGCCGAGGCGGTCAATCGCAACCTGGTGCCGCGCGGTTATGTCTACAGTGCCGGCTACGGGCGCTTCAACAAACCGCACTTCTTCCTCGGCGAGCTGCTGCGCGCCGAGCAGCGTGACGGCTTCCAGGTGTACGTGTCGAGCTGCGAATACGCCCGCGACCTGGTCGCGCCGCCGGCGATGTCGCAGAACGGGATCATCTTCCTGCGCCAGGAGTCGCTGCGCCGCTTCCTGTGGGAGCGGGTCGAGGAGTGGCAATGGAACCGCGGTAACGACGCCATGGCCGAGGCCGTGGCCGGCTACGATTTCGATACCGATGTCGAGGCCGCGCTCGACCGCATGACCGAGGCCGAAACCGAATCGGCGATCCTGCATGAACTCGGCGAGACCCGCGCCGGCCGCGTGCTCGGACCGGCCTGGCAGGCGATGATTGCCGCGCTGGCCCGCACCAAGGCTGAAATCCTGGCTCGCGCGGTGCGCGACTTGCTGGCCGACTGCACGGTCACCTTGCCCGGACTGATCGAGCGCGGCGAGCCGGCTGCGATCCACTTCTTCTTCGCCAATTTCACCGGCATGCGCCGCCACCTGTATCCCGAGGCGCTCGACGCCTATCGGCGCTGGACCGCCGGCGACCGCGCGGCCCTCGGCGCGCTGGCGCGCAGCGGCGCGCAGCGCTGGCTCGATACCGCCCACGAACTGCTCAGCCTGCACGCCGGCCGCGGTACCGAGGCCGGGGTCGCAATCGAGAACCTGCTCGAGAACCCGCCGGGCTGTCAGATTCTGTCGGCACCGCACTGAGCGCCGCCGCCCCACCCTTTCACGCCGTTCGTTACCGAGGACCCCATGAAGCTCGACGCTGTCATTGACGACCAGACCCACCGCATCGACATCCCGGCCGAGATGCTGGACGAGGGCGAGGAATTCTTCGCCAGGATGGACCGTGACATGGACCGCGGCTGGCAGATGGGCCCGGAGTTCGTCGAGCACCCGGACACCGTGCAGCGCTGCCAGATCGTCGCCAACAAACTGCTCACCTCGCATGCGGTCGAGAATCGGCTGATGGTGCAGCTGATGGCGGCCTACATCGTCAAGCGCCTGCCGAACGTGAAGGCCGTCAATATCGACACCGACGGCGAGATGCTCAACACCGAGTTCCGCTACGCGCAAGGCACACCGGCCGCGGCCGCGCCGCGGCGCGCACTGAGCGACGACGAGGCCCGCAGCCAGGTCGAGAAAGACGTGAGCCAGGTCTACAAGGTCGGCAAGGCGTGGCGGTTCGCGATGTTCGACCGCGGCAGCGGCCAGTGGACCGAGTCGCCGTTCCTGCCGACCGAGGAGGAGGCACAGCGCATGCGCACCGAGGCCTGCAACCGCCTGCTCGCCAGCCTGCAACGCGCCTGAGCACCGCGGCTCGCCGGCGGTTTGACGCACCCGCCGCGCACCACGGATAATTCCCCAAACCTGCCGGGCCCCGCGCCGCCGATGCACGAAGTCAAACCGCTGAGTTTCATCTACGAAATCCCGCAGGCACTGCCCGGCGACGTGTGCCGCGAGATGATCCGCCGTTTCGAGGCCAACGCCGACCAGCAGTACGCCGGCCGCATCGGCCAGGCCGGCATGGAAGAGAGTTCGATCAAGAAGACCACCGACCTGCGCATCAGCGGGCGCACCGACTGGAAGGACATCGACGCGATCCTGATGCAGTCGCTGAGCAAGCATTTCAGCGCCATTGCCCAGGCGTTCCCGTTCTTCACCGCCAACCGCTTCAAGGACCTCGGCTACAACATGCAGCGTTACCGCCCGGGCGAGTACTACCACTGGCACGTCGACGGTGGCCCGGGCGAATTCAGCCAGCGCCAGCTGGTGGCGCTGTGGTACCTCAACGACGTCGCCGGTCCGGGCGGCGAGACCGAGTTTCCGCTGCAGGAGATTCTGGTCCGCCCCGAGGAAGGCAAGCTGGCGCTGTTCCCGCCGTTCTGGACCCACCCGCACCGCGCGGTCACGGTCGAGAATGGCGTGAAGTACATCGCCACGACGTGGATTTGTTTTGCATAAAATTCAGTAGCAAGTATCAAGTGGCAAGTAGCAAGGCGGGGCCAAACCTTGAAGCTTGCTACTTGGTTCTTGTTCCTGACGCCTCCGCGCCTAGGGCTACTACCCGATGTCTCTGGTCCTCCTTACCCTAGTCGCGGTCCTCACCTACACCTTCGAAATCGTGTTCGGGCTGGCCGGCACTATTCTGCTGCTGACCGCGCTCACCTGGCTGTACGACGCCAAAACGCTGGTGATCTACTCCACCCTGCCGCAGATCCTGGTGGCGACCATCGGCCTGTGGCGCTCGCCGCGCACCGTGCGGCTCGAGGTGCTGGCAGGGATGCTCGGGTTCGCCATGGTCGGCGGGATCGTGGGTCTGGTGCTGTTCGAGCTGTTTTCGGTCACGATGTTCCAGCTGTTGCTGGCCGCCACCGTGACCCTGTCTGGTGTCTACATGGTGGCCGCGCCCGGCCGGCTGCGGCTCACGCCGCGACTCGCGCGTTCACTCGACACCCTGGCCGGGTTCTCGCAGGCGCTGTTCGGCATCAGCGGGCCGGTGGCCATGACCCGGATCATGGCCACGTTCGACGACAAGACCACGGTGCGCAACTATGCGCTGGCGTTCTTTCTGGCGCTCAACCTGTTCCGCGCTGGCGGCTACGTGGTCAACGGCACGTTCACGCCGGCAATCCTGGAGATGATGCTGTGGTCAGCCCCGTTCCTGGTCGCGGCCCTGTGGTTCGGCAATCACCTGCACTTCCGCGTGAACGAACTGTGGTTCCGGCGCGTGGTCGCGTGGGTGATCCTGCTCGGCGGCCTGTCGCTCTTCTTCCGCTGACGGTCGCGGCTATAATGGCTTCGACCTGAATCTGCTACCCCCGGTACCGCCCATGCTGCTGCGCATCCCCTCGGTCCTTGATCGCAACGAAGTCGAACTGGCGCGCCGCATGCTCGGCGCCATCCCGTTCGTCGACGGCAAGCTCTCGGCCGGCCAGGCCGCGCAGCGCGTCAAGAGCAACCTCGAGGCCGACCGGCGCGCGGTGCGCGAGCTCGAACAGCTCAACAACCTGGTGATGGGCAAGCTGGTACAGCACCCGGTGTACCGCAGCGGCGCCCTGCCGCTGCGGGTGGCCGCGCCCTACTACGCGCGCTACACACCCGGCATGCGCTACGGCGACCACGTTGACGACCCGATCATGGGGTCCGACGGCGCCCTGTACCGCTCCGACCTGTCGATCACCGTGTTTCTCAACGAACCCTCGGCCTACGACGGCGGCGAGCTGGTCGTCAACACCCCGTTCGGCGAGCAGCTGGTGAAACTTCCGGCCGGGGACGCGGTCATGTATCCATCGTCGAGCCTGCACCGGGTGGCCGAGGTGACGCGCGGCGAACGGCTGGTGGCGGTAACCTGGCTGCAGAGTCTGGTACGCGACCCGGCAAGGCGCGAACTGCTGCACGAACTCAACTCGGTGCGTGAACGCCTGCTGGCCGCAGCCCCGGAATCCGAGGACGCCCGGCTGATCAACAAAACCTACGTCAACCTGGTGCGGATGTGGGGAGACCTGTAGGTCCGGCCCAATTCGACCGAGCGAACCCACATGAACACTGACAACTCTCGCGACCTCGGCATGTGGTGGTGGGCGGGCATTCCTGCCTCCATGCTGATTCTCACGGTCTACGCCTATCTCGCCTCGCCGGAGCTGATGACGCTGCTGATCCGCCGCGATGAATCGCCGGCGGGCGGCGGCATCGCCGAAAATGGCACGGTGCTGGTACTGCTGCCCGGCATTGCTGCCGGCGTCGCGGTACTGCTCCGACAGCGCACGCGCCTGCCGTGGTGGCTCACGGTGTGGCTGCTCGGCTGGACGCTGGCCTGTGTCTATTTCGCCGGCGAAGAGGCCAGTTGGGGGCAGCACTATTTTCGCTGGGGGACGCCGGAGACTCTCATTGATCTGAATGATCAGCGCGAAACCAACCTGCACAACATCAGCCACTGGCTCGACCAGAAGCCGCGCACGCTGGTCGAGATCTGGGCGGTGCTGGCCGGTCTGCTGCTGCCGGCGTGGTGGCGGCTGCGTCGCAAGCCGCCGTTCGGCGCCGCGGCCTGGCGCCACTGGTTCTGGCCGACACAAGTTGTCATGCCGGCGGTGGCGATCTTTCTGGCCACTGACATCGTCGGCATGGTCTCCAAGGCCAACGACTGGCCGGCGTGGTACACCCTCGGCTCGAATGAACTGCGCGAGTTCTACATTGCCTTTTTCCTGTCGACGTATCTGCTGTCGCTCTGGCAGCGGTTGCGTCAGGAGGCGCCCTGAAGATGAAACCGCCCGTCGCCAAGACCGAGCAGGAGTGGCGCGAGACGCTCACTCCCGAACAGTACCGCATCACCCGCGAACGCGGCACCGAGCGCGCGTTCACCGGTCAGTACTGGGACTGTCATGATGCCGGCACCTACCGCTGCGTGGCCTGCGGCGCGGAGCTGTTCAGCTCCGAGACCAAGTACGACTCGGGCAGCGGCTGGCCGAGCTTCTGGAAGCCGCTCGAACCGGACAACATCGGCGAACAGGAAGACACGGGGCATGGCATGCGCCGCATCGAGGTGCACTGCCGCCGGTGCGGCGCGCACCTCGGGCACGTGTTCCCGGATGGACCGGCGCCGACCGGGCTGCGCTACTGCATCAACTCGGCATCGCTCAAGCTGGACAAGAAATGACAACGGCCCAACGCAGAGGCGCAGAGGCGCGGAGAATGGCACAACTGAAAGTAATCGATTTGGCCTTTCTCTGCGCCTCTGCGCCTCTGCGTTGAGTTGTCGATTCCGGAACTATGCACCCCTTCCACCTCGCGTTCCCGGTCCACGATCTCTCTGCCGCGCGCGCCTTCTACGGCGGGCTGCTCGGCTGCCGCGAGGGCCGCTCGTCGGACACCTGGGTGGACTTCGATCTCTACGGCCACCAGATCGTCGCCCACCTCGCGCCGGCGCGGACCGGCATCGCAGCCCACAATCCGGTCGACGAGCACGACGTGCCGGTACCGCACTTCGGCGTGATCCTGGCGATGCCCGAGTGGGAGGCGCTGGCCGCGCGGCTGAAGGATGCGGGGACCCGGTTCGTGATCGAGCCGACCATCCGCTTCCGCGGCCAGGTCGGCGAGCAGGCCACCCTGTTCCTGCTCGACCCGAGCGGCAATGCCCTCGAGTTCAAGGCGTTCGCCGACCCCGGCCGGATCTTCGCCAAATAACCCTCAGGCCTCGCGTCGCCGGGTCGAGGTCACGGTTACCGCCTCGAACGCGTCACGCAGGTTATACATCGCCTTGGTGGCGCTGATGCCCTCGACCTCTTCGAGGCGCCGCTGTTTGTCGAGCGTCGCCAGCGTGAGCTCGATGCGCACCACGTTGGGAAAGTAATGGCGCGCCAGCTCCTGCACCGCGTCGGCGCGCGCCGGGGTGAGGCGCGGCAGCGTGAACGCCACCGACACCGCGCGCTCGATCTGGACGCTGGAGAAGATCGGCCACAGCCGCGTCTGGACATCGCGCTTGGCGCGCTTGCGGATGGTGGCGGCCAGCTGCTTGAGCGCGTCCAGTTCCTCGGCGCTGACCACGCCCTCGTCGGCCAGGAACTCGAGTGCCGGGTAATAGCCGAGCTTGCGGCTGCGCACCCAGGTATCGACGCGCGCGGCGAGCGTCTCCGACAGCGCGCGGTCTTCGCTGCGCAACAGCGCCTCGATCTGCTCCGCGGCGACCGTGACCTGCAGGGTCAGGGCAACGCGCGCGATGCCGAGGCTGCTCGGGTCATCCATGGCCGGCGCCCCGCAGCACGGCAATCTGGTCGAGCACCGGGCGGATCACCGGCTCGATCTTGCGGCGCATGAGCGAACCGCTGGCCGAGCTGCGCGCGAAGATCGGCGTGACGATCGCCTCATCCATGCGCGCCAGCGCATACACCGCCACGACCTCGTGCTGCAGCGTGGGCAATGCCGTCAGCAGTTCCTGTGCCTGCGGCTCACGGGTCGCTGCCGCCTGGGCGTCCTCGACCATGGCGGCAACATCCTGACTGGCGGCCTCGGTATGACGCACCGGGCGAAAATAGCCACTCAGGGTATTGAGCAGCGCCACCACCGCATCCTGCTCGGTCGGCTTCTGCAGCACCCGCTCGCAGCTGGCGAGAAAGCTCTGGCCGCCGGTACCAAGCGCACGCCGCAGCAGCGCCGCCAGCACATTGCCCCGCTCGCCCAGCGCCGCCAATTCGGCGTCCATCACTGCAGCATCGGCGCGTGCCGGCAGCGGATCTGGCAGGCTGTCCGGCTCGGCCTGCAGAAAGCCGATTCGGTACGCACCGTCGGTCGCACCCTTGTCCCACAGGCGCTGGCGGGTCTCCGCGCTCACCAGTCCGGGCTGCAGCACCAGCCGCACGGTGTCGATCATCACACGCGCCTCGGTTTCAAACGGCAGGTGCTCGACCAGAAAATCGGCCAGCACCTTGCCCATGCTGCCATCGACCACGCACTCACGCGCCAGCATCCGGCGCGCGGTCTCCGACACCGGGTCCGCCCACCACGCCCGCCGCGCCAGATCGTCGGTCAGGCCGGGGGCGCACACCACCGCAGTGATCGCCTCGGGCTCGCCAAGCATCAACAGCTTGGCGAGGTTGGTGTCGCGCGCCTGCCCCATGCGGGTCCAGCGGTTGAGGTGCACCGGGTAACCGCTCGCGGAACCGAGTGCCGCGCTCGACAGGAATTCGCGCACCGCTTTCAGATACACCGCCGGGCGGCCGGTGGGATTGAGCTGCACCTTGGCCTCGCCACGCGCCGACAGGCCGTACACCGTCATGGTGCGCTCGTCGATGCGCACCGCCTCGACGTTCATCACCAGGACGTTGAGGCGCAGCATGTCCTCGTGGGAGAGTTCCAGCATGGTTCAGGTTTCTCTCGAAATAATCCAAATCTCACCGCGGAGACGCAGAGGCGCGGAGAAAGGCAATCCAGGGGATGATCGCAAAACATCTCTGCGTCCTCTGCGTCTCTGCGCCTCCCCGGTGAGCGGAAGGCACCTCAAAAACACCTGAAACGCAGACAACGAACAGAGATGAACGCCGATTCATTGCCAGACGAGGTGTTCATCTGTGTTCATCGTCATGGGCCAATCGGCGTTAATCCGCGTTTCAAAGTATTTTTGAGATAGGTTCTAAATCAATTCGTACTTCAGTTAAGCTGAATGCGCTGGCCCCAGGGCACCGGGGTCTTGCCCTTGACCAGCCACAGCACCGGATAGCCCGGTTCGCCTGCCGGGAACTCGCCCTCGGCATCGGTAAAATACACCAGCAGGTCCGGCGCGCGATCCTGGTTCGCCGCCCACGCGAACGGCGGGCGGAAATCCGTGCCCCCGCCGCCCTCGAACTGGCGCGGCAGGGCGAGATCCTCCCAGGCCTCGTAGCGCCATGGACCGTCGGCCGCCAGATGGTCGTCGCAGGCGAGCAGCGTGATGCGCGCCTGGATCTGGCCCTTGATGGCGTTGATCTCGGCCAGAAACTCGTTCATCTCGACCTCGCTCACCGAACCACTGGTGTCGATGGCCACAACCAGGTCGACATGGTGGCTGCGCAGGCTGGGAAAGATCGCACTGCCCTCGCGCCGGCTCGGGCGCATGTAGCTGTAGTCGTCGCGCGCCGTCGCGGTGAGATAGCGCGCCAGCAACATGCGCCACGGCAATTGCGGCTGCAGCAGATGCTCGACCAGCCGCGCCAGCGAGCCGCTGAGCTTGCCGGCCTGCTGGGCAAGCTGCGCCGCACCGGCCATGCGCTCCTGCCACTGGATGCTGAGCTGCTCGCGCTCGGTTGCGGACAGCGGCGGCGGCTGGCGCGCGCCACCGCGGCGGTCATCGGGCTCGGCCTGCCGGCCCGCGCCGTCGCCGTCCTGCGGCTGGTCTTTGGATTTCCCCGAGTCACGCTCCTCGGACGGTGGCGGAGGGTTCGGCCGGTTTTCACTGCCCTGCTGACCGCCTTCGGCGTCGTCGTAGGCGTGCTCGTCGAGGGTCTCTTCCTCGGTATCGTCCTTGATGAACGGGTAGATCTCCTCGGCGGTCATGCCCTTGAATTCGTCGAGCAACAGCGTGCCGGGCGGCGGCCGCAGACCGTCCTCGACCAACAGCGGATTGATGGCGTGATCGCAGGCCACGTCCCAGCGGTGCCGGACACGGTGCTGGCGGCGCGCGAAATGCGCCAGCGCGCAGTGCAGTGCCTCGTGCGCCAGCATGAACTGCACGTGGTCGAGGCTGAGCGCGTCAATGAACTCGCGGTTGTAGTAGAAGGCCCGTGCGTCGGTGGCGGTGGTCCGGCACCAGTTCGGATCGGCCGCGACCATCGGCAGGCGCAGCACCAGCGCGCCGAGAAACGGCTTGTCCAGGATCAGCCGGGTGCGGGCGGCGGACAGCTTGAGTTCGACCGGATCGTCCATTGTCGAGTTGAGGCGAATATGACTTCTTGTCGCAAAGACGCGAAGGCGCAAAGAACTGCAAAAATCTCAGAGGAACGACCTGGCGAATTCCTTTGCGTCTTTGCGCCTTTGCGGCAGATGTTTGTCACATTTCATACAACATCACATCGGCGATCGACTTGGCCCACGGCGCGAACTGCGGCACCTCGAACAGGCTTTGCCCGATGGCGCGGTGCATGTCCGACACCAGCATCACGCCCATCTCGCGCTGCGGGAAACGGCGCGCGTAGTCGAGGATCCGGCCAAGAATCTCGCCGGCGTTGTCGTTGACCCTGGCGCGGATCGCGCGCCCCACCAGCGCCGCCGCGACCGCATATTGCAGGTCGATGTCCTTCGGCACCAGCACGTCCTCGCCGCGCAGGATGGCGTCGATGTCCGGCAGATTGTCGAGGTGATCGACGAACGCCTTCAACTCCAGCCCGGCATACTCGCCGACGCAGGCCTGCAGGGCCGGCAGCAGCAGGGTCGGGCGGTCACCGAACTTGGCGAGCGCCCGGTGCGCGAACTCCCACGAGCGCGGACTCGGGAATGCCACCGGATTCTTGGCGGCGTCGAAGCTGAACAGCTGCTCCGGCTTGAACCGCAGGAACGCGATCAGGCGTTCGTCGATGCCGTTGGCATAGGCCCACGCCACCCAGTCGTCCAGATGCGCCTCGACCGGATAATGCGAGAAGCGGTTGGCCAGCGGCGCCGGCATGCTGTAGGTCACGCCGCGGTCGCCCTGGCGGTTGCCGGCGGCGAAGATCGCCCAGCCGTCCGGCATGCGGTATTCGCCGAGACGGCGGTCGAGAATCAGCTGATAGGCGGCGGCCGACACCGTCGGCGCCGCCGAGGTGATCTCGTCCAGGAACAGGATGCCGTACTGACCGTGACGCTTGCTGTCTGGCAGGATTCCGGGCACCGCCCACTCGACCACGTCGCCGACCCGGAACGGAATCCCGCGCAGGTCGGACGGCTCCATCTGCGACAGCCGGATGTCGATCATGGTGACGCCGTGCCGGGCCGCGACCTGGGCCACCATCTGCGACTTGCCGACGCCGGGCGGTCCCCACAGCATCACCGGCGTGTGCTGCCCGGCGCGTTCGCTCAGGAATTCGCGTTCAAGGATGACCTGCAACTCTGCGGGACGCATGTTCGATGAAACCGGGATGTGGAGAAACCGTACGGCCCGTGCACGGGAGGCGCACTCGATCGGGTGATTATAAATCGATTCGGGATCGAAATCCCGAGCGAATCACTCGTCGCGGGCCACTGGCCGCGACGGATCGGTAATCCACTGGCTCCAGCTGCCGACATACAGCTTGGCGCCGGGCAGGCCGGCGTGCTCCATGGCGAGGATATTGTGGCAAGCGGTGACCCCGGAGCCGCACATGAGTACCACCCGGTCGGACGGCACCGCTTCCATCTGCGCCAGGTAGAGCTCGCGCAGCTCTTCGGGCGCGGACAGCCGGCCGCTGAGGTGGAGATTGTCCT
>Ga0316626_10000796_pt1 | contig 13028 bp, 7 predicted proteins | sample OWC_Aug_T1_C1_D5_FD_207656 | JGI IMG/M metagenome (GOLD analysis project Ga0316626, IMG submission 207656) | Wetland soil microbial communities from Old Woman Creek delta, Ohio, United States - OWC_Aug_T1_C1_D5_A | ecosystem: Environmental > Terrestrial > Soil > Wetlands | place: USA: Ohio...
GCAGTCGTCGCACACGGTGGTCGAGGTCGTGACGGACGACATGCCATTCCTGGTGGATTCGCTTGCGATGGTGCTCAACGGCTGCGGGCTGTCGATTCACACCATGGTTCATCCCGTGTTCGCGGTGCGCCGCGACCGGGCCGGCCGCCTGGCGGCTGCATCGGACGAGCTGCAGGGGGGCGCGGCCGAGTCCTGGCAGCACATCGAGGTGGACCGCACGACCGATCCGGCGCAGCTCGCGCACGTGTGTGAGCGCATCGCAGCCACGCTCGACGACGTCCGCCTGGCCGTCGCGGACTGGCCGCAGATGGTGGCGCGCGCGCGCGAGATCGCTGCAATGGTGCGCGGCGGCTTGCCGGGCATCGTGCGCGCGGAGGAGAAGGAAGCTGCAGCGTTCCTCGACTGGCTTGCGGACCACCATTTCACGTTTCTCGGCTACCGCGAGTACCGCCTGGAACGTGGCCGCACGGTGGACAAGCTCGTGCCGGTGGCGAAGTCCGGGCTCGGCCTGCTGCGCACGGGCCCGGGACGGCCGCGACCAACGACCACCCGCCTGACGGGCGCGGTGCGACGCAAGGCGCGCGAATCGACGGTGCTCGTGGTCACCAAGGCCAACGCCGTCTCGACCGTGCACCGCGCGACCTACCTGGATTACATCGGCGTCAAGATGTTCGGCCCACGCGGTCGGGTCGTCGGCGAGCGCCGTTTCATCGGCCTGTTCACCTCGGGCACCTACAGCATCAGCCCACGCGCGATCCCGCTGCTGCGCAACAAGGTGCAGCGCGTCATCGACCACATTGGCGTCTCGCCGGTGAGCCATGACGGCAAGGCGCTGATGCACGTGCTCGAGGCCCACCCGCGCGACGAGCTGTTCCAGGCGAGCGTCGCCGAGCTGGTGAAGAGCTTCCGCGGCATCGTCAACCTCTACGAGCGGCGCCGCGTGCGGTTGCTGCTGCGCCGCGACCCGTACCAGCGTTTCTTCTCCTGCCTGCTCTACGTGCCGCGCGATCGCTACAACACCCAGGCCCGGGTGCGCATCGAGCGCATCCTGCTCGAGGAACTGGCGGGCGACTCGCTCGAGGCACAGGTGCAGATTTCCGAGTCCGCACTCGCCCGCCTGCACCTGCTGGTGCGCACGGACCCTGAGCGCGCGGTTTCTGCCAACGTCGAACGGATCGAGCTGCGCATTGCCGAGACGCTGCGCACGTGGGAGGACCGACTGCGGGCCGAGCTGCAGCTGCGCCTGCCACCTGAGCGCATCAGCGAGCTGGCGCGGCGCTTCGACGGCGCTTTCCCGGTTTCCTATCAGGAAGACGTGCCGGCCGTGCAGGCACTCCCCGACCTGCTCGAGCTGCTCGCCCTGCCCGACTCGCCGCAGGCCCTCGGACTCGAGTTGCGCCGTGGCGGCGCCGGACCCGGCGCGCTGCACCTGCGCCTGTTCCGGCGCGGCGATCCGATCGCCATGTCGGACCTGTTACCCCTGCTCGAGAACTTCGACCTGCGCATCCTGAACGAGCGTCCCTATCGCATCGCAACCAGCGACGACGCCGGGTTCTGGATTCAGGACCTCGAAGTCGCGCACGCCGGCGGCCGGCAACTCGATCCCGACCAGGCGGGCGCCCGTTTCGAGGCGGCGTTCTTCGCCGTGTGGAACGGCCGCGCCGAGAGCGACGGCTTCAACCGGCTGGTGCTCGCCGCCGGGCTCGACTGGCGCCAGGCACTGGTGCTGCGCGCCGTGTGCCGCTACCTGCTGCAGACCGGCCTGCCCTTCAGTCAGCGCTACATGGAATCGGTGCTGGTGCGACATCCGGGCCTCGCCGCACGCCTGGCGTGGCTGTTCGAGGCCCGCTTCGATCCGCGCCTCGCGCCGGCGACACGCGCCTCGCAGCAACGCTCGCTTGCCAGGGAAATCGACGAGGCGCTCGAGCAGGTCACGAGCCCGGATGACGACCGCATCCTGCGGGCCTTTCGCGCGGTGATCGCGACGGCGCTGCGCACCAACCATTTCCAGCGTGACGCGGCGGGCGCGCCCAGGCCCTACCTGTCGCTCAAGCTCGACCCGAAGCACCTGCCCGAGCTGCCGAAGCCGCGGCCGATGTTCGAGATCTGGGTGTACTCGCCACGCGTCGAGGGCGTGCACCTGCGCATGGGCAAGGTGGCACGCGGCGGCCTGCGCTGGTCCGACCGGCGCGAGGACTTCCGCACCGAGATCCTCGGACTGATGAAGGCGCAGAACGTGAAGAACACGCTGATCGTGCCGGTCGGCTCGAAGGGCGGGTTCGTGCCGAAGAACCTGCCACGCGGCGATCGCGAGGCGATCCAGCGCGAGGGCACGGAGTGCTACCGCTGGTTCATCCGCGGCCTGCTCGACCTCACCGACAACGTGCGCGACGGCAAGGTCGTGCCGCCGGCCGACCTCGTGCGCCACGACCCCGATGATCCATACCTCGTCGTCGCCGCCGACAAGGGCACGGCCTCCTTCTCGGACACTGCCAACGCGCTGGCGGCCGAGTACGGCTTCTGGCTCGGCGACGCTTTTGCGTCAGGCGGGTCGGCGGGCTACGACCACAAGAAGATGGGAATCACGGCGAAGGGTGCGTGGGAGTGCGTGAAGCGTCACTTCCGCGAGCGGGGCCTGGACACCCAGTCGCAGCCGTTCACCGTCGCCGGCATCGGCGACATGGCCGGCGACGTCTTCGGCAACGGCATGCTGCTGTCGCGCCACATCCGGCTCGTAGCGGCGTTCAACCACCAGCACATCTTCCTCGACCCGGAGCCCGACGCCGAGTCGAGCTTCCGGGAGCGCGAGCGCCTGTTCGCGCTGCCGCGGTCCTCCTGGACCGACTACGACCTGCGCCTGATCTCGAAGGGCGGCGGCGTGTTCCCGCGCGATTCGAAGGAGATCGCGCTGTCGCCCCAGGCCCGCGCCCTGCTCGACATCGAGACCGCGCGGGCGACTCCGCAGGACATCATCCGCGCCATCCTGAGGCTGCCCGTGGACCTGCTCTGGAACGGCGGCATCGGCACGTACGTGAAGGCATCCCGGGAGGCCAACTCCGCGATCGGCGACCGCGCCAACGACGCGGTGCGCGTGGACGGCCGTGAACTGCGCTGCAAGGTGATCGGCGAAGGCGGCAACCTCGGCTGCTCGCAGCTCGGGCGCATCGAGTTCGCCCTCAACGGCGGGTGCATCAACACCGACTTCGTGGACAACTCCGGCGGCGTGGACTGCTCCGACCACGAGGTGAACATCAAGATCCTGCTCGACGTGGTGCAGCAACGCACGAAGCAGTCACGCGCCGCGCGCAACCGCCTGCTCGCCCAGATGACCAGCGAGGTGGGCGCGCTCGTGCTGCGTGACAACTACCTGCAGAGCCAGGCGATCAGCCTGATGCAGGCCATGGCGACCGAGCGCCTCGGCGAGCACGCGCACTTCATCCGCTCGCTCGAACTCGACGGCCTGCTCGACCGCGCACTCGAATACCTGCCGAGCACGGAGGAAATCGAGGAACGCGGGCGCGCCGGCCAGGGCCTGACCCGCCCCGAGCTCGCCATGCTGCTCAGCTACTCGAAGATCGCGCTCAGCAACCAGCTGATCCTCTCCGACGTGCCCGAGGACCCTTACCTCGGCCGCGAGCTGGACCGGTACTTCCCGGACCGCCTGAGCAGCCGCTACGCGAAACTGCTCGGCGAGCATCGCCTGCGGCGCGAGATCATCACCACCGCGACCACGAACAGCATCGTCAACCGCATGGGCCCGACCTTCGTGGCGCGCACCCAGCAGGACACCGGCGCTGACGCGGCCACGGTCGCGCGCGCCTACTCGATCGCGCGCGAGGTGTTCGACGTGCGCGACCTGTGGCAGTCCATCGAGCGGCTGGACAACCGGGTGGCGGCAGCCACGCAATACAACATGACCCTCGAGACCGTGATGCTGATCCGCCAGGTGACCTACTGGCTGATCCAGCGCCACCGCAGCGCGCTCGGGATCGATTCGCAGGTCGGGCGGCTGCGTCCGGGCATCCGCGAGCTCGCCACCGCCCTGCCACAGTGGCTGCAAGGTCTCGAGCGCGAGGCGTTCGACCAGCGCGTGGCGCGCTTCACCGCCGCCGGCGCCCCGGCGACCCTGGCCCGCAACGTTGCCGCCTGCACTGCGCTCACCAGCGGGCCGGACATCGTCGAACTGGCGCAGGCGCACCATCTGTCGGTCGGCGTCGCCGCACGGATGTATTTCGGCGTCGGCAGCGAGTTCGGTCTCGACTGGCTGCGTGACCGAATCGAGCAACTCGACATCCACGGGCACTGGCAGGCGGTGGCGCGTGGCAGCCTGCGCGAGGCCGTGTACGACGCGCATCGCGCGCTCACGGAACGGGTGATTCGGGAGACCCGTGAGCGCGACCCGGCGCGCGCCATTCAGGCCTGGCGCGACAAGCAGGCTGCGGCAGCGGCGCACGCCCGCGGGGTGGTGGACGACATCCGGGCACAGCCCGCGGTCGTCGACTTCGCCTCGCTGTCGGTTGCGCTGCAGGCGGTGCGCCGTCTCGCCGTCGCCGAGCGGTGACGCGCTGCTGCCTCGTCGTCACGACCCACGAGCGTCCCGACGCTCTCGGGCGCGTGCTCGACGCTGTGGCAGCGCAGTCGCGCCCGCCCGATGAGCTGGTCGTCGCCGACGACGGTTCCGGCCCGGCGACAGCGCGGATCGTCGAGCAGCATGCGGCACGCGCAGGCTATCCCGTGCAGCATGCCTGGCAACCCCACCAGGGATTCCGGGCGGGGCGCATCCGCAACGAGGCCATCGCCCGGGCGAGCTGCGAGTACGTCGTGCTGCTCGACGGGGACATGATTGTGCATCCCGAGTTCGTCGCCGATCACGTCGCACTCGCGCGGCCCGGGTATTTCAGCCAGGGCGTGCGCATCCTGCTCGATGAGGCGGCGACGCAGCGACTGCTCGACCGGCGCGGCGGGCTTCCCGGACTGTTCTCGCCGGGGCTCGGGCTCGCGCGACGCGCCTATGCGCTGCACGCACCGCACGTCGCCCATTTCGTGCGCCGGGCCGCCAACCGCTTCATCGCCGTCAAGGCCTGCAACCAGGGCTTCTGGCGCGACGACCTCCTCGCCGTGAACGGCTTCGACGAGGCGATGACCGGCTGGGGTGCCGAGGACAAGGAATTGTGCGCGCGGCTCGAGAACGCGGGCATCCGGCGGCAGACCTTGCTGTTCGCGGCGGTCGCCTGGCACCTGGAACATCCGCCTGCTGCGCGCGATGCCGCCAACGCCAACCGGCTCCGCTGGCAGGAAACCAGGCGCCTGGGACTCACGCGCTGCGCGGCCGGAATCGACGGCCACCAGCCCGGCTGAGCATCGCGACTTTCCCGTCTGGCGCGGCCCGGGGGGCGTTGCTATAAGGCTTCAGTCAATCCCTCACCCGCGATCATCATGAGCACCGGCAAACTCGTACTGCTGCGCCACGGCCAGAGCATCTGGAACCTCGAAAACCTGTTCACGGGCTGGATCGACGTCGATCTTTCCGCCCAGGGCCTCGAGGAGGCGAAGGAGGCCGGGCGGCTGCTCAAGGCCGAAGGCATCGCCTTTGACATCGCATTCACCTCGGTGCTGAAGCGAGCCATCCGCACGCTGTGGATCACGCTCGACGAGCTGGACATGATGTGGCTGCCGGTCGAGCGCAGCTGGCGACTGAACGAGCGCCACTACGGGGCGCTGCAGGGGCTAGACAAGGCGCAGACGGTCGCCAGGCACGGCGCCGACCAGGTCAAGATCTGGCGGCGCAGCTACGACATTCCGCCGCCGCCGCTCGACGCCGCCGACCCACAGCACCCGCGCTTCGACCGCCGTTACGCCGGCGTGCCTGCGGCGGAATTGCCGTCGTCCGAGTCACTCAAGCACACGCTGGCCCGCGTGCTGCCGTTCTGGAACGCGCGCATTGCCCCGGAACTCGCCGCCGGTCGCAACGTGCTCGTGGCCGCGCATGGCAACAGCCTCAGGGCAATGGTGAAGATGCTCGACCGGATGAGCGACGAAGCGATCGTCGAGTTGAACATCCCGACCGGCGTGCCGCTGCTGTACGAACTGGATGCGCACCTGGCGCCGCTGTCGAGCCGCTACCTGGGCGACGCAGAGGCAGTGAAGGCGCGGGCCGAAGCCGTCGCCCGGCAGGCCGAAGCAAAAAAATAGGGGACATTCACCTATTTTCTAGATCAGGAACCCGCCGTCCACCACCAGGAAGTCGCCCGTCACGTACGAGGAGGCGTCCGAGGCCAGGAACACCGCAGCGCCCGCCAGGTCCTGCGGCTCGCCCACGCGTCGCAGCGGGTTGTTGCCGACGTAATGCCTCAGCTGCTCCTCGTCCTTGAGCAGCGCGCCCGCAAACCGGGTGCGGATCAGTCCAGGCAGGATCGCGTTGCAGCGGATGCCGTCCGGCCCGCACTCACGAGCGAACGACTTGGTCATGTTGAGCACCGCGCCCTTGGTAATCGAGTAGATACCCTGCAGCGGGCCTGGCCTCACGGCGTTCACCGACGCGACGTTGATGATCGAGCCGCCGCCGCTGGCGCGCATCAGGCGGCCACCCAGCACCGAGGCGAAGAAATAGCCGCGGATGTTGACGTCCACCGTCTTCTGGAAGGCACCGAGGTCGGTGTCGAGGATGTGCCCGTAATAGGGGTTGGTCGCCGCGTTGTTCACCAGCACGTCGAGGCGACCGAAGCGTCGCTCGACTTCGCCGAACAATCCCGCCAGCGCGTCCATGTCGCCGATGTGGCAGGCCAGCGGCAGCGCCTCACCACCGGCAGCGACGATTTCGCGCGCCACTTCCTCGCAGGCTTCCTGTTTGCGGCTCGAGACCACGACGCGCGCGCCCTGCTGCGCGTAGGCCTTCGCGATCGCCTCCCCAATCCCGCGGCTCGCGCCCGTGACGATCGCGACGCGTCCCGCCAGGTCGAACATCCCAGCCATGTGCCGTCCTCCCGCCTCAGGCCGTGCCACAGAGACGACGGCGAGTGTCCTCATATTCGCGCAGCATGCGCGCCACCAGCTCGCCGGTCGGCAGCACCTCGTGGATGTTGCCCACGCCCTGGCCTGCACTCCAGATGTCGCGCCACACCTTGGCCTTCAGGTCGCTGCCCGAGCCGAAGTTCATCTTCGACTTGTCGGCCTCGGGCAGGTTGTCAGGATCGAAACCGGTGCGGACCACGCTGCCGCGCAGGTAGTTGCCTCGCACGCCGCTGAAAAGGTTGGTGTACACGACGTCGTCCGAACCCGAGTCGATGATCATCTGCTTGTATTCCTCCATCACGTGCGCCTCGGTCGTGGCGAGGAAGCGCGTGCCGATATAGGCCATGTCGGCGCCGATCGCGAGCGCTGCGAACACGTCCGCACCGCTCGACATCGCGCCGGCCAGGACGAGCGTGCCGTCGAAGAACTGGCGGATCTCGCGCACCAGCGCGAACGGGCTCGCCATGCCGGCGTGACCGCCCGCGCCCGCGCACACGGCGATGATGCCGTCCACGCCCTGTTCCGCCGCCTTGCGCGCGTGCCTGACGCTGATCACGTCGTGGAACAGCAGCCCGCCGTAGCCGTGCACCGCCTCGACCACCTCGCGCGGCGGACGCAGGCTGGTGATCACGAGCGGCACCTTGTGGCGCACGCAGGCCTCGACGTCGTGCTGCAGCCGGTCGTTGCTCGCGTGACAGATCTGGTTGACCGCGAACGGGGCCACCCTCGCGCCCGGGTTCGCTTTGGCGTGGGAATCGAGCTCTTCGCGGATCTGCGTGAGCCACTCGTCGAGCTGCGACGCCGGCCGCGCGTTCAGCGCCGGGAACGAGCCGATCACGCCGGCCTTGCACTGTGCGATCACGAGTTCCGGGGTCGAGGCGATGAACATCGGCGAGCCGATCACCGGCAGGCTGAGGCGGTCACGGAAGGCGGCCGGGATCGGCATGAACTACTCCTCGGTAATGGGCAGGGTCGGACGCGGGACGCGCAGACGCAGGGTGCAGCAGCCGAATCACGCGGCCTGCGACTCGCCGCCCGCAGCCGGGTGGAACGCCTCGCCGCGTTCCGCCCGCTCCCGCAGCCACTTCGACGGCTTGAACCGCTTGCCGTAGCGCTTGGCGAGCCGGTCGCACTCGGCGACGAAATTGCGGATGCCGACCGTGTCGACGTAGGACAAAGTACCGCCCGTCCATGCCGGAAAGCCCCAGCCGAGGATCGAGCCCAGGTCGGCCTCGGCGGCCGTGGTCACCACACCTTCCTCCATGCAGCGCGTGGTTTCGAGCGCCTGGATGTACATGATGCGCTTGATGACCTCGTCCGCCGCCGGCTGCTGCGCCGCGCGTGGGTAGACGTCGGCGAGACCCGCCCAGAGGTGCTTGCGGGCGTCCTGCGGGTAGTCGTAGAAGCCGCCGCCAAAGCGTCGACCGGGGCGCTTCAGCTCCTCGACGAACTTCTGTACCACGTCGTAGGCGACTGGCTTGACGAACTTGCGGCCGAGGTCGGCCTCGGTCTGCTTGATGACCTTCCACTGCAGGTCGATCGTCACCTCGTCCGCGACCGCCAGCGGGCCCACCGGCATGCCCGCCATCTTCGCCGCGTTCTCGATCAGCGCCGGGCTCACGCCTTCGGCGAGCATCGCCATGCCTTCGTACACGAACGTGCCGAAGCAGCGGCTGGTATAGAAGCCACGGCTGTCGTTCACCACGATCGGCGTCTTGCGCAACTGGCCGACGTAATCGAGTGCTCGGGCGAGCGTGTCCTCGGACGTCTTCTTGCCGAGGATGATCTCCACGAGCGGCATCTTGTCCACCGGCGAGAAGAAGTGGATGCCGATGAACTGCGCCGGGCGCTTCGAGGCCTGCGCCAGGCCCGAGATCGGCAGCGTCGAGGTATTGCTGGCGAACACCGCGTTCTTCGGGATCACGGCCTCGGCCTTGCGGGTCACGTCGGCCTTGATGTCGCGGTTCTCGAACACGGCCTCGATGACGAGGTCGGCACCGGCGAGGTCGTCATAGCTCGTGGTCGGCTTGATGCGCGCGAGGATCACGTCGGCATCGGCCTGCGACCGCTTGCCGCGGCTCACGTCCTTCGCCAGCAGCTGCCGCGAGTAGTCCTTGCCCTTCTGCGCAAGTTCCATCGAGCTGTCGAGCAATACCACGTCGATGCCGGCGCGTGCCGAGACGTAGGCGACGCCCGCGCCCATCATGCCCGCGCCGAGGACGCCGAGGCGGCGCACCTGCGACTTCGGCGGGCCCGCCGGGCGCCGCGCCAGCTTGTCGGCGAGACCCTTGTTCACGAACATGGTGCGCATCAGGTTGCGCGCCACCGGGCCCGCGAGCAGCTTGCCGAAGTACTTGGACTCGAGGCGCAACCCCTGGTCGATCGGCACCTGAGTGCCTTCGTACACGCAGGACAGGATGGCCGCCGGCGCCGGGTAGTTGCGCATCGTGGTCCGGGCCGTCAGTGCCGTCCCGACCATGAAAGCCTGCGCGGCCGCCGGCGAGGTCTGCCCCGCACCGCCCGGGATGCGGAAACCCTTCTTGTCCCAGGGCTGCACGCCTTCGCCGCCCTTCAGGATCCACTGCCGCGCACGCTCGACGATCTCGGCGACGGGGGCCACCTCGTGCACGAGGCCCTTCTTGAGCGCGTCCGCGGGCGCGAGCTGCCGGCCCTCGGTGATCAGCCTGAGCGCCTCCGGGATGCCGATCAGGCGCGGCACGCGCTGCGTGCCACCGGCACCCGGCAGCAGGCCGATGGTGACCTCCGGCAGGCCGACCCCGGCCTTCGGGCCGTCCTCGATCACGCGATAGTGGCAGGCCAGCGCCAGCTCGAACCCGCCGCCGAGCGCCACGCCGTTGATGGCGGCGGCGACTGGCTTGCCGCAGGTCTCGAGGCGTCGGAACAGCTTCGACAATGCGAAGCTGAACTCTGATGCCTGCGCGGCGCGGGTGCCGCGTTCGAACGCACCGACCATGTCCTTGATGTCGGCGCCGGCCATGAAGCTCGACTTGGCCGAGGCGATCACGGCGCCGCGGATGCCGGCGTCGCCCGCGATGCGCTCGACGCACTCGGCGAGGTCCGACTGGAAGCCCGGCGTCAGCACGTTCATCGGCCGGCCGGCCACGTCGAGCAGCAGCAGTGCGATGCCATCGCCGGCGACGGAGAAACGGATGTTCTGTGTCATGTGTAGCCCCAAGTGCAGTGTGCGCCGCGCGTCAGACGCGCTCGATGATCGTGGCGGTGCCCATGCCGCCACCCACGCAAAGCGTGACGAGCGCGGTCGAGAGGTCGCGTCGCTCGAGCTCGTCGAGCACCATGCCGAGGATGACGGCCCCGGTCGCGCCCAGCGGGTGGCCGAGCGCGATCGCGCCGCCGTTGACGTTGACGTTGTCCAGCGACAGGTCCAGGTCGCGGACGAAGCGCAGCACCACCGAGGCGAAGGCCTCGTTGATCTCCCACAGGTCGATGTCCTGCGGCTTCATGCCGGCGCGCTTCAGCGCCTTGCGCGCCGAGCCCGCCGGACCGGTGAGCATGATCGTGGGCTCGCTGCCGATCGAGGCGAACGCGCGGATACGCGCGCGTGGGGTGAGGCCCGCCTTCCGCGCAGCTTTCCTGCTACCCACCAGCACCGCGGCGGCGCCGTCCACGATGCCGCTGGAGTTACCCGCCGTGTGCACGTGGTTGATCGCCTCCACCTGCGGATAACGCATCAATGCCACGGCATCGAAGCCGCCGTCCTCGCCCATCTGCGTGAACGCCGGCTTGAGCTTCGCCAGGTCGGCCATCGTCGTGCCCGGACGCAGGTATTCATCCCGGGCCAGCGCCACCTCGCCGATCACATCCTTCACCGGCACGATCGAGCGGTCGAAATATCCACTCTGCTGCGCAAATGCCGCGCGGCGCTGGCTCTCGACCGCGTAGGCGTCCACCTGTTCGCGCGTGAAGCCCTCGAGCGTCGCGATCAGGTCGGCGCTGACACCCTGCGGCACGAAATACAGCGGCCAGGCCACCGCCGGGTCGATGGCCCAGGCGCCACCATCCATGCCCATGGTGCAACGCGACATGTGCTCCACACCGCCGCCGACCACGAGGTCGGACTGGCCCGACATGATCTGCGCCGCCGCGGTGTTCACCGCCTCGAGGCCTGACGCGCAGAAACGGTTCAATTGCTTGCCGGGAACGTTTTCGGCATAGCCCGCCACCAGCGCTGCGATGCGCGCGATATCCGCACCCTGCTCGCCCACCGGCGTGACGCAGCCGAGGATCACGTCGTCGACGTGCGAGGTGTCCAGCGACGTCCGCTGCTGAAGCGCAGCCAGCGTCTGCGAGGCGAGCTGGATCGGCGTGATCGAGTGCAGCGACCCGTCCGGGCGGCCGCGGCCGCGCGGGGTGCGCACGGCGTCGAGGATGAAGGCGTCGGTCATGAATGTGTCCCCGAAGGTTGTTGCATCGCAATATTACATCAGCAGCGGTCGATCGCCCGGCGTACGCCTACGCCCGTCAAGGCGCCTCGCCCGGCGGCGGGCCGGACGGGCGTCAACCGTAGTTCGGCTTACGCTTGCCGAGGAAGGCAGCCACCCCCTCCTGTCCATGGGGATGCAGCGCCTGCGCGGCGATCGTACGGCCCTCGAGCGCCATCTGCGCCTCGAGACCGGGGTCGGCCGCGTCCATGAGCCGCTTCACCGCGGCGAAGCTTTCGGTGGGGCCGGCGGCAAGCCTGGCCGCGAGCGCAAGCGCCTGGGGCAGCACCTCGGCGTCGTCGACCACCTGGTTGACGAGGCCCCAGGCCAGCGCCTCGTCGGCGCTCAGCGCCCGGTTGGTCAGGAACAGTTCGAAGGCACGACGCCGGCCGACGATCCGCGGCAGCAGGAACGACGTACTGCAATCGGGCGCCAGACCGACCCCGGTGTACGCGAGGGAAAAGCGGCTGCCACGGCCGGCGATCGCGAGATCCGTCATGCATACGAGGCCGACCCCGCCACCGGCCGCCGTGCCGTTCACCGCGGCAATCACCGGCGCCCGCATGCGCGTGAAGCAGCTGATCGCGGCATGGATGTTGGTCGTGAGCTCGTTCAGGTAGCCGCCGATGCCAGCACCCTCGCCGGCCATGCCGCCGAGGTCGCCGCCGAAGCAGAAGTGCTTGCCTGCGCCAGTGACGACGACTGCGCGCACGGCCGGGTCTCCCTCGACGCGCAACGCAGCCTCGAGCAGGTCCCGGCCCATGGCCATGTTGAGCGCATTCGCCCCCCCGGGGCGGTTGAGCGTGACGGTGGCGACACCTTCGCGCAGCTCGACCAGCACGGTCTTCTCCATCGGGCCTCCGGAAATCCAACGTCAGGCGCGGCTCCCCGGTGCGGCCGCAGTGGAAGGGGTCGGCGCGCGGCGCGCCAGTTCGTCAACCTGCTGCTCGAGGTAGCGCAGCAGGTCCTGGTTCGGTTCCGTGGCGCGGTGTCGCAGCATGTTCAGGGCCATGCCCTGCAACGCGCAGATCACGAGGTCGTAGCCGAGGTCGAAGTTCTTGCCGCGGTCGCGCCATTCCGGCACCACGTCCATCGCCGTGGCCCGCAGCTCGCGCACGAATGCTGCCTCGGCCGGCGCGAGGATGTCCGCCAGCTCGGGGTCAGTGCGTGCCGCGACGTACAGCTCGATGAACACGGCATAGAGCGGATGATTCAGCTGTTCCCAATGTGCCTGGAGCGCGCCGTGGGCCCGGTTGCGGCCGGGTGGCAATCGTTCGACGGCTGCCCGGAACGCTCTCAGGCGCTTCGCGTGCAAATGCTCGACCGCGGCCCGCACCAGGTCCATGCGCGACGGAAAGTGGTGCAGCATCGCGCCGCGCGACAGTCCGGCCTCCTCGGCGATCGCCGGGGTGGTGGTGTGGAAATAGCCGAGCTTGCCGAAGCAGCGCAGCGTGGCCTCGATGAACTGCAGGCGCGTCGAGGCGCTCTTGCGGGCCTGCCAGCCGCTCGACTGGCCGTCCATGTCCTTGGCGGATGTCTGGCTGCGGTCGCCCATCG
>Ga0316626_10000797_pt1 | contig 13023 bp, 15 predicted proteins | sample OWC_Aug_T1_C1_D5_FD_207656 | JGI IMG/M metagenome (GOLD analysis project Ga0316626, IMG submission 207656) | Wetland soil microbial communities from Old Woman Creek delta, Ohio, United States - OWC_Aug_T1_C1_D5_A | ecosystem: Environmental > Terrestrial > Soil > Wetlands | place: USA: Ohio...
GGGAAAGAACAGTCCCTCGGGGTGCGTCCCGGGCTCGCCGAGGGCGGCCATCACCTCGGCGTCCTCCCTGCCTGCAAGCGAATTCTCGAGGTAGTGCTGGCCCTCGAGGGTGCGGCGCAGGTCGCGAAAAGTCCACCCCTCGGCGATGGTCACGGATCGCTGGACCACGGCGCCCGACTCGAACAACGCCAGCACGCTGCGCGGCGTGCTTCCCGGCGGCAGGGCATATTCTCCAGCCTTGATCCGTGCGTCGGCACCGGTGAGGCGCGCGTAGGCCTGCAGCCAGCGCGGATGCTCGAGGACGCCCCGCGCCTCGAGATCGCGTGCCGTGGCGGACAGCGGCTGCCCGCGTGGAATGTCGATCTCGAGCGGCGTTTCGCCGATTGTGAGCGGAGCATCGAGCCAGTGCTGGAATCTTCCGTACGCCACGATCGCGCCGAGCGCCGCAAGCCCGGCGAGCACCGCCAACGCAATGCCGGCGCGACGCAGGCTCACGTATCGGCCCGCACCGTCGTTTCGAGCAGGACGCGGGTGACCGGCCCCAGTGCGTCGTAGCGGCGCACGCCCAGGATTTCTCCGACCGGGCGCACGCCGGTAATGGCATTGGTGAGAAACACTTCTTCGGCCGCGTCGAGGTCGCCGATGTTGACGTTGCGAACCTCGGTCTCGATGGCAAGCTCGCGCGCCGCCGCCAATACCAGGCCACGCATGACGCCTGCCACCCCGCAGTCGCGGATTTCGGGCGTCACCAGGTGCCCGTCGCGCACCAGGAACACGTTGGCTGCCGTCGCGCAGACGATCCGGCCATCGACCGCCGACATCAGGCCTTCGGCGATCGCCGGGTCATTCCACTCGGCGCAGGCCAGCACCTGTTCCAGCCGGTTGAGGTGCTTGATGCCGGCGAGCCGCGGGTTCAGCCCGAGCGGCGTGTCGCACAGGCGCACGACGATGCCTTCGTCGGGATCGTTGCGCGGCTTGGGCGCCGAGGACACGATGATGCGCGTGATCGACGGCTCGGCCGGCGGGCGGTAGCTGCGCGGTCCCGGGCCCCGCGTGACCATCAGCTTCACCGAACCGGCGCCGAGGCCGACCAGCGCCCGCTCACACTCGGCGGCAATCACGGCGGGATCCGGCACTGTCATGCCGAGACGGCGCCCGCCCTCCGCCAGCCGCTCCATGTGGCGTTCGAAGTGCCGCACGCGGCCATTCAATGCGGCCATGGTCTCGAAGAGGCCGTCGCCGTACTGCAGCCCCCGGTCATCCACCGAGATGGCCGAAGACTCGACACCGTTCACCAGTCGCCGTCCGATCATGCATCGCTCCCCAGTGCGCGCAGCAGGCCGCGGGCCTTGGCGCGAGTTTCCTCCAATTCGGACTCGGCATGCGAGTCCGCCACGATCCCCGCCCCCGTACGGAACTCGATCATCCCATCCCGAACCACCAGCGTGCGGATCAGGATGTTGAGATCGAGGGCGCCGTCACGACCGAGATATCCCATCGAGCCGGTGTACGCATCACGCGGCGCTCCCTCGATCTCGCCGAGCAGCTCCATGCAGCGCACCTTCGGGCAGCCGGTGATGGTGCCGCCCGGAAAGACCGCGGCGATCGCCTCGCCCGGCGTCACGCCCGCGCGCAGTTCTCCTCGCACGTTCGAGACGATGTGATGCACGGTGGCATAGGTCTCGATGATCATGAACTCGTCCACCTCCACCGTGCCGCCACGGCAGATGCGGCCGAGGTCGTTGCGCTCGAGGTCCACCAGCATCACGTGCTCGGCCTGCTCCTTTTCGTTGAGCCGCAGCTCGGTCCGCAGCGCGGCGTCCTCGTCCTGCGTTGCGCCGCGCGGGCGCGTCCCCGCGATGGGGCGTGTGCTCGCGACGCGGCCGCGGACGCGCAGCAGGCGCTCGGGAGACGAGCTCAGCAGCCAGAATCCCGGCAGGGCGGCGCTGCCCGCAAATGGAGCCGGGTTCGCGGCACGCAGGCGACGGTACAGCTCGCCGCACGTGGCGCCAGGCGCCAGCGGGGCCCGCCAGGCGCGCGACAGGTTGGCCTGGTACACGTCCCCACGGCCGATCGCCTCGAGGACGTCGTGGACGCCGCGCAGGAATCGCTCTGGCGGCTCCTCCTCGACCGCGCCGGCGACGGTGCGTGGCGGGTCGCGACGCACAGCGACGGGGTCGGCACGGCTGACGTCGTCCGTGAACTCTGTTCGCAGCCGTTCCTCCAGGCCCGGCTCCGCATGCAGTGCAAGCTCGCCCGTCTGGCGGTCGCGCACGATGGCACCGCGCATGCGCCAGGCGACCGCCCGCGGCAGCCGCGACGTCGGCAACCGCAGCGTCGGCTCGATCTGTGCCGCGAGTTCGTAACCGAGGTACAGGAACCAGCCGCCGGCGAACGGCACAGTCTCGGAGCGACGCTCTTCGATGCGCTCCGACGACCAGCAGGCATCGAGCGCGTCCAGGAAGCGCTCCATGCCCGCTGCGGCGGGCGGGCCCTCCAGGCGCCCGTCCGGATGCTGGACGAGCATCGCGCCGGGCAGCGCCAGCAGCAGGTCGTAGCGACCCAGGTCGGGCCCGCCACCGACGCTCTCGAGCAGGACCGGGTAACGCGCAGGGTGCCGCTCGTGCAGCCGCTGCAGTGCGTCTGCGTCCGTAACTCCGTGCGCGCGCCTCACTGCAGCGCGCGGAACACCAGGCTGCCGTTGGTGCCGCCGAAGCCGAAAGAATTGGACAGTGCGACGCGCACCGGGGCCTGTCGGGCGGCGCCCGGCACGTAATCGAGGTCGCAGGCAGGGTCCGGGTTCTCGAGGTTGATCGTGGGCGGCAGCACGCCGTCGCGGATCGCGAGGATGGTGAAGATCGCCTCCACGACGCCGGCCGCGCCGAGCAGGTGTCCGGTCATGGATTTCGTCGAGCTCACGGCGAGGCGATACGCGTGATCGCCGAACGCGCGCTTGATGGCAACGGTCTCGGCCCGGTCGCCGAGCTCGGTCGAGGTCGCGTGCGCGTTGATGTACTGCACCTCGCCGGGGTCCACGCGCGCATCACGCACCGCGTTCACCATCGCGAGCCTGGCTCCCTCGCCGTCCTCGGGCGGCGCAGTGATGTGATGGGCATCGCCGCTCATGCCGAAGCCGGCGAACTCCGCGTAGATCGTGGCGCCGCGCGCACGGGCATGTTCGTATTCCTCGAGCACGATGGCGCCGCCACCCTCGGCCATCACGAAGCCGTCACGGTCGCGGTCCCAGGGACGGCTGGCACGCGCCGGCTCGTCGTTGCGCAGCGACAGGGCCCGCGCCTGGCCGAAGCTGCCCAGGCCGAGAGGCGTGAAGGCCATCTCCGACCCGCCCGCCACCATCACGTCGGCGTCGCCGTACTGGATGGTGCGCGCCGCGATGCCGATCGAGTGCGTCGACGTCGTGCACGCGGTGACCAGCGCCAGGTTGGGGCCGCGCATGCCGAAGTGAATGGAGAGCTGCCCGGCCGCGGCATTGATGATGCTGCCCGGGATGAAGAACGGCGAGATCTTCCGCGGCGACTTCGCCTCGAGCCATTTTGCGGCGTTCTCCTCGATCGTGCTCAGGCCGCCGATGCCGGCGCCCATGGCGACGCCGACGCGCGCGCAGTTGGCCTCATCCACTTGCAGCCCCGAATCCTGGACCGCCTGCACGCCCGCGGCGAACCCGAACGGTACGAAGGGGTCGAACTTGCGCACGTCCTTCGATGACATGTAGTCCTCGGCATTGAAGCCGACGACTTCACCGCCGATGCGCACCGGGAAGGCGCTGGTATCGAGCTTGGTGAGGGTGACGATGCCGCTGCGGCCGCTGCAGACGCCGTCCCACGCGGACGCGATCGTGCTGCCGAGCGGGGAAACGATGCCAAGTCCGGTGACGACGACTCTACGCTTCGTCAAGCTGCGTCCCCCTGGCTGGCAGGATGATATCCGCTGCCACCGCCCTCCGTGGCGGCGCAGGTGTCGCGCGGTCAGGCCTGGCTGCGACGCTCGTTGATGTAGTCGATGGCCTGCTGCACGGTCGTGATCTTCTCGGCATCCTCGTCCGGGATCTCCGTCTCGAACTCTTCCTCGAGCGCCATCACGAGCTCGACCGTGTCGAGTGAATCGGCGCCAAGGTCGTCGACGAAGGACGAATCGTTGGTGACTTCCTCTTCCTTGACCCCCAGCTGCTCGGCAACGATCGCCTTCACCCGCTGTTCGATACTGCTCATTTTCTTCGGAGTCCTCTGTGGGAAACGATGCCAGCCGGCACTCCCCTGTGGGCACCAGGCATGGGGCGCGTATTCTAAGTTAAGGGGCGAGTGGGGTCCAATGAACCCGAAACTCGTTCTAAATCATGTACATGCCACCATTGACGTGGAGCGTCTCGCCAGTGATGTAGTTGGCCTGGGGCGACGCCAGGAACGCCACGGCATGCGCGATGTCGTCGGGAGATCCGAGCCGGCCGAGCGGCACCTGCCCGAGCAGGGCCTCGCGCGCAGTGTCCCCGAGCGCGTCGGTCATGTCGGTGACGATGAATCCCGGCGCCACGACGTTCACGGTAATGCCGCGCGAGCCAACCTCCCGGGCCAGGCTCTTGCTGAAGCCGATCATGCCGGCCTTGGCCGCCGCGTAGTTCGCCTGGCCCGCATTGCCCATTACGCCGACCACCGACGCGATGTTGATGATCCGGCCACGGCGGGCCTTCATCATCCCGCGCATCACCGCCTTGCAGGTGCGATACACGGCCGACAGGTCCGTCTCGATGACGACCTGCCAGTCGTCCGCGCTCATGCGCAGCAGCAGGCCGTCGCGCGTGACCCCGGCGTTGTTGACCAGGATCGACGGGGTTCCCTCGTTGGCTTCGACGTCCTTGAAGCAGGAATCGACCGACGCGGCACTCGCCACGTCGAGCACGATGCCGCGACCCTGCACGCCTGCGGCGGCGAGCGCAGCGGTGATCGCTTGCGCGCCTGCCTCGCTGGTAGCCGTGCCCACGACCCGCGCTCCGCGGCGCCCGAGTTCGAGGGCAATGGCGCGGCCGATGCCGCGCGAGGCACCGGTGACGAGCGCGAGTTCGTTGGTGAGCTCAGCCATGATGCCTCTCCCGGCATGCAGCCAATGCAGCGGTCAATCCGTCCGGGTCCTCGACCGCGAGGATCGCGAGCTCGGGGCGCCGCTCGATGCGCTTGTTCAACGACGTCAGAACCTTGCCGGGGCCGCACTCGACCAGCGTGGTGATGCCGCTCGCGAGCATGGCACGCACGGTCTCGGCCCAGCGGACCGGGTGGTGCAGCTGGGCCTTGAGTGCGCGCCGGATGCCGTCGGGGCTCGCGTGAGTCTGCACGTCCACCGTGTACACCGCCGGCACGTCCGGCATGCGCACGTCCACACCCGCGAGGCGCTCGGCCAGCAACTCTGCCGCACCCATCATCAGGCGACTGTGCGAGGGGACGCTCACCGGCAGCGTAACGGCGCGCTTCGCGCCGCGCGCCTTGGCAGCCTCGATCGCGCGCGCCACGGCGCTCGCATTGCCGGCGATGACCACCTGCCCGGGCGCATTGAAGTTCACGGCCTCGACCACCTCGCCCTGTTCGGCCTCGCGGCAGGCCGCGACCACCTGGTCGTCCTCCAGCCCGAGCACCGCAGCCATCGCGCCCTGCCCCAGCGGCACCGCCTGCTGCATGACCTGGCCGCGGTAGCGCACCAGGTCCACCGCCGCCGCGAAATCGAGCGCTCCCGAGCACACCAGCGCCGTGTATTCACCGAGGCTGTGCCCGGCCATGGCGACCGGTCGGGGTCCACCGTGGTGCCGCCATGCGCGCCAGGTCGCCACGCCCGCGGCCAGCATCGCCGGCTGGGTCCTTTCGGTGCTGGCGAGATCCGCCTCCGGGCCGTGCTGGCACAGCGCCCACAAGTCGTAACCCAGCACGGCCGACGCCTCGGCGAAGGTCTGCCGGACGACGGGTTCGGCCGCCGCCAGCGATGCCAGCATGCCCACCGACTGCGAGCCCTGGCCGGGGAACACGAATGCCAGCGACATGAACGGTCTCTCTTGCAGCGCCGGTCCGCGCCGGCCCGGGGATTATAGCGATGCCGCCCGACCTGGCCGGCGCTGGAGCCACAGGGCGGCCAGCAGGCCGCCCACCGAGCCGTACGTGTGCGCCTCGTGCACGACCGGAAGTGACAATGATTCCGCGGTAAACGGCAGCGCGCCGGCGAAGTGCTCCCACGCCAGCTTGGCCGCGAACAGCGCCGCGACGAACCAGGTGATCGGATCGCGCGTCGCACGCAACCACGCGACCAGCCCGGCCGCCATCAGCCCGTGCAGCACGCCGGAAAACCCCACGTACCAGTCGAGTTGCGGCTCGAACAGCAGGAACCCGAGATTGGTTGCGGCCAGAGATGCCAGCAGGATGCCGAGCCACTGGCTCGGGCTGTAATCCCGCGCAAACAGGAAACCCACGATCAGTACGCCGAGCACGTTCCAGCCGAGGTGCGCGGCATCGGCGTGCACGAGGTGTCCGGTGACCAGCCGCCAGGCCTCGCCCGCGAGCACCGCCGCCCGCTCGTAACGCAGTGTTTCCATGGCACCAGGCGTTGCCAGGTGCACCGCGACCAGCACCGCGACCAGCGCCATGGGAACGACCACGTCCACGGCGCGAAACTGAAGCAGCCTCTGCAGCCCCATCCGGCTCCGGGGCATAGGCCCCGATTTGCTATGATTCGCGCACTGTACAGCCTGGGTCCGAGACACGCGATGAACTTCTCCCCTCCTTCCTCATGCCACGAGCGGCGCGGCCGCCCCGCACAGCTCGGGTTCACGCTGATCGAGATCATGGTCGTGGTCGTGATCCTCGGCATCCTCGCCGCGCTGGTGGCGCCCAACGTGATCCGCCGCGTCGATGACGCGCGCGTCACCAAGGCGAGGCAGGACATCCGCGCCTACGAGACCGCGCTGAACCTGTATCGCATGGACAATTTCCGCTACCCCACCACCGAACAGGGGTTGCAATCGCTGGTCACGAAGCCGGCTGATCCGAACATCCGCAACTGGAAGGAAGGCGGTTACATCGACGGCCTGAAGAAGGATCCGTGGGGCAACGCTTACCTGTACATTTACCCCGGCACGCGGGGCGAGTACGACCTCTATACGCTCGGCGCGGATGGCCAGCCCGACGGCGAGGGCCCCGATGCCGACATCGGCAACTGGAACATCGAGTAGGCCGCCGCGGCGCCGCCGCGCCGCACCCCGGTCCTCGGGCTTCACGCTGCTCGAGCTGCTCGTCGTCGTCGTCATCATCGGCATCATCACCAGCATGGCCATGGTCTCGACCCGCGTGCTCGGCGGCGACCACGAGATGGACCAGGAAGCCCGCCGGCTCGTCGCGGTGCTCGGCCAGGCGCGCGAGGACGCGATGCTCGAGGGACGCGACGTCGGCCTGCGCATCGACGCCCGCGGCTACGATTTCATGCGCTACGACGCGCGTCGCGAGCAATGGGAGCTGGTGAGCGAGGATCCGCTGCTGCGCCAGCGCGAATTGCCGGACGGACTGGCGGCGGGCCTCTGGCTCGAGTCGCGGCCCGTGAAGCTGCCACCCCGCGCGGCACCGACCGAGCGCGACCGGCCCCTGCCCCAGGTAATGCTGATGGCTTCCGGCGACCTCGTCCCGTTCGAACTGCGGCTCGAGCGCGCCGGCACGACGGAGGTGCGCGCCGTGATCGGCCGCATCGACGGCAAGCTCGAAATCCTCGCCAACGATGACGTCACCAGACGCTGACCGCCGCCGGCCGAACAGCGCAAGCACGCGGGGCTTCACGCTCATCGAGGTGCTGGCGGCGCTCGTCATCGTGGCGCTCGGCATGCTTGGCGTGATCCAGGCGGTGACCCAGACGGCACGCAACGGCGCCTACCTGCGCGAGAAGACCCTGGCGCACTGGATCGCGATGAACGTGATCACCGAGCAGCGCCTCCAGGCCACGCCGCCGGAGGTCGCCGAGACGTCGGACGAGGTGGAGTTCGCGGGACAGCGCTGGCGCTGGACGATCACGGTGACGCAGACCCAGGTCGACAGCCTGCGGCGCATGGACGTCTCCGTGCGCCCGGCCGACCGGCCAGAGGGCCAGGCGCTGACCACCGTGACCGGCTTTTATGGCACCGCGATCGGCGCGGCCGGCGGCGGCATCCTGCCGTGGGCCGGCGCACCGGGCTCGGGCACTCCGGGCGACGACGAAGACGGCGCAGAAGAGTCCAGTGGCGACGGCGACGCCACGCCCCCGCAGGACGCGGGACAGCGTGCGCAGCCCCGCCCGGAGCGCAACGACCAGAACGACGCGGAGGACGAGTGATGCTGCGCCGTGCCGCAGCGGCCGGCGGTTTCACGCTGCTCGAACTGCTGGTCGCGATGGCGATCTTCGCGATCCTCGGCACGCTGGCGCTGTCGGGTTACACCGAACTGCAGCGCCAGAGCGAATATGCGGAGCAGCGGCTCGAGCGCCTGCGCGAGGTGCAGCGCGCCGTGCAGACCATTGCGCAGGACCTTGCGCAGATCGAGCCGCGCCCGGTGCGCGAGCCGCTCGGCGAGACGCGGCTGCCGGCAGTGCTGGCAACCGAGTCGGTCGAGTATGGACTGCAGTTCACGCGTGCGGGCTGGAGCAACACGGCGGGACTGCCACGACCGACGCTGCAGCGGGTCGGCTATCGCGTTGATCACGAGGGACTCTGGCGCGACCACTGGCCGGTGCTCGACGCGACCCTCGCCCTCGAACCCACGCGCCAGAGACTGCTGGGCAACGTGCGCGACGTTCGCTTCCGCTACCTGGACGCAAGCCGGGAGTGGGTATCGCGCTGGCCGGCGAGCGGTGGTGCGGACGGCGGTGGCGACCGGCTGCTGCCCGCTGCCATCGAGGTGGTACTCGAACTCGAGGACTGGGGTGAGATCCGTCGCGTCATCGAGGTGGCGGGATGAACGGCAACGGTCGGTCCCGGCGCGACCCGGGCCGCCAGCGCGGCGTGGCGCTGATTACCGCCGTGCTGATGGTAGCGCTTGGCACCATGCTCGCCGTGGACGTGGGCTTTCGCGGCTTCCTCGACCAGCGTCGCAGCGGCACGCTGTTCGCGCTCGACCAGGGCTACCTGATCGCGCTCGGGGCCGAAGCCTGGGCCGCCGATTTCCTCAAGCGCGACCTGCAGGACTCTCAGACCGATCACTTCGGGGAAACCTGGGCTCGCCCACTGCCGCCGCTGCCGATCGATGGCGGCTCGGTCGAGGGACGGCTCGAGGACATGCAGGGCCGGTTCAACCTCAACAATCTGGTCCACACGGACGGCACCACCAGCCCGGAGGCGGTGAAGCAGCTCGAACGCATCCTCGCGATGCTGGAGATCGAGCCCTCCTGGGCGGCGACGATGGCCGACTGGATCGACCAGGACACGCAGCCCGGCTTCCCGGACGGCGCCGAGGACAGCGTGTACACGGGCCAGGACCCGCCGCACCTCGCGGCAAACATGCCGATCACCAGGGTGAGCGAGCTGATGGTGCTGCCAGGATTCGGGGCCGAGCGCTATGCCCGCATCAAGCCATTCCTGAGTGCTTTGCCGGTCGGCACGCCGATCAACGTCTGCACCGCGCCCGGCGTCGTGCTCGACGCATTGAGCGACGACAGCCGCGAGTTCAGCCTCAACCCGGAAGATCTCGCCACGCGTCGCAAGGATGCGTGCTTCCCGACGCTCGAGGACCTGCGCGGCGCGCTCGGCGACGAAACCTACAACCAGGTCAAGGACTCGCTCGCGGAATCGAGCAGCTACTTCCGCGCCACGGTGTGGGTCACTATTGGCACCACCCAGTTCACCCTGTACAGTCTGCTCGCCCGCGGTGGCGGGGGTTCCGTCCGCCCCGCGCTGCGCAGTTTCGGCAGCGATTAGTCTTTCGAGGTCCGATGTCTGAGACGCTGGTGATACGGCTCCGCGCCGCAGATGAGGCGCCGGCGTCGTGGCTCATCGTGGATGCAAACGGCGCCCGCTCCGGCCCGGTGCAGAGCGGCCCCGTCGCCGACGCGCTCGGCGCGGCGCAGGATCGCCGTGTCGTGTTGCTGCTTCCCGGCAGCGAGATCACGCTGGCCGAGCCCGAGCTGCCGGTGCGCGGCGCCGCGCGGCTCGCGCAGGCGGTCCCTTTTGCGCTGGAGGAGCAGCTCGCGTCCGACGTCGAGGCGCTGCATTTCGCGGTGGGCCCGCGTCCCGCGGGCACGGTCGGCACGCCGGTCGCCGTGGTGTCCCGCAGCTCCCTCGAGCGCTGGCTGGGCCGTTGCGAGGCGGCCGGCATCGACGTCAGCGCCGCTTACTGCGACTCGGCTGCGGTACCGTCGGCGGGCGCCGGTTGCACGCTGTTGCTCGACGATTCGCTGCTGTACGTGCGGCGGCCCGACAGCCTGCCCTACGTGCTCGACGCGGAGCCCCTGCTGGGTGCGCTCGAACTCGCGCTCGGCACGCCGGCGACCGAGCGCGAAGCCGGCGAGCACGTCACGTTCTACACCAGCACGGCAGAGTACGAGCGTCATCGTGAACTGATCGAGGGCCTGCGCGCGCGCACCGCGACGTTGCACGTCAAGTTGCTGCCGGACGGCCCATTGCCCCTGCTGGCCGCACAGGCCGCGAGCGGTGCGGGCGTCAACCTGCTGCAGGGCTCGTTCGCGCCGCGCACCTCGCTCGGCAACCAGCTGCGCGCGTGGCGGTTGCCCGCGGCCCTGGCCGCTGCCCTGGCACTGCTGTTCATCGGCAGCCAGGCCGCGACCTGGTGGCAGCAGAGCCGTGCCGAAAAAGCGCTCGACGCACAGATTGCCGAGGTCTTCGCGCAGGCCCTGCCTGGGCAACCGGTGGTGGACGTGCGTGCGCAGATGCAGGGTGCACTCGGCGGGGCGGGCGCTGCCGGCTCCGGCTTGCTACCGGTGATGTCGGTGCTCGCGCAGGCCATGGCCCAGGCGCCGGCGACGCGCATCGAGTCCGTGAGCTTCCGCAACAGCTCGCTCGAGCTGATCGTCACCGCGCCGACGGTCGAATCGCTCGACGGCATCAAGCAGGCCATGACCCGCGACGGCATGTCGGCTGAGATCCAGTCGGCGACGCCGCGTGGCGCAGTGGTGGTGGGTCGCCTGCAGGTGAGGCTCGGCCAGGCATGAACGAGATCCGTGAATGGCTCGGTGGACTCGCGCCGCGCGAGCGCAACCTGGTCTATCTCGCGGCGGCGCTGCTCTGCGTCGCAGTCGTTTATTTCGCGATCGTGCTGCCGGTCACCTCGGCGGCAAAACAGCGCGCAGCGCGCGTCGAGCAGAAGTCGGCGGATCTCGCCTGGATGCGCCAGGTGGCGCCCCAGGTGATGGCCGCGGTCGCCGCGGGTGGCGGGACGGCAGGCAGCGAATCGCTGGTGGTGCTCGTGGATCGCACGGGACGCGAGGCCGGACTTGGCAACGCCATCCGGGACCAGAGCCCGGACGGCGAGCACGGCCTGCGCCTGCAGCTGCAGGGTGCATCGTTCGACGTGCTCGTGGCGTGGCTCGCGAGTCTGCAGCAGCAGCACGGCGTGAGGGTCGAGACGGCGATGATCGGGGCGGCCAACGCACCCGGACTCGTCAATGCAAGCCTCACGCTGACCCATGGCGCAGCGCCGGGTCCGTGATCGTCCGGCGCGCAACGCGCCGGAAGTCGCCAAGCGTCCCTGGTGGTTGATCGTGGTCGGCCTGGCGGCCGCGCTGGTCATGGTCCTCGTCACGTTGCCCGCCCAGCTCTTCGCCAGCCAACTCGCACGCGCCGGGCTCGACGCGGCGGCTCTCACCGGATCGGTCTGGAGCGGTCACGCACGCGCGCTTGCTTGGCGATCCGCCCCGCTGGGCGACTTGCACTGGTCGATTGCACCGCTCGAGCTGCTGCGCGGTCGCGTCGGAGGCGAGCTGCACCTCGCCCGCCCCGACGGCAGCCTGACCACGCAGTTCAGCGTTTCACTCGGTGGCGACCTGCGGCTCACGGGCACGCAGGCGAGCCTGCCCGTCGAGATGCTCGCGGCCTTGCCGATCGGCATGCCGCGCAACTGGCGCGGGCGCTTCACCGGCCAGTTCGAGGAAATCGTGGTGCGCCGCGGCTGGCCCACGACGCTGCGTGGAACACTCGAGATGGATGGGCTCATTGCGCCGCCGCCGCGCAACGTCTCGATCGGCAGCTACCACGTCGAGATGCCCGACCCCAGGGCGACCGATGCCCCGTCGGGCGAACTCAATGCCCGGGTCACCGACAAGGAAGGCCCGTTCTCGTTCGAGGGTCGCTTTACGCTGATGCCGGATCGCAGCTTCCTGCTCGACGGCACGCTGGCGCCGCGCGGCAACACGCCCCCGCCTCTCGTCCGCTCGCTCGAACTGCTCGGTCCGGCAGATGCCACCGGGCGCCGACCCGTCAGCGTCAGCGGCACGCTCTGAGCCTCAGCCGGACGACCACTCCCGCCACGCGGCCAGCAGCGGGAAGTACAATCCGAGCCGTACCGGCTCCGGTCCCAGCTTGCGCATCAACGTCGCATAGCGCTCGAGCTGCGGTCGATAGCGCTGCTGCTCCCGGTCGAGGAACTCCTCCAGACCGGCCCCCTCGTGGCGGCTGGTCTTGTAGTCCACGATCCAGCGCACGCCGAGGTCGTCGACGAAGCTGCGATCGATCACCACGCGGAGGATGTCGCCACCGACGCGACCGGTGAGCGCCATCTCGGTGGCGGAACCGCGGTGCGACGCATCCAGCAGCCACCGGCCGCGCTCGTGCGCGAGGGTGCGCGCCACGGCGTTCGCGACAAGCTCCACCGCCGCAGCGCGCAGCTCGGCGGGTACGCCGAGCTCGGCCAGTTCGTGGCGCCAGCGCCGGCGCAGGGACTCGCCCGAGGGGTCGGACCGTACGGCATCGCGTGCAATGCGTTGCAGTTCGCGATGCACGACGGTGCCGACATGCCGTGCGGTTTCGCTGGCCCAGTCAAACTGCACCACCGGCGTTGCTGCCGC
>Ga0316626_10000799_pt1 | contig 13018 bp, 7 predicted proteins | sample OWC_Aug_T1_C1_D5_FD_207656 | JGI IMG/M metagenome (GOLD analysis project Ga0316626, IMG submission 207656) | Wetland soil microbial communities from Old Woman Creek delta, Ohio, United States - OWC_Aug_T1_C1_D5_A | ecosystem: Environmental > Terrestrial > Soil > Wetlands | place: USA: Ohio...
TTCCGAAGGGCGGAGAGCCCTTCCTTCCCCCCCGCGGCGCCGTGGCATTTCACCCCCCAGGCGTACAGCTGCTTCTCGACGATCTCGCGGTTCGTGTCGCTGTCGTCCACCACGAGCACCCGCACGTCCCGCAGGTCCATCCGGGGGATCGCCGGGAGATGGGCCGACTCCGATCCCTTCCGGAAGGGAACGGCGAAGACGAACTCCGACCCCTGGCCCGGCGCGCTCGCAACCTGGATCTCCCCGCCCATCAACTTGACCAACTGCCGCGAGATGGTCAGTCCGAGCCCGGTGCCGCCGAACTTCCGGGTGGTGGAGCCATCGGCCTGGATGAAGGAATCGAAGATCTTTTCCCGGGCCTCGGGAGCGATGCCGATCCCCGTGTCCCGGACGGAGAGCCGCACGGTCACCCGATCCCCGTCCCGGGCCTGTGTGGACACCCGGACGACCACCTCGCCGCGTTCCGTGAACTTCACGGCGTTCCCCACCAGGTTGACCAGGACCTGCCGGACCCGGCCGGGGTCCCCCCGAAGGACGGAAGGCACCTCCGGCTCGACGAACGTGGACAGCTCGAGCCCCTTGGACTGGGCGGGCGACGCAAGGAGCTCCGCCACCTCCTCCACGATGATCCCGATATCGAAGGGGATGTCGTCCAGCTCGACCTTCCCCGCCTCGATCCGGGAGAAATCCAGGATGTCGTTGATGATGTCGAGCAACCCCTCCCCGGAGCGGCGGATAAGCTCCACGTTCCTGCGGTACTCGGCAGGAAGGTCTCCCTGGAGAAGGATGTCGGACATCCCAAGGATCCCGTTCATCGGGGTGCGGATCTCATGGCTCATGTTCGCCAGGAACTGCGACTTCGAGGTGCTGGCGGATTCCGCAACCTCCTTTGCGCGGACGAGTTCGACGGTCCTTCGGGCCACTTCCTCTTCGAGCTCCTCCCGGTACCGCGACAGTTTCTCGTCCCGGGACTGGATCTGGTCGAGCATCTCGTTGAACCCCTGGACCAGTTCCCCGATCTCGTCGTCACTGTGCTTGTCGCAGCGCACGCCGAAGTTCTGGTCTTTCGACACGGTCTTCATCGTTTGGGCCAGCTCCACGATCGGGCGGGAGATCGTGGGGGCGAGGCGCCGGGAGAGCAGGAACGCGCCGCAGAAGGAGCCGATGAGGACCAGGCCGGCGACCGGGAGGTACCGCTGCATGCGCCCTTCGAGCTCGTTGAACGAGGCCCGCAGGACAACCGTGCCGACCCGCTGTCCCTCGTTCGTGATGTCCGACACCACGTCGATGGCTCGGAAATCCCAGGAGTCGGCTTCCATGCGGAGTAATTGCAGTTCCCCCGGGGTCACCTTCCGGCGGCCGGCGACGAGATCGTTCGGGAGTGGGAGATCCCCGGGGACCGCCTTCGGGGAGACGTAGGCGGCCAGGATCTCGTTTTCGCCCGTGAGCAGATAGGCGGCGAGGATCGATTCGTTCCCGCGAAGCCCCTGGAGCGACTCGTCCGCCACTTTCGCGTCCCCGACCTTGACCGCGGCAACGCTGTTCTTGCCGATCACGGTGGCGGCCGATGCCAGGGCCTTCCGGGCATCCGTCCGGAAGGACAACGCCTCGTTGACCACGAACACGCTCGAGGAACCGGCCAGGACGAGCCCGCTGGTCAGCAGGATGATCGCCACGAATTTCTTCCGGATGGGAGCGTCCCGGAACGATACGATCATTTCTCGCCTCCATCGCGGCCCAGGACGCTCTTTCCCTGGGACCTGATCCTCCGTCATGACTGTAGTGTTATCGGCAGGCGGAAAAAATACTTTATGGAATGTTCGGCCGGTTTCCCCGACCGGCGGTTCCGGGGTATATTGCGCATCGACAGGAGAATCCCGATACCCCGATGAACCCTTTATCGCTCCAAAGGCCCGAAGCGGTCCTCTTCGATTTCGACGGGATTCTCGTCGACACCGAACCGATGCATCACCGGGCGTTCAACGAGGTTCTCGGCCCGCTCGGGATGGAGATCCCGTGGAAGGAATATGTCGAGATCTACATGGGGTTCGACGACCGCGACGCGTTCCGGGAGGCGTTTCGGGCGAAGGGGATCGACCTCGAGGACGCAAGCCTCGCGAAACTCGTCGCCGCGAAGTCCCGGGCATTCCAGGACGGGCTCCGGAGCGGGGTGACCGCCTACCCGGGAGCCGTCCCCATGATCGAGTCCCTGCACGCGACCGGACGGCCGCTAGCCCTCTGCAGCGGCGCCCTCCGCTCCGACATCGACCCGATCCTCGCGCAACTTGGCGTCGCCCGCTGCTTCGACGTGATCGTTTCGGCCGACGACGTCCCCAGGAGCAAGCCCGACCCGGAAAGCTACGCGCTCGCCTTCGCGAGATTGTCGGAGAGGCACCCCACGTTGCTGGCGGCCCCGGATGCGTCGGTCGCCGTCGAGGACACCCCTGCCGGGATCCGGTCCGCGAAGGGAGCGGGACTCCGGGTGCTCGCCGTCACCAACAGCTACGGTGCGGGGGAACTCGCCGAAGCCGACTGGATCGTCGGATCGCTGGAGGGCGTCCGCTTCGAGGAATAACCAAGCGTTACTTGTGTCCCTTGTGAGAAAATCGGGACTGTGCGGCAAGTCCACGGAGAAAGAGGAGAACCGATCATGAAAAAACTGGCTCTTCTGTTGTTGAGCGTCGTTCTGGTCCCCTGCGCCTTCGCGTCCGATCCCGCCCTGGCGAAGAAGGAAGGAAAGGCCAATTTCTACGCCAATATCACCGCGGTGGAGCCGATCATGGACGCGTTTACCGCCTCCACGGGGGTAAAAGGCGTTTACACGCGCATCTCCACCACCAAGTATCTCGCGACCGTACTGACGGAGTTCGAGGCCGGCAAACTGGATGCCGACCTGCTCCAGGGTCCGCTGCCGATCCTGCAGGCGCTGAAGGAGAAGGGTGTGCTCGCCGCGTACAGGTCACCCTCCGCCGCCGGGTACCCCGCCTGGGCGAGGCAGGACGACACCATCGTCCAGTTCGGCATCGAGTATGTCGCCTTGATCTACAACAAGAACCTGGTCAAGTCCGGTGACGTCCCCACGGCCTACAAGGATCTGGCCAACCCGAAATGGCACGGCAAGATCGTCATGCCGGATCCCTCCTCGCACGCCACCACCATCTCCTGGCTCGTGGGTCTGAAGGAAGCCGGGATCTTCGCGAACGACAAGGAGTGGAGGGATTTCCTCCAAGGGCTCGCGGCCAACAAGCCGATGTTCGTCAATTCCTTCAGTCCCACTCCGGCCCCCGTGGAAAGCGGGGAGAAGCTCATTGCGATCTCCATGCCCAAGTACATCATCACCCACCCGCAGGCGCCGCTCGACTGGGCCAGGACCGGCGTCCTGCTCGGCACGCCGCGCGGCATTGCGATCGCGGCAAAGGCGCCCCGCCCCAACGCCGCCCGTTTGTTCATGGATTACTGGCTGTCGAGGGACGCCATGAAGCTCCTTGCCGACAAGGTGGGCGAGTATGTGCTGGCGCCGGGCGTATTCCCGCCGATCGACGGCATCGACAAGGTCAAGGTCGTCCCGATCCGGGAGCTGTCGGACAAGGAGATCGATTCCTGGGGCAAGGAGTTCCACAAGATCTTTTTCGCCCGGTAAGCCGATCGCCGTCTTCGGTATCGGGCAGGGAACCGCGCGCTCCCGGGATCGGAATCGTCCGGTCCCGGGAGTTTTTCCGTCGGGGGGACCATGGAGATACGGATCAAGGGGCTGACCAGGGACTACTACTCGGAGGGGAAGCGGATCCGGGCCCTGGACAACATCGACCTCACCATACCCGCCAACCGGATTTTCACCCTCCTGGGCCCCAGCGGCTGCGGCAAGACGACGCTGTTGCGGTGCATCGTGGGGCTGGAGACGCCCGACGCCGGCGAGATCGCCATCGGGGACGAGATCGTGTGGTCCACGGAGAAGGGGATCTTCGTGCCGCCGGAAAAACGGGGGCTCGGCATGGTCTTTCAGACGTACGCGATCTGGCCGCACATGACCGTTTTCGAGAACGTGGCGTATCCCCTGAGATGCCGGAACATGTCCATGGAGGAAATCAGGACCCGCGTGGCCAGGTTTCTCGAATTCGTGCAGCTCGACGGATTCGAAAACCGCCCGGCGACGAAGCTCAGCGGCGGGCAGCAGCAGCGGGTGGCCCTGGCGCGGGCGCTGGTCGCCGAACCCAAGGTCATCCTTTTCGATGAACCTTTGAGCAACCTCGATGCCAAGCTCAGGGAAGAGACCAGGAAGGAACTGCGCAGGTTTCTCACCGGGCTGAACATCACCGCGGTCTATGTGACCCACGACCGGGTCGAGGCGCTGGCTCTCTCGGACCTGATCGCGATCATGCGGGCCGGCAGGATCGTGGAGGTAGGCGATCCCAAGCAGATCTATTTCCGCTCCGGCGACCGGTTCGTGGCGGATTTCATCGGCCGCGCCAACCTCATCAATGGGAAGGTCGCGGCGCTCGAAGGCTCCCATGCCGTCATCGAAACGAACATCGGCGCGATCGTCGGCTTGAACCCCCAAGGGATCGAACCCGGCACCGAGGCGATGTTGTGCGTCCGCCCCGAGTTCATCAAGACGGAGGCAACCGGTGCGGCGGGCGGCAGAAACCTCTTCCGCGGAAAGATTGAGACGCTCCTGTTCATCGGCGAGGCCTATGAAGGGGAGGTCCGGATCGGCGACACGCTGGTCACCACCACGATTTCCCCCACCGTCGATGTCGTCGAAGGAGGCGAAATTTTCCTCTCCTTCGACACCGACCACTGTTTCCTTCTGCCCGCATAGGGGCGCCCATGGCGAGGAGATCGGTCCTTACCCCTGCACTGATCGTCATCGTCGGCTTCCTGACGATCAGCCCCGTCCTGATGCTGGTGGCCGGGAGTTTTTCGGAAGGGTTCGGCACGTTCCACGGCTTTACGGCCGCCAAGTACGTCGAGGCCTACACCGACCCGGAGCTCTCCGCCATCCTCCTGGATACGGCGATCTTCACCTTGGGGTCCGCCGCCGTCGCCACGCTGCTCGCGCTCTTCCTCGCCTACGTGAACACCCGGACCGACATCCCCTTCAAGTTCTTCTTCGGAATCATCTCCATCATCCCGATGATGATCCCGCACATTCTTTTTTCGGTCAGCTGGGTTCTTCTCCTGAACCCCAGCAACGGCATCCTGAACCGGTACCTGATGGGGCTCTTCGGGCTGAAGGAGGCGCTTTTCAACATCTATTCGCTGCCGGGGATGATCCTCGTCGAGGGGCTGCTGGACCTGCCGATCGCCTACCTGATCCTCGCGCCCGCCATGAGCGCCTTCGACGTTTCGCTCGAGGAATCTTCCAGGGCATGCGGAGCGAACACCTTCCGCACCCTCACCCGGGTGACGCTTCCGGTGCTGCGTCCCGCCATAGCGGCCTCCGTGATCCTCGTCATCGTCAAATCCCTGGCCTCCTTCGCCGTGCCCTCGGTTATCGGCACCCCGGGGAGGATCTACGTGCTGGCGACCCACATCTACCGGATCATCGCCACGGGATTCTCCCCCGACTACGGGAAGGCGGCCGCCGTGGGGATGAGCGCTCTCGTCGCATCGATCCTCCTGGTCTACCTGTACCGCTACCTGACCTCGGAGAGCGATCGATACGTCACCATCTCGAGCCGGGGATTCAAGCCCGTCCTGCTCGAGCTGAAGAGATCGAAATACCCGTTGCTGGGGCTCATCGGCCTGCTTTCCTTCGTGCTCATCGTGGTCCCGGTGATGGTGCTCCTCTACACGTCCATGCTCCCCTACATCATGGTGCCGGACGCGAAAGCGTTTTCGCTCATGAGCTGGAAAAACTGGTGGGAGGTGCTACGGGACCCGATCTCGCTGCTGGCGCTGAAAAACAGCCTCATGCTCGGCGTGGTCGGGGCGACACTGGGGGTGATCCTGTCGATCTTCGTTTCCTACGTGATCGTCAAGGTACGCACCGCGGCAGCGGGGATCCTGGAATCGCTGAGTTTCCTCTCCTTCTCCTTTCCCGGCATCGTCATCGGGGTGGGGTTCATGTGGTTTTTCGTCCGGACGCCTCTTTACGCAACGATATGGGCGCTCCTGATCGGGTATGTCGCCGCCTACCTGCCGTACGGCATCCGGCCGCTTTCCAGCGCTTTCGTCCAGATCCACAGCCACCTGGAGGAATCCTCCAAGGTCTGCGGTGCGGGCCCCTTCACCACGTTGCGCCGGATCGTCATCCCGCTCCTGATCCCCGGGATCGTCTCCGGATGGATCCTCATGGCCACCATGTTCCTGCGGGAGCTGACCCTTTCGGTGGTGCTCTCCCGGCCGGGCACGGAAGTGCTTGCCGTGCAGATCCTGAGGTTCGCCGAAGACGGCTTGTGGGGGAGGTTGTCCGCCCTGGGCATCATCATGATCGTCATCTCTTCGGCACTGGTGGCGGCGGCTTCGCTTCTCGGAAAGGCATTGACGAAACGGTGACCGGGCGGAACGTCCGGGAACCGCCTCCCGCGCCGCCAGGGAGGACTTCTTTGGTGACACGCTATTCATCGGGGGAAAAGATGGCGCGCCCTAGAGGATTCGAACCTCTGGCCACTTGATTCGTAGATGGCGAAAGGAGCCAGTATAATCAATATTTTCGGGTTGTTACCTTTGCAATACCCGGAATAACACGGCAGGAATTCCGCACATTATGCACCCTATCCGCACCCGGGGGAGCCCCCCAAATCGTCCCACCGAAAGAGACATTGGTCGTCTGACACCAAACCGGCTTTTTGTTCCATTCATCCTGCTCGGAAACCTGGCCTACCCAAAGGAGGCCCGGATCATGAGAAAGCAGTGGCGGCGATGCTACAACGGAGTAAGACCGCATAGTACGTTGGGACACCGGCCGCCAGAACCTGAGAACGGTTGCCTTCCCGGTCGTTGGTCTTCCAAGTCCTTGGAATTCGTTGGAGACTCCGGGAGGATTCTTACACTAAGATACGGGTAAACCGATCACAGGGGGCAAGTCAGATAGGCAGCGAAAAAGAAGCATTCTATTGGATGACAATTATTAGACGAACGAGAGGAACTCCAGCGGTGATCGATCCATGACGATGCCGACGCTTGGAGAAGGCAATAAGACCTTTCATTCCGGTACAAACAGGCCGCAGCGCAGGGAAAAGACGAGCATCTATCAACTCTTAGAATATTGGGCCAAACAGGCCACGGAATCGATTGCCATCATTGCTCCCGACTGCCCTGCTCTCACGTACGGTCGCCTGTTCCGTCAGGTCGGGAAAACAGTAGAATCCCTTCGGACATTCGGATTGAATCGGAACGACCGGGTGGCGATCGTTCTGCCCAATGGCCCGGAGATGGCGGTTTCATTCATCGGGATCGCCTGTGGGGCGACATGTGCTCCGTTGAACCCGTCCTATCGTGCAAACGAGTTTGATTTTTACCTGTCCGACGTGAAAGCGAAAGCGTTGATCGTTCAGGCAGAGATGGATACGCCTGCGAGGGATGCAGCGAAGAAGCTAGATATTCCCGTCATTGAGTTAACTCCGACATCGGAAGCAGGGGCGGGGGTTTTCGATCTTTCCGTAAAAATGGATGATGCCCCCTTACATGTTGATTTCGTGCAACCCGAGGACATTGCCCTGGTGCTCCATACCTCCGGGACCACCTCTCGCTCAAAGATCGTTCCACTCACGCATGCCAATATCTGTGCATCGACCTACAACATCTTCCGAACACTTGAACTGGATACAAATGATCGCTGCCTGAACGTGATGCCGTTGTTTCACATCCATGGTCTCATCGGCGCCGTCCTCTCGACACTGAATGCCGGAGCTAGTGTCGTCTGCACGACAGGATTCGACGCTACGAAATTCTTTGGTTGGATCAATATTTTTCAGCCAACCTGGTACACAGCTGTCCCCACCATGCACCAGGCGGTCCTGAAACAGGCACCGGAAAATCGACAGATCGTCCAGCGGCACCCGTTGAAGTTTATCCGTTCCTGTTCCGCAGCCTTGCCGCAACAGGTCATGGCGGATTTGGAGGACATTTTTCGCGTACCGGTGATCGAATCCTACGGGATGACCGAAGCTTCTCATCAGATTACGAGCAACCTGCTGCCGCCTTTTGATCGGAAAGCTGGATCGGTCGGGGTTCCCGCGGGTCCTGATGTCGCCATTATGAATGAAAAGGGTAGCCTTCTCCCCATCGGGGAAATCGGCGAAGTTGTCATCCGTGGACAGAATGTCACGGATGGCTATGAAAACGATCCCGCGGCGAACCGGGCTACCATTACGAACGGCTGGTTTCGTACGGGCGATCAGGGCCGATTCGACAGCACAGGGTACCTTTTCCTCACGGGGCGAATCAAGGAGATCATAAACCGCGGTGGTGAAAAAATCACACCAAAGGAAGTAGATGACATTCTGATGCAGCATCCTGCCGTAGCGGTGGCTGTTGCCTTCGCTGTGCCGCATCCCACGCTGGGAGAAGATATAGCTGCTGCCGTCGAACTGAAAGAAAATGTTATTGCGACCGAAATGGATATCCGCGCCTTCGCCTCTGAACGGCTTGCCGACTACAAGGTTCCCAATCAGTTGCTGATCGTGCAGGAGATACCGAAAGGTCCTACAGGGAAATTGCAGCGAATCGGCCTGGCAGATAAGTTCGCTATGAAGCTCAAAAGCGAATACGTAGCCGCGGGTAATCCGGTCGAGACCGAGTTGGTAGAAATATGGAAGACCTTATTAAACTTGGAGCAGGTCGGCGTCCGGGACAATTATTATGCGCTCGGAGGAGACTCGCTAGCATTGGCATCGATGATGATCGAATTGGAATCCCGCTTTGGGAAAACGATTCCCCTGGACGATTTTTTCATGTCCCCCACCATTGAAAACATTGCGGTACTCCTTCGGGAAGAAGAGATGTTTGGAATCCGCGATTTTGCGGGAGCAGAGCAAGCTGTTGTTGCAACACCGATCCTTGAAACCCTTTTGGGTGGTTTCAAGAACCGTCTTCTACAGCTTGTTGCGCTCTACGCCCCAGGGGCCACAACAACTCGCATATGGCTTCACCGCATGCGCGGAGTTTCCATCGGGAAGAATGTATACATCGGTACATTTGCCCTTATTGAAAACATGTATCCCCAGCTGGTCTCCATCGGCGATAACGTTACGATCGGGATACGCGTCATAATTATCGGGCACGTTTGCCACCTAAAGGTTCGGGCAAATGGAATGATTCAGCCCACTGTCCGGATTGAAGATAATGCTTACATCGGACCGGGTGTGATTATTCTACCGAATGTCACGATCGGACATGGAGCTGTTGTGAGCGCCGGAAGCGTCGTCTGTCGATCCGTCCCGCCAAAAACACTCGTTCGCGGCAATCCTGCCGAGCCGATTGCCCACTGCGGTGTATCGCTTGGAAGGGGTATTCCGTATGATCAATTTCTCCGTAATTTGATCCCGATTAAGGGCCGCAGGTGACCTGCCCCCCCTCAGATCGTTCCGGGATATGTTTATGCGTTTCAGATGCGACCGCTCGAGGAAACCCGGCGAATACCAATCTGTCGAAGTCTACGATTTCTCCCCTGGTTAAGAGGGGATCGCCCATTCTTTCAAAATCGGGGAGGGGAAACCGTACGGACAATAAACTACGTGCAAACAACCGTTGGTTGAGGGGCACAAGGCCATCAAGACCAACCTCCCTGATGTGCAGTACCTTCAGGGAAATACCCCTCCCCATGTGGGGGTGCGGTAGGATGCTGCAAATTTCGCCCACCTTCCGCACCCTACCCGCCCCTGGGGCGAGCCCCCCCAAACCGTTCCATCGAAAGAAACAATGGTCGTCTGACACCAAGCCGGCTTTTGGTTCCATTCATCGACGGGGAGGGAGGAGGAGTGACTGGGTGTCCTGCACAGGGTTGGTGGAGTCATAGTGGACAGACTACAATCGACACATTATGGCCAAATTGCCCCTCGATAAATTCTCGATATCCGTCAGTGAATCCGTTGAGGACCCTATGTGGGACCACTTTCTGGAGGGGACACATCTCGGACAGTACCAACAGTCGAGCAGATGGGCGAGGTATAAAGTTTCCGAAGGTTGGAACCCACTACGATATATTTATTCCGCACAGGAGGAGGTTATCGGAGGATTACAGATCCTCTGCAAGGGAACCCGCTTCGGACGCGTCGGCTACATACCTAAAGGTCCGGTATTTCCTGACAGCGGTATGAAAACCATCGAACACGTGGTCGGCCGATTGGTTCATTTGGTCCGTGAAAATAACTTTTCGGCGTTGATTGTACAACCTCCGGATGAATGCATCCAATTCCCCGATATATTGAAAAAAAACGGATTTCTAAATGGTAAATCCCTCGGTGTCATAGATTCGACGCTATTGATACCAACAAGTAGGGATTTTACCGAAATAGAAGAAGGAATGACTCGATACACGCGGAAAGCGATCCGGCAGTCCCGGAAGAGGGGGGTTTCCATTCGGGAAGGCAATGAACAGGACCTTGTAACCTTTTTCGATTTGATGGCGAACAGTAGCATGAGACAAGGTGCTCGCGCCCCGAATCCATCGAACGTGATCTTATTTGGAAAATTGTGGGAGTCATTTCATCAGGATGGGCATTGTCGCCTGACCATTGCCGAACATGAAGGAACCGTATTGGCGGGACTATTCTGCTTGATCTACGGAGATCGTTTAACGCTGTGGAAAAAAGGGTGGTCAGGGAGAGACCCCGACTTGAAGCCAAACGCAATCCTTTACGCGGAAGCAATTTCATGGGCGCATCGAAACGGGTTTGCCTGGTGCGATTTTGCCGGCTTGAGTAGAGATATCGCTGAACATTTAACAGCAGGGAAACCCTTAACAAAGGCTCAAACACAGAGCCGCGATATGTTCAACATCCGCTTCGGAGGGATACCGAAACTACTTCCGGAAGCTGCGATATACATAAAATCGAAGGTGATGCGTCATGCCTATTCTTTTTTAAACCACCTAAATATTTTAAATCCAATTATAAAAACAAAACCATTTTGACATTATTTTAATACATTTATTGATTTCTTATATCTCCAGCAATTTTATTTAAATACTTATCGCCAAATAGCTTTAACATGTTAAGAGCAATCGGATTTATATAATAGTATGATGGTGATTTAACAAGCACGGCCCCTCTGTTTTCCTTATAATTATTAACACCATAATGATCATTCTTGTTTCCAGCAAAAATAAATCTGGCATCTTCAACTTTTGAAGAAAGCATTCTCGCCTCATGAAAAAGCAATTCAGTGGATCCAAAACTAAGATAATCCGTATGCGAATATGTCGTTACAAGAACGACAACACCATCGACATATGCCAATACCATCACCCCAGCCAATATATCTTTATTGTATGCGCCAATAATCAAAAATTTTCCTGATGAAAATATTTTTCTCCACCATTTATTGTATACATTCCAACGCAAACGGTCATGCCGATAACCATACCTAGTCCTTTTCATGAATGAAATATAAACTGGATAAGACTTCTTTATAAAAACTTCAGGATCTACTTCAATTTTAACATGAAGTCTTCTCATTGATCTAACTATATCCTGACGTTGTTTTCTTTCTAAATCATCAATACTGTAATTTTTAACATCATTAAAAATATAATAATTTATTGTTGAATTTGCCAGATTGTTATTCAGTGTTGGGTATTGAAAGCCACCAAGATAAAAAGAAAAAGGAATGAAAATATTATCGTAATCATATTTATAAAATGGGAACAATGGCCTCCAGAATAAAGGTCTGACCTCCATCCAAATTATTCCATTATGATTAAAGATCCTTTGATATTTATTCCGGAATATTCTTGCATATTCTTCGGGTTGCATATTTATTAACTGATGCCGAATAATCATTTTGGCGTTGTCCCCGTTAAACTGGACATCCGGATGCTGCTATTAAGAACTTCCTGTACTCCCTCGGCGACCGCATCTTCAAGTTCTGAGGCGGGTGGACCTCGTTGTTGCCCTCGAACCACTTCAGCAACTGAGCCAGAACCTGATCCACGGTCTCCAGCCGGTTGATATGCGCGAGGAATTCCCTTCTATCAAAGCATATCGAAATGTTCGGATGTGCGCAAAAGAAGTTTGTGGGAAGGTGGAGAGCGAAGCCCCGGCACGGACGGCAGTACGCACCGGTTGAGGCGCAGGAGGTGAGCCTCACCCCATCTTTGGTCCAACCCGAGGTTTAAAAAATTCCCTCCTTCGCGGTCCTGGATAGTTGCCATCCCGACTCGAATTGCTCCGGCGTTTGGTTGCCCAGGGACGTATGCGGACGATGTTCGTTGTCGTCCGTCCGCCACGTCTCGATCTTGATCTTCGCATCCTCCAGCGAGGAGAACCAGCACTGGTTCAAACACTCCTGCCGGAACCGACCGTTGAAGCTCTCTATGTACGCGTTCTCGATGGGCTTCCCGGGACGGATGAAGTCCAGCTTCACGCCGCTGCGATGTGCCCATTCGTCCACGGCCCGGGAGGTGAACTCCGTCCCGTTGTCCGTCGTGATCACCCGAGGCAACCCGTGCGCTTTTGCCAGCCGCTCCAGCACCGCCACAACCCGCTTCCCCGTGATCGAAGACCCCACCTCGATGGCAGGGCTCACTCGGCTAAAGTGATCCACTAACGTCAACACCCGGAACCGCCGACCATCGTGCAGGCTGTCGGAGACAAAATCCATCGACCATCTCTCGTTCGGTCTCGTGGCCGCGGGCAAGACCACCCGCAGGGCGCTGGCACGCTTCCGCCGCTTCTTGGTACGAACCTCCAGCCCTTCTTCCCGGTAGATCCGATAGACGAGCTTGTGGTTGACCTTCCATCCCTCGCGGCGCAGCAGTACGTGCAATCTCCTGTAGCCATAGCTCACCCGGACCGCCGCGAGTTCCCGAATCCGCATCCGGATGGGCGTCGGATCTCGCCTCCGACTCCGATAC
>Ga0316626_10000801_pt1 | contig 13014 bp, 15 predicted proteins | sample OWC_Aug_T1_C1_D5_FD_207656 | JGI IMG/M metagenome (GOLD analysis project Ga0316626, IMG submission 207656) | Wetland soil microbial communities from Old Woman Creek delta, Ohio, United States - OWC_Aug_T1_C1_D5_A | ecosystem: Environmental > Terrestrial > Soil > Wetlands | place: USA: Ohio...
CGCATCGGCCTCCTCGGCGGCACGCGCGTCGCATTCCTGGCGCGCCACGGCGAACATCACGAATACCTCCCGAGCGAAATCAACTTCCGCGCAAACGTCTTCGCGTTGAAGTCGCTCGGGGTGCGCACCGTGATCGGTGTATCCGCGGTCGGAAGCCTGCGGGCCGAGCTGCGTCCGGGACACCTGGCGCTGCCCTCGCAGTACATCGATGCGACGCGCGGGCTGCGCGCTGCAAGCTTTTTCGGCGGCGGCATGGTGGCGCACGTCTCGACGGCCGAGCCGACGTGCCACGCCACGGCGGACTGCATCGCGCGCATGGCGCGCGGCTTCGGCTGGACGCTGCACACAGGCTGCACCTACGCGTGCGTCGAGGGCCCGCGGCTCGGTACGCGCGCGGAGAGCCTGATGCTGCGCGGGACCGGCGCCGATCTCGTAGGCATGACCAACGTGCCCGAAGCGTTCCTCGCTCGCGAAGCGCAGCTCGGTTACTGCACGATCGCGCTCGTCACGGACTACGACTGCTGGATGGACGATCCCGCGCAGCACGCGAGTGTCGCCGACGTGCTCGCGCTGTATCAGGCCAACCTCGGCCGCGTGCAGCAACTCCTCGCCGCCGTGGTTCAGGAGCCGCGGGAAGGCGACTCGCGACCGTGTCGAAGCGCGCTGCGCGGCGCGCTCGTCACGCCCCGCGAACGCCTGACGGAAGCGCAGCGCGAGATCCTCGCGGTGCTCGAGAGCTGAACCGCTGGCGCGCTCAGTGCCCGCGCGTCTCGCTGCAGGACGCGCCGTAGCGGAAGCAGCTGTAACAGCGCGGATGCTTCAGGCGCACGCGCATCCCGAGGCTCTCGCGCAGTGTGGCGCCCTGATCATAGGCGGGATCGTCGTCCACCAGCGTGCAGGCGTATACGCGCATCCGGCCGCCCTGCTTCACGACCATCTTGGAGTATGCGCACATGAACTCGCGCCGCGTCGCTTCGGTCTGGAACCGCGTCATGCACGACTCGGTCACGTCGGGCACGTCGCGCTGCGCGCCCGGCGCGCCGAAGTCCGGAAACGCGACCAGCGTGAGATCCTCCGGAACGCCGTGGCGGCGCAACAGATCCCGGTAGGCCGCCTCGACGCCCGCGCCGTCTTCATTCGGCGCCATCTGGCGTGCGATCGAAACCTTGAAGCCGCGCGCATGCAGTTCGCGCAGCGCCGTCCAGGCCTTCGCGAAATTGCCCGCGCCGCGCCCGGCGTCGTGCAGCGCCTCGTCGGAATGGTCGATGCTGATCCGAAACGCGAGCGAATGCGCCGACGCGCGAAGCGGCTCGATCTGCTCGAGTCGCTGCGTCAGCGCATCGACCCCGTTGCTGAGCACGAGGCACCGGGCGCGATCGAGTGTGTACGCCAGAATGCGTACGATGTCGCGGTTGACGAACGGCTCGCCGCCGGTGAAGGAAAACTGGCGCACGCCCAGCTCCACCGCTTCGTCGACGAAGGGGCGCACGTCGCCGAGCGTGACGTGGCCGAGCCGGCCATCGCCCGGCTTCGACCCCTCGAGACAGAACGGACACGCGAGATTGCACGCCGTGCCGGTGTGAAACCAGAGTTCCGAGAGCGTGTGCGGCTGGATGTAACCGCGCCGCTCACCGAGCCGCGTCTCCAGCCACTCGTCGTTCGCATGGACCGGCATCAGGTCTCCCGTTCGGTTCGTGAGTCTAGAGCGCGCAGGCGTCTCGTCGGGATGCGAGGTGCCAGCGGTAGAGTACGATGCGAGAGTCGCCCAGCGCGCCCAGGACGACAAGGACGACGACCATGACGACCCGCGGCCCCTCGAACCCCGATGTCCTCGCGCGCGCCCGGCCGCTGCTGCGCCTCGCGCCCGGCACCGCGCTGCCGCCCGTCGCGGACGGCATCCTCGATCTGCTCGACCCGGCCTTCGCGCCGACCGCGACGCAGCGTTCGCTCGACACGGTTGCCACCGCCTGGCTCTACGACGTGATGCGCGATCGCATCGTGCGCTGGATCGGCATGCCCGCGTTCGCGAACGAAGTGCACGCCGTCGTCGAGCGCCTGGGGCTCGCAGCCGGCGACGTCGTACTCGATCTGGCCTGCGGGCACGGCAACTTCACCGCGGAATTCGCGCGCCGCGTCGGCCCGACGGGTCTCGTCGTCGGGCTCGACATCGCGTCGTCGATGCTCGCACGCGCCGCCGCTCGCGTGCAGCGCGAAAGACTCGACAACGTCTTGCTGGTGCGCGGCGACGCGCTCGCGCTGCCCTTCGCCGACGCCGCCTTCGCAAAACTCAACTGCTCGGGCGGCCTGCACCAGATGCCGGATCTCGCGCGCGCGCTCGCCGAGCTGGCGCGCGTCGCGAAGCCTGGCGCGCGCCTTGCGGCCAGCGGCCTGGCCCGGACCGGCGCCGACGAGGACGGAGTGCGCGACTGGCTCCGGCGCCGCTTCGCGCTGCACTTCGTCCCCGTCGCTCGGCTCGCGCAGGCGATCGAGCACGCCGGCTTCGAGCAGGTCGAGACGCGGATGGCGGGAGCCTGGTTCGCCTACGCGTCCGCGCGGCGGCGACTCGATCCGTAGCGCTCATGGAGGACTGGCCCCGGGCCGACAGCAGCCGCGCCGCACGCGGGCCGCCGCTCGCCCGGAATCGCGAGGAATCGGCGTCCAATCGTGTCGAGCGGCGGAAGGTCGTACGCCCGAGTGATTGCGATGACCGCGCGGTACGGCCCCAAGGACTTCGCGCTCACGACATCCCACTCGCGCATGCCCGTCACTCCAGGGGTTCGATCGGGATCGGCCGCTCGTGCCGCTGGCAGCGGCTCCAGCCGGCGCGAAGCTCGTCGCGATGCAGCGCCGCCCACTCCATTGCCAATCCGAGCGTACGGCGGGGCAAGGAGCCGGCCACGACCTCCAGCGTCTCAATCAGGATCTCGGCCTTGTGCCCACTGTACTCCACGTGGAAGTGCGACGGCGCGTGATCGCGGAAGAACATCCGGATGACGATGCCATAGAAGCTCGCGACGCCCTTGGTGCGGAAGCGCTGCACGGCGTTCACCTCGAGCTGGTCGTTCTTCGCGAAGCCCTCGTCGAGCAGCACCACGCGCAAGGACTTGCGCTCGGCGATCGCGCGGATCGGTCCGAGCGTCAGCGTCTCGACAGGCGTGGTGAGCGGGAAGCCGCTCTTCAGCAGGATCTCCCACAGGAGATCCTCGGCGCTCCGCTGAGCGACCCACCGTTGTTGTTCATCCGGGATCAATCTGCCGATAGCTCGAATTCCGTGAATCGCCGCGCGGGTGATCGCGCCTCGCCATTGCCGCCGCCCGCTGCTACCAAGCCGGCTTCGCGAGGGAGTCGCCGATGACTGCGCCCGTCCCGCTGCGCGTCTTCACCCCGTTTCGATTGGGTCCGCTCGAGCTGCGCAACCGGATCGTGAAGTGCGGCACGAACGAGGGCATGTCGCGCGGCGGTCTGATGACGGATCCGCTGCTCGCCTGGCATCGCGAGTTCGCGGCGGGCGGCGTTGCGATGACGACGCTCGCCTACTGCTCGGTGTCGGCGGACGGACGCACCTTCCGCGACCAGATCTGGATGCGCGACGAAGCGCTGCCCGGGCTGCGCCGCTTCACCGACACGATCCACGCCGAGGGCGCGCGCGCCGCGATCCAGCTCGGCCACGCCGGCTGGTTTGCGACGCCGGGCGTGATCCGCGCGAAACCGCTGGGGCCCTCGCGCACCTTCAGCCCGCGCGGCATGTGCTTCTCGCGCGCGGCCAGCGAGGCCGACCTCGATCGCCTCGAGCACGAGTTCGCCGCCGCCGCGCGGCTCGCGGTGGACGCCGGTTTCGACGGCATCGAGGTGCACATCGGGCACGGCTATCTGCTCGCGCAGTTCCTGTCTCCCTACAACAATCGGCGTCGCGACATGTATGGCGGCAGCATCGAGAATCGCGCGCGCTTCCCGCGCCGCGTGCTGCGCGCGGTGCGCGAGGCGATCGGCGGCCGCGCCGCAATCTGGGCGAAGCTCAACATGGAGGACGGCTTCAAGGGCGGCATGACGCTCGACGAGGGCGTCCAGGTCGGCCGCTGGATCGAGGCCGACGGCTCGGTGGACGCGCTCCAACTGACGGGCGGCCACACCACGCGCACGCCGTTCTTCTTGATGCGCGGCGACGTGCCGCTGCGCGGCATGATCGAGAACGAGAAGAGCGCGGGTTCCCGCCTCGGGATGCGCCTCTTCGGGCCGTTCCTGATCCGTCCGTACCCGTTCGAGGAGGCCTTCTTCCGCACCTCCGCGCTGCGCTTCCGCGCGGCGCTTCGGCTTCCGCTGATGCTGCTCGGCGGCATCACGCGGCTCGACACGATGGAGCGCGCGATCGGCGAGGGCTTCGAGCTGCTGGCGATGGGCCGCGCGCTGATCCGCGACCCCGACCTCCCGCACCGCATGCAGGCGGGCGAACTCACGGCGTCGCGCTGCGTGCCCTGCAACCTCTGCGTGGTCGAGATGGAGCGCGGCGCGACGCGCTGTGTGCTGCGCGAGACCTGAAATCCGGCCGCGCCGCGTGCGCTCGAGAAGGAGTCGCACCCCTCGTGAAACTCGTTTGCTCCCATCGCATCCCGCTCTCCGCCGACGCATTCTGGTCGCTGCTTCACGAGGACCCCTACGAGTCCCAGTGGGCAGCGGCGATCGGCCTGCGCGCGTATCGGGAGCTGGAGCGACACGAGAGCCCGAGCGAAGTCTACCGACGCATTCAGGTGGAGGTCGCACTCCCCGACGCCTTGCTCTCCCTCATCCGGCGCGCCGGGGCGAGCGGGCCGCCGAGCTACGTCGAAGAGCAGTGGCGAAGCCGCACCGAGCGCGCGGTGCGCTGGCGCATCACGCCGCACACGTTCGCCGATCGCGCGCGGGCGAGCGGGATCGTACGCGTCGAACCGTGCGGGCCGGCGAGCTGCGAGCGGCTGCTCGACGGCTCGATCGAGGTCGACGTGCCGATTGCGGGACAGCTCATCGAGCGCATGGCGGTGGCGATGGTCGTGGACTCGTACAAGAAGGGAGCGAGGCTCGCCGCCCGGATCTGAGAAGAGTCAGCGGCCCTTGTACTGCGGCTTGCGCTTTTCCATGAAGGCGCGCGGCCCTTCGCGTGCGTCCTCGGTCTGGAACACGGGGCCGGAGAGTTCGGACTCGATGCGGAGCGCCTCCTGCTCGGGCTTGCCGAGACACGCGCGTACGGACTTTCGAATCGCCTTGACGGCGAGGGGACCGTTCGCAGCGATCTTCTCGGCGATCTCCATCGCTTTCGCCATCACCTGATCGGCGGGCACGACGTAGTTCAGGAAGCCGATCGCCTGCGCTTCGGCTGCGCTGATGAGATCGCCCGTGAGCAGGAGTTCCATCGCCTTCGCGAAAGGAAGCTGCACGGGCAGGCGCACCGTGGAACCGCCGGCCGGGAAGACCGCCCACTTCGCCTCCTGCACGCCGAACTTCGCTTCGGGACACGCGACGCGGATGTCGGTGCCCTGCACCAGCTCCATGCCACCCGCGATCGCATGGCCGTTGATGGCGGCGATCACCGGTTTCACCGTGTCGAAGTTGCGCAGCAACGCGCGTGAGGGAATCCCCGGCTCCGACACCAGGCGGTGATCCCATTCGTTCTCCGGCTTGCGCGCGCCCGTCATCATCGGGATGAGCTGGCCGAGGTCGGCGCCCGCGCAGAACGAGCTGCCGATGCCGGTCACGATGCACACGCGAACCTCGTCGTCGTCGCGCGCGGCGCGCCAGGCGTCGGCGAGACGTACGGCGACCTCGGGACTGATGGCGTTGCGGGCATCCGGGCGGTTGAGCGTGACGATCGCCACGTGGCCCCTGGTTTCGTAGTTCACGACCGCCATGAAATCCCCCCGTGGGTGAGCTCGGTTACGTGCGATCTCGGCGGCGCCCTGCGCACCGACGAGCGCCTCGATGCAATCGAAGAGGAAGTAGAACACGAAACGGCTCGCCGCGAGCGACGCCGCGTGGCTGGCCGCTACCAGGTGGGACTCGCCATAAGCCTTGCTTAAGGAGACGCCGCGACGCTTGCCCCCGTCGAATCTCTCGACGGAGGTTTCTGCCCATGCGATCCACGATCCTGGTTGCCGCGGCCTTCGCGCTCGGCGTCGCAGCTGCGCGCGCCGAAACGCCCGCAGATTTCGAAGCGGCCTTCGCGGCCGAAGCGCGTCGCGCGGATCCCGCGTTCGCGGGTTTCTCGGCCGCGCGGGGCCAACAGTTCTTCGGCTCCACGCACGGCGGAGACTGGAGCTGCGTCTCGTGCCACACCAAGGACCCGAGCGCGGTCGGCGAGCACGTCGTCACCGGCAAACGCATCGAGCCGCTCGCCCCCGCGGCGAATCCCAAGCGATTCAGCGATCCCGCGTCGGTCGAGAAGTGGTTCAAACGCAACTGCAACGACGTCCTGAAACGGCTCTGCACCGCGCAGGAGAAGGGCGATGTGCTGGCCTGGCTGATGATGCCGGGCGCGGGGGGTGGACGATGAAGACCTGCATCCGGATCCTGATCGTTTCGAGCGCCGTCGCGGTCGCGTCTCTCACGGCCGGGCCCAGCGCAGCGAAGTCGCGGCACGCGCCGCTCCTGCCCGCCTACGTGGAGGAGTGTGGTTCGTGCCACATCGCGTTCCCGGGTCGCATGCTCGATGCCGCTTCGTGGATCGCCGTCCTCGAGGGGCTCGAGCAGCACTTCGGCGTGGACGCAAGCGTGGATGCCAAGACGCTCGAGCCGATCCGCGCCTACCTCGCGGGTACCGCGCGATCGAAACCGACCACGGCCGGCGGGGTTCCGCTGCTGCGCATCACCGAAACGCGCTGGTTCCGCCACGAGCACGACGAGGTTCCGCAACGCCTCTGGCAGGAACCGGACGCGGTGAAACCGGCCGACTGCGCGGCCTGCCACCGCAGCGCCGCGACGGGCTCGTACTCAGAGCACGACCTGCGCCTGCCCAAGAAAGGAGAAGCCAAGTGAGCAACCGCATCCTCGTCTGGGATCTCCCGCTGCGGGTCTTTCACTGGGTGCTGGCGGCGAGCTTCGCTGGCGCGTTCCTCACGGCCGAGAGCGAACGGGTGCGCGACCTGCACCTGCTCTGCGGCTACACCTTCGTCGGTGCGATCGCGTTCCGCCTGCTGTGGGGCTTCGTCGGCACCCGCCACGCGCGCTTCTCGGCGCTGCGCTTCGGGCCCGGGGCAAGCCGCCGCTACCTGCTCTCGCTGCTGCGGGGCCGGCCCGATCGCCATCTCGGGCACAATCCGCCCGGCGCCGTGATGATCCCGCTGCTGCTCGGACTCGGTCTCGCGATCGCGGCGTCGGGCTGGGCGGTCTACGCGGACGCGGGCGGCGAGTGGCTCGCGGAGGCGCACGAGATCGCGGCCACGGTCATGCTCGTCGCGGTCGCCGGTCACGTGCTCGGCGTAATGGCGGTGAGCGTCCTGCAGCGCGAGAACCTGGTGCTCCCGCTCGTCACGGGCCGCAAGCGCGGCGCACCGGGCGAAGGCATCCGAAGCTCGCGTCCGCTCGCGGCGCTGCTACTCCTCATCGCGTTGGCGGGTCTGTGGCTGCCCGGAATCGCCGCGCGAGAACGCCGGCTGGCGGCGAGCGCGCAGAGCGCGTCGATCGCAGCGGCCGGAGAGCCGGCGACGGTACGGACCGGGCATATGGACTGAGCGCGAGGGCGAAAGGGGGCGAAGCGGCGCATGCGGGTGCTCGTCGTCGAGGACGATCGACTACTCGGCGACGCGCTCCGCGTCGGCCTCGCGCAGGCCGGCTTCGCGGCGGACTGGGTGCACGACGGCAGCGCGGGGCTGATGGCGCTCGCGAGCGAGCCTTTCGCCGCGGTCGTGCTCGACCTCGGGCTCCCGAAGCTCTCGGGGCTGGATCTGCTGAAGCGCCTGCGCGGCGCGGGCAACGCGGTGCCCGTGCTGATCTTGACGGCTCGCGACGCGGTACCGGATCGCATCGCGGGTCTCGACGCGGGCGCCGACGACTATCTCGTCAAGCCCGTCGATCTCGGCGAACTCGCCGCGCGGCTGCGCGCGCTCGTCCGCCGCTCCACAGGGCGGGCGGCGCCACTGCTCACGGTCGGTCCGCTCGACATCGACCCGGCCGCGCACGCCACGCGCTTCCGCGGCGACGCCGTCGAACTCTCGGCGCGCGAGTTCGCGCTGCTGCACGAACTCGCGCGCGCCGCCGGCCGCGTGCTCTCGAAGGAACAGCTCGCCGAACGCGTGTACGGCTGGGGCGAAGAGGTCGAGTCGAACGCCGTCGAAGTGCACGTCCATCATTTGCGGCGCAAGCTCGCGCCCGAGGTGATCGTGACCGTACGCGGTGTCGGCTACCTCGTGCCGAAGGACCTGCGATGAGCCGACCGGCCTCGCTGCGCGCACGGCTCCTCGCGGGTGTTCTCTGCGCGGTGTCGATCGCCTGGGTCGGCGTCTCGGTCACCGGCTACCTGCGATCGCGCCACGAGATGGAGGATCTCTTCGACGCGCACCTCGCGCAGTCGGCCGCCCTGCTCATCGCGCAGATCTCCGAGAGCGGCGAGGAGGGGGAGGAGGACGACGACGAAGGAAGGGAGCTGGAGCTCGAGCACGCGCCCGAGCTGCACCGCTATGCGCGCAACGTCGCCTTCCAGGTCTGGGAGCGCGGGCGAAAGCTGCGCGCGCACTCGCGGAACGCGCCGCGCAAGAAGCTCTCCGCGAAGGAGGAGGGCTTCAGCGACGCCAGCGTCGACGGGGTGCGCTGGCGCGTCTTCAGCACCTGGGCGCTCGAACGCCGCGCACTCGTGCAGATGGCCGAACGAGCCGACGCGCGCGACGCGGTGAGCGCGCAGATCGCACGACACCTGCTCGCGCCGCTGCTCGTGGCGCTGCCACTTCTCGGCGTCGGACTGCTGCTCGCAATCGGGCGGGCGCTCGCTCCGCTGCGCGCGCTCGCCGACGCCGTCGCCGCGCGCGACCCGCAGCGCCTCGAGCCGGTCGCGGCGGATCGCGTGCCCGGCGAGGTGCGCGCGCTGGTCGAGCGCCTGAACGAACTCTTTGCGCGCATCGAGGTGTCGCTCGAGCGGGAACGCACCTTCACCGCTGACGCCGCGCACGAGCTGCGCACGCCGCTGGCGGCGATCCGCGCGCAGGCGCAGGTGGCGCGCGGCTCCCGTGACGACGCCGAGCGCGCGCACGCGCTGGGTCAGGTGATCGCCGGCTGCGACCGCGCGGCGCGACTCTCCGGGCAGCTCCTCACGCTCGCGCGCCTCGAGGCGGGGGAATGGCGCGAGCGGCTCGTCCCCTGCGACCTCGACGCCGTCGCACGCGAGGTGCTCGCGGAAGTCGCGCAAACGGCGCACTCGCGCGGCGTTGCGGTGGAGTTGCACGCGGAGGCGCCGGTCACGGTTCGCGGCGACGCGTCGCTGCTGCACGTGCTGCTTCGCAACCTCGTCGACAACGCGATCCGCTACGGAGCAGGCGGAAGCGCCGTGCGCGTCGAGCTCGGGCGCGACGCGTCGCATGCCGTGCTGCGCGTCGTAGACCAGGGACCGGGTATCCCGGCGGCCGAGCGCGCGCGCGTACGCGATCGCTTCTACCGCGGGCTCGGCACGGGCGAGAGCGGCGCGGGGCTCGGCCTCGCGATCGCTTCGCGGATCGCCGCGCTGCACGGAGCCGCGCTCGAACTCGACGAGGGGCCGGGCGCACGCGGCCTCTCGGTGACGCTGCGCTGGCCGATCCCCGGCGCTGCCGCGTGATCTGCGCGCATCCGTTCTCAACGAAGCGCAACGCGGTAGGCTGTCGGTCCAATCGGAGGGGGAACAAGATGGCGACTCTGCTCGAACGGGCGATCGGCGCGGCGCGACTGGACGTGGCGACCTACGAAGAGATCGAGGCGGACCAGAACGCGCTCGGCCAGGCGATGACGGTGGTGGCGATCGCCTCGGTCGCGAACGGACTCGGCTCGGCGGCCGTCCAGGGAGGCCATGGTTTCGGTCTCGTCGGCGGCGTGATCGCAGCGGGGATCGGCTGGCTCGTCTGGGCGTTCACGATCTATCTGGTCGGGACACGCCTGCTCCCAGAGGCCAACACGAAATCCGATTTCGGCGAGCTGTTGCGCATGACGGGCTTCGCGATGGCGCCCGGCGTAGTCGGCATCCTCGGGATCCTGCCCGGGATCGGCGGCCTGGTGCTGGCTCTCGTCGGGCTGTGGCAAATCGCGACGATGGTCGTGGCCGTGCGCCAGGCGCTCGACTACACGAGCACGGGTCGAGCGGTGGCAGTCTGCGTGATCGGCTTCATCGCGCAGATGCTCGTGATCTTCCTGATCATGGGAGTCCTGATCGGCGGAATCCTGGCGATCGGCGGCGGCGGACCGCCGGCGACCGTGATGCCTTAGCCCCACCGCGCCTCGGCTGCTTTGGATCGTTGCTGCGAGGCGCGCGGGCGGTGGACTCGTCCGAAACGTCCTCGGCGGACGGAGATCGACGGCTTCGCAGCGTGAGTTGGCAGGCCGCCTGCGGATTGTTTCGGCCGAGTCCCCCGCCCGCGCTTGGCTTTCCGTCTCTCTTTCATGAACGGAAGTCCCGAAACAGATGGCAAGTAGCGGGGGCGGGGCGTTCGGCCAGAACAATCCGCAGGCGGCCTCGGAGCCCCAACGCGAAGCTGCGACACCTCATCCGCCGAGGACGTTCTGGACGAACGCACCGCCCCCGCGCTTCACGCGCGAGGAGCGCCGGCTCAGACGTAGGTCAACCAGTCGTCGTGCTTGCGGTTCCGGCCGGTCACGGCGTCGAAGTACGCGGCTTGCAGCGTCTTCGTGATCGGGCCTCGAGTGCCCGCGCCCACCTGGCGGCGGTCTACTTCGCGGACGGGCGTCACTTCGGCGGCGGTGCCGGTCATGAAGACTTCGTCGGCGATGTACAGCTCGTCGCGCGAGATCGGCGACTCGCTGATCGGGATGCCCGCTTCGCGCGCCAGCGCGAGGACGGTGTTGCGGGTGATGCCGTCCAATACGGTCGGCAGCGGCGGCGTGCGCACCGCGCCGTCGCGCACGACGAAGAGGTTCTCGCCGCTGGCCTCGGCGACGAGACCCTGCGTGTCGAGCAGGATGGCTTCGTCGTAGCCGTCGAGCAGCGCTTCGCGCTTCGCCAGGATCGAGTTGACGTAGTCGCCGCAGGTCTTGCCCTTGGTCATCTTGGCGTTGACGTGGTGGCGCGAGAAGGTGGAGACCTTGGCGCGGATGCCGCGCTCGACCCCTTCGTCGCCGAGATACTTGCCCCACGGCCAGGTGGCGATCGCGACGCGAATCGGGTTGTCGCCCGGGTTGAGGCCCATCGCGCCATGGCCGATGTAGACGAGCGGGCGGATGTAGCCCTCGCGCATCTCGTTCGCGCGCAGCGTCTCGGCGATCGCGGCCGAGATCTCTGCCTGCGTGAACGGCACCGTCATCAGGTTGATGTGCGCGGATTCGAAGAGGCGCCGCACGTGCTCGCCGAGCCGGAACACCGCCGAGCGGCCGTCGGCCGTGCGATAGCAGCGGATCCCCTCGAAGACGCCGAGCCCGTAGTGCAGCGTATGGGTGAGAATGTGGACGTTGGCGTCGTCCCACGGCACCAGCTTTCCGTCCATCCAGATTGCGTTGCCTCGGACCTGCGTCGTGCTCTTCGAACTCATCGGGATCTCCTGGAAGGGCGAGATGCATAGCAGCTAGCGAGCCCGCCGTGCTGCTTCCACCTGGAAGCGGAGGCTCCCGATGTACGGCGCGTGCGCCACGCCCATCTCGGTGATGATGCCGGCGATCAGATCGTGCGGCGTGACGTCGAAGGCCGGGTGCCGCACCGGGACGCCGTCGGGCAGGATCTCGGTTGCACCCACCTTTGCCATTTCCGTGCGGCTGCGCTCTTCGATCGGGATGGCGTCGCCGTCCGGCGTAGCGAGATCCACCGTCGAGAGCGGCGCGGCGATGTAGAACGGGATGCCGTGACGCGCAGCCAGCACGGCCACCGTGTAGGTGCCGATCTTGTTCGCGGTGTCGCCGTTTGCGGCGATGCGATCGGCGCCCACCACGATCACGTCGATCTCGCCCTGCTTCATCAGATGGCCGGCCATGCCGTCGGCGATCACCGTCACCGGGATCGCGTCCTTGTGCAGTTCCCACGCGGTGAGCCGCGCGCCCTGCAGAAACGGCCGCGTCTCGTCGGCGAACACGTTCGCGACGCGCCCCGCCGCGAAAGCAGCGCGCACGACACCGAGCGCGGTTCCGTAGCCTGCCGTCGCGAGCGCGCCTGCGTTGCAGTGGGTGAGGATGCGCGCGTTTTGCGGAATCACCTCGAGACCCGAGCGCCCGATCGCGCGGCAGATCTCGACGTCTTCTTCGACGATGCGCTTCGCCGCGGCGACCAGCCGGGCGCGCACGCTCGCCGGGTCGGCGCCGGGCGCCTGCGACGCCGCGCCGATTTCGTCGCGCATGCGGCCGAGAGCCCAGAACAGGTTCACCGCGGTGGGACGCGTCCGGGCGAGGCGCAGGGTCGCCGTCTCGACGTCGCGACGCAGCGCGGCCATCGACGTCGCCCGGCTGGTAGTCGCCGCGAGCGCCACGCCGAGCGCCGCCGCGCAACCGATCGCCGGCGCGCCGCGCACCACCATCGTCTCGATCGCCTGCGCGACGTCTTCGACCTCGCGCAGTGTCACATAGACTTCCTCGCGCGGCAGCTTGCGCTGATCGAGCATCTCGACACCGCCGTCGCTCCAGCGCAGCGTGAACCAGCTGCTCACCGCTTTGCCTTCTTGCCGAGCAGTTGGTCCAGCGCATCGAGGATCGCGCCGCCCGACCCATCGCCCAGTTGCTTGTCGAGTTTGCGCTCGAGCTTCTCACGGCGCTGCGCCAGCGCGAAGGTCGCCGCGAAGGCGAGCGCGCCCGCGCGGTCGATCTCGAGCTTCGGCTGCTCCGCCGTCCCGCGCACGCGCGCCACCTCGATCACGCGCGTGCCGCCGCCCGCCT
>Ga0316626_10000802_pt1 | contig 13012 bp, 15 predicted proteins | sample OWC_Aug_T1_C1_D5_FD_207656 | JGI IMG/M metagenome (GOLD analysis project Ga0316626, IMG submission 207656) | Wetland soil microbial communities from Old Woman Creek delta, Ohio, United States - OWC_Aug_T1_C1_D5_A | ecosystem: Environmental > Terrestrial > Soil > Wetlands | place: USA: Ohio...
CCCGTGCTTCCGTATATCCAAGTGGATAAGGAGAATTTCAAGGGAATGCTGACCTCCATTCCTGAAAGGAGTCAAATCCCTTTGGAGATCAACAAAACCCTGATCATGGAGCACTATACCCGGTACCTGTAACGCCTCTGAATGGTCCCTGCCTCTCAGAGAGCGGAAAGGCCAACCTTCTTCAAAACAAGAGGGGAGGGTTAATAATCGATCCCCGGCTGGGGCTCAATCCCTTTTCTGTAAGCATGTTTAATTTCATTAATTTCGCTCACCGTATCCGCCAGCTCGATGACTTGAGGGTGAGCGTCTCTCCCCGTCAATACGAGATGTATTGCGGCAGGTTTGCGCCGGATGACTTCCAGTACCTGCTCCAGGTCCACCAGGCTCAAGGAAAGAGCATTGTTGACTTCGTCCAGGATAAGAATATCGAACTGTCCCGATTCCAGCTTCTGGCGGGCTAAACGGATGGCCTCCTGGGCATTTTCCCGATGCTCTCGATAGGGGTAGGGATTTCCCTGAATACCACAGAACCCTTTCCCCGTTGAAATCAGTTCAACCTGGCAGTTCATCTTCTTGATGCCGTCCCATTCACCCGCATAGATGTCGCCCTTCATAAACTGAATGATTGACGTCCTTAAATTGTGGCCACAGGCTCGAACAGCAATCCCAAGAGCGGTCGTCGTCTTCCCCTTGCCATTGCCGGTGATGACTACAACCAATCCCTTCGGAACCTTAGGAATCAATTTTGTTATCTCCATTGCTCTGCTCTCCTCTCATTTAAGAATACCCCAGTTTGGTTATCTTTTCACGGGATTTCTTTGACGAATCATTCCCTCCCCTTTCTCATTTTTTTCTCTTTGAGTGGACGGGTTAAATTCTCTCTTCTTGATCCTTTGCCTGGACTCTCGGGGACTCTTCCGGCCCAATTTCGAACGGTTCGGGGGTGTTGAAGCGAAGAGAATGGGGAACGCCGAACAAAGACTTTTTTGCAATTTAAATTTCCTTTGAACTGCTGTAGAATGGATGGATAGGCTCGAACCACGGAGGACCTTTGAAAACCGACCAAAAAAGGTGGGACAAGAGATTCGGGACGAAGGAATTCGCTCTTGGGAGAAAACCCAACCCTTTTCTGAAAAGATATATCCACTTCCTTCCCAAGGGAAAAGCGCTCGATATGGCGACGGGCGAAGGAAGAAATGCAGTTTTTCTGGCTCAACACGGGTTTGAGGTGGATGCCGTGGATATCTCTGAGAAGGGTTTGAAGAAAACCCGAAAATTAGCTCGAGAGATAGGAGTCAAGGTAAACGCCCTTCTCGTTGACCTCGATAATTATCAGATTGAAAAAGGGCGGTACGATCTCATCGCTAATTTCTATTTCCTCAAGCGCCGTCTCATTCCAGAAATCAGAAAAGGACTCAAGAAAGGAGGAAAAGTCATATTTGAGACTTACCTCCTTGAACACAGAACGCTGGCCGCAGGAGGGCCCCGACAAGCGAAATATTTTTTAAAACCGAACGAACTTCTCAGGTTATTCAAAAACTTCCGAATCCTATTCTACCGTGAAGGAGTCTTCAGGGAGGGCGGAAGAAGAAAAGCAGTGGCAAGCCTGATTGCTGAAAAACTCTAAAAAAGGACTCGAGGATTCGAGGGTTCATGGATTCTAGTAAGAGACTCTTGATAGGACTTTTTCATGAGTGATGTTACGTGACCCCTTGAAACCATGACTCCTCGGCCCTTCACATTAAAAATCCCAATCCCCAGTAAACGAGCATTCCTAAGATCACCGATGCCCAAAGACGCTTCACCTTCCAGGAAAAGATAAAGACGGAAACAGCAGAGAGAAGATAAAGAGGCTGAATGGCCACCTTCCCTCCATCATTGAAGAACAGGATTGGGAAAACGATTGCGCTCAAAATGGCCGTCGGGACATAGCCCAACCCCATTTTTACCCTTTCTGGGACGACCCATCGGGTCAAGAAAGCCATCGGCAGAAAACGGGGTAAAAAGGTTACGACTGCCATCCCAAAAATAATCGCCAGCGTCTCTTCTCTCATAGTTCTATCCTGCTCCTACTTATCCTCCTCTGAGCTTCGAACTCCAAACATTTTCTTAAGGTCTTTCTTTGAGCTTTGAGCTTTGAGCTTTGACCTTGCTTCCCATCACCCTCCTGCCTGTCGGCCCCTGTTTTTTCCTTTCCGTTTATGATCTCAATCACCGCCCCTATCCCTCCAGCAAGAAGGGCGGCGAGTAAGATGTACCAGTTGCCCTGTAGCGCCCATTTGAAGAAAAGAGAGGAAACTCCCGCGACGACCATGATCCCATAGTGACGAACACTCTTGAGTTGAAACACCAGAAGGCAGATGAAGAGAGATGGAAGGGCAAAGGGAAGACCGTATTCCGAAATTTTGATGAAAGGACCAAATAAAGCGCCCCCGATAGATCCAATCACCCAGGCGAGATGAGAAGTGATTTGGAGCCCGAAAACGTAAGGTGGGCTATTTTTCACTTTAGGAAGATTGGAAATGGCCACGGCGAAGGACTCATCTGTCAATTGTGCTGAGAGGAAGCCCAGGACAGGAAGTCGAGTCTTCTTAAAATAGAGGGAGAGGTTGGAACTCATGAGAAAATGTCTCAAGTTGATAAAAAAGGTAGCCGACACAATAGGAAGCCAGGTCATCCCCTTATAAATCATCTCGATAGCGAGGAATTGACTTGCTCCAGCGTAGACGAGGAAACTCATCAAGCCGGCTTCGGATGGAGTCATGCCAGCATTTCGAGCCAATAAGCCAAAAGCCATCCCCACCGGAAGGTATCCCAAAACCACGGGAAGAGCATCTTTCACCCCTTCTCTGAATTGGCCGTTATTCGTCATGAACTCACTCTGATTCCTTATCGAATCAATCTGATGGGCTCGAGGGAGCAAGGGTAAAGTTCTCTCTGGTCCGGTTGAAATAGCCAAATTGGAGGGAAGGAAATTCCTGTTTGAGAACATCGACCATCTTGGCGATACCCATTCCTTCGCCTCTTCCCATGGTCTTGAGATAGAGGTCTGGATCAATATTGAGGTTTCGCATTTGGATGAGGTCAAGGTTTGTTTCCCGGATCAGCCCTATCAATCCTTCCACTTCGTCCTCTCTGTCTGTGAACCCTGGGAACACAAGGAGATTAATCGAGGTGTAAATCCCTTTTTCCTTCGCCCGGACCAGGGAACCCACCACATCCTCAAAGGAATACCCCTTCGGCCTGTGATAGCGTTTGTAACACCTCACATGAGGACTGTTGAGCGTGACACGAACGCTGTCGAGCCCCGCTTCGCAAAGCTTTGCGAGCCGTTTTGGAAAACTCCCATTGGTATTCAGGTTGATCGTTCCCCGATCCGTTTTTCCTCGAAGGAGAAAGATCGTATCTTCCAAAAGCCTCCATTCGGTCAATGGTTCTCCTTCACACCCCTGACCAAAACTAACAATGGCATCCTTCGCTTTATCCAGATGGGGAAAGGCAACGCCGAGAACTTCGCTGACGGTTGGAACAAACCGAATTCTCTCTTGTGAGGCCGGGCAACATTCAGAAGGTTGTAAGGAAATGCAACCCAAACAATTTGCGTTGCATAAAGGGGAAGTAGGTAATGGGCACTCCCACCTTCGAAAAAAAACATTTTTTGCTGCAAAGCAGTGATATTCCAAAGCGCATCTGGAAAGTTGTCGGAGGAGGCGATTTATCGGATTCTTCCCCAGAAAAGCATGAACCTTTCTTTTTAAAAGAGGGTCATTCTGAAAATATTTTGGATCCCAATGAGGATTGGGATCGACGAATAATCCTGTCGCCCAAAATTTTCCCTCCTTCCAACCCACGGCACTGTATGCCCAGAGCGGAAGCGTGGGCGCTTTCGGTTTGAGTTGGGTGGCCGGGAGAAGGGTCCGGATATATCCGGGCGGGAGGAAAGCAGCCACCGCTGTACACGCTTCTTCTTTCCCTCCAAAACTGACTTTTTTCGAAGAGACAAAAGATCTTTTCTCTTCATCCCACCCGATTGGAGTTCTTCCGGGTAAAGTAAAGAGTTGACTCCCTTGAGGCAGAGGAACTAATTCGGATCGAGGGGGCAGGAGAAACCGATTTCCAGATCGACCTGACAGCTTTAGAGACGGATGATCAAAGATATTCCCTTCAGGGTCTGATAAGATGAGCCTGGGGTATTCAAAATCGGCCATCGCGAGTTTGCTGCAAACGAAATTTGAACATTCGTGAGTGATGGTTACGAATCACGGTTGTGCACCCTGCCTTTGTCCCGTGGTGGGGCTTCTTGCAGGCAGGCAAAGCGCCACAGCGCACAGGCACGGACACGAGTCACATGACTGTTTTGGTGTCAGGTTGGATATTTTCTTTCTCCTTTAGACTTACTCAAGGAATGTTTAACATTTTTCCGTTTCAAGGCCGCCTTCAAACGATTGGTTTTCTTCCGTCTCTTCATGTTTTCCTCCACCTGTCATTTCTTCGAATGTTGAGAGCAGAAAGCGGAGAGTGGTTTTTGAACCCACTCACCACTCACTACCTTCCTCTTCCGGTCTTTATTTGACCAGCCAGATTCCTGAGGCAATGAAAGCAGCGGGACAGCCAGCTTTTCCCTCCCCGGTTAAGATCGATTTCGAAGGGCCTTAAGATTTTCCACGATGGAGTAAGGAAGTTTCATTTCTCCCCTCCCTACCCCGATGTCCAATTCGGTTTTCTCGATTCCATGGTAATCCGTCCCCCCTGTCGACAGGAGATGGTATCGGTCGGCAAGGGTTTTATACAGTGCCACCTCCACTGCAGAGTGCTCGGGATAATAGACCTCAATCCCCTGCAGCCCCTCATCAACGAGTCGAAGGATGACCTTCTCCAATTCAGCGGATCCTTTCACTCCGAGAGTATTGGGATGGGCAAGGACCGCCACCCCTCGAGCTTCGTGAATGAAATGTAGAGCCTCTTTCGATGTGAACCTGAGTTTGTCCACATAGGCTGGGGCCCCCTTTTTCAGAAACCGATCGAAAGCTTCCTGGAAGCTTCTGACAACCTTCTTTTCCAAAAGCACATTCGCAAAATGAGGTCGCCCGACCTGTCCCCCTCCAGAGGCTTTCAGTACCTCTTCGTAGGTTACCTCGATTCCTAACTGGTTTAGTTTCGCAACCATCTTCGGATTTCTTTCTGCCCTTGCCTTTTGAAGATATTCCAATCTCTCATTGAGAGTGGGATGATGGATATCGAGAAAAAAACCAAGAATATGCATGGAACCGTTTGAATACTCAGCGCTTATTTCAATTCCGGGGATCACCTCAAAACCGATTCTCTTTCCCTCCGATAACCCCTCCTCACACCCGTCAATGGTATCATGATCCGTGATCGCAATGGCTTGAAGCCCTTTCGCTTTTGCATATCTCACGATTTCTGATGGGCTCAGCACCCCGTCAGAAGCGGTTGTATGGAGGTGCAAATCCACAGGTCCCATAAGCTATTCTTTCAACCCTTTTTAGAGGAAATCAAATAGAGAAATAGTCCAGATTCAAATTTTATAAGAGATGCTCCACCCAAAGTCAACCCTGCGATTTACTGACCTGAAGAGCGAAACTTGATCAGGGTTGCCCCAGAACGGCACTTCTTTGCTTCCTCTTTCAGGCGGAGCTTGCCGCCGCCGAATGGGTCAAATCTAAACCCATTGCTTTTTTCCTACCGATATGGAAAGAGGTTTGTTCCCATTTTCTCAAATTCTCATTGCAATGTCTCACCACAAAAGGACTACCTTTTTCAAAACAAAAATATAGAATTAATCCTATATGAATATAGGTATATAGAGTTGAATAATTATAAGTTATTAAAATTACTACATAATTTGTATAAAAATAATGCTTGACAAACCATGCTACTTTTAATATATTAGTATAAGAAAATAAATAAGCGAAATTGGAGGTCACTTCGGCCGGTTAGGGTATTCAGGCAAAATAAAAATGAATAAATTCACCCTTTCCATGGTCGAAGAATGGAGAGGGTTTTTTTGTTAGATAAAGAAAGGGGTAAATCTCAGTGAAAAATAATAAGGGACTAAACAAAAATGGAGGGGAGTTAGCTCTTGAGTCCGTACGATCCGCACCCCTTTTTGGCGAACCCCCAACCTCTATCCCTCCTATCCAATCCACCCCCTATATAGAGGTTGAAGCGGAGGGAGCTGTAGAAGAGTTTCATCTCCAGGCAGAGGAAGCGGAACTAGCCTCGGAGGAAGAGGAAGAAATCGCAGTTGAGCCGGCTCCCCAGGAAGAAACCATTTTTCAACCTCAGGATATCACGTGGGAATATTTGAAAGGTCTTGAAAAAATATCCCTTCTTACGCCGGAGAAAGAAGTCGAATTGGCAAAGAGGATTAAGGAAGGTGAGCGTCAAGTTAAGATTTTCGAGACAAAAGCCAATCGCCTAAAAGGACAATTATATCCCCTTCCGATCCCAAGAAATGGGGGTAAACGCACTCCTACCAACACCCGGCAGGGATATAGGTTAAAGGGCAAGAACGGGAAGAATGGGAAAAACGGGAAAAAATCAAGACCTAATCCTTCAGAAATGAGAGAGAAACAACTTCTTTATAAAAAGATGTTGAATCAATATCAACGGTCAGCCCTGGATCTTCAGCAGGCAAAGAACGAATTGATCCAGGCCAATCTCCGGTTGGTGGTCAGTATTGCAAAACGGTATGCGAATCGTGGGCTTTCTTTTCTGGATTTGATCCAAGAGGGAAATCTGGGTCTGATCCAGGCCATGGTTAAGTTCGATTATACGAAGGGGTTTAAATTCAGCACCTATGCTTCCTGGTGGATCAGAGCAGCCATTTTGAGGGCCTTTGCGGAAAAATCGAGGACGATTCGAATTCCCAACTATCTTTTTGAGATCAAAGGAAAGTTGATGAAATCTTTTAAGGATCTCGTTAAGAAGTTGGGTAGAGAGCCCAGTTCGCAGGAATTGTCGAAGGATAGCGGAATTCCCTTACATGATGTGGAGAAGATTCTGAATCTCATTGAGGAACCGATCTCTCTCGATATGTCTATCGGGGAAGAGGATAGTACATTGGAAGACCTGATCCCTGACGACAAGAGTCTCTCACCCAGTGATTCTTTGTTGGAAAAGGATTTGACTCATCAAATTCAGAAGCTCCTCTCCGGCCTTTCTCCAAGAGAAGAAAAGATTCTCCGGCTCCGTTTTGGGATTGGAGAAGACGGGGAATGTACCCTTGAAGAAATCGGAAGGCAGTTCGGTCTCAGTCGAGAAAGAATTCGACAGATCGAAGCCAAAGCCCTTGATCGCTTGAGGGATCCCAAACGCTATAAGGAAATCAAAGAATATTTTGAATGATTTTTGGAAAAGAAAACTAGCGAGGGGCGCTCCTTGCCTAACAGGAAGCGCCCCTTTTTATTTGTGTTTTGAGAAACTCATTCCTCTATCTGGATAGCCTCTACCGGACAATTTTCAGCAGCCTCTTTGCATGTCTCCCGCACGTTCTCCGGGACCTCACCCACTTTCACCTGAGCCTTGTCATCATTCATCTCAAAAACTTCCGGGCAAGTCTCTGCACAAAGTCCGCATCCGATACAGGCTTCCTCGTCCACGATTGCTTTCATTCACCATCCTCCTTTCCGTTTTTTCCTTCAATTTATTATTCATAATCAATGGGTTTAAATCAAGTCGCTCTTCTGAATTTATAGTAGAGATATCCGAAAGCCAAAACCATTGCGATCAACATCACGACAGAGACGATCGTCTCCACAGAATCCAAGCGGGTGGCTGCTTTCTCGTAGGTGGCCCCAATCCACCATCCAAAAAAACCCAGGAAAAAACATCGGAAGACCGAACCCAAAAAGGTATAAATCGTAAAGGGCTTGATCGGAATGCGCAGCAGACCGGCAAAGATAGAAACCAAAGAAATGGGGAAGACGGGAATCGCTCGGGAGAGAAAGATGCTCAAGGCTTCTCTTTTTCCTTGAAATCGTTTCTCTAATCTTTCTATCTGACCCCAGTCCACATCCAAGAAACGCTGGAGCCTCAAGACCAGGGCCTTCCCCCCGTAGAAACTGATCATATATCCAATATAGGAGCCCAGGGTTGAGGCGATGGACCCAGGAAGGACAATGGTCCACAGAATCTGAAGGAAGGCATGAGGGATGGAAATTCCTGGAGGGATGAGGATGGCCCCTGCCCCCATCATGATCAGAGGGGATGGAATGGGAACAATGATTTGCTCAATGATGACACCAATGAAGACCGAAAGCTGCCCATAAGTCCTCATCAACTCCATGATCCATTGCGTAATTTCTGAAATCAAAGGAGCTCCTCCAAAATAGAATTTCCAATTTTCATACTTCATAACCTCGCCCAAAAATTCCGTCAAGTAGATTCTTCGCCTCTTCCCCTCCCTTTTCCCCCGGGGGAGAGGGGAGGGGGAAGGGGAACATCTCATCGTGGCATTCCCTCTCTTTACTTTTCATCTCCTTCCTGCTAAAAAGAGGTTTTATGAATACATCTTCAAAAAAGCGAGTGGCTTTGATTTTTGTAATTATCTCCCTTTCCACAGGCGTGATCATAGGATTGATCGTCAATTCTGTCATCGCCAACCGCGTGATCCATGAAACCCAGGAGAGAGTAAAGGAGGCTCTGAATACAGCCCGATGGGTGTATACTTCCAAATTGAACGACATTGACCGGACCATTCGTTTGACTTCCATCCGATATGTAGTGAAAGAGGCGCTTGAACGGGATAAGGTCCTCTCGATAAAAGAGGATTTGACCCGGTTGATGACAGATGAAGGATTGGATTTTCTAACCTTGCTGGACCGAAGGGGAACCGTCTCGCTGAGGGTTCATCATCCTGGAATGTCGGGAGATAGTTTGAAAGACGATCCTTTTGTCAGGGACGCCCTTAATAATAAAGCCCTTTCGGGAACCCAGGTGCTCTCGAGAGACGAATTGTCAAAGGAAGGAAAAGCTTTGGCGGATAAGGCCGTATTTCCCCTGGTTCCGACACCCAAGGAAAAACCCATTGAAAAACTAGCTCAAACCTCCGGAATGGTATTGAAATCGGCTTATCCGGTCGTAGATGCCAAGGGGAAGGTTTTAGGGGTTCTCGTGGGTGCAATCCTTCTTAACCGTAATTATGAAATTGTGGACCGGATCAAGAGTATCGTATTCAAAGATGCAACGTATCAGGGGAAGGAAATCGGGACGGCCACCCTCTTCTTAGGGGAGTGGAGGATATCCACCAATGTCACAGACAAAGAAGGGCATCGGGCCTTGGGAACGCGTGCCATGAAAGAAGTCCAGGAACAAGTCCTCCAGAACGGATTGCCCTGGGTGCAGAGGGCCTATGTGGTCGACGACTGGTACATAACCGCCTATGAGCCCATACGCGACTTCGAGCATAGGATTGTTGGAATGCTCTATGTGGGAATACTCGAGACGAAGTACACGGTGTTAAAAGAGAGGTTGATCCTCCTCTTTATGTTAGGGATGTTGATCTCCGTAGCCATCTCCTCTTTCTTCTCCTTCAAAATTCTAAAGAAAGAGTTTTGGGAAAAGATGAAATCCGATGAGAAGCAATAACGACGTCACCCCGCAAGTACGCCACCGTCTTCCTACCTTCATTTGCATTGTCACCCTTCCAAAAAATTGATACGATTAAACTATATCAGGGAGGATTGATGAAAACAGAGATCTGCCTCCTTGACTTGAATTACGAGGAGATGGATGGAAACATCTCCGTCATCCTTTACGGGAGAACCCCTGATCGTAAAAGAGTGGTCGTGGTGGATCCGACTTACGAGCCTTATTTTTACCTTCTTCCCAAGAATCTGAACTGTTGTGAACGGGGAAAAAGTTGGAGGATGACTGGGGGTTCGTGCGGGGCGTACCTAACCAAGGTGATCTCTTAATCTAACCTATTCTGAAAGCTGTCACGAGCCTTTGAAGTACGCATCCCGCACTTCTTCGTTGTCCCTCATCTCTTCCAGGCTTTCCTGAATGATCGTTCGTCCCTGGCGCATGATGGAGCGAACCAACGGGAGACTCTCGATTCCACCTTTCGAAGGAGAAGGTGGAGCAAGAAACTTGAATAGCCCCGACAATAAGAAGGGACCACTTTGATTCCCCGCATCGTCTCTGGACGTAATCCCGATATGGTATGTTCCTGGTTCCTTGGGGAATTCAGGCCATTCGTCCGGGACGATCAATTCCGTCTTCCCAATGACTGGCTTAGAAACGATGTCAGGGGTATTCTCCCACAAGAACTGAGCGGGATCATGAATCTTGTCCTCCTTGCTGACATACGCCACATAGCTCGTCGCTTCGGGAACAGGTTCCCACCAAACGCGTCTTTTACGGATGAGTGGCATGGGTTCTCCTTTCTAGCCCATCCCACCCCATCTCTGCCTTACCACCAGAGCTGGGTTGGGCGGCGGATGCTTTCACTTTGGGAGAAGGGTAAGCCTTCACGGCCCAGAGTCCAAGATACTTGCAGATCTTTTTCACGGACCCCCATTGTGAAGTTTCCTTTCGGGATGGACATGGACTCAGGCCAGGCCCGGTTCAATTTCCATTACGGAGTCGAAGCTTCCGAACGCGTTTATCTCACGGGCCTGATTCTTCGAGTCTTCCGTCCATTCACCGTCAACAACAAATTTGTATCGGTACCTGCCGTGGGGTAACCTCATCCGCTTCTCCCAGAACCCGTTTTCGCCACGGGCAAGCTTGCTCCCATCGTTTATCTGCCAATCGTTAAAGTCCCCGGCGACATAGATGTCTTTCGCCGCCGACGATTCCAGAGCGAATATTACCTCCTTTACGTCCAGCTCGATTGATTTTTCGATCTTCTCTTGTCGGGACAAGACATTTCCCCGTTTTGCGGGAACCTGAACGGATAGGAATGATGCATACGGTTTTTTAGGATCCTTTACACCGTCCAGCCTCAGTGTCTCATAGCAAAGCGCGGTGTAGTCCTTGGCACCGTTCGATGTCTTATCAAAGTCAATGATGGAGACACCTTCCGATACCGCTCGTTTGAGCGCAACGTTGAGCCGTATAACGGTCTGGAACATCTGACTTCCAAAGAAGGCCTTTACTTCTTTGAGCACCGACTGCGAATACGTGGTACGGATGTCAAAAAGGGTGGCGAGTCCATTCAGCCGAGGATCGTGTCCGATCTTCGCCTTGATGAGCTCGAGCATTCCCAGGAGCTTACCGACGCCCATAAGAGTAAAGGCGCTCATATCGATGGGGACGATGACCTGGTCAGCGGCTCTCAGAGCATTGAAGGTGAGAAAGCCGAGGCTGGGCGGACAATCAATAATGATATATTCGTACGGGAATGGGGAGGAGGACAAGACTCTGCGAAGTTCTGAGACCGCGTCCTCTTTACCTTTGAATTCCTGCTCCAGAGTGCTCAGCTGGATCGTTGACGGCACAATGTCAAAGTTCCGGGAGACAGTTGCGATGCAACTGTCCAATGACCGTTTCTTCTCGGAATTGTCCGTCAAGACGTAGTAAATGGATTTGTCTGTGGGTAGGTTACTTGCCCTTAAACCAAAGGATGCATGACCCTGAGGGTCCAGATCGATAAGGAGAATCCTTCTTCCAGTAGCGGCTAAGGCAGCTCCTACATTTATGGCGGTTGTCGTCTTGCCGCATCCACCTTTCTGGTTTGCTATGGCAATCGTCTTCATATCTCACCCCTCCTTTTCATTCGAAGCTACGATAGAAACATGCGCTTACACCCCAGGACGAGCGAATATCTTCGTCGCCTTCTCCAGAATAACCATTTCCAATTTGAATCAGCGCTGTTCTCGGCAGTTTGCGCCCCTGCACAGCCTTTTTTTTGTTTGTAGGGTAGTTTGTTTCGATAAGCGGCATTTGGGGGAGAGGGATACGCAACAGAAGGGGTAACAGGGTTGTCCCTACTTGGTGTATTCTTTTCGGTGTGACGTTTATCTCGCCCATTTAGCGACTGGCGTCACTGTCCTTTGTCAAGACTACATAAGATCGTCCCAACCTCAGAAAGCCTTTTTTAATTACACAAAATATGGTATTGATCAGTCTCTTTACCACAAAATATGCCATTAGTCAATAGAAAAATAGGCTTTTGAAGTTTATGCCCTAATTTTACAGAATCACTTGGGATTTAAGCATCGGGTCAGGGATAGCCTATCATGCAAGGGCGATGAAAGGCGGATGAGCAGAGCTACGAGCTTGTTGATGATCCGTTGCTTCATTTTGGAATCGAAATCTATTCTTAGAGATTTATAGGAAGCACCCTTGCGCGGGAATCCTGGTAAGATTGTGGAGAATGCCGTAGTTTGGAACGATGGGATGGGGAAGGTTTCGAATGGTCTGGACGATGTTTTTGGGGACTGGTCCGGTCGGGAGTTGATGACACCTGTTTGTTAACTGTAGCAAAAAGGTCGAACCATCCCTGACTCCGGACCTGCTCTTTGACGCAGATTGAATTGGACCTAACCTAAAGGCGTCCGTCTTCCCACACCCAAGGCTTCTCTGTTGGTCATTGGTTTATTCCCTCTTTCGGAAGGGTGAAATAGAACGTGGCTCCTTTCCCAATCTCTGATTCAACCCAGATTCGACCTCCATGGCGCTCCACAATCTTCTTACACAATGCCAGACCTATCCCCGTCCCTGGATAGCTGTCCTTAGCATGGAGACGCTGAAAAATCACAAAGATACGCTCCTTAAACTCCGGATCAATCCCAATCCCATTGTCCTTAACCGAAAAAACCCACTCCCCACTCCTCTGAATCGCCGAGACGTGCACTCGAGGCGCCTCCTGCTGATTAAACTTTATTGCATTCCCAACTAAATTCTGAAACAACTGTTCCAACTGGACATCATCGGCCATCACTTTTGGCAACGGCTCGTGAGTCACTTGCGCTCTTCTCTCCTTGATGGTCACCTGAAGATTACTCAGGGACTGCTCAAAGACACCCTCTGTATCCGTAGGGGC
>Ga0316626_10000804_pt1 | contig 13011 bp, 9 predicted proteins | sample OWC_Aug_T1_C1_D5_FD_207656 | JGI IMG/M metagenome (GOLD analysis project Ga0316626, IMG submission 207656) | Wetland soil microbial communities from Old Woman Creek delta, Ohio, United States - OWC_Aug_T1_C1_D5_A | ecosystem: Environmental > Terrestrial > Soil > Wetlands | place: USA: Ohio...
TAGCCGCCATGGGTCTCGCTGAGCGGGTAACGCTGCGGGATCGGACCATCCTCCGCTGCGCGCCCCTTGGGACACCAGCCGCCACATGGGTTGCCGAGCTCGATCGCCGCGTCCAGCGCGCCACGGTCGACGCCCGCCTGTCCGCCCGAGAAGATCGTCAGTGGCCTGATCATCGCGCTTCCCCTGTGTGGCGCGGATGCTGCGCGACAGCCGCCTCGGCGCAACCGTCGTCACGCACCCACCGGCTTCACCGATCTGCGATTCAGTCTGCTCCTGCAGCTAATGGCGGAAATACGTATTGACCGCGGCATCACACGCAGGGCGTGCGAAGCCGGCGGCAAGACCCGTCAGCCGATCGAACGCATCTCGTCCGCCGTCAACTGCACAGCTGCAGCGGCCACGTTTTCGTCCAGGTGCTTGAGCTGCGAAGTGCCGGGTATCGGCAGCATCGCCGGCGAGCGCGCCAGCAGCCAGGCGATGGCTGCCTGCGGGAACGAAATCCCCCGGCCGGCGGCCCAGGCTTCGAGCTTCTCCCGCGAAGCTGCGTTGGAGTCGCGCGCACTCTGCGAGAGCGGTGACCACGGAATGAACGCGATTCCGTCCCGTTCGCACACCGCGAGCACGTCATCCGAAGAACGGTCGGAAACGTTGTAACGATTCTGGACCGAAACCACCTCGACGACCCGGCGTGCGCGCTCCAGCTCCGCTGCGTTGAAATTCGACACCCCGACGTGCCGGATCTTGCCTTCCCTCTGCAGCTTAGCGATTTCGCCGAGGGAGTCCTCGAGCGGAACGTTCGGGTCGATCGCATGCAGTTGGTAGAGGTCGATGCGATCGACCTGCAGGCGTCTCAGGCTCGCCTCGCAGGCCTCGCGCAGGTGCGCGGGGTGGCCGTCCCGGTCCCAGCGATCCTGCGACGGACGGACGATGCCACCCTTGGTGGCAATCACCAGGCCCGCGGGATACGGGTGCAGCGCGTCGGCAATCAGACGCTCGTTGGTCTCGGGACCATAGGCGTCTGCGGTATCGATGAAGTTCACACCGAGCTCGATCGCGCGGTGCAGCACGCGGCGCGCCTCGACACGGTCCGCGGGATCGCCCCAGATGCCGGGACCGGACAGTCGCATGGCGCCGAAGCCGAGCCGGTTCACCTTGAGATCCTTGCCAATGACGATGGTACCGGCGTGGCTCGCCGCCCTGGCAGCGCCGCTGTCCGCCGCGGCGAGCCCGCCCAGGACGACGCCGGACATCAGTACACCGGCCTGCTTCAGCATGTCTCTGCGCGTGATGGATGTCGTGAGCATGGCAGACCTCCCCGCCCGAAGGGCCCGAGTGTAGCGCTTTTGACGTAATGCACGTTCGCGCCGTGACCGCGTTCACGCAATGCGAGGCGGGGCGCGCGTAGTTCGCCGGCTGTCGGTAGCGTTGACAGCGACGCGTGGGCGATACCCCGCCCCTGCGGGCGAAGGAGGACGACATGATCGCGAGAACCGACGCTCTGTCCGCACCGTCGTCACCGGCGCTGTCGCCGCGCGCACGCCGCATCCTGGCGCGTGCGATGCTGGTGCTGCTCATCGCGCTGCCCTGCATTGCACTCGCCACGCCACCGTCCTGGGCGCCCGCGCACGGCTGGCGCAAGAAGAACGACCCCGCCTATGCCGGCTACAGCGGGCGCAACTGGGAAACGGACTATGGCGTTCGCTCCGGACGCTGCGACCGCGCCGAGGTCGGCGCCGTGCTGGGTGGCATCGCTGGCGGCGCGATCGGCGCCGGCGCGAGCAACCAACAGAAGCGTGCCGTGGCGATCGTGGTCGGCACCGTCATCGGCGCCGCCATCGGTGCCGAGATCGGCCGCCGCATGGACCAGGCCGACCGCTCCTGCGTCGGTCACGCGCTCGAACTCGCGACACCCGGGCAGACGGTCACGTGGACCAACCGCAACACCGCGGTGGCTTACCAACTGACGCCCGCCGCCGAGACCGAGAGCCCGGCTGGTTGCCGCAGGTTCCGCCTCACTGCCACCGGCAGCTTCGGCCTGAGCGAAGGCAGGACAGTGGCGTGCCCGTCCGCAGATGGCACTTGGACACTGTCACCTGAGGTGCGACTCGGCCGCCGCTAGCGGCAGGGATAGGCGGCCTGCAGCCCCTCGTAAAAGACCTCACCGATCGGGCGTTGCAGGTCGGCCGGATTCTTCTCGAGATGCGCCAGCACGGCGCGCACGTAGTCGGCGGCGTTCTGCGTTGCCGCGCTGCAGATGCCGATCAGCCGCGAGGGTTCCTGCTCCTGGAACAGCTTGAACACCTCATCCGCGTCGATCTTGTAACGTACCGCCAGGCGCGAACCGAAACTGAGCGCTCCGATCTGGCCACCGATGCGCAGGCCGTCCAACAGTCCCTTGGTGACGCCGAGGCAGTAGGTGACATCGAGGTCGCTGGCCTCCGCGTTGCCATCCACCGCCTTGAGGTATGCGCTGCAGTAGCTGCGCCATTCGCCGGCGGTTGACGAGACGTCCCGAGCGATGACCGCGCCCGGCGCGACGCAGGCGGCACAGGCGAGTAGCAGTCCGAGAATCGAGAATCTGCGGCGGTTCATGAACGAAGCCTATCAGGCTTTGACCTCCGGCACGGGCAGCCGGGCCAGCACTTCGTCGACATAGGACGGCGCCACCTCGACCAGTGGCAGGTCACGGCCGGCGCGCTCCGAGGTGTACCAGCGGTGCTCGAGCAGCTGGTGGAATATCTCCGCGGCGTCGAGCTTCGCCGCCTGCTCGGGCGGGATGGCCGCGAGCGCCGGCCGGTACACCTCCGCGAGCCAGCGTTGCGCCGCCTCCTGCTCCGGGATGACGCGGCCCTCGAGCCCGCCCTGCCAGGCCCGCGAATGATCGAGGTCGTTCAGCAGCCGACGCGCCTGGTTCTCCTGCACGTCGAGCCCGGTGAGCGCCTCGAGGCGCCGCCGGTGATGCCCTGGCTCGACGACCTGCACGCGCAGGCGGATCTTGTGGCCACCCTCGATGGTCTGGATGTCGAGTTCCTCTACGTCGAAGCCGAGCTCGTTCAGGCGCTTGATGCGCGAGTCCACGCGGTACTGTTCCTGCGCCGCGAAGACCTCCTCGCGCGTCAGCTCGGCCCACAGTCCCTCGTAGCGCGCGATCAGTCCGGCGCCGAGTTCGATCGGGTCGAGGCCTTCCGGCAGCCCGAAGCCCGCCTGTAAGTCCATGAACTCCCCGGCGACGTTCTCGCCGGCGATGTCGAGATCGTGGCGCCGCTGGCCATCGGAGAGCGTCGCGTGCAGCTCGGCCGTCTCAGCATCCACCAGATATGCGGAGTAGCGGCCCGCATCGAGCCGGAACAACGCATTCGACAGCGAGCAATCGCCCCAGAAGAAGCCCGCAAGGTGCAGGTTCACGAGCAGGTCGGCGAGCGCGTCGAGCAGCTGGTGCGCCTGCGCCACGGTGACACCGCGCGAGATGACGTGCCGGAACGGCATGGAGTGCTGCAGGAAGCGCGTGACCAGCAGGCCGTGCGGGTCGCCGCCGGGCGGCACGGGACGATCCGTGACGAGCCCGACCGGCTCGACGACGGGCAGGTTCAAGTCCTGCAGCGAGCGCAGCAGCGCGTATTCGCGCTCGGCAACGTGCTCGAGCAATTCCTTGATCGCGTAGATCGCGTGGTCGTGCGCGACAAAGCGCAGCGGATTGCGGTGCAGGCCGCGCTCCACGTCCGTGCAACGCTCGTCGGGCCACCGCTCGAGCGGTGTCGCCCAGGGAAGCTCAAGGCCTGCGGGGTAGTCCTCAGCGTTCGCCAGCCGGAAACGCACGGCGCCGCCCCGCCCAGGCCGCGACTACGAGGCTCGTGCTCGCCGCACGTCCGCGAACAGGCGCAGCGCGCTCTCGCAGCCGAGCGCGTCATCGATGTTCGCGGTTACCTTGCGTTGCCAGTTGGCGTGCTCGTGGCTCGTGCCAGGCACGTTCACCGGGTCGGTCATGCCGAGCAGATCCTCGATCTGCAGCACCACGAGTGCCGCCGAACTGCGTGCGAGGTAGAGCTGCACATCGTGCGCCACTGACTCACTGTAGCCCGACTCGGCCTCGGCACCGGCCTGCGGTTGCAGTCCGACGGCATCCAGCGCGGCGAGCAGCTGCGCGCGATCGCGCACGCGCTCGTCGTAGACGTAGCGGCGGATCTCATCGCCCGGGAAGAGGTGCAGTCGATCGCGCAGCTCGAGGTCCCCACCCGCCCAGTAGCCGCGCAGCGTCGGCAGGTCGTGCGTCGTGACCGTGGCGATCGCCCGGCGCACGTACTCCTCGGGACGACGGAAGCGGCCGTCGGCGCGCTTCTCGAACAACAGCACCTTGTACGAGTACACCGCGAACTCCGCCATCGCGCGACGCATCTCGTCGGGCACGGTGCCGAGGTCCTCGCCGACGACGAGGCAGCGGTGCCGCGCGCTTTCCAGCGCGAGGACCGACATCAGGTCCTCGAGCGGGTAATGCACATAGCCGCCCTCGGTCGCGCCGAGGCCCGCCGGTACCCACCACTGGCGGAACAGCGCCATGACGTGATCGAGCCGCAGCGCACCGAAGTGGCGCATGTTCGCCGCGATGAGATCGCGGAACGGAAGGTAGCGCGCGGCGATCAGCGCATGCGGATCCTGCGGGGGGATACCCCAGTCCTGGCCCTTCAGTGCCAGCGGGTCCGGCGGCGCGCCCACGCCGGCGCCCATGCGATAGACGAGCTGGTCGGACCAGGTCTCGGAGCCGGCCGGGTTTACGCCCACGGCGTAGTCGCCGTACAGCCCGATAGGCATGCCGAGCTCACGGGCGAGTGCCTGCACCGCGGCGAGTTGTCCGTCGGCGGTCCACTGCAGCCAGGCATGGAACTCGACTGCGGCACGATGCTGCTCTTCGAACTCGCACACGGCAGCGCCTGCCGGATCGCGCAGTTCTGGCGGCCACGCGGGCCAGCCCCAGTATTGGCTTGGGTCCTGTGGACGCACGTGAGCGTCGATTGCGTCGTGCAAGGCATGCCGCCGCAGGGGCTCGCCGCGCTCGAGCTGATAGACGCGAAAGGCCTGCGCGTGTGACGTGCCGCGATCCAGGTGCTCGCGGCGGAAATGCCGATACAGTGCCTGCAGCACAGGCAGCTTGGCGCGCGTTACGCCGGCGTAGTCGACTCGGTCGGTGGCACGCAGCCGCTCAAGTTCGCGGGCAAACTCCGGCGTCGTCGCCAGCGCCCGCGCCTCGGCGCACTCTGCGTACCCCGTCACTTCCGGCACGGCGATATAGAGAACGTTGAGAAAGTGCCGCGTCGATGGACTGTAAGGGCTGAAGTGCCCCGCGTTCGATGGGAACAGCGCATGCAGCGGATTCAGGCCGACGAACGCAGCGCCCTGCGCGGCGCAGTGCCGCACCACGGTGCGAAGGTCGGCGAAGTCGCCGATGCCCCAGTTCGACGGCGAACGCAGCGTGTAGAGCTGGACCGCCAGCCCCCACAAGCGACGGCCGGTGACGAGTGCGTCCGGCTCGTGGCAGCGGGCGGGCGCCACGAACAGCGTGCCATCCCCACCACCGTCCTTCATGCACAACTGCAGCGAGTGCTGCCCGAGCGGCAGGTCCTCCGGGAGCGGCAGCCAGCGTCGCGTAAGCCAGCGGCCGTTCTGTTCATGCCGCTCGATTTCGGCCAGTTCGCCGGCAACCGCGCGACCGTCCCGGTTCGTGCCCTGTGCCGTCGTCACGCGCCAATCGATCGCTTCGCCGAGCGCATCGGCCGGCGCCACGACAATCACGCCGGTGCGACCCGGACGCAGTACGGTCACCGCTGGCGCGTGCGGCTGCCAGCGCTCCGCGTCGAGGGCCGCGATCTCGCGCTCGACGGCACCGGCATCGGTGACGTTGCAGCCCATCGCGGCGAGGATTGCCGTCTTCGTCGCGGCGCTGAAATGCCGCAACTCGCCGCGATAGTCGTAGTAGGCGTCGCCGATGCCGCGACGGCGGGCAAGTTGATCGAGCAGTGAGTCGAGCATGGATTAGAGCTCGGCAAGGATCTTGCGGCGCAGCTCATTGTACTCGGCTTGCGTGATCAGGCCGTCCTCGAGCAGCTGGTTGAGCGTGCGCAGGCGCGCCGGCACCGTGCGTTTCTCGATCGACGCCGGCGCCGCGCCGGCTGCTGCGCTGTCCGCGGCCGTGTCGATGCGCGCCGCCTGCTCCATGGTGAGTGGCTTTCCGGTTGCCGCCACCGCTTCCTTGCCGTCCGCCGCCACGCCGGGCACCGCCGCGAGACGACCCGCGACCATGTCGTAGCTGGTGAGCACCGTGGGCTGCGTATCCGGATCGGGTGAGAGGATGTCCACGACGGGCGGTGTCGCTTCGTCGGCGTCGCTGCGGATGCCCCACTGCGACCACCGCACGCCGCGCGCGACCGACATGGTCATCATCGTCGGGCGGGCCGGTGAAATCTGGCCGGCGCGACCGGTCTGTTCCAGGTCGGCGCCGGTGACGATCACCGTGTAAGCCCACGACTGCTCGGGCACGCCGCCGAGGAATTCCGTGGGCACCAGGAATTCGACCTTGCGCCCGGCCACACGCACCTTGCCGGGGAAGAAGTACTGCTCGGTCACGATCTTCTCCGACCTGCTCTCGACCGATTTCAGGTCTTCCTTGGAGACTTGTCCTTTCTCGGCGAGCACCTGCGCTTGGTACTCGTCGTCGAAGTACATCTGCAGCATGGTGCGGGCAATCTCGGAACGCGGCGTCAGCACGATGGCTCTTTCCCAGGCGAAGTTGCGATCCACGGTCACGCCGCGGCCCGGCACCGTTGCCGAGTTGCCTGCTCCCGCAATCCGGTCGGTGTCGATATACACGTCGACGTTGAAGGTGTAGAAGCCGTCGCGGGCGATGCGATCGATCGGCGTCTGGCCGAGTTCGGTCACGCGGCCGATTGGACTGCGCACGGGTTGCGCCATCTCGACGGCGAACCACACTCCGTCAGCACGCCGTTCCGCCGAAAAGCGCACCAGGTCGAGGTCGCCCGGCTGCAGGTCCTCGCGGTTTGGATAGATGAGCGCTCCGGTGCCGGAATCGTCGCCCTTCAAGTCTTCCAGCGAGAAGAGTTCCTCGGCGCGCCCAGGCGCGGCGCCAAGCACGAGCAGTGCGGCGGCGATGCGGGCGCGGCAGGCGTTCTGTCGGGAAAAATTCATCCGGTCCACCGAAAGAGCGGGGCGGCGACGCTCACGCGTGGCCGCCCCGGCTGGTTCTCAGGCCAATCCGGTCAGAAGCTGACCTTCATGAACACCTTCATGCGGTACTGCGAGTAATCCACGTCGTTGAGCGGGATGTTGCCGAGCGGCGTGGCGATCGAGGTCACCCCCGGCGCCGCCACGAGCTTCACGCGCTGCCCGTCCAGGTCCGTGTAGAACGACGGGTCGTACGACCCCCACAGGTAGTCGATGGTACCGCCGAACTCGACGCCAGAGAGGAAGTAGCTGAAGTCGAGGCCGACGCGGTTCTTCTGGTGCTTGCCGGTGACGTACTCGGCGTAACCGTAGTCGTTGCTCGCCTCGAAGCCGAGACCCACCGGAGCCACGTCAACCGTGCCGTCGATCAGCTCGACCTCATGGAACTCGTAGATCAGCTTGGCGTACAGGTCGGGTGTCAGCTGGTAGCCCGCACTCAGCCCGAACGTGTCGTAGTCGGCCTTGCGGTCGTCGCACTCCACGCATCCGCCGAGGCCCACGTTCGGGATCCAGTTCGGGTTGAGCGATCCCGTCGCGTCCGGGAAGCCGTCGTACGCATCCTTGAGCAGCGCCGACCTGGTGACGCGGTCGTCTTCGTCGGAGATGTACTTGTAGCGCGCCATCAGGTCGATGCCATTGCCGATGTCGAGCGTGTACATCGCCTTCAACGCCAGAATCTGCATCAGGCGGTCCTGGTACGGCGCGTACGGCGAGCGGTAATCGCCGCCAAGGCCCCACGCATGCACGCCTTCCTGACGCATGTAGGTCGCGCAGTCGGAGTCCTTGTCGGAGCCGCCGCAGGCCTGCCAGTTGGTGTTGAAACTGATGTAGCTGTACTCGCCCGCGAACTCCCAATCGCCGAGCGCGAGCTTCGGCACGAGAGTGAAGCCCTTCCAGCCGATGACCGAGTACGCCACCGGCTCGTCAAAGTCGGTGAAGTCGTTGTCGGCCATGCCGGACACGACCTGCTGCACTTCGCCGTTCCAGCCGCCATAACCGAGGCCGGCGGTGGAGTTGCCGTTGTTCGGATTGCCGAAGTTGTAGTCCGGGCGGCCCCACTGCCACGTGCCTTCCTGGCCCTCGGTCAGCAGGACGTCCGCTTCGCGGCGCGCCGCGGTGACCGACACGTAGTCGGCACCGATATTGAAGTACTGCACGCTCAGGGACAGGCCATCCAGGAACAGCCGGTTGAAGTTGACGTTGAACAACCCGGAATAGTCGTTGGCGCTGCGCTGCGGCACCGGGCTGAACCGGCAATTGCCGTTGAGCGTGCCGTTGCAGACCGAGTCATTGACGTTGTAGTCGGTGTAGTAGATGGACGCGCCCAGGTCCATGAAATCCAGGCCCGTGTACTGCCCCTTCAGCGCGAAGACTTTGTTGTCGTACGCGGTATAGACGGCGCTGCCGTTGAGGTTGCTGTCGTCGTACTGGTCGAGATCCTCGTCCTTCGCGTACATCGCGATGAGCGTCGCGTTCCAGTTCGGGCTAGGCGTGTACTTGGACTGGAAGATCCAGTTCGAGTCGTTCGCGTAGATGTCCTCGCCGAAGGTGCCCGTGCTGTACGCGACACCCTGGTAGTTCGCCAGGCTGACGCGCGCCAGGTCCCAGCGCAGCGTCTTGTCGAACGCGGAGCCCTGCAGCAGCACGCCGCCGATGTTGTCGCGGTCGATGTAGCGCGACTTGCCTTGCGTCCACGCGTCGAACATGCCCCAGTCGCTGTTGCCGATGGTGGCGGAGTCCAGCCACTCGTAGCCCGGCGTGATGCGGGCCCAGGCGCCGCGCAGCTTCACGTACTGGTTGCAGCGCGGGTCATCCTCGCCGCAGTTCGTCGTCTTGTCGTCCGGCACCGCGAACCCGCCGTAGTTCGCCCAGTAGTTCTTGTTGAACCGGCTGTGCAGGCGGCCACCGATTTCGACCTGCTTGGAGACCTGGGCATTGAACATCAACTCGAACTCGATGCCCTGACCCTGGTCACCACCGCCCTCGCCGGGCGTGGTTTCGGCATTGGAGTACAAGCCCTGTTCGGTGCGGCGGTTGCCATCAAGGAACTTGGCATAGATGCTGCCGAACCACTTGATCGGCGAGGCGCCGCTGTCCTGTGCGAGGACCGCGTCCGGAGCCAGCCCGAGGACCGCCGCCACAGCCGCCGCCAGGGTCGCGTTACGAAGGTGCATGTCCGTCATCCCCCGTGAAATTGCCGGCCAGGCTTACTTGCGGACCACGGCGAGCGTGGCGCGCTTGACCGAACTGCCGTCCGCGCCGCACTCGAACTTGAGCATGTCGTACTGCGCCTGTGCTTCCTCAGGCTTGCCCTCGGCTTTGCCCGCGAGGATGTCCATCACGTGCGGATCGCAGTCGCTGTCGTTGCCGCCGCCGAAGCGATGCTGGCCTTCGAACTCGTTGACCTTGCGGCTCAGCAGGTCGGACTTGTCCGGGAAGCCTTCGTTCGACTGCACGACCACCTGGTAGCCCCAGGTCTTCGGATCGCCGCCGCCAAGGTCCTCGAGTTTGACCTTCGCGCTGATGGACTTGCCGGCCCCCACGGTGCGGCGCGGGATGACGATGTCGGCGGCGAGGTCGGCTGCCTTGGCCTTCACTTCGGCCGACACGCGCGACGCCGGCTGCGGGGAAAGGATGATCACCTTCTCCCAGGCGCTGTCAGCCGCGAAATCGACGTTCAGGCCCGGCAGCGACTTGGTGTGGCCCTTGCCGGCTGCGCCGTCCTTGTCGATGAAGATGAATACCATCTGGGTCGCGAAGCCGACACCCATGCCCCACGGGTCGGCGAGGCGGTCGTTCATGGTGACCTTGAAGTCCGGGTTGTCGCCTTCGCCGACTTCGAGCGACACCAGATCGAACGAGCCAGGCGTGTACACGGCGTCGGTCGGATAGGTGTAGCCGCCCGGGCCTTTGTCGTCGCCGGTCGGATCCATGAATTTCACGCCCTCGGCACGCGCCGCCCCGGCCAGCGCGAAACCCACGGCGAGCGCACCGATCGAAAAGCGAGCCTTGTTGTTCATCTGTTGGTCCTCTGGTCAGCCCGTTGCACCGCCCCCGAGGGGGCCGCCATTTGTCATCCCTTGACGCCGCCGGCCGTCAGACCGGAGACGAGGTATTTCTGCAGGAACAGGAACAGCACCACGACCGGCAGCGACACGATGATCGAACCAGCCGCGAAATATCCCCATTGCGAGGTAAAGCCTCCGACGAAGAACTTCAGGCCCACGGGGGCCGTGTATTTTGCTTCTTCCTCGAGGAAGGTTGCCGCCAGGATGAACTCGTTCCATCCGGTCATGAACGAGAACAGCGCGGTCACGGCCACCGCGGGCTTCGCCAGGGGCAGGATGATCCTGAAGAAGATCGTCTGCCGCGAGGCTCCGTCCATGATGGCCGACTCCTCGATCTCCAGGGGGATCGTATCGAAGTATCCCTTCAGCATCCATACGCAAAACGGGATGGCGGTGACCGAATAGACCAGCACCAGCCCGATGAAGGAATTCCCCAACTTGAGCCAGCTGACGATGATGATGTAGAGGGGCACCAGCAGCAGGGTGCCCGGAAACATCTGGGACACCAGGAACGACATCATGCCCGCCTGCCGGCCCGGGAAGCGGAACCGGGAGAACGCGTATGCTGCAGTGCACGCCAGGAACACGCCGAACACCGTGGTGGCGGCCGCCACGATGGCGCTGTTCATGATCCACTGCAGGAACGGCTGCTCGGTCAGCACGTCGGTGAAGTTCCGGAGTGAGATCGTCTCCGGCCAGGGGATGACCGCCCGCAGACGGTCCATGAAGCCCGGGTCGGGCGGGACGTCGGCGAACGCCAGGTTCTGGGTGCCCGAGAAGGCGACGCTGATCACCCACAGCACCGGGTAGATGGCCACCAGGGTGAACAGGATCAGGAACACGTGCAGCCACACGTGCGACCGGTCCGCCTTGCCGGCCCAGTTGCCCTTCATGTGTGCACCGCCTCAGTGGCCCGGGTCATGCGCGTCTGGAACACCCCGTACACCAGCAGGATCAGGAAGATGACCGTGGAGTACGCCGCCGAATAGGCGTACCGGTACTCCTCGAATGCGATCTTGTACGCCTGGGTGATCAGGATTTCATTGGCGCCGGCCGGCTCGCCGCCCGACACCAGGTAGATCACGTTGAACATGTTGAACGTCCACACCACTGACAGGATCACCGCCGGCACCAGCGTGGGCTTCAGGAGCGGCAGCGTGATGCGCCAGAACTGCTGGCGGCGGGTCGCGCCCTCGACCGTGGCGGCCTCGTACATGTCGGCCGAGATCGACTGCAGGCCGCCCAGGATCACCACCATCATGAACGGGAACGACAGCCAGCCGTTGGTCGCGAGGCCGGTGATGAAGGAGCTGAACACCCCGTCGAACCACGCCACCGGCTCGCCGCCGAACATCTGGATCGCCTGGTTGATGGCGCCGAACTGCTGGTGGAAAAGGGCCTTCCAGATCAGGGCCGTGATGTAGTTCGGGATCGCCCAGGGCAGGATCAGCAGCACGCGGTAGATCGGCTTGAACCTGAGCCCGGGCGTATTGAGCGCCAGCGCCAGGATCATGCCGAGCGTGACACCCACCGCGACGTTCGACACCGTCCAGCAGACGGTGATGAACAGCGTCCAGTAGAAGTTCTGGTAGTTGATCACCCAGCCTTCGAGCGTGCGCTTCGCGACGTCGGTGTTGCCGATGATGTCGATGTAGTTCTGCAGGCCAACGAACAGTTCGGTGAGCGGCTGGTTGGTGTTGAAGATGGTCTGGCCGGTGAACGACAGCGTGATGCCGTAGATGAACGGGAAGAACACCAGGATCAGCATGCCGACCATCGCCGGCGTGACGTACAGGTACGCGTAGCGGAACTCGCTCACCGTCTCGCGCAGCTTGCGCGCGACCCCGAGCGCGAAGAACGCGAGGATCACCGCGCCCAGCGCCCAGTTGCCCCACATCGACCGCCCGAAGGGCTGGCGGTAGGAGTCGAGCGCGGCCTCGGCAGCCTTCGCGTCGACCTTGCCTTCCGCGTCGAGCAGGCCGCGCGGGCGCTGGAACACGTCCACGTCCCAGGGGTTCGCGTCGCCGGCGGTGCCGCTCCCGCCGGCGCGCTCGCGCAGGTCGAGATAGGCCTCGGCCACGGCGTCGTTGCCCCGCGCTGCGGTCGCCTCGAGGCCGCCCATGGCACGGCTCGAATAGAGGTACCAGACCGCCGAGAACAGGCCGAGCGCCACCAGGAACAGGATCCAGCGCGTCGCGCCCCTGGCCGGCCCGCCGGAGCGGTTCAGGAACAAGGCCGCGAGCCAGAACACGGCGAGCGGCAGTGCCAGCAGCAGCACGAGCGGTAGCGGCGGCCGCACCGGCGCGCCGGACTCGATCGGCGCCTCGTGCTGCACGAAGCCCGCGATTGCGCCGTCGCTGAGATACGGCACGGTGACGCGGATGCGACCCTCGGCGGGCCGGCTGATGTCGACCTGCGGCTTGCGAAACACGCCCTCGGACTGGTTCGTTTCGGCGGCCGCACGCAGCTCCTGGCCGAGGTCGAACAGCCACTTCTCGTCCTTGCCGAGCCGCCGCGGCAGCTCGCCCGCGAGATCCGCCGGGTGCGTGGAAGCGAGCAACCGGGCGCCGCCGGTCCGCACGACGCGGATCGAATCGTCGCCGGACGAACGCGCCACCCAGTCGGCGAGCGCCGCCTGCAGCGGCGCCATGTCCTCGGGGTTGGCCGCGAGCGTGGTCGCGACGAGGTCGGCGAGCGCGGAACCCTCGAGGAT
>Ga0316626_10000806_pt1 | contig 13009 bp, 7 predicted proteins | sample OWC_Aug_T1_C1_D5_FD_207656 | JGI IMG/M metagenome (GOLD analysis project Ga0316626, IMG submission 207656) | Wetland soil microbial communities from Old Woman Creek delta, Ohio, United States - OWC_Aug_T1_C1_D5_A | ecosystem: Environmental > Terrestrial > Soil > Wetlands | place: USA: Ohio...
TCTCTGATCGCGACGCCCGTTTCGGCCGAGGACGCCGTGGCCGGAGACATCGCCTGGGGAGCCTTCCGGGGAATGATCAGCGGCACCCTGATGATGGCCGTGGCGATGGTCATGGGCGTTATGCCGGCCTCGCTCCCGAGCGTCCTTCTTCTTCTTCTGCTTATGATCCTGGTCGGGGTCATGTTCGCCTCGCTGGCGATGATCGTGACCTCGTTCGCCCCGAGCTTCGACTTTTTCAATTATTACACCGAGCTCGTCATCACGCCCATGCTCTTTTTCTCGGGGGTATTCTTCCCGCTGGACAAGTTCCCGGGATGGATGAAGACCTTATCCGAGTTCATGCCGCTTACCCATGCCGTCAAGATCTCGAGGGCCGTCTATTCGGGCGCCTATGATTCCGGGTTGATCTGGAGCCTGCTGGTGATCGTCGTCCTCGAGGCCGTCGCCTTCGCCATCGGCCTCAAAACGATGAAGAGGCGGCTGATCAAGTAGCCAAGGGGCTTATCCAGAGGGGCGGACTCGTCCCCATCCTTTTCAATAAAATAACGCCATCCCCATGATCTTTATTCTCTTCAGAACTGGACCTTCTTTTTCCGGAACTTGAGCTTCATCGTCAGCACCCTGTCCGTGGAGAAGATGCGGGCGGCGATGAGGATGAGGACGATGAAGACGGCCAGCATGTAGAGGATGCCGTAGAGGACCGCGCTGTAGTTCTCGAGAAGCAGGTTCTGGCTGGTCAGGAACGGGTGCGAGAAAGGGATTGCATACAGGAGGATCTTTGCCGGGAGAGACAGCGTCTTGGGGTCGGAGAAGAAGGACAGGAAATATGGGATCATGACCAGGAAGATGAGCGGCATGATCAGGCTCTGGGCGCTCCGGTAATCTTCGGCGAGCACGCCCAATATAGTGGCCAGGGCGAGGGCGACAAGGATGGCGAAAAAGAGGGAGACTCCCAGGATGATGAAGCCCTTAGTGTCCATCGCCAGGCCCAGCTTCTGGATGACGCTGGTGACGCCCGAGGCGGCGGCCGCCTGGCCTATATCGCCCATGACACCACCCAAATAGGAGCGAATCCCAACCATGTAGATCACGGCCGAGATCAGCCCGACCAGTCCAGAAGCAAACATCTTCGCCGTGACGATTGAGGTTCGGCTTATGGGAACGGTGAGCAGCGTTTCCAGAGTCTTATTCTGCTTCTCCATGGCGATGGCCGAGATGACCATCTGGGAGGCATAGATGATGATCATCATCAGGATGATGGGGACGAAGATCGACTGGGAGGAGACAAACCCGGCGATGGCCTCGGCCTTCCCCTCGGCCATCCGGTCCTTGACGATCACAAAGTCCTTGCTTCTGATGGGATTCTTGATTTTTTCGGGGCTGAGGTCGGGGATCTTCTTTTTCAGGTAGTCGTTGGAAAGATATTCGTTGATGGCCTTGATGACAGCGTTGATGATGACCGAACTCCGGCTGCCGACGATCGAGAAAGTCCGGAGGTAGGAATAGGTCTCGATCTCCTTGATCTCCTGGGTTTCGAGGGATTGCCCGAACCCCTGGGGGATGACGAGCAGGAGGTTGGTGTCGGAGGCCCTGGTCGCGTCGATGGCCTCTTGCTTAACGCGGCTCTTGACCATCTCGGCCTGGAAGTTGGCCGTTTTGAGGTTTTCTATGAGCTGACTGGAGAAGGGCGAATCGTCCAGGTTGAGGACGGCGATCTTCTGCGTCCGCATGGCCTTTTTCATCTCGGTCTTGGCCATCTGCCCGATGAAATAGAACAGGAAGACGGTGAAAAGGAGCGAGATGAGGAGCTGGAGGTTGATCAATTCCTTGATTTCTTTGAAGAGGAGGTTGAGGAATTTATTCATTGGAGTGCGCTCCGGAAGACCTCTTCGAGGTTCTTAGCTTTGTATTTTTCCTTTAGCCCTTCGGACGTCCCCGTGTCCAGAATGCGGCCCTTGTCGATCAGGCCCACCCGGTCGGAGAGGAACTCGATCTCGAGCATATTATGGGAAGACAGCAGGACTGAAATGCCCTCCTTGGCGAACCGCTTGACGATCTCCCGGACTTCCAGGGCGTTGATGACATCCAGGCCGGAGGTGGGCTCGTCCAGGATGGCCAGGTCGGGCTTGGTCATGAGCGCCCGGGCGAGTAGGAGCTTCCGGGTCATCCCCTTGGAGTAGGTGCCGGCTTTCTCTTTAAGCCGCGTTCCCAGGTCGGCAATGTCCTGGGCTCTCTTGATGAACTCCCCGAGCTCCTGGTCGGACTGGGCATAGAACTTGGCCATGAACTTCAGGTAATCCGTGCCCTTGAGGTTCTTGTAGGCGCCCGCCTCTTCGGGGAGGTAGCTGATCTTTTCCCGGAACTTCTCGGGCTGCTTCTTCACATCGAATCCGAGGAACGTGACTTTGCCGTCGGACGGGGAGAGAAGCGTCGCGACGATGCGGAGGGCGGTGGTCTTTCCGGCCCCGTTCGGGCCGATCAGGGCGAAGATCTCGCCCCGGCCGACTTCGAAGTCGATTCCCTTGAGCGCTTCCAGCCCGCCGTAAAATTTTTTTAGGCCTGTAACCTTGAGGACATTATCCATACGGACCTCCTGGAGGTAATACGTAAGGATTCTAAAGGAGTTTGTGTCGGAACGCAATTCCCCGGACTCTGCGCCCCCCTTGCTTTTTGCATTCGAACCCTGAATATTGTACGCTCATACTTCCCCTGCCGGGTGGACCGGTGCCCAGGAGAAGACAAGAGTGCTCAAGCTGAACCTCATCCACACGGTGGCATTTTCGGGGATTGTCCTGTTCATCGGCTACGGGCTCCGCCGTCTCATCCGTTCCCTGGAGCGCGTCAACATCCCGGCTCCCGTCGTCGGAGGCCTGCTCGTCGCCTGTCTCACCCTCGTCGCCCGACGTTTTGACCTGACCCTCTTCGAGTTCGACACAACTCTGCGCGATCCGCTGATGATCGCCTTCTTCACCACCATCGGGTTCGGGGCGAGCATCTCTTTTCTCAAAAAAGGAGGCCGGCAGGTTCTCATCTTTTTCGGCGTGGCCACCGTCTTCGCCGTGCTCCAGAATGTCCTGGGGATCCTGATCGCCCTGCCTTTCGGGCTTCATCCGCTGTTCGGCCTTCTGGCCGGCTCGGTCACTCTGACGGGTGGCCCGGCTACAGGGCTGGCCTTTGCTCCCCTTTTCGAGAAGGCGGGGGTCTCGGGCGCGGCGACCGTGGCCATCGCCGCGGCCATGTTCGGCATCGTCTCGGGAGGCTTGCTCGGCGGTCCCATCGGGACACTTCTTATCGAGAGGCACAAGCTGAAGAAGGCCCGGTCGAAGGAAAGGGAGCTCGAAGCGGCCGTAGCCGAAAACATCGTTGAGGAAAAAATGGGGGAGCGGACCGTCCAGGCGCCGGCCGACGAGGACAGAGAGGCCTATCTCCTTCTCCAGAACCTGGCCATCATAATGGCCGCGATGTGGGTGGGATCATGGCTGAGCAGCCTCTTCACCAGGATCGGGTTCACCCTGCCGGCATATATCGGCGCGATGCTCATCGCCGCCCTGATCCGCAATTTCGACGACCTGACCGGCTGGCTGCGGCTCTCCCAGCGGACGATCGACGACATCGGCCACGTCGCCCTCCAGCTCTTCCTGGTCATCGCCCTGATGACCTTGAAGCTCTGGGAGCTCGCCGGGCTTGTCCTGCCGCTCGTGGTCATCCTGCTCGGACAGATCGTCCTTATTGCCGTCGCTTGCCTGTGGCCGGTTTACCGCCTCATGGGCCGGAATTATGAGTCGGCCGTGATGAGCAGCGGCTTTTTCGGGTTCATGATGGGGACGACGGCCAATGCCATGGCCAGCATGAAGACCATCGTCGAACGCTACGGGAGGTCGCGGCATGCTTTTCTCGTCGTCTCCATGGTCGGCGCTTTCTTCATCGATTTCACCAACGCCGTAATCATTACGATCTTCATGAATGTCCTGAAATGAAGACGGCGGACAGCGGCAAGAACCTTTATCAGGCCGTTTACGTATGATAAATTTAAGGGAATGAGTCTGAATCAACACGGAGGAAATATGCTGAAAAAGTCGTCGGGATCTCTCGGCATCATCTTTATTATTCTCGGGCTGGCTGTTCTTGCTCAAACCGCGGCCGGCGTCGACACGAAGGACACGCGGCTTTTCACCCAGCCGGCGATCAGCCCGTCGCAGATTGCCTTCGTCTATGCCAATAACCTTTGGGTGGCCGACACCGACGGCCGCAATCCAAGGCAGATCACGACGGATGTCGGAGTCGAGACCGGCCCGGCCTTTTCGCCGGACGGAAAGTGGATCGCCTTCAGCGCCCAGTACGAAGGTAACATGGATGTCTATATCGTGTCGGCCGCCGGCGGCGTCCCCAAGCGCCTGACCTGGCATCCCGGCGTCGACATCGCCCAGGGCTTTGCGCCTGACGGCACCTCGGTCTATTTCGTTTCTATCCGGAGCATGGCAACACCGGGAACCGGCAAGCTCTACCGCGTATCCGTCGAGGGCGGGTTTCCCGAAGAGTTCAAGATCCCCTCGATCCGCCGGGCGGCTCTCTCTCCGGACGGACAGTACATCGCCTATAATCCGCTTCAAGATGCTTTCACCCAGTGGAAGCACTATCGGGGCGGCCGGGTTTCGGAAATTTGGATTCTCAAGGTGAGGGATTACTCGGTCGAAAAGATCCCCCAGCCCCAGGGCCGCTCGAATGACGTCGGAGCGATGTGGTCGGGGGAGAAGATCTATTTTCTCTCCGACCGGAAGGGGGAGTTCAACCTATTCTCTTTCGACCGCAAGACGAAAGAAATCAAACAATGGACGAACTTCACGGACTTCCCCGTCCTCAACGCTTCGACCGGCGGCGGGAAGTTCATCCTCGAGCAGGCCGGATACCTCCACCTTTTTGATCCTCAGACCGCCAAGTCGACAAAGCTCACCATCGGCCTCGCCGCCGACCTCCTCGAGCTCCGGCCGAGGTATGTCAAAGAACCGCAATGGGTCCGAAGCGGCTCTCTTTCTCCCTCCGGCGCCCGGGCCGTCCTGGAGTACCGCGGCGAGATCGTTACCGTCCCGGCCGAGAAGGGCGATTTCCGGAACCTCACCAACACTCCGGCCGCCCATGACCGGACGCCCGTCTGGTCTCCCGACGGCAAGTCCATCGCCTACGTTTCCGACGAATCCGGCGAGTATGAGCTTTTTGTGCGCGGACAAGACGGAAAGGGGGAGCCCAAACGGTACAAAATCAACGGGGCAGGCTTCTACGACTCCCTCGTCTGGTCGCCCGACAGCCAGAAGATCTCCTTCGCGGACAACTCGGAGAGCCTTTTCTGGATCGACCTCAAGACGGGAGCTGTGAAGAAGTTCGGCCAGGAATACTACTACAGCCCGTTCCGCTCCCGGACGATGACGACCGTCTGGTCTCCCGATTCCCAGTGGATCGCTTACAGTCTCAATACAACGGCGTCCATCCAGAGGATCCATGTCTATTCCCTGGAACAGGATAAGTCGTTTCCGATCACCGACGGCCTGAGCGAGGCCGCGGAACCGGTCTTCGACAAGAGCGGCAAATACCTTTACTTTTTCGGCAGCACCGATGCCGGGCCGGTCAAGAACTGGTTCGACCAGTCGGCCGCCGATATGCGGATGACCAGCTCGATTTATCTCGCGGTGCTGAGGAAGGAGGTCCCGTCTCCGCTGGCCAAGGAGAGCGATGAGGAGAAACCGGCCGAGAAGGAAGAGAAGAAGGACGTCAAAGCTCCCGAGGCGGCCAAGCCGCAGGACCTGAAGAAAGACGAGGCGGGAGCCGCTGATAAGAAAACCGGAGAGAAGCCGGAGGAGAAATTCCGGATCGACTTTGAAGGCCTGGACAACCGCATCCTGGCCCTCCCGGTTGCGAAGGGCTTTTACTGGAACCTCCAGTCCGGCGATGAGGGGCAGGTCTATTACCTCGAGACGAAGACCGTCGAGGGAGGCTATCCGGTCGAAGAGCAGGGAGTCGCGGGCGCGCTCCATCGCTACGATATGAAATCCCGGAAGGACGAGGTTGTCCTGCCCGAAGCCGAGATGTTCATGCTGACGGCCGACAAGAAAAAGATCGGGTACATGGTCAAGGGCTCCTTCTGGATCGTGCCGGCCGCCGGAAAACCCGAGCCGGGGAAGGGGAGGCTCGCCCTGGAGACAATCGAGGTTCAGATCGACCCGCGGGCCGAGTGGAATCAGATATTCAACGAGGTCTGGCGGATCAACCGCGACTACTTCTACGATCCCAACATGCATGGGGCAAACTGGACGGCCATGAAGGAAAAGTACGCCGCTTTTGTCCCCCATCTGAGTTGCCGCAATGACCTCAACCGGCTGATCCAGTGGCTGTGCAGCGAGCTGGCCGTCGGGCACAGTTACAGCGGGGGCGGCGACCAGCTCTTCGAGCCCAAGCGGGTGCCCGGCGGACTCCTGGGCGCCGACTACGCGGTCGAGAACGGACGGTACCGGTTCAAAAAAATCTTCGGCGGGCTGAACTGGAACCCGGACCTCCGCTCGCCTCTCACCGAGCCGGGAGTGGATGTCAAACAGGGCGAGTATCTGCTGGCCGTGGGCGGCGTGGACCTCCGGCCGCCGACAGACGTGTATAGCGCATTTGAAAACACGGCCGGAAAAATCGTCGAGATCAAGGTCGGACCGAACCCGGACGGAACGGGGTCCCGGACCGTTCAGGTCGTTCCCGTGGCCGACGAGTACGCGCTCCGCAACCGCGACTGGGTGGAAGGCAACTTGAAAAAAGTGGAGAAGGCGACGGGCGGCCGCGTGGCCTATGTCTATGTCCCGGATACCGCGACCTTCGGACACATGTACTTCAAGCGTTACTTCTTCCCCCAGGCCGACAAGGAAGCGATCATCGTCGACGAGCGGTTCAACGGCGGCGGCAACCTGGCCGATTACTACATCGACTTCCTTCTGCGGCAGCCGTACGCCATGTGGGCGACCCGCTACGGGCACGATTACCGGACGCCGAACGCCATGATCCCGGGACCCAAGGTCATGCTCATCAACGAGACCGCCGGGAGCGGCGGGGATTTCCTGCCCTGGTTATTCCATAAGTTCGGACTGGGAAAGCTTATCGGCAAGCGCACCTGGGGCGGCCTGGTCGGCATCCTCGGATTCCCGATCCTGATGGACGGCGGCAGAGTTACGGCCCCGAACCTGGGCATCTGGACCGAGGATGGGTTCATCGTCGAGAATGAGGGCGTTCCGCCGGACATCGAGGTCGAGCAGTGGCCGGCCGAAGTCGCGGCCGGGCACGACCCCCAGCTCGAGAAGGCCATTCAGGTGGTCATGGAGGAGCTCAAGGCGAACCCTCCTAAGAAGCTGGCCCGCCCGCCGTTCCCGATCCGGGTGAAATAACAGGTTCGGCATCGTTTCTTCTGGTCTCTATCGGTTGATTTCGCCTACCCAGACTCGGCGGCACTCTCTTTCGCAATTCTTTCTCTTTTCGGGCAAGAAGGATGAGAAGAGTTTTTGTTCCTTCGCGTCTTGCGGCCGGCTCCGCCCACAATATTGGGGTACACCAGCCGGCATTGACAGGGTTTTCTATCTTGTTCTATGCTCATTTCCGGCGGTCAGTGCGGTAATGGCAGCAAGGATGAAACCGCAGCGAGTGTCCAGAAGATCTTGCTCTGATGATGGATTCCTTTTTTCATGGTATCGGCAGTGAAGTGCCCGAAGTGTCAGTCTGAGAACCCGCCTGAGTCCACCTACTGCGGGAAGTGCGCCGGCCGGCTTGATAAGTTCCGGGAGCCAGCCGAGCCTTTCCCTTCCGTCACCAAAACCCTTGAGATGGCATCGGAGGAGCTGACGACCGGCTCTACGTTCGCCGGCCGCTACCAGGTCATCGAGGAGCTCGGGGCGGGCGGCATGGGCCGGGTTTACAAGGTCCTCGATACCAAGATCGGCGAGAAAATCGCCCTTAAGCTCCTCCGGCCCGAAGCCATCCTGGACCGGAATGCCCATGAGCGCTTCTCGAACGAGCTGAAGCTCGCCCGCAAGATCCGCCATAAGAACGTCTGCCAGATGTTCGACCTGGGGGAGGCGGAGGGGACCCGCTACATCACCATGGAGTACGTCCGGGGCGAGGACCTCCGGCAGCTCATCCGCAAGGTCGGGCGGCTAAGCCCGGGCCAAGCCGTGGCCATCGCCCGCCAGGTCTGTGACGGACTTGCGGAGGCGCACAGGCTGGGGGTCGTCCACCGCGACCTCAAACCCCAGAATATCATGCTGGACGAGGACGGCAACGCCCGGATCATGGACTTTGGCATCGCCCGCTCGCTCAGCGGCAAAGGCATCACGGGCGGAGGAGCGTTCATCGGCACTCCCGAGTATATGAGTCCGGAGCAGGTCGAGGGCAAGGACGTCGACGAGCGGTCGGACATATACTCACTGGGCGTCATCCTCTATGAAATGGTCACGGGGCGTCCCCCCTTCGACGGCGAGACGGCCCTCAGCATCGCCCACAAGCACAAGTACGAGGCGCCCGAGGACCCGAGAAAGCATGTCGCCGAGGTCCCAGACGGCCTCGCCCGGACGATCCTTAAGTGCCTGGAAAAAAACAAGACGGCTCGCTACGAGAGCATCCGGGCCCTGGAAGCGGACCTGGCCTTGATTGAGCCAGGGCTGCCGGCGACAGACAAGGCTCTTCCGAAAAAGAAAGGCGTCACGACCCGTGACATCACCGTCACGTTCAATTTAAGGAGGGTGGCCGTCCCGGCACTGGCCGTCCTGGCCGTGGCGGCGGCCGCCATCATCCTCGTCAAGGTCAGCGGCGGCAAGAAGCCTTCTCCGGTCGCGCCCCCGTCCTCCGGCAAGCCGTCCGTCGCCGTCATGTACTTTGACAATCAAACGGAGAAAGCCGGCTTGGACAAAATGGCCGTCACGCTCCTGACGACGAACCTCAGCCGTATCGAGGATCTCGAAGTGACGAGCACGCAGAGGCTTTTCGATATCCTCAAGCGCCTCGGCAAGCAGGACGCCCGGACGATCGAAAGGAGCCTGGCCACCGAGGTGGCGGCACGGGCCGGAGTGAAAACCATGATCATGGGGAGCATCATCCAGATCGGCGGACGGATCCGGCTCTCGTCGGAGCTCATCGATGTCCAAAACGGATCGATCGTCGGGACCCAGTCCCAAGACGGCACGAAGTACGACGACCTCTTCGCCATGGTGGACAGCATCACGGAGCAGATAGGACAGCAGCTCGCCGGGGGGAAAGCCGCGGGAGGGCTGAAAGTCGCCGACGTGACGACATCATCCCTGGAGGCCTTAGAGCAATATCAAAAAGCCCTCGACTTGATGATGAGGTGGGATAATCCCTCGGCCGCCAACCTTTTGAAAAGGGCTGTAGAGATCGACCCGAAGTTCGCCATGGCCTACGCCTACCTGGCCATGGCACAGCTCAGCACAATGATCAGCGTCTTTGACCCTTATACCGACCTGACAGAGGCCAAGAACACCCTCGAATCGGCCAAGAAATATTCCGACCGGGCCACCGCGAGCGAACGCATCGTGATTCAAATGATCGAAGCGTTGCTCAACCGCGACATCACAAAGGCGGCCGGATTCGGCCGCGAGCTCCTGGCCAGAAATATCCCGGCGAAGTGGGCCTATATGGCGATCATAAACGAGCAATGGAGGAGGAGAGACTTCCAGGGAGCCATTCGGACGGCGGAAAAGATGATCGAGAACGACCCGGCCGAGGGCAACGGCTATAATGGTCTCGCCTACTGCTATGGCTATCTCAACGATTATCCGGCGGCGATCTCAGCCCTTAAAAAATACATCGCCGTCCATCCTGATGACGCCAATACCTATGACAGTGCCTGGGAAATGAGCATGTGGGCCGGAAGATACGACGAGGCCCTCCGCTACGCCGATGAAGCCTTGAGCATCCACCCCAGCTGGATATTCTTCGACTACTACTCCGGCTGGGCCCTCATTCACAAGGGGCAGGGCGAGACCGCCCGAGAAAGGTTCCGCCGGTTGGAAAGCAATTCCCCCGCCTGGCGGGGGCCGGCCGCCTTCTATTCCGGACTGGCCTATCTCAGCGAGGGGAAGCATAGGGAAGCCCAGGCCGAATTCCTCCGCGCGATCGGACTGGCCCGAGAAAATGGGCAGATACGTGAAGAGGTGATGTACCGGGTCTTTTATGGTGAAGCCTTATTGATCCGGGGGGAGGCCGGCCCGGCCCAAGCCAAATTCGAAGACGCCGAGAAAGTTTCAGCTCAATATTACCGATATGATTTCAACCCTGTTCCCCTGACCCGGCGATTCTATGCGGGAAGAGCATTCTTGCGACAGGGCCAAATCGACCGGGCCGCTTCTCTCGCGGAAGAGATTTCGACGATTGTCCGGGACAAAGGACTGCCCGCCGAGTTTCTCGATTTTCGCCTTCTCCTCGAAGCGGAGATCAGCCTGGCTCAAAACAAACCGGAAGACGCCTTGCGAATCCTGGACCAAACGAGCTATTTTGTCTGGCACAGTTCCCCCCACTTCTGGCGCGCCAAAGCCGCGGCCGAAGATATTCTGGGTCGAGCGGAGCTCGCCGCCGAGTGTTACAGGGAATTCCTCGGTAGGACAACCTTGGCCAGAGAGGAATCTTGCGACCCGGTCCGCTACTTCTATGAGATGTCCATGGCGGATTACAACCTCGGTCGGATCGCCGAGAAAACAGGGAATGCGGCCGCGGCAAGGGATCACTATCAGAAATTCCTGGAGAGGATGCGGGCCGCCGACCCCGGTATCCCGGAAGTCGCGGACGCCCGGAAGCGCCTTGCCGCCCTCGGGTCATAGAAAGAAATTGGTTTTATTTATAAAAGGACGGTGCTCAATTCCCTCGTTGGGAGGCCCAGCATGAAACAACGGCAAATCATGATTGGCATCTTGGCCGTCGTTGCTTCCTTGCGCGGGGTGGCTTCTGTGCTGAAACGATATAAGCCGTGCCTTAAAATCTACGCCGTCGAACCCGCGGAATCCTCGGTGCTGAAGGGAGGCCAGCCGGGCCCGCACAATATCGAAGGCGTCGGGATTGGCACCATTCCTCCGCTCTGGGATCCAACCCTTGTGGATGATATTCTGGCGGTCAAAACGGACGATGCGAAGGACATGGCGAGGCGGCTCGCGAGGGAAGAGGCTCTTTTCGCCGGGACCTCGTCCGGAGCGAACGTTGTTGCCGCGATCCGGGTGGCACGTTGGCTCGGCCCGGACGCCAGGGTTGTTACGCTGATGGGCGATTCCGGCCTCAAGTATCTGAGCACCGATGTCTACCGAAGAAAATGACGCCCTGGCTCGATCCAGGCCCGCAGAAGCTTATGCTTCATCACGCCGGCAAGTCGTGATGGCCGGGAAGACAATTTGTTTGCCAAAGGCGGGGAGAACGCCGCCCCACTGGATTGTCCGAATTATCCCGTCCCTCGTACTGCTCTGGATTCAGATAGCCCTTGGTTCTGCCTGTACTGCAGTCCCCTCGGGTCCCCGGGTTGTCGCCGAATGGGAGGCCGCGATCGGCACCCTCGTCGCCTACCCATTCGAGATTCCGGGCCAGCTGCTCGCAGAGCTGGCGGGCGAGGGCCGGCTCTTTGTCATCGTTCAGCCCGACCAAAGTGAGGCCGCGCAGGCGGCGATAAAGGCCGCAGGCGTGCCCCCTTCAAAGGTCACGCTCATCCCGACGACCACGAAGACCCCGTGGGTCCGTGATTATGGAGCTCATACGGCCGTCCGGCCGGATGGTTCGGCTGTGCTCGTCGACGCCGATTATGTCGAGACGCCGATCTTTGAGCGCGGCGCGCCGCCGGTCCACCTCGGCCAAGAGCTTCGTTACCCGGACAGGAGCCCCGAGGACGACCGCACACCCCAGGACGTGGCTCGGGCGCTGGGTCTGCAACGAGTCCCGATCGAAGCTTTCGTAACCGGCGGGAATTTCCTCGTCGACGGCCGCGGCACGGCCTTCTGCACCGTGGCTTTCCTTGATGAGAACCGGACGCGCCTCAGCGACGATGAGCTGCGGCGGCGCCTGCGCCTAAGGCTGGGTATCGAACGCCTTGTCGTGCTCGAGAACACCGAGCCCATCGGAATCCAGCACATCGACTGCTGGCTCAAGATCCTGGATGCCGGGCGCCTGCTTGTCAAGCGTGCCCCCGCGGACCATCCCGAGTTCGCTCCGATCGAGCGCAACGTCGCGCTTTTGTCCAAGCTCAAGAGCGCTCTCGGCCGCCCGTATGAAATCCTGCGCATCGACTGCCCCGTATGCGGCACCCACGACGACCTGGCCACAGGGCAGTCCCTTCCCACATTGCCCGCCTACACGAACGCGCTGATCCTGAATCGGAGCGTTTTTATTCCGCTCTTCGGCTGCGCCGGGGATGAGGAGGCGCTCGCCACCTGGAGGGCGGCGATGCCAGGGCACCGCGTTGTGGGGATCCCCTCCGCGGACTGGAAGCCCTACGACGCTCTGCACTGTCGGACCCGGGCGGTGTTTGCGGTCGGAACGCGAAAGTGACGGCGTCCTGCGTCAGCGGCTAATTCTTGGACTGGAAGCGATAGCCGATGCCGTGGACCGTCTGGATAAAACGGGGGTTGGCGGGGTCGTCCTCGATCTTCTGGCGCAGCTTGGCGATGTGCTGGTCCAGAGTGCGGGTTGTGCCCTCATAGCGGATTCCCCAAATCTCATCCAGAAGCCGGAACCGCTCGATGACTTCGCCGTCGTGGTCGAGGAAAAAACGGAGAAGAGCCAGCTCGCGGGCGGAGACGGCGAACGTCCGGTTCCCCTTTTTCCCGGAGTATGTTTTGGGGTCGATCGTCACGTCCTCAAAAGCGATGGGACCGCCGTCCCGGACGGCCGGTTTCTGGCGTGAGCGGCGTAGGCCGGCGCGGACCCTGGCCAGGAGCTCATTCACGCCGAACGGCTTGACGATGTAATCGTCCGCCCCCATCTCCAGCCCCACCACCTTCTC
>Ga0316626_10000807_pt1 | contig 13006 bp, 14 predicted proteins | sample OWC_Aug_T1_C1_D5_FD_207656 | JGI IMG/M metagenome (GOLD analysis project Ga0316626, IMG submission 207656) | Wetland soil microbial communities from Old Woman Creek delta, Ohio, United States - OWC_Aug_T1_C1_D5_A | ecosystem: Environmental > Terrestrial > Soil > Wetlands | place: USA: Ohio...
GGTGGCCATGCAGGTGTGGATGAACGCGGTGGACTACCCCCTCAACGTGGGCAACCGGGGCCTGGTGCCCTACCCGGCGCTGGTCCCGGTGACCTTCGAGCTGGCGGTCCTGTTCTCGGCCCTCTCGATCTTCTTCGGGATGCTGGGCGGCCTCTTCGGCTTCCCGCGGCCGCACCACCCGGTCTTCGAGGTGGACGCCTTCCGCTCCGCCTCGGTGGACGCCCTCTGGCTCAGCGTCGAGACGCCCTCGGCGCAGGCGGAGGGCGTGGCCGAGGAGCTGCGCCGCATCGGGGCCGCCGACGTGGCCATCGCCCCGGAGGACGCATGAGGGCGCTCGCCTTGGCCTCCCTGCTCCTCGTCGCCGGGTGCGACGTGCTCGACCCCATGATGGTCCAGGACAAGCAGAAGCCCTACCGGGAGAGCGACCTCGTCCCCACCGGCCTCTCCATGCTGGCCCCTCCGCCCGGCGCGGTCTCCCGCGAGCGCGTGCTCGGCCCGGGGCTCGCGACCGGCCGGAACCCGGACGGCACCCCGCTCGCCCGAATCCCGGTCTCGGTGACGCGCGATCTCCTGGAGCAGGGCCGCAAGCGCTTCGACATCACCTGCGCCACCTGCCACGGGTTCGTCGGCGACGGCCGGAGCCTGGTGGCCCGCAACATGTCCCTGCGGCCGCCGCCCTCGCTGCTCGAGCTCGCCGGCCGGCCGGACGGGCACTTCTTCCAGGTCATCAGCCAGGGCTTCGGCCTCATGCCCTCCTACGCCAGCGAGATCGGCGTGGAGGAGCGCTGGGCGGTGGTCGCCTACCTGCGGGCGCTGCAGCTCAGCCAGCGGGCCCGTCTGGACCTGGCGCCCGCCGAGATCCGGTCCCGGCTCGAGAGGGAGGGTCGATGAACGCGTCCGCCTTCACCGGAGGACGGCGCCTGATGGTCGGGGCGGCCGGAGTGGGGGTGGTGACCCTGGCCCTCACCGCCGCCGGGGCCTTCCTGGACCCGCGCCGGGCCCTCTACGCCTACCTGACCGCCTTCACCTACTGGGTGGGGATCGCGGTGGGCGCTCTCATCCTGCTCATGGCCTTCCACGCCGCCCGGGCCCGCTGGATGGTGCTGGTTCGCCGCGTCATGGAGACCATCCCCCTCACCACCGCCCTGTTCCTGGTGCTCTTCGTCCCCATCGCCGTCGGGCTCGGGAAGATCTACCCCTGGGTGGATCCCCACGGTCTGCCGGAGGAGGTGAAGCACCTCTGGGAGCACCGGCACGCCTGGCTCAACGTCCCCTTCTTCCTGGTGCGCGCCGCGGTCTACTTCGGCGTGTGGATCCTGGTGAGCCACCTGCTGCACCGCTGGTCGGTCCGCCAGGACGCCTCCGGCGACGCCGCGCTGACGGCCAAGCAGCAGCGCCTCGGCGCCGGCGCGCTTCCCCTCATCGCCCTGACCGTGACCTTCGCCGCCGTCGACTGGCAGATGTCGCTCGAGGTCAACCTGGCCTCCACCATCTTCGGGGTCTACTTCTTCGCGGGCGGGTTCGTGGCCGCGGTGGCGGTGATCATCCTGGCGGTGGTGGCCGCCGACGGCGACGGAGTCTTCGGCGGCTCGCTCAACGCCCACCACCTCCACAGCCTGGGCAAGTTCCTGCTGGCCTTCACCGCCTTCTGGGCCTACATCGCGCTCTCGCAGTACCTGCTCATCTGGGTCGCCAACCTCCCCGAGGAGGTGCCCTTCTACATCGTCCGCAACGGCGCGGGCTGGCAGGCGGTGGGGATCTTCCTGGCCCTGTTCCAGTTCGTGGTCCCCTTCTTCATCCTGCTGGGCCGCGACCTGAAGCGGCGCCCGCGCCCGCTGGCCTTCATGGCGGTCTGGATCCTGCTGGCGCACTACGTGGACGTGTACTGGCTCATCATGCCGCGCCTCCACCCCCAGGGCCCGCGGCCCCACTGGACCGACCTCACCGCCTGGATCGGGGTGGGGGCACTGGCGGTCGCCTTCGGCGTGTGGCGCCTGCGCCGGAGCGCGCCGGTTCCGCTGCGCGACCCCTACCTGCAGGACTCGCTGAGGTACGAGCCGCAATGACCGAGAACCACTCCAGCACCCACGCCGTCCGGGCCGAGGAGGACCGGATCTCCACCGGGACGATCGTCGCGGTGGGGGTCGGCTCCCTGCTCGTCTTCTTCCTGGCCTCGGCCGTCGCCGTGCGGACGCTCCACGCCCGCCAGGCCGAGCTGCTCCCCGACGGCCCCGCGCCGCTCCCGGCCGAGGTCGGCAAGGCCAAGATCGGCATGGTGGAGCAGCAGCTGTTCGAGGCGACCGAGACGGCGACGCTCTGGCGCGACGCGCAGCGCCAGCACCTGTCGAGCTACGGCTGGGTCGACCGGAAGGGCGGCGTCATCCGCATCCCCATCGATCGCGCCATGGATCTCGCGGCCAGGGGTGAGCGCCCGTGAGCACGGTCCGCGCCCTCGCCCATGCGACGCTGGTCGCCCTCGTCGCCGCCGCCGCGCCGGCCCGGGCCGCGGCCCGGGCCGGGCAGGAGGATCTGCCGCCGGCTCTACAGGGCGTCGAGGTGGTGGAGCAGCTCGACGCCCAGGTGCCGCTGCAGGCCGCCTTCCTCGACCAGGACGGGAAGCCGGTGAAGCTCGCCGAGACGGTGCGCGGCGACGTGCCGGTGGTGATGGCCCTCGTCTACTACGAGTGCCCCATGCTCTGCGGCCTGATCCTGGGCGGCATGGCCCGCTCCATGAAGGAATCCGGCCTCGAGCTCGGCAAGGACTATCGCGCCCTGACCGTGAGCTTCGACCCGCGCGAGAAGCCGGCCCAGGCGCTGGTGCGCCAGAAGGGCTACCTCCAGGCGCTGGACCGCCCCGACGGCAAGGGCGCCTGGCCCTTCCTGGTCGGCGAGGAGAAGGACAGCCGCGCCGTGGCCGACGCGGTCGGCTTCCACTACGTGTACGACGCGGAGAGCAAGCAGTACGCCCACGCCGCGGCCATCTTCGTGCTCACGCCCGGCGGCAGGGTCTCGCGCTACCTCTACGGCGTGGAGTACCCCGGCCGCGACCTGCGGCTGGCGCTGGTCGAGGCGGGCCAGGGAAAGGTGGGCACCAGCTTCGACCGCTTCCTGCTCACCTGCTACCGCTACGACCCGGCCGCCCGCCGCTACGTCCCCTACGCGCTCGGGATGGTGCGGGCCGGCGCAGTGCTGGTGCTCTTCGGGCTCGCCGGCGCGCTGGTCTTCTTCTGGCGGCGCGAGGCCAAGGGGGGCAAGCGATGAACGAGTTGATGCGCACGCTCCTCTTCCTCCCCGAGCAGGGCACCGACTACGCGCGCTCGGTGGACCACCTCCATTACTTCGTCATCAGCGCCACCATGCTCGGGTCGGCGGCCGTCTTCGTCACGGTGATCGCCTTCGTGATCGTCTACCGGAGGCGCCGCGCCCGGCAGTCGACGCCGGTGGTCGAGCCCAAGCCCATCCACGAGGCGGTCTTCATCGGCCTGCCGCTGGTCCTGTTCCTCGTCTGGTTCGGCATCGGCTTCCCCCAGTTCGTGGCGCTGCAGACCCCGCCCAAGGACGCCATGGACGTCTACGTCCAGGGGAAGAAGTGGATGTGGAAGTTCGCCTATCCCGGCGGGCCGAGCGCGGTCGACACGCTGCGGGTGCCGGCCGGGCGCCCGGTGCGGCTGCTCATGACCTCGCGGGACGTCATCCACTCCTTCTACGTGCCGGCCTTCCGGCTCAAGCAGGACGTGCTGCCGGGGCGCTACACCCAGACCTGGTTCCAGGCCAAGGAGCCGGGCCGCCACCAGATCTTCTGCGCCGAGTTCTGCGGGGTGGGCCATTCCGCGATGCTGGGCGAGGTGGTGGTGATGGAGCCGTCGGAGTTCGACGCCTGGGTCGCCAACCAGCGGCGCGTGGTGGCGGCGGCGCAGGACTCGGCGCCGGTGCCCTCCGAGGACGTCGACGTCCGCACCAGCCTCGTCGATCAGGGCCGCAAGCTCGCCTCCGAGTACGGCTGCTTCAAGTGCCACACCGTCGACGGGACGCTGCACATCGGGCCCACCTGGCTCGACCTCTACGGAAGGCGCGAGAAGCTGAAGGACGGGAAGTGGGTGGTCGCCGACGAGGGCTACCTGACCCGGTCCATGATGGATCCGCGGGCCGAGGTGGTGGCCGGGTTCCAGGACGTGATGCCCACCTTCCAGGGCCGCATCCCCGCGCCCGAGGTCGCAGCCATCGTCGAGTTCATCAAGTCGCTCCGCACGAGCACCGTGCGCCCCGAGCCGTCGAAGGGTCCGGTCTATGCCCCCATCCCCCCCGCCAAGTGAGGCCGTGTACAACCGGCCGAACTACCTGACGGCCGACCGCGGCGTGTGGTCCTGGCTGGTGACCCTGGACCACAAGCGCATCGGGGTCATGTACCTGGTGCTCACCACCATCGGCTTCGCGCTGGGCGGCCTGTTCGCGCTGATCATCCGGCTCGAGCTGCTCACCCCCGGGCCCACCATCATCGACGCCCAGACCTACAACCGGATGTTCACGCTGCACGGCGTGGTCATGATCTTCCTCTTCATGATCCCCGCCATCCCGGGCATCTTCGGCAACTTCCTGCTGCCGCTGATGCTGGGAGCGCAGGACGTGGCCTTCCCGCGCATCAACCTCCTCACCGTCTACCTGTACCTGCTCGGCGCGGGGATCGCGCTGTGGGGCATGATCCACGGCGGCGCCGACACCGGCTGGACCTTCTACACGCCCTACAGCACCACCACCACCACCAAGGTGGCCCCCATCCTGCTCGGGGCCTTCATCCTGGGCCTGGGGTCGATCCTCACCGGCATCAACTTCATCGTCACCATCCACACCCTGCGAGCGCCCGGGCTCACCTGGATGCGCCTGCCGCTCTTCGTCTGGGCCATCTACGCGACCAGCGTCATCCAGGTGCTGGCGACGCCGGTGCTGGGCATGACGCTGCTGCTGGTGGCGATCGAGTCGGTCTTCGGCTTCGGCATCTTCGACCCGGGTCGGGGCGGGGACCCGGTGCTGTTCCAGCACCTGTTCTGGTTCTACTCGCACCCCGCCGTCTACATCATGATCCTGCCGGCCATGGCGGTGGTCAGCGAGGTGGTGCAGGCCTTCGCCCGCAAGAACATGTTCGGCTACAAGGCGGTGGCCTATTCCTCGCTGGGCATCGCCTTCGTCGGCTTCTTCACCTGGGGCCACCACCTCTTCACCTCGGGCCAGTCGGCCTTCAACGCCGGCATCTTCGGCATCCTCTCGATGTTCGTGGGGCTGTTCACCGCCATCAAGGTGTTCAACTGGACGGCCACCCTCTACAAGGGCGCCATCCAGTTCAGCGCTCCGTTCGTCTACTTCTGCGGCTTCCTCTTCTTCCTGGTCTTCGGCGGGATGACCGGCATCGCGCTGGCCACCGTCTCGCTCGACGTGCACTGGCAGGACACCTACTTCGTGGTGGCCCACTTCCACTTCATCATGGTGGGCGGCACCATCATGGCCTTCCTGGCCGCCGTCCACTACTGGTGGCCCAAGATGTTCGGCCGCATGTACTCGGAGCGCTGGGCGCTGGTGGCGGCCGGCCTCATCATCCTCGGCTTCAACGCCACCTTCATCCCCCAGTTCCTGCTCGGCAACATGGGCATGCCGCGCCGCTACTACTCCTTCCCGGAGCGCTTCTGGCCGCTCAACGTGGCCTCCACCGCCGGCGCCTCGCTGCTCGCCTTCGGCTTCCTCATCGTCCTCGTCTACCTGGTGGTCTCGCTGGCCTGGGGACGGGTGGCCGGGCCGAACCCCTGGGACTCGCGCGGCTACGAGTGGGACACGCCTTCGCCACCGAACAAGGAGAACTTCCCCGGCACGCCGGTCATCACCCACGGGCCGCACGAGTACCAGGACACCGAGGACGGCGGCGCCGGGAGCGAGGTGACCCATGCAGCCTGAGACCCAGGCGGTCCACCTCGCGCACCACTTCCCCAGCCTGCGCACGCAGGAGCAGGCGGCCCGCCTGGGGATGTGGCTGTTCCTGGCCACCGAGGTGCTGCTCTTCGGGGCGCTCTTCACCGCCTACTCGCTCTACCGCTACCTCTTCCCTCACGCCTTCGAGGGCGCGAGCGCCCTCATGCACACCAGCTGGGGCACGGCCAACACGCTGGTGCTCATCACCTCCAGCCTCACCGTCGCGCTCGGCATCCACGAGGTGAGTCGCGGCCGGAACCGGCGGGCGACGCTGTACCTCCTCGCCACGCTGGCCTTCGCCGTGGCCTTCCTGGTCATCAAGTACTTCGAGTACAGCCACCACATCCACGAGGGGCAGCTGCCGGGCCGCTTCTACAGCTTCGCCGAGCTGCAGGTGGCCGGCGCCAGCATGTTCTTCACGCTGTACTTCCTCATGACCGGGCTGCACGGGCTGCACGTGCTCATCGGCATGGGGGTGCTGGCCTTCCTGACGGTCCAGGTCTGGCGCGGACGCTACGGCCCCGGCTACTACACGCCGGTCGAGCTCGGCGGCCTGTACTGGCACCTGGTGGACCTCATCTGGATCTTCCTCTTCCCGCTGCTGTACCTCATCTGACGGAGGCCCCGTGGCCCACGGAACGAGCGCTGCCGGAAACGAAGAGGCCCACCACGGCGCCGCGCGCTATGTCGTGGTGTGGCTGGCCCTGGTGGTCCTCACCGGGGCCACCTTCGTGGCCTGGCGCGTGAAGCTCCCCGAGCCGTGGCACCTCCTGGTGGCGCTGTTCATCGCCGGCGCCAAGGCGCTCCTGGTGGTGCTGTTCTTCATGCACCTGTGGGACCACCGGGGTCCCTCGCGGCTGGTGCTGGCGACCTCGCTGGTCTTCGTGGCGCTGCTCATCGGCCTGGTGGTGGCCGACAACGCCACCCGCTTCCCGCTCGCCAATCCGCCGCGCGACGGCAACTACGTCCGAACCGGGATCCTGCCCGAGCCCGCGCCGGCGTTGCCATCCCTGCCCGAGCCGCCGCGGGTCCCCGGGCGGTGAGGCCGTCCCGCCGCTACTCCGCGGCCAGGCGCCGGTAGACCTCCAGGTCGCCCGCCGAGAAGCAGCAGAAGAGCACGCGCTCGATGGCGGGGTGCCGGCGCAGGCCGGCCCGCACCTCGGCGAGGGCGATGCGGGTGGCCCGCTCCAGAGGGAACCCGTACGCGCCGGTGGAGATGGCCGGGAAGGCCACGCTGCGGGCGCCCAGGGAGGCGGCGACGCGCAGGCTCTCACGGTAGCAGGAGGCCAGGGTCTCGTCCTCCCCTCGGCTGCCGCCGTGCCAGACCGGGCCCACCGTGTGGATCACCCACCGCGCCGGCAGCCGGTGGCCCTGGGTGGGCTTGGCCTCGCCGGGGTGGGCCCCGCCGAGCGTGCGGCACTCCTCCAGCAGCTCCGGCCCGGCGGCCCGGTGGATGGCGCCGTCCACTCCGCCGCCGCCGAGGAGCGAGGAGTTGGCGGCGTTGACGATGGCGTCGACGGCGAGGCGGGTGATGTCGCCCTGGACGAGCTCGATGCGTTCCTCGCGGCCTTCGGCCATGGCGCGTTCCTCCCAGGCGAAGCTAGCCGCTGGCTTGCCGCGCGGGAAGGGCGTGCCGACGGCCCGAAGCCCGGCTCTTGCGCCGGCTCAAGTCCGGAGGCTCAACGGTCTTGACCACCTCGGGTTTTGCGAAAGGCGAGGCGTGAGCGGTACGCGGGCTCGGCACCGCAGTCCTGTCGGAGAGCCGCTTCGGCACTCGCGCATACTTCGCGCCGCTCGGAGAAGAATAGTGCTGTCGGATGAATGGTATCCCCGGTTCACGCAATTTGTGCGCAAATGCGATATCTGTGCCCATTGGAGTCACGAACGGGTTCCCGACGGGGACGACGGCGGACGGACGGCACGCCCAATTCCGCCATATTCCGCGCATCCGCGACGCGGACGGCCGGGAGCCGGGCCGAGGCGTGAGCGCTTCCGGGCCAGGCAGAGGCGCGATCCCGCCGCGGGTACGTTAGTTGCTACAGCCGGAGGCGATGAAGCGGCAGCGCGTCTTCATCGTCGAGGGGGATCCGGATGAGCGCCAGCGGCTCCGGGCGGCCCTGGTGGAGCGCGGCTTCGACGCGGTCGAGGCGGCGACGGCCGGGGAGTGCCTGACCGAGCTCCGCCGGGGCGAAGCCGACGCGGTGCTCGCCAGCGCCGAGCTGCCCGACGGAACCGCCGCCGCCATGGTGGCCCGGGCCCGGGAGATGGGGAGCGACGCCGGCTTCGTGGTCGCCGGCGCCGCCAGCGCCTTCGACCGGATCGTCGAGGCCCTCCGCGCCGGGGCCGACAGCTTCGTGCTCCAGCCGCTCCACCCCGAGCAGGTGTCGCTGGTCCTGGAGAAGGTCCAGGAGAAGCGGCGCCTGATGGCGGAGAGCGGCAGCCTGCGGGACCTGGTCCGGGAGCGCTACACCCTGGTGGGGAACGCCCCGGAGCTGCAGCTGGTCCGGGAGGTCATCCGGCGGGCTGCCCCGACCAAGGCGACGGTGCTGGTGGTGGGCGAGAGCGGGACGGGCAAGGAGCTGGTGGCCCAGGCGCTCCACGAGGCGTCGCCCCGCCGCGAGCAACCGTTCCTGCGGTTGAACTGCGCCGCCCTCTCCGAGGCGCTCCTGGAGAGCGAGCTCTTCGGCCACGAGCGGGGCGCCTTCGCCGACGCGCCCACCCGGACGGCCGGGAAGCTCGAGCTCGCCGACGGCGGAACCATGTTCCTCAACGAGGTCTCGAACCTCTCGCCCGCCTCTCAGGTGAAGCTGCTCCGCGTGCTGCAGCAAGGCGAGTTCGAGCGGATGGGCGGGCGGGAGGCGATCCGGGTGGACGTGCGGGTGGTGGCGTCGACCCAGCGGGACCTGGCGCAGGAGGTCCACGCCGGACGGTTCCGCGACGACCTCTACTACCGGCTCAACGTGGTCACGGTCGCCCTCCCGGCCCTGCGGCAGCGAAAGGCCGACATCCCGGCGCTGGCCGAGCACTTCATGGAGGCCTACCGGCGCAGCTACGGCAAGGAGATCCGCGGCTTCACGCCGGGGGCGCTCTCGGCCCTCTTCTCCTACGACTGGCCCGGGAACGTTCGAGAGCTGGAGAACGCCGTCGAGGCGGCCGTCCGCGCCTGCCAGGGAAGCGAGATCGGGTCCGGCGACCTCTCGCCGGTGCTGCACGGCGCCCGGCCGGTGGAGCGGACCGCCAGCGCGCTCATCCCGGGCGCCAGCCTCTTCGAGATCGAGCGCGAGGCCATCCTCCGCACCCTGGAGGAGGCGGGCGGCTCGACCGCCCGCGCCGCCGAGGTGCTGGGGATCAGCGTGCGCAAGATCCAGTACCGGCTGAAGGAGTACCGCACCGGCCACCTGACGGCGCGGCACCGCGCCCCGGCGCCGGAGCGGCCGGCGCTGGACCGCCTCGGCTGAGCCGCCCCTCAGCCGTGGGACGCGCCGCGCGCCGCGTGCGCCGGGCCGCTCCCCGCCTGGGCCCCGCCGCCGCCCTCGCCGCGGCGCCAGATCCCGAGGACCCGGTCGAAGACGAACAGGATCACGAAGGGGATGATGAGGAGGACGATGGCCATGAGCACGCCCTCGCGGCCGAACAGCTCCGGCTCGTAGGGCGAACGCAGCCCCCGCAGCGACTTGGAGAGGAGCTGTCCGCCCACCACGATGTTCCAGCGCATCGAGAACACCTGCAGCAGGCACAAGAGCGCCGCCACGGTGGAGAGGGTGCTTCGCACCCGTTCGTGCAGGTAGCGGTTCATCAGCACCACGATGGCCAGCAGGATGAGCGGGATGAGGCCGCCCACGATCATCTGCACGGTGATGTAGGAGAACTGGAGCCGGGAGGCGAGGAGCTCGGAGATGATGAGCCAGGACTCCGACTTCTCGTAGGCCATCACGATGATCTCGAGCAGCTCCAGCGTGATGGTGAGGATCAAGAAGAACCACAGCCAGCGCGACAGCGCCGAGAGGCACTGCTGGTCGACGGGCCGGCTGCCGAGCTTGGCGGTCAGCTGGTAGAGCACGATGAGGAGGGCGATGCCGGACACCGCCGCCGAGAGCAGGAAGATCACCGGCATGAGGGGCGTCGACCACCACGGGTTGGCCTTGATGGCGCCGAAGATGAAGCCGACGTAACCGTGGAGCATGCAGGCCATGGGGAGGCCGATGCCGGCCAGCACCTTGATGGCGCGGTGGTCGATCTCCAGGGCCTCGGGCGAGGTGTCGTAGGTGCCGAGGGCGGCGACGGCATAGAAGGCGCGCTTGAGCCCGCGGCTGCGCCGCGCCCGCGCGATGATCTCCTCGCGCCACACGAACCACACCTCCAGCGCCAGCACCACCAGGTAGCTGCTGTAGAGGATGCCGAAGCCGGCCATGGCCGAGGTGAAGTGGGGCGTGATCATGACCAGGGGGCCGCGCTCGGGGTGGCCGAGGTGCAGCTGCAGCGGCAGGCCGGCCACCAGCAGGAAGGCGAAGGAGGTCGCCATGGCGAGGCGCGCCACCGGTCGGAACTCCTCCCGGCCGAAGAGGTGGTAGAGCGAGGTCACGATGAAGGCGCCGGCCACGAAGCCCGTGATGTACGGGTACATCACGATCATCAGGCTCCAGGTGACGTGAATGTCGTTGGGGAATGCGTACCCCGTGATCTCGGGCATCACCGCACCTCCTTGTCCAGGTGCAGGTAGTAGCACTGCGGCTCGGTCAGCAGGTGCGGCTGCATGATCTCCACCCGCTCGTGCTCGATGGCCTTGCGCACCGGGTCGTCCTCGCGCTTCATGTCCCCGAACTGGCGGGTGGCGGTGGGGCAGACGGTGACGCAGGCCGGCTTCAGCCCCTTGGTGATGCGGTGGTAGCACCAGGTGCACTTCGAGGCGGTGTGGGTGGCGGGGTTGATGAAGCGGCTGCCGTAGGGGCAGGCCTGCACGCAGTACCCGCAACCGATGCAGCGGGTGTCGTCCACCATGACCACGCCGTCCTTGGTCCGGTAAGAGGCGCCCACCGGGCACACCTGGATGCAGGGGGTGGCCTTGCAATGGTTGCACATCTTCGGGACGAAGAAGGACTTGTTGGCGACGAAGCCCACCTGCACCGGCGTGAAGCCGTCCATCCCGCCGTTGGGCGAGTCGACGTAGGAGCCCTCCATGCCGATGAGGTAGCGCTCCACCCAGGTGCGGTAGAAGCCGTCGGGCACGCCGTTCTCGACCTTGCAGGCGCGGACGCAGGAGCCGCAGCCGATGCACTTGGTGGTGTCGATGAGGTAGGCGTAGAGGTGGTCGTCCCAGTTGTAGGCCTCGTCGGGCTGCTTGCCCGGCTGCGCGCCGCCGGCGGCGCCGGCCGATCCGGCGAGGAAGACCACCGCGCCGCTCGCGAGCTTCAGGGCGTCCCCCAGGAACTCGCGCCGCGTCGGGGCGGCGGGCTCCCCGCCCGCGGGCGCCTGGCAGTCCTGGATGACCCTCAGCGCGTCGTTTCTCCCGGCCATCGATTCCTCCGCTAGAGCTTGGGCGAGTGTGGGTCGTGGCACTCGAGGCAGATCTTGCCTTCGAGCGGGCCGTTCACGTGCTGCTCCGGTACCACCTGCGGGAAGGAGGCTGGCCGCGTGACCAGCTTCCGGTGGCACCGGGTGCACAGGGTGAAGGAGCGGTCCACCGGCATGGGGTCGATGGAGCCATCCTCCTTGACGTGCTGGCGCAGCGGGCCGTGGCACACCTCGCAGTTCACCGTCTTGTGCCGGCCGGCGGCGCGCTTCTTGGACTGCTCGACGTGGCAGTCGGCGCAGGCTTGGGCCCCGCCGAAGGCGGGCTTGCGGGCGTTCATCTGCTCGGCGACGTTGTCGTGCCGGTACGGACCGTACATCCCGTAGGACTTGGGCACGAGGAGGCCGCGGGTGAGCATGAAGACCACCAGGGCCAAGACGACGACCAGCGCGACGCGGAAGACGTGGCGGGCGTGTTCCATGGGCGCGCGATCTCCTTTCGTTCAGCTGCGGTCGATTCGCTCGGGGGCGAAGAGCCAGCGCAGCCAGCGCGCGCGCGGCTGCGGCGGGGCGGGTGGATCGCGGGGCAGGGGCTCCGGCCCGAGGAGCATGCGGAGGAGGCCGGGCCCGCGCTCGCGCTCGGGCTCGACCGGGTCGAGGGGAAGCTCCTCCCGGCCGAAAAGCAGGCGGGCCACTCCCGGGCCGGGCGGGCGAGACGGCGCGGACGGTCCTGGCTCGGACGGCGGCGGGAGCTCCTCTCGCTCGAGCAACAGCTTGCGCGCCAGCGCGAGGTACTCCCGGGCGGAGCGAGCCATGGCCGGCGAGCCTTTCACATCGCCGCCGTCACCGGCAAGCCCCGCCGGCGGGAAAAATTCGATACCGCCTCGCGCATTCGGTGCCCGGGCGAGGCGGGCGAGGCGGGACTGATCGCGATCAACTCCAGGTCGGGCCGGCCGGCGAAGATTGGCGCCCCCCCCTCTGCCTTCCCGGTGTAGAAGGACCGTGGACCACGCGGAACGGAGGCGCGGCGATGGCGATCCGAGCTCGAGTGGCGCTGGCGGTTCTCGCCGTCCTGGCCGGCGCGGCGGCGCTCCCGGCCCCGGCGGCGGACCCCTCCCAGAAGGGCAAGCGCGCCGCCGCCGCCCCGGCGGCGGCGAGAGCGGCCTCGGAGGACGGCGGCGAGCTGATCCAGGCCCAGGCGCCCCCCTTCTCGGAGGGCATCTTTCCCTGCACGCAGTGCCACCAGAAACCGGGCGATCCCAAGCGCCGGGAGCTGGTCTTCCACGAGGAGATCCAGCAGTCCTTCCACCACGACTCCGAGAACCGGTGGTGCCTCGACTGCCACTCCAACGCCAACCGGGACATGCTGCACCTCTCGGGCGGCGCGTTGGTGCCGTTCACCGAGTCCTACCGCCTCTGCGGCCAGTGCCACGGCGACAAGTACCGCGACTGGCGGGCCGGGGTGCATGGCAAGCGGGTGGGGATGTGGAACGGGAAGAAGATTTATTTGCTCTGCGTGAACTGCCACAACCCGCACGCGCCG